>Ga0326728_10011436_pt1 | contig 20266 bp, 16 predicted proteins | sample MB3enrmetagenome_FD_207602 | JGI IMG/M metagenome (GOLD analysis project Ga0326728, IMG submission 207602) | Lab enriched peat soil microbial communities from McLean, Ithaca, NY, United States - MB31MN | ecosystem: Environmental > Terrestrial > Soil > Wetlands > Peat | place: USA: New York... | reverse complement strand
GCTCGCACCCCAGTCGAGGGCGCGCTTTCCGTGTGGGCCGTCTCCGCAACCGGCGCTGGATTCGCGTTCAAGGGCGGCAGCGCCGCGTTCCGTTCTTTCCTCTGCGCCTCGCTTTGCGTGGGCAGATTGTTGGCCGCTCGCATCGGAGGGTCCCGCGGCGGCGGACATCCGCACTCCAGCGGCACCGCCATATCCACACGATCAAGTTGCCCGGATCGAAACACGAGCTGGTCGGTTGCCTTGACCTGGTATGTGCGATCGCCGAGCAGTTCGGTGACAATCGCCGACGCTGTGTTTCCGGGCAGCGCGCGCACGCAGGTGTTGCCCTGATTGTCCGCGCTGATCGCATAGTGAAATTCCCCCGGCCCCACCAGAAGGATGCGGAAATCCGGCGTGATCACCGAATCCGAAGAAGCGTCGAGAGCGAAGTGCGCTTCCATTGCTCCCGTGTTCATGCTGAGCATCAGGTTATGCCGGTTCTGCGACGGAGTAACCGCCACCGTCGTTCCCGGACAAACATCCACCTCGCCGCCACTCGACAGGCGCAGAACGGCGGTATCCGGTCCGGCCGTAATCGAAGAACCTGCGCCCCCGTCATTTCCAGCCAGCGCCAACGGGCCGGCCGTGCGCACCGCGGCTACGACCGGTTGCGGCGCGGGTTTCAGGCTGGGAACCGTAGGTGGCTCGAACGGCGAACTTCTCGCCGGGTTGGGACTTTTTCCGAGATGCACGACCAGGCGATTCCCCGCAGCATCCCAGGTGTAGGCCCGCGGCGCGAGCAGATCCACCACCACGCGCGCTACCGGCGGATTCTGTTGAAACTGGTCGGCGCGTATCGTGCTGATCTGGTCGGCTTGTACGCTGATCCGCTTCTGCTGCGTTTCCAGCCGCGCGTTCGGCAGATCGATCACCAGCCGCTCGGGATCGCTGACCGCCTGGATCGAAGGAACGAGCGGCCTCGTAGAAAGAATTTCAACTGCCTGGCCATCCTTCTCCTGCACAATCCGGAAGCTCTTGATCGAGGCAATTTTGCTCACAGCAGAAGATGCGGAAGGCTTGGAGCCACGCTTAACCGCAGGCTGAACCGGTGTCTGGGAACGAAGCCCCGGTGCTCCAAGCACGAGCATGCCCAGCGCCAGAACCGCGCACAAATCCGCCCGCAATCTGGATCGAGACGGCGGTTGCCGCAACCGAAGATTCGGCGGGAAGTCTTTCACAAAAGCACTCGACTGTTAGAGAAACCATACCACTCGCGGGTTGCATGGAGAAGTATAGAGGCGCGGCTTGCCGTGTCTCTGGGCAAGCACATCGAGGAAGAGGAGCGAAAAAAAGCGCTCGGGAAAAAGTAAAGAAAAAACGCGCTCGCTATTCCGAGTCGGCCAGAAATTCGTACTCGTCAATGACCGCTGCCACCGCCAACTTGTTCGCGGGAACCCCGCCTTCGACTCGCACCACGCGCCCCTTGCAGCGCACCCGGATGCTTTCCGTCAGCGTGATCTCGGGCGGCAGGGTCAGTGTGAAATCAATCGCGGAGCCGGCCTGGATGGCCGAATCGATATAGAAGCAGATTCCGCGCGCGCTGACGTCGCGGGTCTGCGCCGCGTGCTCCTCCGCATTTTCGCCATAACGGACGTTTACCGGCAGACGAAGCGCGAACCGCCGCGTGGCCCGCTTGTCATTGTCCTGGTCTTGCTGCGTCTCGGCCATTGAACCTCCTCAAAAGCAAGGTCTCCAAAGCTTCAAGGTTTCAGAACTTCCAAGACTTGTCGGAAATCGTCTGTAAGCATGGCAATTAGCGGCAAGCCTGTCAAGCAGAGGCAAGGGCTAGGTTTCAAGTGTATTAGTTTGAACTCGACCTCGCGGACAGGGCTGGCAGGTTCCACGTATCGGACACCGACCCGGGGGATTTTGAGCCTAATCGGAATTTTTCGACAACTAAGTTGCCCACTAATTCCGATCAGGGCATTTGCAGGGATTCGGAGGCGGTGGTGGTGGCGGCGCTACGAGGAACGTCATCAGTTGCCCAGTCGGAATCTCATAGACAACTCCAACTCGTATCCAAGCATAAAGTCCGGTCAAAAGGATCAGAATTCCAGCCGCCGAGAAGCCTACGAGCCTAGCCGTTGGCCGAGGAGTCGGTTCACTCCGGTCGTGCGTGCCAAAGAATTTCTTAATTGGCAGCAATAGTCCAGCCAGCATCGCTGAAAACATCAGGATCGACTCCAACAACGCACGAGGAAGTCCCCAGCTAGAGATGGCGTTGTAGAGAAACTCGGAGAATGCGAGTTCCAGCCTTCCGTGGAGCAATGGAGAAACGAACGGCAGGATAAACAGCGGGAACACGCATACCCATGCGATCACAAAGATGACAAGCCAAGCGGAGCGTCGCACGTTTACGTACCCAGTCCATGTGACGATCAAACCGATGAGAATGAGCGCAAACAGGCAAATGCCCAGATAGTGCCTGGTTTGCGCGTCGTCAGGGAAACCTGCCTCCATTGGCGCCAACACCGCTTTGACTCTTCCAGAGAAGTTCCAGAGTGCAGCTCGGACGAGGGCAAGGAGAGCGATGGTATGGAGCACGCTGGATACTAGGACTGAATCGAGGCGTATTTTCATGGCGATCCTCCAAAGGAACCGCCTCATCCATCCAATTTTACTCCTAACGGCCACCCGTTCCCAGTTGGGTGTCGTAAACAAGCAATTTCACAGGTTTGCGCCGTTTGTTCGGCCCACCGTTGCGCCCGAGACTCTTGCTACGGCCTGATGGCAGCGGCCTTATCGGACAGCGTGGCGTGCAAGGTCAAGTCGTGGCTATTGCATTTTAAGGTTTCAAGGCTTCAGAGTTTCAACGAATAGCTCCCGCTCGGTTCGCACCGCTCTTGTCTTTATTATTGAAACCTTGAGACTCTGAAACTCTGAAACCTAGCCTCTTAACAGCTACAATAAACTTGTGGTCTTCGTCCTCGATAACTACGATTCGTTCACTTACAACCTCGTCCAGTACCTTGGCGAACTGGGCGCCCAGGTTGAGGTTCGCCGCAACGACGAAGTGACCGTCGGCGAGATCGAGGCAATGCACCCCGAGCGCATCGTGGTTTCTCCCGGACCCTGCACTCCGCAGGAAGCCGGCATCAGCATTGAACTGATCCGTCATTTCGCGGGCAAGAACAATGTGCCGTTGCTAGGCGTCTGCCTCGGACACCAGGCCATCGGCGCGGCCTTCGGCGGCCAGGTGGTGCGCGCCAAGAACCTGATGCACGGCAAAACCAGCCAGGTTGAGCACGATGGCAAAACCATCTTTCGTGGCCTCCCTTCGCCCATGACCGCAACCCGCTATCACTCGCTAATCGTCGCAGAGGACGGTCTGCCGAGCGATCTAGAAGTCAGCGCCTGGACTCACGACAAAGACGGAACGCGAGTCATCATGGGCCTGCGACACAAGAACTTCGCAATTGAAGGAGTGCAGTTTCATCCCGAGAGTGTGCTGACGGAAGAGGGGAAGAAACTGGTGGCGAATTTCCTGCGGAGTTGAACCCACTCATCGACCAAAATGAGTGTAATCGCGATATTTCGCCACTTCACCTGAACAGGTGTTGAATACGAACGACCCAGATGATTGCTATGGCGAGAATTAGAAATGCGAACCCAATCAGAACACCTGCGGCCCCTACTGACTTTGCGCTACCGCTCCTGTGCTCGAAGTACCAGCCGCCAACTTTAAGCAGAAGTATCCCGGCACTTGTGACGCCGAGCAACACTGCGATCAATGTCACACGCATGAGGAGATTTGTACGACAGTTCGGTCAGGAATGCCATCCTCTTGTGCCCGGTTCAGTGAGTGCTATAGAGATTTATCGCCAATTGAGAGACTGGGGTGCTCTACCAGGGCCTAGAACTAGCTTTGTCCTGCCCCGTCACCTTTCGAGAGAAAAGTATGTGCTCCTGGCCACTCCGCAGTTCCACTGCAACGATCCGAGCAGTCTGATCCGCAGCAGAGAAGTCAGTCACAATCATTTCATCATCGAATGGCTGCGACCATTCCAACTGTCCCTTCTCCCACAGCCGTTTTCCGGTCACACGTGCAAAGCAAGCGGAATCATATATACCTGCTGTGATGATGTATTCCCCATACAGCCGCACTCTAAGAATCTCTTTCGCGGAAAGCATTGTCGGACTCTCCTTCGCACAGTCAGGAAGCTTGCAAACGTAGAACTGCGCTTCCGTTGCCCCGCTCCCACGCTCTAGAACTCCGAGTGAGTTCTCAAGAGGCCATAGATCCGTGAAGTTTCCATCGCGCTTGGAGACGACAGCACCAGTATCGGGGCTCAAGATAAGTAACCGCGAATCGCCGATGTTTGGGTCGTAACTCCGAAGGCTGTCAACGACAGCTAGAAAACCATTGGCCTGTGCGGATACGACCGAGCCTACACCGACACTGTTAAGGGTCATTGACCAGCGGGTCTGACCAGTCGAACGATCGAAACCGCGCAGATTGCCGTTTTCCAAGTGGTAGCTCTTTGCCTTGTCTTCATATTTCCGTTCGGCAGTAACCGCGACAACAATCGAAGGAGTCACTTCGACGATCTCTTCAATTGAACTTGAGTCCCACAGGGTGGAGTGATCGATCGGGTTGAGGATTCGGACGTGGTTATGCTCAAACCGTCTATCTGCCGTGGCTACGAAGTTGGTGCCGATCTCAGCAATCAGGATTTCCTGATCTGGCATTCGAAAAACCTCAGTCCTAGTGCCATTGGAGAGGTTGAGCCTATATACGCTGCGACCGGCTTGAACAAGGAGTTGATCCTCTGATCTCTGAAGGAATACCCGCGTAGGGAATGTCGCCTCCCACTGCAGCTTGCCGTGTTTGTCGATCCCAATCACGCGATTTCCGTCGACAGACGTGAAGACTATTCGGTCGCCGAAGATGTAGGGATGCCCAAATGTGGGGTTGATTCTGACATCTGCAAAAACCAGTCCTGTGAGCGCTATGAGGCAGAGACACGCGCAGGAAAGTATTCGTCGCAAAGAAGGCAACACGGTTCATTATGGACCAGAAACCCCACCGCGCTCACGTAACTGTTGTAACCAGGCGATTACGCTCACCGACCAACTACACTCACGATCCAAGATCCGTTCTATCCGCTGCCCCGCGCCATCTCCACGGCCCGCAGCACGGCTCGCGCCTTGTTCTCCGTCTCTTCAAACTCGCGCTGCGGATCGGAATCGGCCACGATTCCCGCGCCCGCTTGCAAATACGCCTTCTTACCTTTCATGAGCAGAGTGCGGATCGCGATGCACGAATCCAGATTCCCCGCGAAATCGGCGTAGAGCACGGACCCGCCATACACTCCGCGCCGCGTTGGTTCCAGCTCTTCGATGATCTGCATGGCGCGAACTTTCGGCGCGCCGCTCAGCGTTCCCGCCGGAAAGCACGCGGCAAACGCGTCCATGGCATTCAGTTCAGGACGCAACCGCCCTTCTAGCGCCGAAACCAGGTGCATCACGTGCGAGTACCGCTCGACGTACATCAGATCGCGAACTTTTACCGATCCATACTCGCTGACGCGGCCCAGGTCGTTGCGGCCCAGATCGACCAGCATCACGTGCTCGGCGCGTTCCTTCTCATCGCCAAGCATTTGCTTTTCGAGCGCTGCGTCTTCCGCTTCATCGCGGCCACGCGGATGCGTCCCGGCAATCGGACGGTACTCGAGCTTCCGCCCGCCGGCACGCACCAGCATTTCGGGAGACGAACCCAGCACGTGCATTCCTCCAGAATTCTTCCCGCCGCCGAATCGCAAAAAATACATATATGGCGATGGATTCACCGTACGCAGCGCCCGGTACAGATCGAACGGAGCGACTCCCGGCTCGAAATCCCAGCGCTGCGAAAGCACCACCTGGAAAATGTCCCCGGCAGCGATGTACTCCTTGGCGCGGCGCACGCTTTCGAGAAACTTCGGCTTCGCAGTGCGCGCCCGCGGCTTCAGCTTTAACTTCGCCAGTTTTGACTGCGTGGCCGCCTTGCGCCAGTGCGCCGGCTTCCATCCAGCGGCCAGTTTTTTCTCGATGCGCGCGATGTCCTTCACGGCGCGCTCGTAGGCAACTCTCGGCGCTTCGCGCCTCACGTCCGCCGAAGCCACGATATGGATCTGGTGCCGCAGGTGATCGAAGGCGAGCACGCGGTCGAAAAACATCAGCACACAGTCGGGAACGTCGAGGTCGTCGGAGGCGTGCTCGCCGATGTTCTCGAGGCGCCGCACCATGTCATACGCGCAATAACCAACCGCGCCGGCGGTGAACGGCGGCAGGCCCTCCATCGTCGCTGGACGATGCTGCTGCAGCCGTTCCTTGATGACGTCGAAAACATTTCCCGTGCGCCGCTCAACTTTCTTGTTGCGGCTGCGTTCGATCCTGATCTCGGCGCCGCGCGACTCCAGCCGCAGAAACGGACGCACCCCAAGAAACGTATAGCGTCCAATTTTTTCTCCACCTTCAACCGACTCCAGCAGAAAGGCATCCGGCTCTCCTTCAGCCACGGCAAGAAAGGCGGAAACCGGCGTCAGCAGGTCGGCGGAGATCGACTTCGCCACCGGAACCAGCGTGGCGCCGCGTGACAATCGTGCGAACTCTTTGTAGTCGGGACGGATCATGCTTCTAGCATCGCATGAATCTCGACGGCCAGCCCCTAAGGGACCTCTGATTAAGTAGTTTCACGGAGAGCTTTGAAAGGGCATGGCTTCAGCCATGCCGTCAGAACCCGCTATTCAAGCGGCTTTAGCCGCTGGGGGTCGCACCTTTAGCGTAGCCCGTCTCGCCACCTAGGACTTAATCGGAGTTTCCTTAGCTGGCATCCTTGCCAACGAACGCCTTCACCGCTTCCACCACCGTGATCATCAGCGTCAAGGGATCCATTGGAGACGCAATGAATCCGCAGTCTTCATAGAACTCGCGTGCCCGCTCTGAAATTGCGTGCACCAGGATCGCGCGGATGCCGGCAATATCCGCGGCCTGCAACGTGCGCAATACGGCATCGCGCAGCAGACCCGGGCCGATCTTCCTCCCCTGAAAATTTTTGTGGACAGCCAGCCGGCCGACAATCATGACCGGCACCGGATCGGGCATGTTGCGCCGGACGCGGCCCGGTGCTTCCACATGGGCCACGGCGCCAACCGCCAGGGCATAATAGCCCACCACCTGCTGCCCGGCGCAGACCACGTATGTACGCGAAGCGCCGCTTTCCTCGTTTTGCAGCGCCCGCCGTCGCAGCCAGTCGTCGAGCGCAGGCTCTCCGCATTCGAACTCGGAGAGATCGTGATCTGGGCGCAGCTTCTCGGGCGCGCTTAGTTGTGGGTCGCTCCGGCTCATTCCCATGGTTCCCAGCTTATTGCTCCCAGGGCGCTTTCGTCTTCAGCAGCCGCCGCAATCTCGCGTTGCTTGCCGAAGGCCTGTCGAGCATGGAGGTGAAGCGCTTGAATTCCTCTCTCGACAAGGCAAAATACCGGCGGTCGAGCAGAACTGCCTCCGCTTCCCGGCACGCGGTTTCGAGCATGAAATCCGACCGGTTGCGGCCCAGCGCATCCGCCGCCCGGTCGATCAGCGATTTCTGGCGCCGGCTGGCCCGCAGGTTGATGGTTTCATCGCGGTTTCTCCTCGTCCTGGTTCCCGTCGCGGGCATCAATCTCCTCCGTGTATACACAACGACTATACACTGCCGTGCGCACGTTGTAAATACATGACTCCCCTCCGTCCTCCCCGCGCTTGCCTAGCCTGCGGGCCGGCAATATACTTTGCGAGACTTGCCCGATGACTTCGCGGCAATCGTAATCGCATCCATGCGGAGACTTTTATGACTATTGTGGACCTCGAGCAGGAAACGAATCCCTGGCAGGCGCAGGCCGCCCGCTTCGACCTGGCCGCGCATAAGCTGAATCTTGATGAAGGACTGTGGAAGGTGCTGCGGAATCCGAGCCGCGAAATTATCGTTCACATCCCGGTGCAGATGGACGATGGCCATCTGGAAGTCTTCACCGGATACCGGGTGCAGCACTCCATTGCGCGCGGCCCGGCCAAAGGCGGCCTGCGCTACGGGCCCGACGTGAACCTCGACGAAGTCCGCGCGCTGGCCAGTTGGATGACCTGGAAGTGCGCGGTGGTCAACATTCCATTCGGCGGCGCCAAGGGCGGCATCATTTGCGATCCGCACAAAATGTCGCAGGGCGAGTTGGAGCGCATGACCCGCCGCTACACCGCCGAGCTGTTCGATTTCATCGGGCCCGAGAAAGACGTTCCCGCCCCGGACGTGAACACCAACGAACAGACCATGGCCTGGATCATGGACACCTATTCCATGCATGCCCGCCAGACCGTCACCGCCGTCGTTACCGGCAAACCGATCAACATCGGCGGATCGCGCGGGCGCCGTGAGGCGACTGGGCGCGGCGTTCTCATGGTCTGCGAAAAGGCGATCCAGAAATTGCGCCTCCATCGCGACACCACCCGCGTCATCGTGCAGGGCTTCGGGAACGTCGGTTCGAACGCGGCCCGTCTGATGGCGGAAGCCGGATACAAAATCATCGGCATCGTCGAGGTTGACGGTGGCTTGTACAAGAAAGACGGCATCGACCTTGCGGCGCTGTGGGAATTCCGCCAGCGTAATGGCACCATTCAAGGCTTCCCGGGGGCCGAGAAGTACGATCCAGCCGAACTGCTGCTGGTCGATTGCGATATCCTGATCCCGGCCGCGACCGAGAACCAGATCACCAGCCAGAATGCCGACCGGGTGAAATGCAAAATTCTGGCCGAAGGCGCGAATGGTCCCACCACCGCGGCCGCCGACGATATCCTCTCCGAAAAAAAGGTCTTCGTGATTCCCGACATTCTGGCGAATGCCGGCGGCGTCACCACTTCTTACTTCGAGTGGGTGCAGGATCGCCAGGGCTACTTCTGGAAGGAATCGGTGGTCAACCAGCATCTGGAAGAGATCATGGATGAGGCGTTTGATGATGTTGTCCGCTACGCTGACACTCACGGCGTGAACAACCGGATCGCCGCCTACATGCTGGCGATCGACCGAGTGGCCTACACCATCCGCCAGCGCGGAATTTATGCGTAGCCATAGTCTCCGGGGCTTCCAGCAGGAGGCCCCTCGGAGGTGGGCGTAGTTCGATGTGCGTTCGCTGTTCGCTATTCGCCGATCAAATCGCACTCGCGAAAAGCGAACGACGAGCGACGATTTGAAACTGGTAGAATCTCGCGAGGAAAATATGAATCGCTCCCAAAGCAAACTCACTCTGTGGATGCTCGCTTTTAGTCTGCTGCTTACGGTTGCCATTTCGCCGGCTTTGGCAAAGGCGCAGGCGAGCGCGGCCAGCACCAACTCCAGCGCCGCAAAACCCGCAGCTCCGGTTAGTCCCAGCGCAACTCCGGCGACTGCCAAGGCTTCCAGCCAGGACATCGCCGCCGCTAAAGCCAGCGGCAAAGTCTGGGTCAACACCGAGAGCGGCGTCTATCACAAGAGCGGCCGCTGGTACGGCAAAACGAAAAACGGAAAGTTCATGACCGAAGCCGAAGCGAAGGCTGCCGGCTATAAAGAAGCGCACTAGGAATAACCAGTGGCGCGGCGTTTGTTCTTAACCCACGCCACTTCTGTTCGTCCTTTGCCCCGGTCCAAAATGGTACGGTTTTGGCGCTGCCATTCTGACTTTTCTGGACCCCCTATTTCTGTCCGTTGCCTTGGCCTCCGATGTAGAGGATAATCACACTAACCGCCCCCGCGGCCCTGGCTCAGTCATCGCGTGAATCTTCCTAACTACATCACGCTCACCCGCATCGCCGCAATTCCGCTGCTCATTTGGATTCTCTGCACCCCGCGCTTCTCGGGCGAGCCGACCGGGGAGCGGGAAATCCTGGCTTCGGTGGTTTTCATCCTGGCTTCGATCACCGACGGCATTGACGGCTATCTCGCCCGCCGGCGCGGCCAGATCACCACCATGGGCATGCTGCTCGATCCGCTGGCCGACAAGTTGCTGATCGCCGCCGCCTTTATCACCCTGGTGCAGTTCAATCCCGCGCTGGTGCCGGCCTGGATGGCCGTGGTCATCATCGGCCGCGAGTTTCTGGTCAGCGGACTGCGCTCCATTGCCGCTTCCGAAGGTTTTACGATTCAAGCGAGCGAACTGGGCAAGTTCAAGATGCTGGTGCAGATCATTGCCGTGGTGGCCGTGATTCTGGCTCGCCGCTGGCACGAGTGGCCCGTCCACGGCATTTACATTTTCCCGGTCTACTGGATTGCCTGGGCCGCCATCTGGTTCATGGTTCTGCTTTCGCTGGTTTCCGCGCTCGACTACTTCGTTGCCTTCTGGTCGCGGATCGACCGCAAATCGGAAAAGCGGCGGCGCCGGACCTTCGTCCTTGCCCGGCGGAGAAAACGCGATGTCCAAGCTGTCTGAAAAGCCGTCTGAGAATCTTGCCGCGCCCGGCCCCGCTCCGCTCTCCCCGGGATTTTCTCTCGAACAACGCCGGACTCTGCTCCGCATTGCGCACCAGGCGATTCTGTCGGTGCTGGAGCCTCAGCCTTCTTTGGAAGCGTCGCCTTTCCCAGCCGCACTGTCGGAGCCACGAGGCGTTTTCACCACTCTTTATCTATGCAACGATCTGTCCGGCGATCTTCACCGCGAAAGTCATCGTGAACTGCGCGGATGCGTCGGATATCCCTTGCCCATCGTGCCTCTGTATCGCGCCGTCGCTGAAACCGCCCGCGCCGCCGCTTTCGACGATTCCCGTTTCTTGCCGGTGACGAAGGAGGAAGCTCTGCAGTTGGAGGTTTCTCTGAGCGTGCTCTCCCGCCTGTTTCCGATTCATCCCGACGCGGTCGAAGTCGGGCGCCACGGCCTGCTCATTTCGGAAGGCTCTCGCCGCGGCCTGCTTTTGCCCCAGGTCCCGGTCGAACATGGTTGGGATCGGGAAACTTTTCTGGAGCAAACCTGCCACAAGGCTGGTCTGCCGCTCGATGCCTGGCGCAAGGCCGCAACCATCGAGGCTTTCACCGCCGAGGTCTTTTCCGACGGCGATGTCGAACTTCCCTGCTGAATCTGTTTTCAAAAAATCTCTTCGCGGATTGCGCGCTCCACTCCCGCGCGCCCGCCCCCACTTTAGTACCCTTGCCTTCTCTGCAAAAGGACGTAAGCTGAGCCCTGCTACTTTGATTTTGCAGGCAGCATTGTGGGGCGCCATGGAACTCGCTATTGTGATCGTCGTACTGGTCGTCGCTGGCGCGATGATCCCGGGAAATCCGAAGATCCGTTTCTTCCGCTGAGAGCGCGTGCCCTTTTGTGCCCCAGGTTCGCGCCCGTTTTTTGGGCGCTAACCTGGGCGGTGGTGGTCGCCGCCGCCATGCGAAGCCATTGTCATCCTGAGCCCAGCGAGCGCGTAGGGACAGCCGCCCCCGGCTGTCCAGGCGAGCCCACCTCGCCAGGATCCAGAGCGGTTTCAGCGTTGCTGTACCCCGCTTGTGTAGAGACCGTCTCCGCCGGACGAATTCCGTGGTTACAGCAATCCCGGATTCGCTCTGGCTCGTCCATCCTTTCACTCAACAGCGTGGCGGGGTTTCAACCCGCCGGACAGCTCCTGAGCGAAGTCGAGGGAGGCCGGTTGTCCCGACGCGTTCACGACTCCGTTACGCCTGCTTAGACAACAAAAAAAAGGGGAGATTCGCTCTCCCCCTCGTTACGATCAAAGCTTCCATCAAATTGGCGCGTTCTCTTACTGCTGCTCGTCCAGTTCTACCGTGTCGCCCGCGTATACATCTTCCAGTGCGAACACGATCATGGCTGACGATGCGGTCGGGGTCACGTTCAGAACCACCACTTCTCCCACGGCGCGCCGCGGCAGATCGCGCACATGAATGTTCGGCCCTTTGGTCTTGGTGAAACGACTGGCCTCAAAAGTCGGCGGCCGTACTTGCGTGTCTTCTGAAGTCCGGGCTTTAAAGGAGAGCGAGTCCACCGGATCCTGCAAGGTCGCTTCGTAGGAACGCACCACGCGGAAATAGTCTCCCACTTTTACGCCCTGGTTTGAACCCATGTTCATATAAAGCTTCATGCCGGTACCGAGGAAGCCGTCAAAGTCTTTACCGAGCACGATCCGTCCGCTCAGTTTCCCATTCGGAGGCGCGAACCGGTCGAAATGTCCGGGCACGTGGAACGTTACCTGCGGCCTTTCCACGAAGGGCACGACGACATCTCCCGGATTGATGGGATCGCAACTGAATTCCACCTGGGCGATCGCGCTGTGACTGCGCGTATCGACTACGCGCACTCTCCCGATTTCCCCGTAAGGGCGTCCCGCGGCAGCCAGTATTTTTCTCATCCCCGGATAGAGCTCGTACTCGTTGACGTCCCGTATTTCGCGGACAACCGAATAGAGTTGTCCCGCCTGGTAGCCGCTCCCCGCGAGATAAACCAGTTCCCCGATCTCGAACTTGGTTGAGGTCGGTGTCTCCAGGCCCCCGTTCACGTAGTTCGCGTCGGGAACCCGGTCCTTGCTAATAAATCCTGCGCAGTAAATGTCTGCCGCCGTGGGCGTCTGGAAACGCACGAATGGCACATTAACCGACGTGTGGACGATACCGTCCGCATCCGGCGTGCTCGCCGTCGTCGACTGCTGGGCCATCGCCCAGGCCGCCACGAACAGCAATAACAATCCTGTTTTCTTCATGTTACCTCCGACTCCAAACCGCTCCGGGTTGCCCCAGCTATCTCTCTCGGAAGACAAGGGTTACAGCCGAAAAGTAACAAGCGTTCAGGGAAGGGTCAAGGTTACGAGGGTGTTGAGCCCCCCTGCTCCCAAAGTGTTTTCGGAGCCGTTTGGCAACCTTATGTTGCATCTGCGCCTGCACCGCTGTAATATCGCGCCGTCGTTGAAAACAAATGGTCTTGGCTTCGTCTTCCACTCTCGCGCCCCGTTTTCTGCCTATGCGCCTGCCCAAGGTCTGCCTAGCCTTGAGCGGCGACACTGCCGAAGACATGCTCGGTAACGCCGAATCCATGGCTCGGGACAACCCCTTGCTCGAGTTTCGTTTGGACCACCTCAAGCAGCCCTTGGCCGCGCTTCCCAAGATCCATCGTTTTCTTGAAACTCACCAGTACGTTACCGCCATCGCTACTTGCCGCCGGGTCGACAATGGCGGCAAGTTCAAGGGATCGCTGGCTTCCCAATTGGATGTGCTCGCCAAGGCCCAAGCCGCCGGCTGTCAGATCGTCGACCTGGAACTCCAGAGCGCGCTGAAATCGAAGCCCGAAGCGATTGCGCGCCTGCGCAGCCGCGCCGGACTCATCCTCTCATTCCATGATTTCCGCGCCACCCGCAACCTCGAGGAGACGCTCGGAAAAATGCTCAAGATCCCGGCCGACTTCTACAAGATCGTCACCACCGCCACCACCCTCTCCGACAACGTGGCCATGATGAAGTTTCTGCAGAAGCAGGGCGGCAAGCATTCACTGATCGGGTTCTGCATGGGAGAGCAAGGCATCATCAGCCGCGTGCTCAGCGTGCGTGCCGGCAGCGTTTTCACCTTCGGCTCAGTTAGCGCCGATCTCAAAACCGCACCCGGTCAGGTCACCGCCCGGGACCTGCGCAGCATCTACCGCATCGATCAAGTCGACACCGCCACTCGCGTCTATGGAGTCGCCGGCAATCCTACCGAACATTCGCTCTCGCCCGTCATCATGAACACGGCACTGCGCCGCGAGAACGTGAACGGCGTTTATCTTCCTCTCCATGCCAAAACGCTCAAGGATCTGATCCACTGTGTCCGCGAAATTCCCCTCCACGGCCTGAGCATCACTATGCCGTATAAACAGGCCATCCTTCCCTATCTCGACAACACCGACGCGCACACTGCCAAGATCGGCGCCTGCAATACCGTCGTCCGCGGACAGGAAGGTAAGCTCTACGGTTTCAATACCGACGCCGCCGGCGTGGTTCGTCCGCTCGAGCAGCGCCTCTCCATCGAGAACGCCAAAGTGCTCGTGCTCGGCGCCGGCGGCGCGGCTCGCGCTGCCGTCTTCGGTCTCAAAGAACGCGGCGCTGAAGTCTGGATACTGAATCGCACCTCCGCCAAAGCTCAGAAACTCGCCCGCCAAGCCAAGGCGCACACCATCAAACGCGCCGACCTCCGCAAGATGGCCTTCGACGTCATCATCAACGCCACTCCCGTCGGAATGGGCAACACCCGCGATTGTCCGCTCGATTGTCCGCTCAAAGACCAGGAGATTCAGGCCCGCGTCGTTTTCGACATGGTCTACGATCCGGTCGAAACCCACCTGTTGCAAGTGGCGCGCTCCAAGGGCATCGCCGTCATCCCCGGAGTCGAAATGTTTGTCCAGCAGGCCGCCCGCCAATTTGAGATCTGGACCGGCAAACCCGCTCCCGCCGGAGATATGCTGCGCGCGGTTACCATCGCTTTACAAGACCGCGCCGCCGCCCAAAAGCAGCCGAAATCGTGAGCTCCTTCCAGTCGCAGCGTACTCGTGGGACCCGCCGCCGGAATTGAATTACGGGTTTTCGGCAACTACTTGCAGCCGTTGTAATTCTTTTGTAAAGGACGCCATCGCCGTGCTTGTACCATGGCCTAACCTGTGATCTACTTCGAAAAACGTGGGTCCCCGCCCGAAGGATAAGGATAAAGAGTATGAAGGAGTTCTTGGAGTCCTGGCTATTGCGTTTGCCTGCGGTGCTGGTGGGCGTTTTCGCCCTGAGCGGGCTGGCCTTGGGCGCGACTCAGTATGTCGTTACCAATGACGATCCGGGTGTCAGCTTTTACACCGTGGGCGTAGACGGTTTGCTGACCCTGGGACAACAAGTCCAAACTGGCGGTTTTGGCAACGTGGCTGGCTTTTTTGGGCTAAACCGAATCAGCGTGCTCGATAGCGGAAACCAGCAGTGCGTCTATGCGTCCGAAGGTTCGATCGGTGAGATTGTCGGAATTGTCGTGGCCACTCTGACCGTGGGTGGCAGCGCCACGGGGTCGCCCACGGACGGCGGTACCTCCAACGGCATTGGTCTCGCGATGAATAGCCAATACTTGTATGCCGGCTTTACCGATTCCAACACGATCGGAACGTTTTCGGTACAGGCGGGATGCGGCTTGACGTTTCTCAACGATGTTTCCGTGGGCGGGTTGGCGGGCGGCATCGTCAATGGCATGGCAATCCACGGCAACATCCTGATCGCAACCTACACCGATGGCTCCATCGAATCCTTTGACATTTCGGCGGGCACGCCGCTATCCAATGGCGACACTCAGTACTCCACCTCGACGCTGAGTTCCCAGGACGCCACCTATCCCAATTCCATCGACATCACCAGTGATGGACACTACGCGATTTTCGGCGATACCTCCACCTCGGTCGTAGTCGAAGTTTCCGACATTTCCTCCGGCAAGTTGGCCCCGACGGTGGTGTACACATCCAAGGCGAGCATCAGCTCCAGCAACGTCATGCTGAGCCCGGATGAAACGCTGCTTTACGTGATCAACACGCAAGGGGCCGCAGTCAGCGCGTTTTTTTTCGACAAGACCACGGGCAGTCTTTCCGGCGGCTGCACTTCCGGCCGAGTCAGAGGCGAATCGGCGAACTGGTCGTATCTTGCCGGTCTTGGGTTGGCCAGCCAGAGCGGAAACGGCGGCGGCATCTATGTTGCCGAGTTCGGCAGCACGTCCGGCATCGCGCTCGTGAGTCTCACGGTCTCGGGTCAAAAATGTTCGCTGCAGGAAGTGAAGCAGTCGCCGTTCGTAGATCCGAACAGCGGCGGGTTGCTGTCCATTGCTACTTTCCCCCCTCGATCTTTCTAGCGGGCGCCCAGATACGAAAGCAGGATTTTGCTTGAAACACACTCTAAGTTTGATTTCAGGAAAAATGAAGGAGCTGGATATGCGGCTGCTGGCGAGATGGTTGGTGGCGATCCTATTGTGCGGATTTCCGGTTGCGCAGCTGGCGGCGGAAGACTGCCCTGCTCGTCCTGACCTTGGCGTGGTGAGCGATCCCTACAGCATTTCGTCGCAGAATGGCGTTCTTAAAGCCCAGTTCATTCTGGCGCACTCCGTCGATCAGCTCGGCTATACCCACTATTGCTATAAGTACAACGCGTCCGGCCAGATCGTCGAGGCTCCAACTTTGCGCCTCAATCCCGGAGACCGGTTGGAACTCGACCTCCTCAACCGCATCAAGGATAACGACGCGATGAAGATGAAGATGGCCATGCCAAACGTCTCCGGTCAGACCTGCGGAGACGGTGGCGACGCCACGCTGGATTCTACCAACCTGCATTTCCATGGCTTGAATGTTCCGCCCGTTTGCCATCAAGACGATGTCATCGACACCCTGATTCAGCCGGGCTCGCCGGGTTTTCATTTCAGTATTCAGATTCCCACCACCGAGCCGCCCGGCCTGTACTGGTACCATCCGCATGTCCACGGTTTCACCGAATTCCAGGTCAACGGGGGCGCTGCGGGTGCCATCGTCGTCGAGGGGATGGAAAAGTATCGGCCCGAGGTTCAGGGCCTTACCGAGCGCATCTTCGTGATCCGCCAGCAGTACCTGGTTCCCTGGATCGCCGGACCGTATCTCTTGACCATTAACTACGAGCTTGCCCCCTTTATCGGTCAATCGCCAATCATTCAAATGCAGCCGGGAGAACAGCAATTCTGGCGAGTGGCAAACGCCTCTCTGCAGGATTTCATGCAACTGCAGGTGGTCGAAAACAACAAGCCGCAGAAACTCGAGATCATCGCGCTTGACGGCTATCCTCTGGCGGAGACGCGGAATGAAGACACGATTCTGATTCCGCCCGCGGGACGGGCTGAGTTTATCGTGACCGCTCCATCGTCCGGCGAAGCAGTCTTCTACTCCAAGGCCTATTCCACCGGGCCGACCGGGAACGCGGACCTCGCAGAGGTCCTCGCCAATATCGAGCTCACCGGCAACAGTCAATCCTCGCACCTGCCGAAGCCGCCCGCGTCGGCGCCGGCAGCAAGCCTCAAATTTTCCGACTTGAGTGGTGTGAAGCCGACGGCGGAGCGGAAGCTTTATTTCTCGGAGGAATTTGGCGGCACCAACGGCCCCATCCAGTTTTACATTACGGTGGACGGACAAAAACAGAAAGTCTTCGAGCCCGACGAGAAACCCGTGATTACGACCAAGGTCGGAGCCGTGGAGGATTGGACGATCGAAAACCGCGCCCTCGAAACTCACGCCTTCCACATCCATCAAATTCACTTTAAGGTTTTAGAGGTGGATGGAAAACCGGTGGGGCAATCGGATCTGCTCGACACCATCACCATTCCGTATTGGGATGGCAAGGGCCCATACCACAGCGTGAAACTGCGCATGGATTTCCGCGACCCGACGATTGCCGGCACCTTCCTGTTTCACTGCCACATCCTGCTGCATGAGGATCTCGGTATGATGCACAAAATTCTGGTCGAACCGTAGTTACGGCTGTCGATCGTCGAAAAAAGGACACGCGACATATGCGCAGACGGATGCTGTTGGTTTTGGGCGTTGCACTCTTACTGATCGCTGGCTACCTGGCCGGAACTCGTAGCGCGAAAGTGGCCTACGCTGCGCCACCCCTTCAAGGCGCCGTCCCGAAATCCTACGGCAGGCTTGCCGCCGTCATCCCGGATTCCATCGGCACCGGTCTGATTTTTGAGGATGCCGAAGGCGTGATCCGGTTCGTCAGCGTCAATGGCATGAAGGAAGGAGAGTTGGCGCGCTATGACACCACTCCGACGCACGGGGGTATTCCCAGATCATACGGTCATCTGGTGAGCGCGGTGGTGAACCATGGAACAACCGGCCTCGTCTTCGAGGACGCCAACGGTGTAATTCGCTTCGTCACTTTGACGGGCGTCACCGAAAGTGAATTAACCCGCGATTAATGATGAAGCGGCCGGGTGGCCCTGCCTATCGCGTCTAGTCTACTCTGGAGGATGCCCCGTCCAAGCCGGGGTCCCCATCACGCGCGGTTTTCGCGTGATCGGGTGGAAGCTCCGCTGGGGCGGGGCCTTTGACTTTTTTCTGCCACTGACCCTTGACAACCCGCCTTATAATAGAAGTAAACGCAAAACCCAGCAGATACGCGCGGCCTATCTACTTATAACTCCGCGCCAGCCGTGACTTATCCGGCAGGGGAGGATGTAATCTCCACCAACCCATGCAGAATCAATACTTTACCTATAACTGTCTTCCTTTCAAGACTTTGCCGCAAAGCACGAAGCTAAGTCGATGATTCTAATATACCGGACCCCCAGGGGGGTACCCCTTACTAACCTAGGCGGTGCCCCAGGTTCGCGCCCGCTCTTTGGGCGCTAACCTGGGCCTTTCCGAACGGTAGAAAATTCCCATGTGGCGCGGGCGCCCTCGCCCGCGAAACGCCGGCCGCGTAAAGCGGTGCCTCACAATGTCAGCAACTCAGCGCCACTTCTCAAGAAGCGTGAGAAGTGACGCACCCCCAGTTATTTCGAATGTTAGAAGACAAACCCGCGCTATACTTCCCGTTAACGTGGCCTACCCGCCTCATTCCATGTTGTCGGAAAGAACAGTGCCGCAAAGAACATCGCCCCGAGTTGCACCCAACGCATTGGGTTTTGAAAGAACTTGTCAGGCCGTTGTGCTCCTGGTGGGAGCGCGCTGTGCTTTCGCTGGCCGTTATTTACCGGTTGGAGCGGACGGTCTTGCTTACCTCGACCTTGCTCGCGCCTACGTTCGCCACGACTGGCATACGGCCTTAAATGGATATTGGGGGCCGTTGTACGCATGGCTTCTAGCGCTCGGAATGCGGTCTTTTCATCCGGGAATACGTACCGAATTGGTGCTGGCCCGGACCCTTAACTTTGTGCTCTTTGCCGCTGCCTTGTACACATTCAGCGGCTATTGGCGTGCCGCCGCGGACTGGAGCAAGCGCACCAGCGCCGACGAGACTTCAATTCCCCTGGCCAGCCCCTTCATCTGGATTGTGCTTGGTTATCTGTTGTTCGTTGTGAATTGTGCTTGGTTTGTGGATTCCGTAAACCCCGACATCCTGGTAGCCGCTGTGGTCTTTGCGATTGCCGCTTTCCTGTTCAAGCTCAACCATCGTCGCCAACACGGCATTGCCGCTTATGCTTGGCTCGGCCTGTTGCTGGCTATTGGTTTCTATGCCAAGGCCATTCTGTTGTACTTTGCAGTGTTTGTCCTGGGAGCGATGTTGGTTCAGGGTTTGCGCTCTGGCAGCCTGGGCAGACCGATTACCGCGCTTGTGGTTTTTGTGGCCTTGGTGTCGCCCTTCGTGGCCACCTTGTCACGCCAGGCAGGTCATTTCACTGCCGGAGACAGCGGCCGATTGAACTATGCCTGGTTCGTCGACGGACCTGAAACGAAGACGTGGATGGCGGGTCCCCATGGCGCTGCGCCCATTCCGTTTTATCCCGGTGCCATCGCCTTCGATTCCCCACCTGTTTTTCGTCTCCCGACGATGGAGGGGATTACTTATGCGCCTTGGTACGATGCGGCACGCTTTGACAAGCGCAGCCGCCCGGCTTTTCGCCTGCGCGGCCAGCTCCGGCAGCTGGCGATTAATCTTCAGTCTCTAAAGGAACAGGTCCTGAGAACTGGGGCGCCACTGTTGATGCTTCTGCTGATTCTCGCGTGGTACACGCCAAAGGCGTCACTCCGCCGCTTTGCCGCCACCTGGTTTTGTACCTTGCCCGCGCTCGCCGTCGTCGGGATGTATCTGCTCGTCCACCTGGTCCAACGATTCCTGCTTGGCTTTTCGCCGCTACTCTGGGGCGCCGCTTTGGCTTCGGTTCTTGTGCCTCCAGGACTGCAACTTCTGGCACGGCGGGCCATGCTGGCTGGCACCCTTATCTTTGCGGCGTCTGTGATGCCCGGCCTGCTCCACTACGTAGTTTCCGGGCGCACCGAATCGACCGCTCGCGACCTGGCGATTGCCGAGGCGATTCCTCAGTTTGGTATTGCGCCGGACGACCGAGTCGCCAGTATCGGCAACGGACAAGAAGCCTATTGGGCGCATTTGGCTAAGGTTTCCGTGGTTGCTGAAGTTTGGTCGATTGATTCCGCCCGGTTCTGGTCTGGGCCCTCGGCCCTGCAGCAGGCAGCCCTTCGCGCGATGGCGGATTCCGGCGCCAAAGCTGCGGTTTGGCGAGCGGACTCCGATCAACCGTGCCCACCCCAGTGGTTATCACTTCCTGAACATTCCGGCTGCA
>Ga0326728_10011435_pt1 | contig 20267 bp, 15 predicted proteins | sample MB3enrmetagenome_FD_207602 | JGI IMG/M metagenome (GOLD analysis project Ga0326728, IMG submission 207602) | Lab enriched peat soil microbial communities from McLean, Ithaca, NY, United States - MB31MN | ecosystem: Environmental > Terrestrial > Soil > Wetlands > Peat | place: USA: New York... | reverse complement strand
GAGCCGATGCTCGGCGGTCGTGCATTTGGCCTCGTACTCCAGCGCCAGCGGCACATTCAGCAGCATGGTGGCCCGCCCCAGCCGTATCCGACGCAGAAGCTCGGCTGACCCGCCGCGTGGGCTGCGCATGGCCGCCACAACGACGTCGGTGTCGAGCACAAGTCTCATATCGCATATCATATCACATCATATAGGATGTGATGTCGGGTGCCCCGTGTCCCTCGCATTTGGGAACTTGGGAGACCACGAACCCCATGCGAGCGAATAGTGAGCGGTTGGCCGCACCGCAGGTGCCGCTGTGAGAACCGATGCGCGCCAGCCTCAATGTAGAGTTGTACGGTTTTTTATAGATAAGAAGCAGGTCGGGCTTCGAATGTCACTCGCGATGGTGCGTATATTCGCCCGTCAACGCAGGCCGCGTGGAATCTTTCCGGCAGGGATTCCACGAACCCCAACCCTCCATCTCCCTTTTCCCAACCAGCCGTGCGCGCCTCGATTCTGAGAGTTGGGAGGAACTCTGGAGCAAAGATTTTGATTGACGAATTTCCAGTATTCGCCGATAATGTACATGAGCGGTTGGTGCTGCCGGACTGAATTTGTTACCCGGGCGAACCGCTTGAAATCAAGGCAAGGGGCCGCACAAGCGGCCCTTTACCTTTTGGGCCTCATCGTGGCAGGTTTGTTCACGTCGCCCTTCGGCATGACCGAGAAAGCTCCGGCCGTGGGTGCCGGGCGCTGCACTCGAGGACCGCCAAGTCCTTCACCATGTTTCCGTAGCGGTCGGCTCGGCCACTCCGATTCTGAAGAATCGTGTTGACTGGATGGTGGACGAATATGGCCGCTGCATCCATCACGCTCACAATCTGATCGATCACATCCTCAACCGTATAACCGTCGCGCACGACGCGGCTCTTGTATAGATGCCTTCCGTAGAAGAGTACCTCTCAGATCACCGGCGGAAGCGGCGGAATGTGGGCCGCTCGCGCCCGGTTGATCTCCTCCAGTTGCCGGTCAGTGAGTGAACCGATAGCAACCCCACGCGGCTTGATCCCCTTGGAAATCTCCTCGAAGTTGGCTCGAATCAGATCGACGGCATTCCTGTAGAGGGGTATCGGCAGCGTTCCCAACCATTCTCAGGAATTGTATAGGATTGCCGGGTGCCCCAGATCCCTCGCATTTAGGGACCTGGGAGACCACAAACCCCATGCGAGCGACAAGCGAGCATTTGGCCGCACCGCAGGTGCTTGCAGATTAATTAGATTCTTCGTTGCACAATGATTCCAGAAGTCTTCCTACAAACATCGTCCGGTACGTCCTTTTCGCGCCGCCTTCCACTGGGTGCCCCTTGTCCCTCGCATTCGGGGACCAGGGAGACCACACGAAAGCGTCCAACAGAGGCCGAAATGTTCCGTAACTCCTTATCCTGGACGACTTTGCAGGGAACTCCTTTGTTTTGACGATTTTACAGCGCAACCCCGTCTGTAAACCCAACAAAACAACGACTTTGCGTCCAAAGTAGGGGTGGGGGTATCCGATGTATCAGCTTTGTCGTCATATCAAAACCAACGGTAAACGATGCCAATCTCCGGCTCTGCTTGGAACAGCTTTTTGTTATTACCACGCCCGCACGCATGCCATGGCCTCACCAAACTACATCAAATTTGATGACCTAAAGCTCCCCCTGCTGGAGGATTCTGCCTCCATCCAGGTAGCCATCTCCAAGATCACAGCTGCCTTCCTCTGCTCCCGCATCGATGCGCGCCGCACCGGCCTGCTCCTTTACGCCGTCCAGATCGCCTCGCAGAATATCGATCGCGATTCCGAACGTGAGAATACCGAAATTGTGCACTCCATGACCGTTACCGGCGAAGGCGATGAGCTGGCCCCGGAAAAGGAAGTTTGCGAACCCAGCGATTGCGCAATCTGTAATAAGCGTGACACATGCGAGGATTATGACCCCGAAGATAAGGACGAGAAGCCGGGTGCCGGGTGCACCGCCCTCGCCTGTCATCCTGAAACCCGCGTAGAATGAGAACTACCGGAGCCGCGCACACCGCGTCTTCGAGCACGATGATCCTCCTCGACCCAGACCTGGAACCCCACCCCGCGAAGAAGGCAACTTCAGCGAAGCGGACAGTCGCCTCTGCCCAGAACAAAAATCTCCGCCTGCCCTCAGCCCACACCTTGGCCCGCTTTCTCTCCGGAGCTCAATCCATGGTCCGTCTTTGCGGCCAGGTTACCGTCCTGCTTACCACCGACGCGGCACTCCGCAAACTCAACCGCCAGTTCCTTGGCAAGAACAAAGCCACCGACGTCCTTTCTTTTCCCGCCAAAGGCATCGGCGCAGAGAAAATTGCCGGCGACCTGGCCATCTCTGTCCCTACCGCGCGAAAGCAAGCCTTCGAGCATGGCCACTCGCTCTCCATTGAAATCAAGGTCCTCATCCTCCACGGCCTTCTCCATCTCGCCGGTCACGACCACGAATCCGACGCCGGCCAAATGGCTCGCCGCGAATGCCAACTCCGCGCCAAGCTCGGTCTCCCGCAAGGCCTCATCGAGCGTGCCGCAAAGGTGAGGCAGTCATGACCCCGCTCTTCATTTTCCTCACCCTCTTGCTGGTCCTGATCGAGACGCTGGCCTCTTACATCAGCCGCGTCTACTCCGAGTTCGGCAAAATCCTCACCCGCGAGATCGAGGAGAACCTCGACGCATGGGAGGAGTTCGTTGAGCCGCAGCTTGGCCTCACCCGCGAACACGCCGGACTCTGCGCGGCGGTCCTGCGGCAGCTCGCCCTGGGCCTGATCGCCCTCGGCTTCGGCGCGGTCCTCTTCGATCGCGCACCGCTTCTCGCCCGCCCAACTCCCGCAGAAATCGCCCAGGCCGTTCTAGTTCTGGTGCTGGTGGTGGTCTTCTGCAACCAGCTTTTGCCCACGCTGCTCTTCAACCGCACTCGCGGACGCTGGGTGGCCAAATTCGTCTGGCTCATTCGTCTTCTCCTCTGGCTGATGACGCCCATCACCGTCTTTGTCCGCTTCTTCTTCTCTGTTGCCTCTCTGGCCGAGGAGCAGGCCACCGCCGAGGAAGAAACCGCCGACGATGTCGAGGCGCTGCTGGAAGCCGGTGAAGAGGAGGGCATCCTCGAAGAGAGCGACCGCGAGCTGGTTCGCTCCGCTGTTGAGTTTGGCGATAAGCTGGTGCGCGAGGTGATGACCCCGCGCCCTGCGATCTTTGCCGTGTCCGCGAACATCACCCTCGAAGCGTTTCTCGTTCTGCTGCGCGAGCACAGCTACTCCCGCGTGCCGGTTTACTCCGGCTCCATCGACAACGTCACCGGTATCGCCTTTGCCCACGACCTGCTGCAAATCACCGACGCGGAAGCGCGCGCCCGCGCCGTGGCCAGCATCCAGCGCCCCGCGGTTTTCGTCCCGGAAACCAAGCGCGTCTACGAGTTGTTGCGCGAGATGCAACGCGAAAAGCAGCACATGTGCATCGTGATCGACGAGCACGGCGGCGTCAGCGGCTTGGTCACCATCGAGGACCTGCTCGAAGAGATCGTCGGCGAAATCCACGACGAACACGAAGACGATGTCGAGCCGCAGCGCGAGCCCGGCGGTGTTTGGCTTGTCCCCGGCAGCTTTCCCGTCGACCGGTTGCCTGACCTCTTCGGCGAGCAGGCCAGCCTGAGCGGCCTGGGCGAGGCCTACGAAGCCACTACGCTCGGCGGCCTGGTCAGCGAGATCGAGGGTCGCATCCCTCTCCCCGGCGAGGTCGTTCTGATAGAATCCGCTGGCCTGCGCATGGAGGTCGTCGCCTCCACCGACCGCCGCGTCGAGCGCCTGCGTGTCTTTCCGCCCGCCACGGATGCCGGCCCCGCCAAACCCGAATAGCGAATTCGTTTTATTTCATTTCAAAAAGAACGGATTTTCCCCTTCCACTCCGAAGATTTGCCTGCTATTATGGTTGCAATCTTCCGCGGCGCGTCCAACTCTCCCACTGCGTTGCAATCCTTGCGGAGGATTGTTAGGAGATTCCATGCGTCTTCAGACTCTGGTCTTGCTGGCCGCTTTCCTCCTATCTCTGCCGATGATGGCAGACGTCACCTACTACTACACAGGCAACAACTTCACAACCATCGGATACGTTGATGGAAGTGGCAATTTCATTTCCGGCGCTTCGCTTTACAGCTATAGCGATTCTGTCAGTGGGTGGATCAGTGTTCCTGATCTACTAGCACCGAATTCTTTATTCAATACTTCTCCCACTGCGTTCAGCTTCTTCGATGGCCTGCAAACCATCAGTAGTGCAAACGGATACTTTGAACAGGATGAGTTTGCAACCGACGCAAACGGAAATATCGTGGAGTGGATGGTTATAATCGATGCGGATGCCACTGGCAATAATCCGGCTGACCAAATACTTCTTATTGGTGGCCCCTACTTTCACGTCGGCAATGGGCCCATCGGCACGGCAGATGTTGGAGATGCTGGGGGATATATTGATTCCGGTGGGAATGCTTTCTTTGGCGAAAGTGATTCTTCCGGAAGCTGGTCAACCACGCCACCATCCACTGTCCCCGAACCTTCCAGCATTGTCCTCTTGTTGACCGGGCTGGCGGGGTTGGCAGGTGCGGCGCGCCGCATGCTCTCGCGATGATCCATAAAGTCTTCCGCGAAAGCCTCCGGCCTGCGGGCCGGGGGCTTTTTGTTTTCGTGCTTTATGCAGATCAGAGCAACGACCTATCCGCAAATCCGCGATAATGGAAGTAGGAGTTTGAAAACCCTTTGAAATCCGGATTCGTCGCCATTCTCGGACGGCCCAACGTCGGCAAAAGCACGCTCGTCAACGCCCTCACCGGCGAAAAAGTGGCCATCGTCTCCGCCAAGCCGCAGACCACCCGCAACCGCATCGCTGGTGTGGTCGAGGTTCCGGCGCTGAAAGGCGTTCACCCGGCGGCGCAGATTGTCTTTGTCGATACGCCCGGCGTCCACAAGCCCGGCTCTCATCTCGACCGCCGTATGTTGCAGGAGGTCTACGAGGCCCTCGAAACCCGCGACGTAGTCCTGGTTCTGATGGACGCCACTCGTCGCGTCCAACTTGAAGCCGCCGCGGAGCCCGCCAATGAACCGGGTGCCCCAGGTCCCTCGCATTTGGGGACCTGGGATTCCAAAGTTCCAGCCCCCGCTCCCAAACACGAACGCGCCAATTGGGCCAGCGAAGACGAATTCCTCTTCGGCATGATTCGCAAACTCGATTGCCCGGTCTTCCTTGTGCTCACCAAGATCGATCTCGTCGCCAAGGACCATCTGCTACCACTGATCGACACGCTCACCCGCCACTTCGGATTCGCGCAAGTCATCCCGGTAAGCGCCCGCAAGCGTGACGGACTCGACATCCTCCTCCGCAAGATCGTCGAGGCTCTTCCCACCGGCGAGCGCTACTACCCCAAAGATCAGTACACCGATCAGCCGCAGCGCTTCATGGTCGCCGAACTGATTCGCGAGAGCATTCTCGTCGAGACCGGCGAAGAGGTTCCCTACGCCTCGGCTGTAGTGATTGAGCGCTTCGAGGAAGCCGAGCCGCCCGCTCCGTCGCGAAAGAAAGGTCAGGCCCCGGCGCGCCTTCCGCTCACCCGCATTGCGGCGGCAATCTATTGCGAGCGCGAAGGCCAAAAAGCGATTCTGATCGGCAAGGGCGGCTCCAAGCTGAAAGAGATCGGCACCGGCGCCCGCCGCCAGATTGAATCTCTGCTCGGCACACGCGTCTATCTGGAGTTGCACGTTATCGTCGAACCCGGCTGGCGCGAGTCGCGCGGCTTTGTCGAGTCGCTGAATTGGCGTAATCAGCTTGAACGTATTGCCGAGGAGCAGATCACGGAAAAGCCGCCGGACGAAAACGAGCTTCGAAAATAGAAGCGAAACCTACGCTCCCTTTACCGCCCCGCGCCCATTGGCCTTAACCCAATACATGCGGAGATCGGCCACGCCGATTACGGCATGGACGCTCGATCCGTCGTTGGGCGCGGTGGCCACGCCCACGCTGGCGTTGACGCGCAACTTCAAGCCGTTCTTCATCTGGAATTCGGTCTCCATCAATGCGTTGAGCAGCGCGGTCGCTTGCGTCAACGCTGCTGGCGCGCCCGTCTCCGGCATCAGAATGGCAAATTCGTCGCCGCCGTAGCGGAAGCACCAGTCCTCTTTGCGGCTCAACTCCCGCAGCCGGTCGCCAATGCTGGCCAGCAGTTCGCTACCCACCAGATGGCCGTGCTCGTCGTTCACCAGCTTGAAATGGTCCAGGTCGAGGAAGGCCAGACCCACCGGCAGATCCAGCCGCCCGCATCGCTCCATCTCCCGGCCCAGAACCTCGTAGAGATAGCGGACGTTGTAAAGCTTGGTGCAGTCGTCAGTGATGGTCAACTGCTGGATGCGAGCCACGTCGTGCGCGTTCTCGATGGCGATGGCCGCGTGGTCGGCCAGAATGTGCAGAAAGGCGATAGTGTAGTCGGTGAGCTGCTCGGCGCGCGGGTTGAATATCTCGATCACGCCGTGCGTTCCCTTGCGCCCGCGCAACGGCAGGGCGATCACCGAGCGTACGGTGTGCGGCTTGGTGCCGCGCTCCTGCTTGACCCGCGGATCGTTCTGGGCTTCGGGAACCAGTAGCGTCTCGCCATGCTCCACCACCCAGCCGGCTACGCCCTCGCCCACCTTCACGCGCAGATCGCGCAGAGACGCCTCTTCGCGGCCCGCGGCAATCGCATAGTAGAGCTCTTGTCGCGATTCATCCAGCATCAGCAATGTCCACAGTTCCGCCTCGACGAACCGCTCCATGTGCTCCATGATGGTGCGCAGTATCGTGTCCAGGTCAAAGCTCGAAGTGAGCGAACGCGCCACCTGGTGGAAAACGAGCAGGTCGTCGAGCGGGATGCGGTTTGCCGTCTTTTTGGTCATTCCAAGGCCTAGTGTCAGGAGTGAATTCGCAATTCTTACACACTTCGGTTTTTCACGCGGCGGAAAAATGCTGCTGCGCCCGCCGCGCACATTACGCCGGTCACGTTTTCTCGGGGGAGAGGAGTTGCCCTCATTCTCTATAAGAACACCTCAGCCGCCAATACGCACTATAAAGCGGGAGGGCTTCAGAAAATTTGGCCAGCCGATGCAAGGCCGTGCATCCTTACTCTTTATTGTACGAATAATGGGTGCGGCTAGTTCCCCATTCCAGGTCTCGCGCAGGATGGGGAAAGTGATGCGGGCCCTGGGGGTAGCTCGGGCTGGAGCTTAGTCGATTCGCGGCGTGCCCCGGCGGAGAATATAGCCGGCGATGCCGCAGACGGCAATGATGACCAGCGCAACGGCGAAGTAGTATGCCATGGGATGCGCCCAGCCCGGCGAATAGCTCAAATCCTGACCAACCCAAAGAAGCAGAATCATGGCGATGGCCGCAAACTGACCGGCGATGACCAGCAAGGTGTGACCCAGGTCGCGCCGTTTGTCCAGCGCCTCCACTTGGTCGGGGGTCAAGGGGCGCTCTTCGGGGGGAAGCAGGGAATTTGCCATGCGGGTTGCTCCTGTTGATATTCTTTGCATCCGGGCAATACTGCATGACCTCCGTGCCCGGCTGCCCACTCTCTCGATTCAAACACAAATTGCCGCTAGCTTGCCAGTGGCAGGCCTCGACGACTCTCCCGGCTACTAGTTGGTGGCCGGGTAAACCATAGAATCAGCTATTTAGGCGGATAGCCAATCGACTGTCCATACAGCGGACTTTTTCCTTCAGGCAGCTTCAAAGCAGCGCCCACGGCTGTTGCATCCTGCTGCCCATGTAGTGCATAAAACCACGCGTTCAGCCCCTCGGAGGCCGCAAACAAGTAGACGTTCTGGCCGATGAATCCCACGTCCACCTGCGCATAATTGAACTTGGGATCAGCCACATAAACCAGTGTGACGGCTGCCTGCCCCGCCGGCGGCGCGCCCATCTTGGAGCGCAAGTCGCCGGCCGCTACTGGCCGCAAAAGATTGGCCTCGGCCTCATAAATGTAAGCGCCCTGTGCCAGAACCACGTAAAGCTCAACTTCCTGCTTGTTCATGGCCGAAGGCGCCGTGCGGCCCAGTCCCGGCTTAACGGTGCGCGGCCGGTTGATGCCAAAGGCCGCCCATAGCAAATTCGAGAGCGTTTGCAACGGCAGCGGCTTGTCCTGAAAGGCGCGTGTGGTTTTGCGCTCGGCCAGAGCCTGCATCAGGGGCATTCCGCCTGTGATCTGCGGCTTGGGCAACTGGATGGGCTTGAGCTCCTGCGCGCTCAGTGCGGGCACGGTCCATAACAAGGCTGCCAGGCTCAACAGCGCGGCCAGCCGCTTGAAAGCGAAAATTGCGAATGTTTTCATGGTTTCTCCTTGAACGAAGAGAGTTAGACCGAATGCGGATTCGGTATGGTTCTTCTGCACATCTCAGTCAGCCAGAAAGGCCACCGACTGCAAAGTGCTGATCTCGAAGGCTTTACGGCATCGGATGTTGGCGCAAGGCAGTTTTTCATCGCGTCTTACCATGTAAGACTGAGCCTTGGCGAACTTGGCGCGGTCTCGCTCGTTGGCGCCCCGGGGCAGTTGCGCACGCTTGCGCCGCACCACCCACATAACCTTGTATTCGCCTGACTGCCCGCATTTGGGGCAGGTCAGCGTGTGCGTGCGCTCTTCAGTCGTTTCATTGAAAAAATCACGCTCTTCCATGGTTTTCCAGCTCTCCATCCCGGCAAAATATGGAATCCGGCCCTTCCACTCCGGCAGGACTTACTCCATACTCATACTTGCCATGACGAAACGCAAGCCAGGGAAATTTTCCGCCACGAAAGCGGTCAAGGCCAACGCCCGAGAGCGGGTGGGCCAGCCAAAACCCGCGCGTGTAATCGATACCGCGCCACGCACCGGCCGAGCTGCCAAGCATAAGCCCAAGCTCGATGAAATTCTCCAGCAGGAAGAGTAGCGCCCTTGTTTTTGCCCTGTTTTTGGCGGTGGAAGCAGTTTTGTCTTACTTGACGAATAGGCGTCTTACCGCCGTAAGACTGCTGTAAGACAGCCTCCAACCCTCGCCCACCGCTACCTCCCGCGAAGCCGGGGAGCCGGACCGGTCAGACAAAGGAAGCTTGTCTCGGAGCGCAACTTCACACGTGCCCGATGCGAGGCCGAAGGACGCCGCGAAAATATCAGGCTCATCAGGCGGAGAAAATCGATCGAGTGGCCGGCGGATTTTCAACCACCGCACAAATCCGTCCGTCTCAACGCGGGCTTGCAACCCTGGAGATTGCCTTCTGCTCATTTCATCCGAAATCTGTCTTACATTTTGTCTTACGGACAATTTGTCAGGCTAGACTCTGCGGCTTCCGGCTCTTCGGCAGCCTGCCGAACTACGCCTAGGTCAAGGCTTCGGCCCAGACCTCAGACGACCCAAGACTATAGAACTAAGCCGGCAAGTTCATTCCGAGTCGTGGATCGTTCCTGTGAACCAGAGCTAAGATTGCCATATGCGAAACTCATGTTTTGCGCTTGTCCTCTGCTGCTCGCTGAGCGCCTTCGGGGCCGAGAGCCGTTTTTGGTCCCCTGTTCAGCCGCCGCGCGCCTTCTATCGGATAGAGTGTTCCTTCGATCCGGCCACGGCGCAGCTAAGAGGAAGCGAAACCATTTCCCTGCGGAACGACACGCCGCGTCCCATGGAACGGCTGGCTCTTGCATGGAGCGCGGGTCAAATGAGCGCCGTAAGCGTTCTTGCGAACGGCAAGCCCGCGGCGCTGCTCCCCTCCGGACAGAAGGACGGCAACGCCCCGCGGCTGCTGCAATTGCCAGAGCCCTTGGAGCCGGGGGCGGCGCTCAAATTGAAGCTGGAGTTTAGCGGTTTCTACGAGGCCGAGTTCGACAAGGAGCGCGGCATCCTCTGGAATGACGGGTTCCCCAAGCTGTGGTGGGGCTTCGGAACGCTGGATGAGTATGCGGTGCGCATTACCGTTCCTGAAGGCTGGGCGGTGGTGACCAGCGGGGTCCTGGACACGGCATCGGGCGTCTGGAACGGCAAGGACATCCGCGACTTTGCCACCGGGATATTCAACGAGAAGAAATATGCCGTCGAACAAGCGCGGGCCGGGGATGTGCAGGTGACCGCCGTGCACACCGCCGCGGGCGCAAAGTGCGCCCATCTGTTGCTCCAGACCGCGGTCGATGTCATCGGCTTTTATCGACAACGATTCGGATTCTACCCGCAGCGTTCCTTGACCATCATTCCCGGCATGGATTATCCCGCCGGCGGGTATCCGGTTGCCACGGCGATGGTGGCGATTCATGGCCAAGAGCAGATGGAGAAAAAGCCCGAAGATCACTTCCGCTGGATCACAGCCCACGAGATCGGCCACATGTACTGGTCGCAATACGTGCTTGCCCAGGGAGCGGACGACCTCGATTGGTTGATGATCGGCTTGGGCATCCATGCGGATCGGGAGTATCGGCGCGCGCGGGGCATCCTGGCGCCGATTGGCAATCTTCCGTCAAGATACGTCAGCGGCATGAAAGAGGGATTGGATACCACCATGGACCTTACCTCCGAACAGGAGGAACTCGTCGATTGGGACTTCAATAACGTTGTGCAGCACGGCAAGAGCAGCGCCATGATGGATGCGCTGGAATCGACCATTGGGGCCCCGGCATTCGACCGTGCCTACCGCCGCGGCCTGCGTGAGTTTTACGGCCGCCGGATGAGTTGGCGCGATTTCGAGAAGATCTGCGAAGAGGAAAGCGGCGAGGACCTCGGCTGGTTTTTCGAGAGTTGGGCACGAAGCAACGAATACGCCTTTTATCAAATTACCCGGCGCGAATCGACACAGACGGCGAGCGGATGGCGCACGGAGGTGGAAGTTGTCTCCAAGGGTACGCGGACAGAGCGCGTGCCTGTCGTGGCGGCTTTTGTAGACGGCTCGCGACAGACACAGCGCGCAGACCGGCTCTCCAGCGTGAGTTTATTAAGTTTCGAGAGCAAATCTCCGCTCCAGGAAGTGAAACTCGATCCGGATAATACCTTGTGGATGCTTGACTCCGAGCCGCCGCTTTCCGCCACCGGCTTAATGCGCAAAATCTATGGCATGAAACTCACGGATACGGGAGAAGACGCGCTCAAACTACTGCCGCGCGCACGGGAGCTTCAGCTCACTTTATCTCGTCCCTGGCGCCGCCTGGGACTGATGCTCTATGACGCCAAGCATTATCCGGAATCGCTCGAGTGTTTCCAAAAAGCAGCCGCAACGACGATGGACATGGATTACCGCTTTATGGCGCTGGTCTGGCAGGGACAACTGCTGGACCTGATGGGAAGACGCGAAGCCGCCATCGAGACGTATAAGGCCGCGCAAGCCACAGGATCCCAGGAAGTCTTCCGGCACGATCAATATAAATTGCAGATCGATCAAAAGTGGGTCCAGGAGCGTCTTCAGACGCCATTCAGGCGGGAGTAGGAATCTGAGGTGAGAACCTATTTGCTGGAAAATTAACCCTCCCAAAAACCAGAGACGGAAGGCCAAAGTCCGTGGTCTTCCGTCTCACAAACTTGAAGCCCATGCTTTCCACAAAACTCCCTCATTGACGCGGCACGCTATACGGCCCAGGTAAAACCGGTTCGGCTGGTTTTTCCGCAGGCTGCGGCGCGGCGCGCGTGCTGGTCATCTTGGAAAAAATGCGGAAGTGCACATTCAGGTTGAGCATTACCGCGACCGGCTTGCCGTCTTTGATTGCAGGCTCAAATGTAGCCTGGCGAATAGCCGCAACGGCGTTCTCGTCCAACCCAAAGCCGATGGGCCGGCTGATGACGACTTCGCCCACCTTGCCGTCGGGCCCGACGACCGCATGATATTGAGCCATGCCCGCCACGCCCTTGGCCTGGGCGAATTCATTCGAATCGGGAGTGAAATTGGTCAGCAGGCGCGCCTTCTGGTCCACTGTATTCTGGCGGAAGACAGCCGGGTCTTTGGGCCGGTAGTCGGTCTTGGCCGCCTCCGCCTGGTAGTAGAGCTTCCAGAAGTCGGGCAGACTGGCCATCAGGCGCTCGTCGAGTCCCTGGGCAAAGACATTTTCCAGCGCGTCCTTGAGCACCTTCGTAGCATGCGCCGGAGAGATGGTGGTGGTCACGCTTTTGGGATCGGCGGGGCGCTCTTCCTCGGGCGTGGCAGCGATGGATGCCTTGAGCTGGTCAGCCTCGCTCATCTCTTCAGGCGCGGGCGCGGCAGGTTGCGCCTGTTCTGCGGCCGGAGTGGCGCCTCGCTTTAAGTGCCAGAATTTCCTGTCCTTTTCATTTTCTTCCTTGCCTGTCGTGGATTCTTTGTCATTCTTGGGTCCTTTTTCCCTCTTGGGCTTCACCACCATCTCCCGATCAATGGTGATTTTGACTACTTTCTTGTTGGGGGTGATGCGCACCCGGTCAATAGCACTTGAAGTGTCCTCGGAGGCCAACTGTTCCAGGAAGTGCAGCCCATAGCGGGCGCCTTCCAGCGTGACCTTGTGCTTGGTGAGGTGCACCTTATCGATCTGGATGGCGCTGAGCGTGTAAGGGCCTTGCGGTGAGTGACCGATGAGGTGGCCGTACTCGTTGAAACTAAGGGAGTTGTCCAGGTAGCCGTCGCGCAGGTAAAGCGATTTACCCACCAGCAACTGTTTGAGTTTTGCTTCCGTAATGCTTCCGGTCATCTCCGGCGCGGCCGCCTGCGCCACCCGCGGTTGGGCTGGCGTTTCCGCGGGCGGTGCGTTTGGAGTTGCCGGAGCCTGAGCCGCCGGGGCCGTAGGCTGTTGAGCCGTATCAGGTTGCGTGGGCTGCTGCGCAGGAGAGGAAAAAGCCAAAGCCAGGAAGGCGCAACAGGTTACGGCGGCAAGACGAGGCAAAGACGCCAAAACAGAGGAATTGGGCCGAACGAGAGCTGTGTGCATGGAAGAGCCTTTGAGCGACACTTTAACAGAGCTTCGTTCCCGCCGTCGAATAGAAATGTTCTAACGCCCTAAGTGGTTGATTCGCCATAGGATGCGGCGGAAGAGGCCGAGGATGCGGCGGGTGTCGTGCGCGGAGAGATCGAGCCGGCGGAGCATCAGGCGGAGGTCGTGACGGTTGGCCTCCTGCATGGCGCGCGGCGAGTAGCCCGCCGCCCGCATGGCCTCTTCAATCACCACGGCCAGCAGATCAAGACGCTCGGAGGACGGAGCGGAAGTGAATGAAGGAACTGGGGTTGTCGGCGCAGCATCGGCGCTGCGGGTAAGCTCGTAGAGGCAGACGGCGACGGCCTGGCCCAGGTTCATCGAGGGTTGGAGGGGGTCGGTAGGGATTTCAACGAGGAGCTGGCAGTAAGAGAGGTCTTCGCGCGTAAGTCCATGTTTTTCCGAGCCAAAGCACAGGGCCACGCGGCCACCGCGGGCCAGTTCCCGGCTGACTATTGGGGCCAGTTCTGGAAGCGGGACGACCCGTTGCTCCGGCTTGCGATAGGTGAGTGTTCCGGTGCCGACGACCAGGGTGCAACTGGCCACGGCCTCGGCCAGAGTCGCTGATTCCACGGCGTTTACCAGCAGCTCCGGAGCGCCGATGGCCGAGCGGGCTTCGCGCCAGGTCGGCTCAAAGGGCGCAACCACCGAGAGGCGCCGAAGGCCGAAGTTGGCCATGGCCCGCGCCGCCGCTCCTATATTGAGGGGGTTGCGCGGGGAGACGAGCACCACGTCGAGCGAGTCGCGTTGAGGTTCAGGAAGCACGAAACGATTGTAGAGCGGCGGGGAATACTGGAGAAGTTCCTATTGAGAAGCTTCCGAAAAAGGCGACTATAGGATGATGGTGCAGCCTTGTCCTGACTCAATCTCCATCCTCAAAGGCGATGGTTTGGGTTTCTTCCGCGCCTGCCACATCCTGGGTAGAATGCGGTAGGCGCGGACACCGTATGGCTATTGTACGGTGAGGCCGATCGTACCTGTTGCGGATGTCGAGCCAGACGTGCCGGTAACAGTGATGATGTAGTTTCCCGCGGTAGTGCCAGGGGATTCCCAGTTGCAGCTTCCACCGGGAATAGTACCGCTGCATGCGAAGACTCCACCGCCAAAAGCCGCGAGCAGCAAGATCGCGCCGAGCATCGCGCTCCACCTGCGCCGCCGTGCGGAAATGCCGATGAGCAGCACGCAGGCCAGTGCGGCAGCGCTCCCAGCCGGCCAGGGAACTCCGCCGTGCAGGGAAGAGGCCATGCTGCAACCGGTGGCCGCAGTGGTGGAGATCGTCAGTGTGGCTGTGCCCGCCGCGCTGCCGGTAATGTTCACCGGGGTGGTATTGCCGAAGCTCAAGGTGGGCAGGTTCACGGCGCCATTGGGGCTGGAAGTAACAGCCGCCGTCAGCGCCACGCTGCCGGTGAAGCCGCCGCTGGGCGTCACGGTGACGATGGAAGTGTTGCCGGTAGTCGCCCCGGGATTCAACGTGATCGTTCCGCTGCTGCTGAGAGCAAAGCCAGAGGAAGCTGCCGTCACGGTAACATCGACAACGGCATTCTCAATGACACTGCCCAAAGTGCCGGTTATTTCAACCACGTAGTCCCCGGCGGTTGTGGCCGTTGTGCTGTTTACCGTGAGCATCGGAAATATTGCGCTAAGGTTAATGACCCACGAAGATGGGATGCTGCACGTTACCGGACTCGTTGCATTGGAAGGCGTACTGATGACGGCGCAGGCCAGAGACACGGTTCCGGTCATCGCACTGCTCTTGGGAAGAATTAAAACCTCGGAGGCATTCCCTGTCGTCGCGCCCGCTGCAATGGTGATCGGCGTGGTGTCGATCCAGAAGATATCATCGCTTCCCAGCGGCGTCACAATGATCAGATGGTTGCCGTATTGAGCATAGTAGTCGTTGTCGCCGGCGTAGTAGGCAACCGGTTGGTTGTACCCCTCCTGGAGCGTTCCAGCGGGAATAGAGATTGTCGCCTGCTCCCCCGTCAGTGTCGCCGGCGCGGAAACGTAGCTTCCGGCAGTCAGAATGACCGTGCCGGTTGGCGCGGGAAGGCCGCTAAAGGAAGTGACGGTAATCAATACCGGCAGAGCTTGCGACAGTGCCTGCGCCGCTGTCAGCGTCGTCGCGGAGGGCGTCACCGTAACGCATGGCCCGACTACGTACACTGATCCCATTCCCGAAGCAAAGTTGTAAGTGGAAGAGCTTGCGGCATCAGGCAAATAGTTGGCAGTCAGCAGAGCCGCCTGCGGCGTAGGATAGCAGGAATATGCTCCCAACACTCCGGCGGAAATACTGAAGGTCGCGCTGCCGCCGCTGAGAGTGGCTTTCGAGGAATAGGCGCCGTTGGCCAGCGTCACTGTGCCGGTCGGCGTCGGATTCCCGCTTCCTCCGCTGACGGAGACCGTGACCGTGAATGGCTTGGCCGAGGGGATGGTCGTTGGCGCCGGCGTCACCGTTACCGTGGGCGTCGTTGCCGTGGATGTGGCGCTGAGATCCAGCTTGGCAATAAATGCGCTGCCGCTGCTGGGAATCACTGTTTGGTAGGCTCCGCCGGTGATCGGAAAATCCCCCGATGAGGCCGTTCCCGTCACGTATACGTTGCCGGAGCTGTCAAGAGCCAGCGAGCTTGCCTGGTCGCCACTTCCGAAGACGAGGACACCGATGAAGCTTCCCGGGTTGATCCCGTTCCCTCCCAGGAAGGTGGAATAGATCAGCCCATTGCCCGCTGGATTCAGCTCGCTCACGAAGGCGTTGTAGCCGCCGATGCTCTCCGCTGTTTGGTCGTTGTTCGTCGTCTGGTAAGCCCCCGTGGTCACGGGAAAATTGGGGGAGGCGGTGCTCCCGGTCAGATAGACATCGCCGGAACCGTCGATCGCCAATCCAAACACCTGGTCGCCACCTGCCGTGAACAGGGTCGGTGAGAGGTTGACGATACCTCCGCTCCCGCCAATGTAAGTGGAGTAGACCTGTGAGGAACCGGCCGGGTTCAGCTTGGTGACGAAGGCGTTGGGACCGACGGATGCGGAAGGTCCGCCGGAAGTCGTGAAACCAAAGCGGTTGGCCGTCTGGAAGGCCCCCTGGGTGACAGGAAAATCCGTGGAGCTGGTCTGGCCACCGATATACGCATTGCCGCTTGTATCCACGGCAATCGCATTGCCTGAATCGCTGCCGCTCCCGCCCAAGAACGTGGAATAGACGAGCGCTGTGCCGGCCGGGTTCAGTTTGCTCACGAATGCATTCGTGCCTAGGTTCGCGATGATAGCTTTGTTGGTTGCCTGGAAGACTCCCTGCGTCACCGGAAAGTCGGGGGAGACTGTTTGGCCGGTCACATATGCGTCGCCCGCGGCGTCCACGGCGATTGCTTTGCCTGTGTCACCGCTATAATTGCCGCCGCTTCCGCCAAGATAGGTCGAGTAAAGCAGCGCCGTGCCGGCCGGGTTTAGCTCAGTGACAAAGGCGTTTGGATATTGCTTCGCGGCGCCATGGTTCGTAGCCTGAAATACCCCCTGCGTTACGGGAAAGTCGGCAGAAAATGTCTTTCCGGTCACAAACGCATCGCCGGCGGCATCTACGGCGATGGCATAGGCTATATCGCCGCTATAGGGAGTATCCACAGAGAGGCCGGTCCCGCCCAGGTAGGTGGAGTAGAGCAGCGCCGTTCCGGACGGATTCAGCTTGGCGATAAAGGCGTTGACAACTTGATTCGCCGCGCCCTTATTCGTTGTCTGGAAGGCCCCCTGGGTCACCGGAAAGTCGGTGGAGGTGGTCGAGCCGGTCACATAGGCATCGCCGGAACCGTCCACTGCCACCCCGCTGGCGTTGTCGCCGCCGCTGCCGCCAAGATAGGTGGAGTAAACCAGCGCCGTGCCGGACGGATTCAGCTTGGCGACAAATGCGGTATTGGGGGCATTCGCGGCACTGTTCCCCGTCGTCTGGAAGGCTCCTGTGGTTGTCGGAAAGCCGGTTGGGGCCGTCGAGCCGGCTACATACGCATTGCCGGCGGCATCCACCGTGATAGCGTTGGCCGAATCCCCGCCGCTCCCGCCCAGATAGGTGGAATAAACCAGCACCGGATCGATAACCAGCGCCTTGGCGTGGTCGTAGCTTCCCAGCCGGAATCCCACGGTCTGCTTCGCCAACAAGGCAAAGTCGCCCGTGACCGTTTGCCGCTGCCCGTCCACAACCTGGTAGACCGTCGGCTTGCGGAAGACCAGTTTCTCGTTGGCTGTCCTCACCACCAGGTCCCCATCCGCCGACCGATGCACTCCCTTCGCTCCGGCAAAGCGCAGCCGGATGGGCTTCGGATCGGCGCCCGCAGCGACCACGAAGTCGTACTCGAGCTGGCGCTGGTTACCGTAGTAGATCAGATCGATGCCGGGATAGATGCCCTCGTAGCGCACCTTGGCGAAGGTGGGAACGCCAGTGTGCCACCGGGCAGGATCGTTGCCGATAAAGTAGTTGGTCGTTCCCGGCAACCGCTCCTCGCCCATCGGCTCCGTCCTGCCGCTCACGCCCGCCAGTTGCATCCGCAACACATCGGAGAGCGCGGATTCCTGACTGGGGCGCGGCTTACGCAGCGTCAGCACCGCCTGGTTTCCGGTCAGATACAGTCCATAACCGCTGCCCCGCGAGAGGAACCTCACGCTCCGATCCACCTGTCCCGTGTTGGCCTCAAAACTCAGCGGAAGCCTTCCATAGTCTTCCGCGATCCGCGCCTTTTGTGCCGTCGAAGCCTTTGGAGATGTGGACGCTATCTCTGCCGAGGAAGCAGTGAACGATGTTGCCGTAATGAGCCCCGTTACAAACAGGGCTCGTAGAGAGGATGCTTGAACGTTCACGAACATAAATAAACCCTGCATAGATTAGACGATAGAGATGATTAATACATGCATACATTGCCGTCTCTCCCGCAAAGTTTTTGCGGGAGAGAGCGGGCCCGAAAACAGTCTTGAATTGCCAAAATCTATCGTAGGTTCAATAGGTTAGGAGACAAATAACAACGAAAACCCTCCCATTTCAGACGAATGTACCCGTTTTGTGGAGAAAGAGGTGGTGCTCCATGCACACTTTTTCGCCTCCTAACAAGTTCTTTTTCCCGCAAAAAGTGTATCTCCAAGGCCACATTCACACTCCTCCTGCGGCTCTCCTCTGGCGGCTGGCGGGTAAATGTTCTAGCCTCAAAGAATGATCTGGACCAATCCTGCCGAGATGGCGTTGCACGAGTTGAGCCATGCGCCGCTGGTGCGCTTCAGCGTGCTGGCGCTCAGCTCGATCTTTTTTCTGGTGGACCCGTTTGCGGCGATTGGGTCTTTTTTGGCAATCACTGAAGGGGCGGATGCGGCGCGGCGAAAACGGATGGCGCGTAAAGGGGCGTTGACCTGCTTCATCGTGTTGACCAGTTTTGCCGTGGGCGGGCAACTGATCTTCCGCTTGTTCGGTATCACGTTGCCAGCATTCGAGATAGCTGGAGGGCTGATACTGACGCTGATCGGGCTGGATATGTTGCAGGCCAAGCGGTCTGCGACCCAGGAGACGAGCGGCGACACCGAGGAGGCGGCACACAAGGAGGACGCGGGGATTGTGCCGCTGGGAATTCCAATGCTCTCCGGGCCGGGGGCGATTTCGACGGTGATGGTGCTGGTGGGGCAGGCGCCGAGCCTGTGGTGCTGGGAGATGGCGGCGATTCTGGGCTCGATTGCTCTGACCAGCCTGGCGAGTTATTGGGTTCTGGCCGGGGCGGGCCGGGTGCGCCGGGTGCTGGGCGAGACCGGGATCCGGGTGCTGGTGCGGGTGATGGGCTTGCTTCTGGTGGCCTTGGCGATGCAGTATTTCGTCAATGGATTGACGGACTTAGGGATGATTGCGCGGCCGTGAGGGGGCCAGAATGGAGCATCGTCTCCCACCCATTAATCACCCCAACGACGAAGACCTGTCGTTGGGGACCCCGATACCGCAAAAAGCGTGGAATGGATGGGGCACAGAGGCAGTTTTTGAGGCAGGAGCGGTTGCGCGCGGGGTTTCCCACAAGAGTGGCGGTTTCCCACAGGCAGGCGCGTTTGCAAATGTGCGTGCGGGTTGCTATTCTTTAACAGTTGCGACTAGGCGGCAACATAACTGTTGGTGTGTCGCTTGCAAACAGGGGTAGTGTGTGCTACTCTTGAATAGCTGTAAATGAGTAAGGATAGCCTCCCGGTGGCCGATAGGCCTGCCCCGTAGAGGGAAGTGGGAAGCAAGTTGTGATGCTGGTTCGTTGGGTCAGGTGAGGCGAAAGCCCCTGATACCCCTGTAGGGATACCCTCAGAGAACAAGCCATTGCAAGACCCAGGAGGAAGCTCCTGTGAGCCTTAGCGGCTCAGGCGCGGATTGCGCCGGTAGTTGATTGATATTTTGCGCAGTGCGGGCTTTTGAACAGAAGTCGTCGTGGCCGGGATTGACCGGAGGGCTGATTTTTGATATGTTTGAAAGGTTCGCGCAAAAATGGCGGCAGGGGTGCATGAACACTCGCCGGCAAGCGCAACAAGTTCGAGGACAAGCTGGCCGAAAGGCTGGGCCTCGATCCAAAAAGGCGCCGCTCAGGCGGAGTGCCTCAAGGATCTTTGACAATTAGGTTGAACATGCCAGTTATGAGAAAAGATCAGGTTTGGCTTGATCATTCTCACTGTAATTGCATCGCGCCTTTCGAGCGCGCGATGCCGCCGAAGCCAATCGACCTCCGTCGATTTGGTGGAAGCAAACCGGTTTCAAACGAGAGTTTGATCCTGGCTCAGAATCAACGCTGGCGGCGTGCCTAACACATGCAAGTCGAACGAGAAAGTGAAGTGGAGCAATCCATGGAATGAGTAAAGTGGCGCACGGGTGAGTAACACGTGACTAACCTACCCTGGAGTGGGGGATAACTGAGGGAAACCTTAGCTAATACCGCATAATACCCACGGGTCAAAGGAGCAATTCGCTTTGGGAGGGGGTCGCGGCCGATTAGTTAGTTGGCGGGGTAATGGCCCACCAAGACTATGATCGGTATCCGGCCTGAGAGGGCGCACGGACACACTGGAACTGACACACGGTCCAGACTCCTACGGGAGGCAGCAGTGGGGAATTTTGCGCAATGGGGGAAACCCTGACGCAGCAACGCCGCGTGGAGGATGAAGTACTTCGGTACGTAAACTCCTTTCGATCGGGACGATAATGACGGTACCGGAAGAAGAAGCCCCGGCTAACTTCGTGCCAGCAGCCGCGGTAATACGAGGGGGGCGAGCGTTGTTCGGAATTATTGGGCGTAAAGGG
>Ga0326728_10011434_pt1 | contig 20267 bp, 12 predicted proteins | sample MB3enrmetagenome_FD_207602 | JGI IMG/M metagenome (GOLD analysis project Ga0326728, IMG submission 207602) | Lab enriched peat soil microbial communities from McLean, Ithaca, NY, United States - MB31MN | ecosystem: Environmental > Terrestrial > Soil > Wetlands > Peat | place: USA: New York... | reverse complement strand
AAACTCCAGACCGACTCATCGCGGGCCGCTTAACCAATCCCAAATAGGTGTCCACCTAAAATAGGTGGACACCTTGCCATGAGATTCACGCCCTGATCAGTCAAGAGGGGATCTCAAGACGCTTACCCTTTAGATTCAGTTGGTGTGAGAAATGGACGCTTGACTTCAGAAACGATGGGGCAGGCGGCGATACAAGCCGATTGCGGGGCTGTCTGCCGTGGTCTCCGAATAGGCGGCGATCCGCCCAGAATTCTGAAAGGCGCTATATTTCACTGCTCAATGAACGCCTTAGCTTCGCGGCTTCAACTGACGATCATGCTCAGACAGATCGGCGAACAATAGCCGACATTTCGTTACGGAAGGACGTAGAGCGGATCCCTGGCTTAGAACCGGGAGGCTTGTAATGCCCACTCATCCCTTTTGAGAGAGAGAATTCCAAATGGCCAAGAAGGTCGCCGCCTCGCCCTTCAGGAGGGCCTCTATTTGGGGATTCTGCGCCAACTCGACGTACAGCCTCGATCGAACGACGTCCAGAATTGCTACCCGGTGCTTTTTGCTCTTCTGCCCGGCGCTCATCAGACTTAGCGCTACCTGGACGCGGTGCTTTGTTAGGGGCTCATGCTTGAAATATAGCTTCACCAAGAGCGACCTACCGCCCAAAACGAATCCGACCTCCGGATTGATGCGAACAACTAAGTCCTCGAATCTCCACTCGGCGCGGTGGGGCTTAAACCACTCCGGCGCGTTTGCCTTGAGATACCTTTCATAACCCTCGATGGCCTCTTGGTATCGGGCCCTCTTCTTCTCATGCGCTCCGGTTAGGTCAAAAGTCAGCCGGCCGCCGTGGGCCCCTTCGTGATATTCGCAAATATGCTCCCGGAGAAGCTTCCAAAAGTCATGGGAAGGCTGGTAGTCGCCCCTCCTGAAAATCTCCGCCACCTTTGATATCTTGGGCAGGCCGGTGCGCAAGATGAAGTCAGTGAAGTCGGTGATCGAGATATCCGGCATGTTGCTCTCCTTGCGGGTTTGCAAGAGGCCTGGCCCAGTCGCGCCTACGCGGAGGTCGACTTGGCGTAAGAGAAGCGTCCATGCAAGACGCTTGCCACAGCGGCGGCGCTCGCCCAAGGGCTTACGCCCTTGTCGAGTCTGAGATCACAATAAGATTGGGGCGGCCTTAGGTCCGCTTCCAACCCGAGCAGATGCGAAATCTGAGAAAGCGGGATGGGCACTTTGTAGGGGAAAACGTCGTCGAGTTCGACCGCGCTGACCACCTTCGCTCTGCCCACATAGGCAGAGTACTCGCTGGAAGTACATCCAATTTGAGTTTGAAACTTTGACCACACGTCCTCCGGCGCACCGGATGAGACTGAGCGTACGGTGGCCTCCCCGACGAGTGCCTGCTGTGGGCTAGAGGAGTAGAGCAATGCCTTGCAACCCACCCACCTCTCCGAGAACTTTTTCCGAATTTCGACGATCTTAGTCCCAGAAAGGATCCGCTCCGCATATTTAGGCTTCATGCTCACCAAGAGGTCGCCCCCCAGAGCGTAGCCGCCGACGTTGAATTTACGCATGAGGGCCGGAAGCTTGCCCAGTGCCGCAGGCAGCACCGCTCGCAGAGGGGCAGTGCAAACGAACTCGACATCCCCACCGCGGTATTGCCTGGAGGATTTGGATGCTTTCGCAAACCCGAAGGACTGGAAGAACCTTCTTTTTGACTCCCATAGGCTCTCTGGTAGCGTGAAGTGGATATCCTTTGAGTCATGCCTTGCTTCCAGGGCCATCTGGGTGAAGAAAAGCTGTCCAAGATCCAGATCTTGAAAGTCGCGCTTGATGTTCAAATGGCAGAATTTCGCGTCCCTTCCTAGCTTCAAGACCGCTGCCGCAATCGGATCTTCTCCCTCATACGCGACCCAAGCGATCCTCTCCGAGGACCTCAAGCCAGGGACAACCTTCTCCCTTAGCCATCGATTGATGTCAGGGTACATGTCCTCGCTAGCGCTCACGAGGTTCAAAAGTGTCTTAAGCTCATCCGAATCACGCTGTGCATCCGCTTGATCTAGCTTTACGATCCGAAAAGTCGTCGCGAGGGGAAATAATGAGATGGGCTGTTCAAATCTCCTTTGCCTCAACATCGCCCTGACCTCCTCTTCTTAGATGTGTGGGAAAATCCCCGAAGAAATTCGAGAGCTTAAGATCTTGGCTGCCATACCCCTTTGCCTCGTCGGCTTTCTGTTTCTTGGTCAGTGGCAGGGCATCCTCCGACATCCGATAAAAGATAAGATTTGCCATCTTCTCCTCGTCTGCAAGGCTGACTGGGACCTGATGCCCTCGCACCTCAAATATCAGCGGGGTACCCTGCGCTCCGTCCTCCCTAAAAAGACCAAAATAGGGGTGTACAAAACCTGCGTAATGAATCCGCATTTCTCCCATTGTTTCGTCGCTGGCACGACAGTAGATCGCGACGCCCTTAGGCACGTGGAGCTTCTCCTTCGACCTCAGTATGTAGAAGGTATCCGGCTCAATGTAAAGGCGATGGAAATCATCCGCGACCTCGACGTCCCAATAGTCGCAAGGGTTGGGCTTTTGCTTTCTCTTCCAGAGCGGGACAGGAGCTAACGTCCCGCCTGTGGCTTTTGAACGGAATGCAACTCCTTCGCATGGGGTCCCTTTCTTGTCTCCAATCGTGGCGTTGGAAAGATTCACCGTCAGGCTCTCGTTTAGGTGATCCGCCCTGCGGAAGATTGTTTTGAATAGCTCATCCCCCGCGATTACGACGTCCTCTGGGTTCCCGTAAAAGAGCCTCAGCTGAGACAGAGAAGTGCCTGGCCTAACCCGCACATCGAAGGTTATAGGAGTGATTTCTAGATACATGTCACCATTGCCGTTCGCCAGTCCCTCCGGGTCGAAGCTTTCGTAGGTCTTCATCCCGTCCACTATGAGTCTTGCAAGCACGTCGACACGACCGACGGAGCTTTTGGCCGTCGCCTGACCATATATCATCCCTGCTTTGCGCAAGCCGGCCCCCAATTTCTGCTCAAGCCTGAACACATACGTCCTCTGGTGCGTAAGTTCGTAGCTTCCGTCAGGAAGGGGGTCATGTCTCTTGGCGAGCTTCGTCGATTTTGTGATGAACCAATCGTACGGGGACACTGATGGCTTTACGGATCCCTTCAGCATTTCATATGCCTCGCCAGCTAACGAGAGGTCCATCGACGAGTGGCCGATCTTCGGTTTTCGACCGCTATAGGTGACGAACCCGACTTCCATCAATTGTTTCATCTGGCGTTTATTCAACACTCCAGGTGCCCACTCGTCCCACGGACTTACCATTCGATCACCGTCAGGCCCCTCCCTACGATCAATTTTCGCCAACCCTCATGTTGATGCAGGCCAGACCTTTCGGCAAGTACCTATTTTTGCACCACTTCAGAGGCAACTCTTGAAAAAGGCGCATCAATTACTCGATGCGTCGCAAGCCACCTTAATAAGAGGATAATTCTAATTGCGATAAAAGGCAAACAAAAGGCGAAGATATCAAATTGCCCCAAAAGGCTCATTCGTGATTTCCAGACCTGGGGCCTTAATTAAAACCAAGTGCGTGGACTCATCCCTGCAAACGCCGATGTCGCCTGGAATGCTTCTGGGATTGACACTAATCACCAAGACGCCGATCGAGGCATCAGGGGCGAAATTCCGGGTTCCGGGCAGATGACCACCCTACCGGGTACTGCCCACCGCCGGGCAATCACATGAGGAGCAGCTATTGGCCGCGATTCGATTCGCGCCGCCCCTACGGGGCTGGTTCTCCTTTTTATGCCGCTTTCCCAGGAGTGCCCCTTCGGCTTCGCTCAGGGTTCTCCTGGGCTATTTTCCTTTCGTCCCTACGGGACGAAGAGCCGAGTCTCGCCGAGCTGCCCCAAATCACACCTGTTCTATCAACAAAAAATGTTTATGCGATTTCCCTGATACCCACCAGCGGAGACGATTGTGGCAGCCTCCACTGCGTTAGTCTGGATGGTCAGGAGATGTTCGCCTACAATGTCTGTTTCCCAACGCTTTGCCTTTGCTGTTCTGGCTGTGCCGCTTCTGGCAATCCCTTTTTTGCGCGCGCAATTGCCTGAGGCCCCGTCTCCGGCGCCTGTGCAATCAAATGCGAACCTGTGGACCGCGCCCGACTTCTCCGTCGATGCGAAGGCTTTGTACCAGGCTGCATCCGCGGTAGCAGCGCCCGAAGGCGTCAATGTGGTCGAGTTCGCCGACGATGAAAGCTTTACCTTCGACGAGTCGGGACGCGCGGTGCATGTAGGCCACTTCATCTATAAAGTACTCACGCAGAAGGGCGCCGAGGGATGGGACTCTCTCTCGGTGGGATGGGAGCCCTGGCACGATGCCCGGCCCATCATCCGCGCGCGCGTGATCGCGCCGGACTTCACCGTGCACACGCTCGACCCCAACACGATTACTGAAGCCCCGGCCCGAGGAGGCGATTACAAGACCTACAGCGACGGCAAGCTCCTGCGCGCGCCTTTTCCCGCCATCGCTCCCGGCGTCGTGGTCGAAGAAGAGTACACAGAGACCGAAACCGCGCCGCTCTTCGTTCCCGGCCACGTGGGCCGCGTTGTCTTCGGGCAGGAAGACGTTCCTGTGGCGCATAGCCGGGCGGTGTTTGACGCTCCCGCGACTTTGCCGTTGCGCACCAACCTTCTGCTGCTGCCGGGCGTCAAGCCGGTGCGTACCGAGGCCAATGGACGCGTGACGCTCGTCTTCGACATCGGCCCTCTCGAAGGCGTCGATTCGCGCGAACCCCTCCTTCCGCACAACACGGTCAACTACCCGATGATCGAATTTTCGACCGGAGCATCGTGGCAGCAGATCGCGGCCGGGTACGCGAAGATCGTCGATAGCTTCGCCGATTCTCCCGCAGTCAAGGCCATCGTCGAGCCGCTGATTGCCGGGAAAAAGACAGAAGCGGAAAAGGAAGCGGCTGTCCTCGACTATCTTGACCGCGAGGTGCGTTACACCGGAATCGAGTTCGGCGAAGCGGCCATTGTGCCGCACGACCCCGCCGAAACTCTGGCCAAGAAATACGGCGACTGCAAAGACAAGGCCACGCTGCTGGTGGCCATGCTTCGCTCCGCGGGAATCCCCGCCTATGTGGCGCTGCTCAATGCCGGATCGCACATGGATGTTCCCGTCGATCTGCCGGGCATGGGATTGTTCGACCACGCCATCGTTTATGTTCCCGGCAACCCGGCGTTGTGGATCGACGCCACCGACCGCTACGCTCATCTAGGACAGTTGCCGATGGGCGACCAGGGACGCCGGGCGCTGATCGCCGGCGCCGAGACCACCGCCCTCGTCAAAACGCCGGAGTCGTCATCGCAAGACAATAGCCTGGTGGAAACTCGCGAGTTCACCCTCACCGAAAATGGACCGGCCAACGTGATCGAGACCACCCATCCAAAAGGCGTCTTCGAGTCGGTTTTCCGCTCCTTTTACGCCGACAAGCCCGACCAGGACACCCGTGAAGGTCTGCGCGCCTACGTCAAGGCGGAGTATCTTTCCGACGATCTGACCAAGGTCGACCGCACCGATCCCGCCGATCTCTCGCTGCCCTTCCAACTGACTATCGCCTGCGAGAAGGCGAAGCGCGGCTTCACCGGACTGGAGGACGCGCAGGCCGCCATCCGCGTGGACAGGATTTTTCAGTCGCTGCCCGACGACCTGAAGCGCAAGGACGACACGGAGGAGAACAACACCAACGGACCTGACAAGACGAAGAAGCCGCGCACCGAGGACTGGGAACTGAATGCGGCCTTCAGCACCGAGTGGAATTACCGCATCGTGCCGCCGGCCGGGTTTGTCCCCAAGGAGCTGCCCAAGGACGCGACCATCCAGCTTGGCCCCGCGCTGCTGACGGAGAAATTTTCCGCGGAAAAGAACGGCGTGGTGACGGCTAAGCTGGTCTTCGATTCCGTGAAGCGCCGCTACACTGCAGCCGAGGCAACCGCGCTGCGCAATCAAGTGGCCGAGTTCATCGATGGCCCCGCGATTCTGGTCAACTTTGAGCCCGAAGGCGCGGTCCTGCTCCGCGAAGGCAAAGTGAAGGAGGCGCTGGCCAGCTATCGCGCGCTGATCGCTCTCAACCCCAATGCAGCCGTGCATCATCTGCAAGTGGCAAACGTGCTGCTCGATGCGGGCATGGGCGAGGCCGCGCGCGATGAAGCGCGCTTTGCGGTCAAGCTCGATCCCAGCTCGGCCCTGGCCGAGCGCGTGCTGGCCGACATCCTGAAGCACGACCTGGTGGGCCGCGAGCTGCGCGCGGGCAGCGACCTCACCGGAGCCGCCGACGCCTACCGCGTGGCCATCAAGCTCGATCCCGACGACCATAGCGCACAGGCTGACCTGGCGATCCTGCTGGAATACGACCCTGCCGGGCGCCGCTACAGCGGCCAATCCAAGATGAAAGAGGCCATCGCCGAGTATCGGGCGCTGGGCCAGGACAAGCTTGAGGATCTCGGCCTCACCGACAATCTGGCTTTCGCGCTCTTTTACGGCGGAGATTACGCCGGTGCTTACAAGGCCGCGCAAACGCTCAATCCTGAGCCCAACGCGCTGCTTGCCGCGTGTATGGCCATCCTCCAGAACAGTAAGGCCGGCCTTGCCGAAGCCAACAAGCGATCCACCGGTGACGATTCCTTCAAAAATACCGCGCGCACCGCCGGCGAAATGCTGATGAACATAAGGCAGTACTCTCAGGCCGCCGATTTTCTTGAGGCAGGCGCGGCCGGCGACAATGCTGCGCGCATTCTTGGTTTGGCCAACATGCTGCGTGGCGCACGGCGCCACGAGGATGGGCACTTCGCCAATACGCCCGCCGATGTCGCGCGGCAATTCACTTTGGTTCCCTTCGATCTGAATCTGACCGAGGCGAGCTTCGATGCGTTGCTCAGCCGCAATGCGCTCAAGGTGATGAACGCCGAGGACGCCGACGAGCGCAAGGACACTCTTGAATCCCCGAGGAAGATGAACAGCGAGCTTGCCCGCGAAGACAGTTCGCTCGACGTGACCGAAGACATTCTGTTGCAAATGCTCGACCCCAAGGGCGAGGGCGACGACACCACCGGCTACCGCGAAAAGGTGGAAAACCTGAATGGCGCCACCACAACCATTTTTGTGGTGAAGGAAGACGGGCAATACAAGATGCTCGACACGCTCGACGCCCCCAATTCCATCGCGCTGGAAATGCTCGACCGCATTCAGGCCGGCGATCTGAAGGGCGCCAAGGTGCTGCTCGACTGGGTGCGCGAGGATCAGCACCTCGCGGGCGGCGACGATCCATTGGGCGGTCCCGTCTTTCCGCGCTTCTGGATTAAGGGGGAAGCAGCCGATGCGCGCAAGATGAGGCTCGCGGCCGCGGCCATTCTGGTGGGCACCAAGCCCACCGTCGCTCAGGGCGTCGCGATTCTCGAGGAGGGTCTCAAAGACGCGGCCGGCGATCGCGAACGCGCCAATATTCAACTTGCGCTGGCTGAGGGCTACATGCTTCAGGACAACTTTCCCAAGTTGCTCGATGTCTCCTCGGCGCTGCTCAAGCAGGTTCCGGAGTCGAAGCAGATCTTTAGCTATAATGCCCTGGCGCTCGACGGGCTCAAGCGCTACGATGAAGCCCTCGCGCTGGCCGATGACAGGCTCAAGCTGCTCGACAACGACGCCGACGCCCTGCAGATGAAGATGGAGATCGAGGTCGATCGCGGCAACTATGCGGCAGCGCGCGTTTGGGCGCAGAAGCTGTCTGATCTGGGCAAGGAAGACGCCACGATGCTCAACAACGTTGCCTGGTACTCGCTCTTTACCGGCAAGGTTGGGGACGACGATGTCGCAAAAGCCATTCGCGCAACAGAGATGGAAAAGGACGCGCCGTTCATCCTGCACACCCTCGCCTGCCTCTATGCCGAAACCGGCCGAACCAAAGAAGCGCACGATGTGCTCTTGCGCGCCATGGACCTTTGGAATCTGGATGAGCCGAACGACGAGGTCTGGTATGTTCTGGGCCGCATCGCCGAGCAGTACGGCGAGCGCGACATCGCCATCGCCGACTACCGCAAGCTCAAGAAACCCGATAGGATTCTCGCCATTCCCACCTCAACCTGGCGTCTGGCGCAAATGCGGCTGAAAGCGATGGGCGCGGACCAATCTTCGTCAGCCAAATAGACCGGATCCGGCGTTATCCGCGGTCTGCCGTGGCTAATAGCGGTTCCACAGTACATGTAGCCGTTTTCCAGTCGCGGAAGGTGGCTTTTTCCTGGGGGAAAAAGCCAGTTGACCTATGGGATTTCCGGATACGGCAACTGTGGAACCGCTGTAATAGCCGGCGAAACCCTTCAAATTGCTTACCACAGCGCATTGCTCAACGATCTAAATGCACAATCAATGGAATCCATATCCATGGATGTGAGCTTCCCGGGGATCACCCGAGAAACTTTCTTGGGCGCCATCCGCCAGCGTAATCTGATTCATCAGGAGAGTTCATCCGCCGATGCATGCCTCTCAACGTTGCGTCCTCGCCGTTCTGACTGCGCAGCTTCTTGCCTTGCCCTTTGCCCGCGCCCAGCAACTCGCGCCCGATGCTGCCGCGAAAGAGTACGTCCGCGCCCACTACACCAAATATGAATTCCGCATCCCCATGCGCGACGGCGTGCACTTGTTCACCGCCGTGTATATTCCCAAGGCCTCGGCCTTCCCTGACGATCCCGGCCCGTATCCGTTTCTCATGGATCGCACGCCCTACAGCGTCGCTCCCTATGGCGAAGACCGCTATCCCCCGCATCTCGGCCCCTCGGACGAGTTCGAGTATTCGGGCTACATCTTCGTCTACCAGGACGTGCGCGGGCGCTGGATGAGCGAGGGGACATTCGTTGAGATGCGTCCGCACATCGACGTGAAGAAATCGCCCAAAGATGTGGACGACTCCTCCGACACCTACGACACCGTCGAGTTTCTGCTCAGGCACGTGCCTAACAACAACGGCAAGGTGGGCATCTGGGGCATCTCCTATCCGGGGTTCTACACCTCGGCCTCGATTATCGATTCGCATCCGGCCATTGCCGCGGCCAGTCCGCAGGCGCCCATGACTGACCTCTTCCTGGGCGACGACTCTTATCACGGCGGAGCCTTCATGCTGGCGGCGGGCTTCGAGTTCTACGCGCCGTTCTTTCATGCGCAGCAGAATCCGGTGCTGCCCAAGCCCGAAATCCCTTTCGATTTCGGCACGCCGGACAGCTACGAGTTCTTTCTCCAAGCTGGGAATGTGGCCGACCTGGATAAGTATCTGCAGGGCGAAACCTTGCTCTTCGACGACCAGTACAAGCACGACACGTATGATGATTACTGGCAGTCGCGCGACCTTTCGCGCCACATGAAAAATGTGAACTGCGCGGTGCTTGTGGTGGGCGGCTGGTTCGACGCCGAAGACCTCGAAGGTCCCTATCGCACCTTCAACGCCATCCGCAAATTCAATCCCGGAACGCCGGTCACGCTGGTCGAGGGGCCCTGGGTTCACGGAGGCTGGGCGCGCAGCGACGGCGACCATCTGGGCGATGTCGAGTTCAACGCCAAAACCGCGGAATACTTCCGCACCTATATTCAGTTCCCCTTCTTCGAGCATTATTTGAAAGGCAAAGGCAAGACGCTTCCCACGGCCATCGTCTTTGAGACCGGAACCAACGTTTGGCGCCGCTACGACGAATGGCCGCCCAAGACCGCCACGCCAAAGACCCTCTACTTTCATGCCGGCGGCAAACTTAGCTTCGATCCACCGGATGAATCCAGGAGCGTGGATGAGTACCTGAGCGACCCCAACCACCCCGTGCCGTTTGTGGGCTACACCACTGACACAGTGCCGCAGCGCTACATGGTCGACGACCAGCGCTTCGCCAGTTACAGGCCCGATGTTGTAACTTACGAGACCGATCCACTGACTGAGGACGTGACCATCGCCGGCCCTATCTCGCCGCACCTCAAAGTTGCCAGCTCCGGCGCCGACTCGGATTTCGACGTCAAGCTCATCGACGTCTATCCCGACAAAGATCCTGCGATTGCAGACGGCTCTGCTCTCCCCAACAAGCACATCCTTGGCCAGCCGCCGCTGCACATGGGCGGCTACCAGCAGTTGCTGCGCGGCGAACCCTTCCGCGCCAAGTTCCGCTCGAGTTGGGAGAAGCCGGAGCCACTAACGCCGGGCAAGGAAACCGCAATCGACTTTACGATGCCCGATGTCTACCACACCTTTCGCCGCGGCCATCGCATCATGGTCCAAGTGCAGAGTTCCTGGTTCCCGCTCACCGACCGTAATCCGCAAATTTTCACTGACATTCCTTTTGCCAAACCGGAGGATTTTAGAAAGGCAGCTGAGCAGATCTTCCACCAGAAAGATGCTGCCAGCGGCGTCGAAGTGCAGGTGCTGCCGCAACCATAACCACGAGCCGCCGCGCGGCGCTCGCAAGTAAATGAGGTTCTTATGTTCGCTCGTAATCTCCGTTCTGTTTTCCTGTTCGCAGCAGTGCTATTCCTCATCGTTGCGCCATCAGCTCGCGCCGAAGAAGGCATGTGGACGTTTGACAATCCCCCGCTCAAGCAACTGGCGGACAAATACAACTTTCACCCCACGCAGGAGTGGCTCGATCATCTCCGGCTTTCCAGCGTGCGGCTTAACGACGGCGGGTCGGGTTCGTTCGTCAGCCCCGACGGCTTGTTGCTGACCAATCATCACGTTGCGCGCGGCCAGTTGCAGAAAAACTCGACGGCGGAGCACGATTACGTGCGCGACGGCTTTTATGCCGCGAAGCCGGACCAGGAGATGAAATCGCCCGACATGGAAGTGAATGTGCTCGTGGGCATGCAGGATGTGACGGTGCGCGTCGAAGGCGCGGCAAAGGGCATCGCAGACAATGCGCAGGCGCTGAAGGCGCGCGAGGCCGAGATCGCCGCTATCGAAAAGGAGAGCAAAGACAAGACCGGCCTGCGCTCCGATGTGGTTGCGCTCTACAACGGCGGCGAATACTGGCTCTATCAATATAAGGCGTACACCGACGTACGGCTGGTCTTCGCGCCAGAGCAGCAGGCAGCCTTCTTCGGTGGCGATCCGGATAACTTCACTTATCCGCGCTACGACCTCGACATGGCGCTCTTCCGCGTGTATGAAAACGGAAAGCCTCTGCACACGGAAAACTACCTGAAGTGGAGCGCCAAGGGCGCCGCCCCCGGCGAGCTCATCTTCATCTCCGGGCACCCGGGCTCGAGCGCGCGCCAGGAAGCCGTAGCCCAGTTGCTCGTGGAGCGTGACGTGCGCGAGCCGGCGATGATCGAGTATCTGCGGCGCCGCATCGCGGTGGAGCAGGAGTTCGCAAAGCAGGGTCCGGAGCAGGCGCGGCTCGTGGCGAGCAACATCTTCTCTCTCGAAAACAGCCTGAAAGTCTACGTGGGCCGTGCCGAAGCTCTCTCCGACAAAACAATCCTCGGCAAGAAGCAGGCCGAGGAAGTTGACCTGCGCGCCAAAGTGGCTGCGAATCCTGAGTGGCAGAAAGAATACGGCGACGCATGGGACATGATCGCCCGAGTGGAGGAAATAGCGAAGCCTGCGTTGAGGCAGCAAATCTTTCGCCGCACCGACAGCCAATTCTTCACCCTGGCAATGGAGATTGTGCAGTATGTCGCCGAAATCAAGAAGCCCGACGGAGAGCGGTTGCCGCAATATCACGAAGCGGGGCTTGAGTCCCTGCGTTTCCAGATGCTTTCTCCGGCGCACATCTACCCCTCCACCGAGAAACTTTTCATGGCCAACGCTTTGAAGCTCGCGACGGAAAAACTGGGGGCAAACGACGCCTATGTGCATGCCATCCTGCAGGGCGGCGATGTGGACCAGACCGTTGCCGCGCTCGTTGACGGAACCGGGCTTGCCGATCCCGCCTTCCGCAAGAAGCTGCTCGATGGCGGTGAAGAAGCCGTTGCCGCTTCAAACGATCCAATGATCGTGGCCGCACATCGCGTGGATCCTGTATGGCGCGCCAGCTACCTCGACAGGCGCGACACCATCGACAGCGTGCTCGAGGCGGCCGGAGAAAAGCTGGGCAAGGCGCGCTTCGCCGTCTACGGCAAAAACGCGTATCCCGATGCCACATTCACGCTCCGCCTGACCTACGGAACGGTCGAGGGCTTTCCCTACAACGGAACCATCGCTCCGCCCTTCACCACTTTCTACGGGCTCTACGATCGTGCGGCGAGCTTCAGCAATCAGCCGCCGTTCGACTTGACGCCCAAAGAAGCGGCTGCCCGCGACAAGCTCGACCTCGCAGCCCCGCTCGATTTTGTCTCCACCGGCGACGCTATCGGCGGCAATTCCGGCTCGCCGGTGGTGAACCGCGAGGGTGATCTGGTGGGGCTCATCTTCGACGGCAACATCGAATCGCTGGCGGGCGATTTCGTCTATGACGGCGCCACAAACCGCGCCGTCGCGGTCCACTCCGCCGGGATGATTGAGGGCCTGCGCAAGATCTACGGCGTGGGTGTTCTGGCCGACGAGTTACAGGGCAAGAAGTAGCCGCACGCAAACAGCAGACAGCGGGAGTCGCGGGCTCCTGCTGTCTGTTCTCGCATCTGGCGAGGCCCGGCCGCTGGTGCCGGCGCAAACTCGCGCTGCTCGAGACACGCGCTCCCTGAAACGGCTCAATTCGCCGTACAATCGAAGAGTGCCGCAGACTGCGGAGAGGTGGCCGAGCGGTTGATGGCTCCGGTCTTGAAAACCGGCATACCCGAAAGGGTATCGGGGGTTCGAATCCCTCCCTCTCCGCCATATACTTTCGCTAAGCCCATAACGCCATTAGAATTAAATCAATAAAATACCTACAATCAGTTATTTATACAAATTCCCCATGATGCCCTTTGATACCCTGACGTCCCTCCAATTCCCCCGGCTACCCATGTTTTGTATGACCATAGCCGGAGCGTATGAACACAAGAAAAACCCGGCTGCCAGGACTATACAGCCGGGTCAGGTACAGCAAGGTTTATTGTTCTGCCATGATGTCGATATACGTGTCCGTGCCAATCGCACAACGAACACATGCCACGAAGTCCTGATCCTCGTCAAGCCATTCGATCTCCGCGTCGGGGCCGTACTGGGTACGCACGCTACGCTCCCAATCCCTATCGGCAGCGTCGTAAATCTCATCGAGTTGCCTCCGGTGATCGTCAGCGTTCTGGTAGCCGCGGTCCTCTGCTTCGTCAACCCAAAACCCCAGATTCTCGCAGAAGTTAATGGTCTCTCTAAACACCTGCCACTGGTAAAGCAGGGGCAATCTCCTGTTCATCCTCTCCCTGCACCTTTGGAGGCGACTGGTGGCCTTGGATATGCGATCGGTGGCCGTGCCTGAACGCCAAAGCCAGGCTTGTCGCTCGCGCACCTCCGATGCGATGCGTTTACGCGCCCAGTTGGCTGCATCGCTGGGGTCGATCCGGTAGATTGATGCTGTACGGATTGCACGCAATCCGCCAGAACGGATCGCACGATAAATGGTCTTGCCTGAAACGCCGAGGAGCTCGGCGAAGGCATGTACGGTTAGTGAGTGGTCCTCCGCCTCGATCTGTTCGATCAAGTCGGCTCTTGGATCATTTGTTGCTATCATTAAAGATCTCCTATTCAAATGCCGCTGCCTGCCCCACACCGGCGCACAACTTGCACGGGCAATCCGACTTGATGAAGCCGGACGCGAGCGACGCGGTTGGCCGCTCACAAATCAAGTTGTGCTGTGGGGTAATCAGGCCGATATTTTCAACCGGTCTATTTGGCCGCGTTCTACGCTCCCACGGAGCGGAACACTTCGGCGGGACACTTAATACTTTACCCCCGTATGGCCTCCCGTGTCAATTCTGAGTGGGCGACTGTTGAGAGACGGCATACATGTCTTTCCAATAACGTAATGGCTGGCATTGCCAGTTTCTGGAGCAGGATTTGAAGACCGCCCTGCCCCGCAAACTGCACTTCAAGTCGTCGGACAAGGTGATCGAGCTCGTGGAACGAGGCGGTGGGATCACCGATCAGGAGAGCCGGCTGATGCTGGAGCAGGCCGTCGCCACCGGCCGCGGCGGCGTATTCCTGATGTTGACCTCGGAACAGTACGCGAAACTGAGAAGCTCGTAGAGCCCCTCTCTCCGCCAGCTTACAAAGCAATTTATTCATTCTATGAGCATAATCAACAAAACAAATGGATTAACGTAGGGATGAGATGTGCGTCGAGTGCATACCGTGCGTCTTGATACACGCCGTCCAGCTCTTTTACCTTACAAAACGTGAAGAGCCTTACAAAGCCGGAGCGACAGCTGCGACGTCAAGTCTTGGATGTTGCCAACGGCCGGTGACAGTCCAAGATCTATGAGGATTGGCGTATGATCTGAGGTTACCGGCAATTGAAAACATTTGCTCTGCTCCCGACATTTGCTCACCGGAGCAGCATAGCCGGGAATTCATCCGCCTGCCGGGGGGGGGGAGGGGGAGAGCCGTTTCGATGTCGTCTGAAGAATGGCTTGACCAGATCGGACAGGAGTATCTCACGCAGGTCGAGGCGGAGGAGCCCCAGTTCCTCATCGAGATCGATGTTCCTGACACGCGGCTCAAAGATATCTTCGAAAATATAACTAGAGCTCAACCGTACCATTGGACTTCGCAGATGCGCATTTGCTTAGCTCTGGCGGCCGTCCATTCCGCTGCCCAGGCGGACGAGAACGAAGACAGCTTTCGGAAAGTGTTCTATAAACGCTTAGATCGACAGTTCAACCTGACGGAATGGGACAGCGTATACGGCCCCGCCATCTCGGAGTTTCTTGGGGGTTGGTTTTCAGTCGATGCGCCGACTAGTGGCCCATATCGATATGTGGGGACTGTCTATCGTCATGCCGGTATTCCAGTTCCAGCACGGTCAGGGTTTTGCGCGCTCGTTGTTGGGCTGCTCCAGAATGGCCTAGCGTTCACCCGACATCAGTATGATGAAGCAGTTCAAAGGGTTCCATCATTGGTGGCACGATGCTTTCTGGAGAGCGACTCTGGATACGAATTCACGAAGCAAACTGCTCGGACGATTCTACGTCTAGATCACGGCCAGATATCAAGAGACGAACTGGAAGCTTTCCCATCGTACCGTAGGTCACTGTACGAGGCAGTCCTAAATGCATTACATCGCGAACCCAACAGGTCCCGTTTAGCGCTGAAGGGCCCTTATCCCCCACCAACTCTGGGACTCGATGTCACAGCGAGGCGGTTGGTCATTCTGTTCGACCCTCAAGGCGTAAACGCGAACGTGTACCGCACCGCGAAAGGAGCTGTATATTACACTACACAGGCGGTTAGCCGCACCCCAGAGGTACGATTCAAGCCGTTGCTGCGAAATGCGTTCAGGCATTCTTATCTGTCTCGACTTGTTCTGCGGGTTCGCTGTCCCTATCGTCGTCAAATTCCCAGAAAGCATTCATCACCTGGTTAAGAGAATCGACTTCAAATCTCTTGACCAGATCGTTAATCGCCTTGTTCAGCTTGCTCGGAGACGTTGTGTCGATGAGCCAACGCGAATCGAATTCTTTATCACCCTCGTCTGTGAGGTTTACGTATATATTCACATCTTTGCCCGGACCTAGTGATTCATAGGGCGTTCGCGGTCGCCCAGGCCGAGACTTACCTGCGAGAACACCAGCCCGATGGACATCGCGGATGTTGTCTGCCCCCGGTATGAACCAGATCTTGTTTGATTCAGGACAATAGATGCCAAGGCACAAAGCCGGCTGCCGATGAATGTACTTCTTCTTCAACCCTTCAGGGGCAAACTCGTCACCTTCATTGTTGAGTCGCTGCACGGACTTCACTTGTACTGGTATGGGAAGGAGGTTGAAACCTTCTTTTGCAAACACAACCAAATCTACTTCGTCATCGTTCCAGTATGGCTTCGCCACCCTATGGCCTGCACGAATGAGAGCTGTCGCTACGGCCATTTCACCGACGACACCGGAGTATGTGTTCTTTAATGCATAGATTCTCTTGACTCGACCCTTTGGTGTCATTTCAGAATGCCTTCCTTTTGAAGAAGCACGATCAACCGATTCTCTGCCGCTAAAGCTGCCTTGGTGCTTTCTCGAAGGTGCTCCATTGCCTCGTCCACTGACAGCACCTTCTCTTCGCTTTTCCGCTCAACGTAGCCCGTGATGTTCAAGTTGTAATCGTTGGCAGCGATGTCGCTAAGCGTCACGACCTTGGCTATGCCTTCGACGTCTTGGAAGTCGCTACACCATCCGAGAATCCGGTCTACATGCTCCGGAAGAAGTTCGTTCTGTGCCCGCCCAGTCTTGAACTCCCGCGACGCGTCCAGGATGAGCACCTTTTTCTTCCGCTCCTTCTTCTTCCGGAAGCGCAGCACCAGGATGCAGGCGGCCAGCCCTGTTCCATAGAACAGGTTCGGGCCAAGGCCGATGACGGCTTCGAGCAGGTCCATTTCAAGCAGTTTCTTTCGAATGATGCCTTCCTTGCCCATACGAAAGAGAGCTCCGTGGGGCAGGACGACGGCCATGCGGCCCGTGGAAGGCGCCATGGACTTGATCATGTGCTGCACCCAAGCGTAGTCACCGGTCTTTCCCGGCGGCATTCCAGCGAAGTTGCGGCCGTACGGATCACTCGTCCAGACCTCTTCTCCCCAGTTCTTTAGGGAAAAGGGAGGATTCGCGATCACACAGTCAAACGTGGCGAGGTTGTCACCAGAGAAGAAGGCGGGCTGGCGGAGTGTGTCCCCGCGCACCACCTGAAAGTCAGAGGCGCCGTGTAGAAACAGGTTCATGCGCGCAATGGCAGAGGTGGTCAGATTCTTTTCCTGCCCAAAGAGCCTTCCCCAAAGGGTCCGGTCATCGCCCTGGCTCTCGCGGACATGATGAATGGCCTCCATCAACATGCCGCCCGTCCCGCAGGCAGGATCGTAGATCGACTCACCTTCCCTGGGGTCGAGGATACTGACCATCAATCGCACGACGGGACGCGGCGTGTAAAACTCGCCTGCCTTTTTATTGGTGAGGTCAGCGAATTTCTTGATGAGGTACTCGTAGGACTGGCCGAGGATGTCTGCCTGTGCCGCGGTGTTGCCGAGTGCGATCCTTGAGAAGTGCTCGAGCAAGTCCCGGAGGAGCGAATCGGGAAGACGCTCCTTGTTGGTCCATTGAGCGTCTCCAAAGATGCCGTACAGCGTCTCTGGATTGGCCGTTTCGATTCCACGCATGGCCTTCTGGAGCGCCAGGCCCACATTTGTGGTGACAGCACGGACATCGGACCAGTGGCACCCAGCTGGAATCTGAAAGCGGTAATTCTGGGGGAACGAAGCGTATTCTTCGTCCCCGCCTGACTCCTCGAGGGCGATTGCGTACTCCTCGTCATAAACGTCAGAAATACGCTTGAAGAACAGCAGGGGAAATACGTAAGTCTTGAAATCAGCCGCATCTACGGGTCCGCGCAGGATATTCGCAGCCTCCCATAGATGGGACTCCAGCGCTGACAGGTCGATTTGCGGCGTCATTCTTACATTCTCAGGATGCAAACCAACTATAAATCTTTCGCGTGCCTAGTGACCCTCGAAAACTGAAATCGAACCTGGTGAGTGACCTGCTGGGGCTCGGTGACAGTGCATAAAACCTCTTCGCCGGCATCGCCGCCTATAGAGAGCGACGGACAGCAACCGTCCCAGCCAGACAGTGCAACCGCTTCATCCTGGAAGCGCTCAACGCTTGGACGGATCCAGCGCAGAAGCATCCAAAGACGATCCACCATCACGGGTACGGAAGGTTCGCTGTAGGCGGTGAGATGATCAAGCTGAAGTCGAGGAACCGGTAGGGGCAGTCTGTCGGCGTCCAAGGCTTGGCTTCTCAGCCACGGCCGGTTTTAGGTGCCCCAGAGGATCGGCGGCCTTCCCGCGCGCTAGAGGTTGTTTGTTGTCGGCCAGGGAGACACCTGGTCCCTGAACCGAAGGATAACGACGCCCAGACCAGTTAAGGTGAACAGTCTCTTGCTTGAGTATTCAACCCAAGAGTGCACTGGGATTCAGCCGGGGGTTATCCTCGATACCGGAGGATTCATGAATATACCGGACATCGTTGTAGAGATTGATGCTGAGATATCCAGACTGCAACAAGTAAGGGCGCTGTTACCGATTTCAGGATACTGGCCGGTCGGGTCGAGGACTGGCGCGGTGTTCCGAAGGTTCGGCCTATCTGTTATGAAACTGGACATTTCATTTGTTCTCAAAAGCGGACATTTTCACTTGCTAACGACACTGACGAGTGGCCGGTGCCCGGAACCCTGAAATTTGCCTGCCCGGGCGCTCGATTCGCGCCACGGCAGATGGCCGGTAAAATAGCCGAATACCAGCATTCCGCTTCCATCAACACCACCTGGGCCGATCACCCAGCCAGCCCTTCAGCGTGTTGCGGAGAGCACGGCTACGCCGTAGACCGGAAGATTCACCGACCGTACACTCCCTCCCTCCAGCACATCCTGCATCGCGGTCGGCAAGCTCAATATCTGGGGCGTCTTGGCAAAGTTCACTAGGATGTACACCGTACCATGGTCGCCCTCGCGGGGGTAAACATCGACCCCTTCCGGTACTGCTGCGTCCAGCTTCGGCCTCACGCCACTTGCGTTGGCCATCCACTCTACAGCCCTCGCCATACTGGCCGGGTCAAGCCACGCACCAATGTATGTGATGCTTCCCTTGCCCACCTTGCGAGTGATCGCCGCAGGCTGATCATCGAGCCAGCCATTGCTTTTGCCATACCGCATTAGCACCTTGGTGCTGGTATCCTTCACACTTAGCAACTCTGCCCACTCCTGGCTGGTTCCAGCGCCCCACTCGCCAGAGACTGCAACCGGATCAGTCAGCGCATAGTACTGCTCCACTCGTCCTCCTAGAAGCGTGACGAGCGGACCTGGCTGGCGATCGGGCTGGAGCCCGTTATCCACATCCTTCATGCCCGTGCGCTGTCCGAGCACGAGGTTGCCACCTTGCTCGACATACCCAATCAGGTTCTTCGCCACCGCATCCGAGATCACGTTCAGTCCCGGCGCGATCACCAGCTTGTACTGGCTCAGTGGGGCCGACGGGCTCACAATATCCACCGACTGCGCAATATCCCGAAGAGGCTTGTAGTAGCTCAAAAGCTCCTCCACCGGGTCGTAGTTCGCATTGTGAGGCTGCCAGCTGATCGCCCAGCGGCTGTCGTAGCTGTGCAGAATTGCCACTTCCGACTTCACCGATGTCCCAGCCAATACCGGTCCAGCCTTTACAAACTCCTGCCCCAACTGCTGTATCTCGGAGTAAAGCGGCACCGGTGTGCCATCCGCGCCGACCAAAGTCCCGTGGTATTCTTCCTGGCCATTCAGCGCACTACGCCACTGCCAGTAAAGCACCGCGTCCGCTCCGTGGCCGACGTCGTGCCAGGCCATCGCCCGCACCTCTCCCTTATCCAGCGTGTTGTTGATCTTCGCCCAGTTCACCGATCCAGGCTGAGTTTCCATTACCCAGAAACTCCTTCGCAGAAAGCCCCGCGTCAGGTCATGTGCCGCGCCATTCTTGTACCGGTCTAGATCTCCCTGTCCCACATAGTCGTCCCACGCTGCCAAATCCAGATCCTGACTCACCGTGTAGTGGTCATAGCCATCAAACCACCCCATCATATTTGTTGTAATGAACTGGTTCTCGGAGTTCGCCCGGATCACATCCAGTTGGTTCTTCTGGTACGCCCGCCATGTGTCACTCACAAACCTATTCCAGCTCAACAGCAAGCCGGGGTTGCCATATGTGGTCTGAATCGGGATCTGATTCCAGTTCGAATATGTCTCGCTCCAGTAAGATGTCGTCCAGCGCGCATTCAGGTTATCGAGTGTGCCATATCGAGCTTTCAACCAATCCTGGAACTTCACCTTGGTCGCATCGTCGAACGAGATATTCCAGTACTCGTTGTCGATCTGCCAACCGATCACCCACGGATTGTGCCCAAACCGCTTAGCCAACTCCAGTGCCATCAGCCGCGTCTTCTCCAGGTACTTTGGATTCGCCCAGTTGAATTGCTGCCGATTGCCATGTTGGTCCTTGCGCCCGTCTTCCATGGTGCGCAGAGTTTCCGGATATCTTTGTGTCAGCCACGCCGGAGGTGCAGCGCTCGGCGTGCCAATTACTGTGTAGATGCCGTGC
>Ga0326728_10011428_pt1 | contig 20273 bp, 13 predicted proteins | sample MB3enrmetagenome_FD_207602 | JGI IMG/M metagenome (GOLD analysis project Ga0326728, IMG submission 207602) | Lab enriched peat soil microbial communities from McLean, Ithaca, NY, United States - MB31MN | ecosystem: Environmental > Terrestrial > Soil > Wetlands > Peat | place: USA: New York... | reverse complement strand
CGCCGCGGGTCGGGGGTTCCAATCGCTTCACTGCGACGTGCACCCGAGAGCGGTGTCTGGCAATTCCCGTGTACCGCAAGGTAAAGGTCTTGGAACAGCCGGATTGGTGAGATCCGGCTGTTGATTTAGTTGGGTTTACGGGGCGGGTTTTTTGAGGTCTTATAAAACAGCGGTTGCAGGCCTTATGCGACCTGCTTTTGAGGCGCCGGTGCGGCTTCGTGGACGACGCGGTGCACGGTGCCTCTTGAGATGCCGTGGTCTCTTGCGATCTGGCCCAGGCTGCAGCCGCGCCGGTGATCGCGGAGGATGGCTTCCCGGTCGAGATCGAGCGGCTGCCGGCCGGTGTGCCGGCCTTCGAGCTTGGCCCGGCGCATGCCGGTCCGGACCCGCTCGATGATCAGGTTGCGTTCGAGTTCCGCGATCGCTCCGATGATGACCACGATGGCGCGGCCCAGCGGGCCGCCGGTGTCGATCTGCTCGCGGAAGCTGACGAACTCGATTCCCAGACGGTTGAGTTCATCGAGCACCTCGAGGAAATGTTTGACCGACCGCGCGATCCGATCCGAGGCCCATACCAGCACAACATCGAAGCGGCCGCGGCGGGCATCAGCCATCATCTGATCCAGCCCAGGCCTGCGCACCTTGGCGCCGGAGATCCGGTCAGTGTATTCGTGCACGATCTCATAGCCACGCTGGGCAGCCATCTGGCGGAGGTCGAGAAGCTGGGTCTCGGGGTGCTGATCCAGGCTGGAGACCCTCGTGAGTCTATCCGGCTATGAGTACCGGGCGCTACTGGATACCCCAGGCCTGACTGCACAGCTGGACGACCGAGGCCATCGTCGTCCACTCGATATCCAGGGCCGCAGCCAGCACATGGAGCTGCTGCCGGGTCGTCGGCAGCCAGGCGCCGGCTACGAAGCTCTGCACCCAGAGCTCGAAGGCATCAACCCCGAAGACTGCCCCGACATCCACAAGATGGCCATCCTGGCCGATGTCGCGCCCTACTCCAGGGAGTACAACACCTACCGGCTCAAGATCGCCAAGGAGGCCAAGGGCAATACCGAGCTCCAGATCGAATACGAGAAGATCCTGGACCGGGTGCGCCGGACCAAGGAGTCGGTCATGCGCATGGCTGACCGGCACTTCACCAGGTCCTTCCGTCCTGCCCAACAACAAGAACCTCGCGCGTGCGCAGGCGGGAAAGCCGCCGGATTCCGGGCCCCGCTGGGTCCGCCCAGGCGCTCAATGCGCCCCTTCGCTTCCGGTTCGCGATGTGGGTTCCAGCCCCTTTTTTCGTTGGGGACGATCGTGGTTGGCCATTTTGTATGGTGGCAGAGGGGGGGAACCGGTTCCCCCTAAAACAGATTCGGCGAGTTATGCAACTCCAACCGTCGTTTTGCGGACAAACTGACCCACTAGGTATAGGAGGTTTGGTCAAAAAGCGACAATTTGCCCTTTTGGATCCCCTGTTTTGGCTCCCCGTCCTGCCCCATGCCAGGAGCCTCGTGCCGGTGGTGCCGGTGAAGGCCGCCGGATCTTCAGGCTACGGAATCCTGTTGGGCATGTATGCCATGACCAGCCGGCCAGCGGGCCCATTAGTCAGCTGGTCAATTGCCCAGTTGATCCGTTGCTCCGTCACGCTATCGTTCTATAGTTGCTGGACGCTCGACTGTTCTCTCGCTACTGGTTATGACGGTAGCCCGGCATGGATGTGTCCTGCTGTTATGGACTGAGAGGTTCTCAGATGGGCTAGCCGGGGCCGACAGGGTGGGCGTTGTAATCGCGCCGTCTCCGTACGGAATCGAGTCGGTAAGGATCGGTCTCTTCGGGTTCAGGCTCGTCATCATCCGAGTAGCGTTCGATGCGATCTTCTACGTTCCAGTCCTCTCCTTCACATTACGAGAGGACTCCAGCTTCCCCTGACCGAGTTCTTCGGGATCAGGTCAGCCATCAATGCATTTGGCCCACTTGCTCCTGACAATCAATTGTGGAGTGCCCGGCGTTTTTGATGCCAGTTTCAATGAGAGAAACTGGTTTGAGAGGAGCCTTGGATGGCACGTGGAGGGAAGAAGCATACGCCGGAGCTGATCGTGAGTTTGCTGCGGCAGGTTGAAGTTGGTGTGGCAAACGGAAAGACAACCCCTGCAGCCTGCCGCGAGGGCAGCGTCAGCGAACAGACGTATTACCGCTGGCGCAAGGAATACGGCGGATTGCAGGCGGATCAGGCGCGTCGAAGGTGTTTATTCCCACGGTGTGATGGAGTGAAGTACGAGCAGTTGCCATCGTGGCAGGTTTTATGGGACAGGCACTCCATAACCTCTTTTTGACGCGCAAGTGGTGGATGCCGGAATTCGCACCGGCCCGATGAGCTCGGACATTGCTCCTGGCGGGAAGAGGTTCCTGATTGTCAGCGATGAATCGCGGGATACATCGTCGCTGAACGTCATTCTGAACTGGCAACGAACCCTCCGTCACTGGCTTTTCTAGAGACCAAATGGAAATCCGGATGCCGCCGCTTTTACAACAAACGCTACCGATGAGACGAAACGAACCCAACCGCACGCCATATCGCAGGCAATCTTTGCTCTATTCAACCTCGTCCCGCTCGCAGTATGCTTGTCAACGCTATGCGCAAGCATCTCTTTCTTCTCCTTCTCGCAATTCCTGCAGCAACTTTGTTCTCAGCTCAAGGGCAATCTTCCACCGGGATTACCGATCTTGCACAGGCTCATGAGCTGCTCGAGCACGACCATCCCGACCAAGCCATTACGATACTGGAGAAACTTGCTACGGCGCAGCCTGCGGTGAAGGGTGCGCAGCATGAATTGGGAATTGCCTACTACCGGACCGGCAAGCTGATTGAGGCCAAGGCGGCATTTGCCAAGGCGATCGAAGAGGATGCATCAGACAAGGAGTCGGTGCAGATGGAGGGACTGGTTCTGTATAGGATGGGCCAAACGGAAGCGGCAATTCCCTACCTCGAGCGCGTGCTGGAATGGATGCCAAATGCCAATACGGATGCGCAATATGTTCTTGGCCTTTGCTATTTGAACGCGCGACGGTACGACGATGCGCGCAGATCCTTTGCGGCACAGTTCGGCGAGCCCAAGGATTCAGCAAGCGCCTATTTGCTGCTGGCTACCATGCTGCGCCGCGCCAACTTCCCCGAGATTGCGGCCGCGCAAGCGCAGAAGGCGCTTGAAATCTCACCGAGCTTGCCCATGGCACATTTCATACTGGGCGAGATTGCACTGAACAAACTGGATTTCAATGAAGCAATCCGGCAACTGGAGGCGGAGCGCGGCATCAATCCTGGTTATGCGCCGGTTTACGACCGGCTGGGCGATGCATACCTGAAAGAAGACCGGCTGGACGATGCACAACCAGCGCTTATTAAAGCCATCGCTCTCGACACGACACTTACTCAATCCTTCCTTAATATGGGCAAGGTGCTATTGCGGCGCCAGGACATCCGAACAGCCATCATGTATTTGAAGCATGCGGAGAAAATGGACCCGGACGATTCGACCACGCATCTGCTGCTTGCACAGGCGTACCACCGGGTAGGTCTGGACGACGATGCGAAACGGGAAAGCGTTCTCGCAAGCAAGATCAAGGCTGAGAACCGGTTGGTTCTGGACCCGGGGAAATAAGCCTCGTGCAATGGTGACTGCGGCGCAGAAACAAGATTCCACAGCGGTTCCAGAATTGCCGCATGCCGGAGCCACGGTTGCCAAGTGGCATTTTCCTTAAGAAAATGCCACCTTTCACTGCTCTCAAGGGTCCACATGAATTCTGGAACCGCTCTAAGAGGCTAGTGGACGCGGATTGTAACCAGCCGCGCCTGCAAGGGCACGCCGCCCACAATCGAGGTTTCAAGAACAGCTTCAAAGGGGCGCAACTCACTTTTGGGGCCGGTGATCTTCTTAACAAGCTCGCTTGAGGTTTCGGGCCTGCAAACATATTCCACGGCAGCCTGCGTTCCGTATGTCGTAAGCCCACTGAAAATAAGGATGCGTTTTCCTGACTGTACGCCGGGCAACATCGCCAGAATTGCATAGTCCTTTGTGAGTGGATGTTCAGGACGCGAGTAGACCGCCGGCTCGCCCGGATTCGGATTGTGATTGACTACGCCCGCGGAGTCGGCAGTAGCCACCATCGTAAAGTCTGTTGTGGAGGGAAGCACCCGCAACGAGGGATTCTCGGCACGCGATCCAATGAAAATGAGATTGCGCAACTCGGCTTCATCCCAGGTGACAAGCAAGCTGCGTTTCAAGATGAATGAAGATTTGTGAGCATCGAAAAGCTTGGTCAGGGTATAGACCGAAGCCAGTTCGCCGATGCCTGTGTAGGTGTCGACGTACGGTCCGTTGGCGGTCGCGTTCGGATCCTCGCTTGATGCGTAGCTGAGGCCATTCGTCGAGTCACCCTTGAATAACGCGTTACTGAAGATCACGATGGGCGGATCACCCGTCAAATACGGGCGCCAGAATACATCCACGGCAGACTCGGCAGGCGCTGGTCTGCTCCACGGCTTCCAGACCAGCAGCGCCCCGGCGGCCACCAGTACAACGGCCGCGGCGGCGAGCACTCGCCGGTGCCGGTTCAGCGCGGCAGCCAGGTGGAAGGCCGGCTCTGAGTCCTCGCTCAGACGGACAGGCGGCCGCCCCCCTGCGTCGGCATGCTTTCCTGAGCGATGCATGAAGACGGGCAGGTAGTGCCCTTTGGGCATCTCCAAAACCATGGGCTCGGCCACGCCTTCCTGCGCGAAGTAGGCCTCGAGCTTTTGCCTCAGCAGCCGGGCATGCGTCCGGACGATGCTGTCTTCACTGGAGTTATAGCCGGGTGGACGGCCGAAGACACGTATTCCAATCTGCTGCTCCGTTGCCTCTTCGGGTGACTCACGAATCGCACAATCTGCAACGTACTGCAAGAACTGACAAAGGCGCAGAGAGGTCTTGAAATGCTGGCTGGATACGATCCTCTCCACCAAGGCCCGCCGAGGATCGGTGCGAGGGATTGTCTCCGATTTTGGTAATGCAACTTCGGGCGCTGTCACATTTCGTCCACTTTATTGTAGGAGCAGATTCTAGCACCGGCAAATTTCACGGGTCAAATCACAGCGATTAACGTCGATAAACCCACAAAATCACCGTAAAAAACGTTGCCAATCGCTATTGCATGTACTGATATTAACCGGCGACAGGCGGAACTGGATCTTGCGATAGTTCTGACCGGTTCCCCGTCGACAATCGATCGGATATCCGAATTCCAGGTTCATCCGATCGGCTGTTGCAAGTCAAACATAGAATAGGCCGGGCATCAAGGAGGTTCCAATCGGAATTCTATCCCGATGCCTTTTCGACCGACACCCCAAAACTGTCGTAGCCATTCAGGAGGCAGCATCTATGAAGACGAGCACAGTGAAAACCAACTTGGACGGCCCCGTCGGATCCCGTGTGTCCCTACTGGCCACCGCCATTATTCTGTCGATGGTGCTGACCGGAGGCCCGCTGGCCACCGCGCAGGCCGTCTACGGATCGATCTTCGGCACCGTATCCGACAAATCAGGTGCGGCCCTGCCGACTATCACCGTGACCGTAACAGACGTATCCAAGGGAACGTCGGTCATCGTCAAAACCAACGATACCGGTCTCTACCGGGTTCAGCACCTGATTCCCGACACCTACTCTGTTCAGGCCGAGGGTGCTGGTTTCAGCAAGACCGTGGTCAATAACGTGGTAGTCTATGCCGACACCTCGCCCGAGGTCGATTTGCAGATGACGGTCGGGGCAGTCTCAAACACGGTCGTAGTGACCGATGAGACTCCGCTACTTGAAACCGACCGTGCTGAAGTCAGCACCATCCTGGACGAAAGGGCAGTCGAGAACCTGCCCAACTTCAATCGCAACTTTACCGCGTTCGAACTGCTCACGCCCGGCACCAGTTACATCGGCTGGGGACCCGGTGAGGCCGGTGACAACCCACAGCGCAGCGAGGCTATCGAAGTTGATGGCCAGCTTCCCTTTGCTACTGGATATGAGCTGGACGGCACCGATAATCAGGAGCCGATTGATGGCGTCGCCATCATCAGTCCCAACGCGGACGCCATCTCTGAAGTCAAGGTGAACGCGCAGAACTACGACGCCGAGTTCGGCAAGGCTGTGGCCGGCCTGGTGACCGTACAGACCAAGTCCGGCACCAACAAGTTCCATGGCACAGCGTTTGACTATCGCCGCTCGGATGCCCAGCAGGCGCGCGATCCCTTCGCCAACCAGTCCATCAATCCCCTCACCGGCAAATACCTGGCCTCGACCCTCCATAACCAATTCGGCGGGACGGTGGGCGGCCCCATCATCAAGGACAAGCTCTTCTTCTTCGCTGACTATCAGGGACAGCGTGAGAAAACCGGCGGGGCAGGTCTCACCACGGTGCCAACAGCAACCGCGCTTTCCACCTGCACCTCTGGCGGCACCTGCGACCTGAGCGACTACATCCAGTTTGGCGAACAGATCTACAAGCCGAATTATCTTGACGACGTCACCAACGCAGGCAGAACCGCCTACCCTAACAACCAGATTCCAGCAAGCGATCTCTCCTCCGCGGCGGTTAACTACTTCAAGCTCCTGCCGCATCCGAATGTGGCCGGCTCAGGCCTGATCAACAACTACTCATATACTGGTTCGGGAATCTACAACAACAACCAATATGATGTGCGCGGCGACGATAGGCTGACCGATAAGCTGCACGTCTTCGGGCGCTACACACGGTTCAGCGGTTCGCTGTCAGGGCCTTCCCAGCTTGGGGCAGCCGGCGGCGGCTCAATCGGACCCATCGCCGGAACCGATGCGTTCCACTACAACAGTGTCGCGTCCGGCGGCGACTACGTGCTCAATGCAAAGTGGCTTACCGACTTCCGGTTTGCCTACTACAGCATCTACAACAACACGGTCGCCCAGAACTACAACCAGCCGCTGGGCAACAACCTCGGCATTCCCAACGCCAACGGCTCCGACCTTTCCCTGTACGGCGGGTTGCCGCAATTTAACATCGATGCCCCGGCGGCCACTGGCGCCAATGGCGGCGGCAATCTCGAGTACGGGCAGAACACCAACCCCAGCCTGGAGGAGATCAGCCAGTATCAGTTTGTCAACAACTGGTCGCACACCATCGGCAACCACAACATCAAGTTCGGTATCGATTACCGTTATGGTAAGGCCCATCTCGTTTCGGTCGAGAGCAATGCACTCCGTTCCGGCACGTACTTTGCCCATGCCGCCCGCACGTCGGGGGTAGACGCGGAGGGAAATCAATCTCCCGGCCTTGGATTTGGAACCTTCCTGCTGGGCGATGCGACCACCTTCTGGCGCACCGAAACAGCAAACGTGGCTGCCCAATCGCGGCAGAGTCGCATTTTCTCCTACGTTCAGGATCAGTGGCGCGCAACGCAGAAGCTCAGCATCAACTACGGCGTCCGCTGGGAGATCTACACTCCTGAAACGGTCACCGCTTCGGGTGCGGGCGGCTTGCTCGACCTGGATACAGGTAACGTGAACATTACCGGTGTTGGCCAGGTGAACAGCGCCGCAAACGTGCAGAATAACCTTAGCATGTTTGCGCCGCGGCTGGGCGTAGCCTACCAGATCCGGCCCAAGACGGTCATTCGCGCCGGCTACGGCCTCGCATTCGGCCAGGGCTGGGCGGGCGACAGCTTCGGCGAAGACATGACAGGTTCGTTCCCAAGCCAGATCCAGCAGAATGTTCAGCCTGTTTCAGGGTTTGCGGCTGTTTTCAATCTGACCAATACCGAAACCTTGTCCAACGGCACCACCGTTGTCCAGGCCGGGCCACCCAGCTATACTTTCCCGGCAACGCCAAGTAGCGGGCTCTACCAGTTGCCCAACGGCATTTATCAGGACACCCGCACAACCAGGGTCCGGCTTCCCAGCGTGAACGGTTTTAACTTCACCGTTCAGCAAGAGCTGAGCCCAACTGCGACGTTCCAGATAGCCTTTGTAGGCGCCCAGGCCTACCACAACATGTTCGACTCATCTCCGACGTTCAACGCCAACGAAGAGACTCTGGCCGGCTTTGAGCAGGTTAATCCTAACAACACCACCCCGACAGGAGGGAGTTGCGCAGGCCTGTCGGCGTCCATCGCGCCTTCGAGCTGCTTCTATACAGGGCCCCAGCGCTCGCCTTTCTACGATGGCACTGCGCAATCGCAGCTCGGTGTCAAATTCGGCCATCCGTACGGATGGACGCAGCGCATTGACTATGCCATTAACCAGGCGACTGAAAACTACAGCGCTTTGCAAGCGGTGCTCGTCAAGCGCATCAGCTCTGGCCTCTCCTTCACTTCCAACTACACCTGGTCGCACGCCCTTAGCCATGAGGCTTACGAGTTTGGAATCAACCCGAAGATCGGGCGCGGCAACAGCTACTATAACCGTCGCCAGGCTTTCATCTGGGCTGGCGACTACGACCTCCCATTCGGCAAGGGCAAGGCTTTTGGCGGCAATGCCGCACCGATAACCCGCTATTTCATCAGCGGATTTCAGTTGAACACCAGCTTCAGCTGGCAGGGCGGTTTGCCGTTCACCGCATGCTATAACGAAATAGCATTGGATAACGACGTAGCCGCTAACGACGGTTGCGGTCCGTCTTTCGTCAGCAAGGTTCCGGGAACCAGAATCACTCTCCACAAGGGGAAGTTTGACCCCATCGGAGATGATGTACCGTTCATGCCGGAATCTCCCTACCCGCTGACGCCTCCCGGAACGGCTGACAACAGATGGGGTCCGTGGGCTCGTCCAGCGGCCGGAACGTGGGGCAATCTGGGCCGAGATGCGCTCTGGGGCCCGGGGATCGTCAATGTCGATGCGTCCCTCTCCAAGAGCTTTCAACTGCGTGAAGGTATGTCGCTGCAGTTCATTTTGCAGGCCTACAACGTGTTCAATCACGTCAACCTGAATGGACCAAACTCCTGCGTCGATTGCGGCGGGAACGCGGGCACTATTCAGAGCACGCTGGGCTCCCAGTTTGATGGGACCACGCTGCGCCGGCTGCAGTTTGCCGGACGCTACTCGTTCTGAACGTCGACGGCGCCAATGGATGGCGGGCAATCAACCCGCCATCCTCCGCGCGTTTGAACCGGCTGCATATTTACCACCGGCTGCGCGATCTTCGACAGTTGTCCGAGATGAACGAACAGTTGGCTTTCAGGACAAAAATGGAATCGAAAGTACTTTGGGATCCGATGCGATTCCGGAGCAGAACTGTAAGCGGAGTTCCGCCATTGCAGAGGACTGGTGAACCTGGATACGCACGCATTGCGCTCGTTCTGGCGGGCGTTTTGTGCGTATGCGCAACGGCGTTTACGCAATCGCCGATTCGGCCAATTCCGGCCCTGCCTCTGAATTCCTTCGAGACACCGGCCGGCGCGCTATCCATTCGGCGCGAAACAGTCTCTTCGCGGCCGTTCTCCGTGGTGGGACCGCGTGGTGCAATTCTCGGCCAGCAGGACGGGACCTGCGAGATGTGGCTCTTCCCATGGAAGGTGCTCAGCAATCTGCGCATCTCGGCGCGGATGGACAACTACCCGGTCCCGATTGATGTGAACCAGCACGCGGCACAGATCGAGGTGCGCCCGGACTCGACCGTAATCACTTACTCGCACGCGAACTTCACCATCCGCCAGATTCTGGTTGCTCCGAAGACCGGGCCGGACGATGCGGGCGCAATGGTCCTCTACCAGATCGAAGCCGTACGCCCCATGACCCTCACCTTCAATTTCACGCCCATCATGCAGCGCATGTGGCCAGCGGCGTCAGACGACCATCCGTCGCCTGAGTGGGTTCCCACATCCGGTTCAGGCGGCTTCTACATTCTTCATCTCAACTTTCCCGATCACACTGCCGCCATCGCCATGCCAACGGCGGAGCCGGGCATACTTGAGCCTTACCAGGAACGCGCTGAAGGCTATCCGCTCCAGTTCGTACTCCGCTTCGACCCCGCGCGCGATTCGCAAAAAGTCTTCCCGTTGCTGGTGACGCTTGGAAACACAAAAGGCGAGTCCTCGCGGGAAGCACTCTCGCAAAAGCTTCTTGCGCTCGACCAGTCTGCCTGGTCGATCTTCGACTCGAATCGCAATTACTATCGCGAACTTCTGCGTACGAGCATGAGCATCGATACACCCGACCAGAATCTGAACGAGGCATTTTCCTGGGCCATCGCTTCGATGGACCAACTGCGCGTTCAAACCACCCCCGACCGCAACGAAGAAGCGCTGACTGCAGGTTTTTTCGGTTCAGGCGATACTGTGCGGCCAGGCTTCGGCTGGTTCTTCGGCCGCGATGCGCTTTGGTCGGCCTATGCGGTTAATAGTTACGGCGGGTTCGATACAACACGCAAAGAGATTGAGTTTCTTCTCCGCCGCCAAAGTCCCGAGGGGAAGATACTCCACGAGTGGTCGCAGACCGCAAATCTGGTTGACTGGAAGAGCCTGCCCTATGAATATGCGGCTGCCGACGCAACCGCACTGTTGCCCATGGCCGTCAACGACTACCTTCGCATCAGCGGCGACAAGGAATTTGTGGCCGCGCATTGGGAGAACCTGGAACGCGCCTGGAAATTTGAATCGACACACGATCTCGATGGCGACGGCATCTACAGCAATTCGCAGGGAACGGCCTGGGTTGAGTCCTGGCAACCACAGACCCCGCAACAGGAGATCTATCTCGCCGCGCTCGACGAGCAGGCCAGCCTCGCCTTTGCCAGCCTGGCCGACGCCACGGGCCACGCCGGCGAAGTTGCGGCCGCCCGGCAGCGCGCCGCGCAAATCCGCCAGAAGATCGAATCGCAGTACTACATGCCTGCGCAGGATTTTTATTCCTTCAGTTGGAATGGAAGCGCCGGTACCGACAATACTCCGACGATCTTCCCGGCCGTCGCATGGTGGGATGGCGATTACTCGCTTGATCACGGCAGCAAAATGTTCTCGCGCTGGGCGTCGGCGGAGTTCTCAACCGACTGGGGAACTCGCTCTGCCAGCGACCAGAGCGCCAATTACGACCCCATCAGTTACCACCAGGGCTCGGTTTGGCCGCTCTTTACGGGCTGGGTATCGGTTGCGGAGTATCGTACCGGCCATACGCTTGCCGGCTATACTCATCTGATGCAGAACGCCGACCTGACCTGGGCGCAGGATCTTGGAAGCGTTACCGAGCTGCTTTCGGGCCAGTTCAATCAGCCGCTCGGACGCAGCACGGCGCATCAGCTCTGGTCTTCGGCCATGGTGATCTCTCCGGTAGTCCGTGGCCTCTTCGGGCTGGAGTGGAATGTGGGGCAGAATAAGCTCACCATCACTCCGAATCTGCCCGCAGACTGGCAAGACGCCACGATTCATAACATTCCTTTTGGCAATGCGCGCTTCGACCTTCGATTCACCCGTTCGTCGACCGAACTGACCGTTGAGGCTCTTAACGCGCCGGCGGGAATCACCCTTGCGTCAAGGGCCGCGGGGGCGCACGCGGACCAAGCGACGCTGCACGTTCCGTTGCCCGAAGTTGAAGTTTCATTGCCCGATCAGGAGACCCGATTCGGCGATACGACTCACGCGTTAAAGATCCTCGACCAGCGGTGCGAGGCACACCACTGCAAGCTCGTACTTGCCGGCATTGGTGGTTCGACCTACATTCTGCGCCTGCGCGAAAATGCGGCTAACCTGAAGGTTTCAGCTAAAGGCGCGATCCTCGGCGATGTGAAGAACGGCCTCCGCACAGTGACCGTTGACTTCCTGCCCGCGACGGGCTACGAGGATAAGACGGTGGATTTTTCCTGGTAGCGGCGGACGCCTTCGCGTGTTTCAATGTGAGCGATCCGGCGCGCCGCGAGCGAGGACACTGTAGTTCCGCGATTGATTGCGGGATTAATCCGAGAGGACGGAATGAAGGCATTCTGGCGAAAACCGCTCGTTGCGTGTTCCCTTATTCTCCTCATGCTGTCTTGCCCTTCGACGTTTCCGCAACAAGACGCCGCGCCTGGAAACACACCTGCAAGCCTTGAGCTGAGCACGCAGGACGTTGGCGCTCATCGTTTCATCGCCGCTCATGGCCGCCGATCGCTGATCGCCGGCTATGCGCCGGACGATCTGGAGATCTGGTGTTACCCGTTTCAAATTCTCAGCGGTTATCGCGTGGCCTTTCTTCCCGAGGGCCAAACCACCTCCATCGACGGGCGCGAGATTCTGCGCCGCGTCGTCTATCATCCGGATTCGGTTACCCGTATCTATCTTGGGCCGGGTTTCGTCGTACGCGAAGAGCTCTTCGTACCCCTCGATCGCCCCGCTGCGATTCTCACTTATACAGTGCAATCCGAGCATCCGGTCGACATCGTTGTCAATGCAGCGCCGGTACTCAACCTCATGTGGCCTGCCGGATTGGGAGGACAAACAACCGCATGGCACAGCGACCTCACAGCATACGTTCTGTCGGAGCCGGAGCACGGATTCTCAGCCGTCGTGGGTTCCCCGCAGATTGCATTGCACGACGAGCCCGATAACTCAACCGCGCCAACCGCGGCAGAAGCCGGGATCGGTTTCACCCTGCGCCCTGTATCCGGTGTCGCGCAGGTCTTTGCGGTTCTCAATGCTGCGCACGCAGCGGATTATGGGTTAACGTATCGCGAACTCATTCGCGATGCCAAGACACTCAAAACAGAATTCTCGGCGCATCTTGCCAAATACGAGCAGACCATTCCGCATCTTCAAACTCCGGACGAACGCGTTAATCAGGCCTTCGCGTGGTCGCAGATCGCACTCGATCAGGCATGGGTGTGCAATGCCGATCTCGGATGCGGCAATGTCGCTGGGTATGGCCCAACGCGCGGGCAGCGGCGTCCCCAATACGACTGGTTCTTTGCCGGCGATGGGCTGGTGGCCGCGGACGCGGCGCCCAGCGCCGGCGCCGGGGAATACGCCCGCGATGAGCTCGAATTCATTCTCCGCTATCAGGACACGAAAACGGGAATGATCTGGCACGAACTCTCCCAAAGTGCGCATTTTCTCGATTGGGCGGGCAGCTTCCCTTACATGTATGTCCACGTGGACATTACGTTCCAGTTCCTCGATGAGTTGGGCCGCTACGTGGCCGCCACCGGCGACGTGGGCTTCGTGCGCAATCACTGGACGGCAATTGAAGCCGCCTATCTATACTGCCGCACGGTCATCGATGCAAAGACGGGTCTGCCCGCAATTCCCGAAGGCAAGGAAGGCGGCGACGAGCAGGACCGCATGTCTGACGATCTCGGCCTCTCCACCAGTTGGGTTGCGGCTGCTTCCGCGTTCGCTCAAATGGCAACTCTCACTGGTCACATGGAGTTGGCCGCCGCGGCGACCACCGCAAGCCAGCGTGCTCGCAATGCCATCCCTCAACGATTCTGGGACCAGAACCAGTCCTTCTGGATTGGCGGCCACACGCCCGCTGGCCATCCCATGCCCGAGCGCTGGAGCGGCCCGGCGGATGCACTTACTTTGCATCTCTTCAGCGAGCAGCAGAACGCTGTGCTTCTCGACCAGCTTGCGGGCTCTTCCTTTCAAACCGATTGGGGCACCCGCAGCATCGCCTCCGGATCCGCTGGCTTCGATCCGGAGTCCTACGGAAAGGGCAGCGTGTGGCCTCTCGGAACCGCAGCCGTGGCGCAGGCATTCTGGTCGGAACAGCGCCCAGTAACGGCGCTCTCAATCTGGCAGACACTCGTGCCCCTTGCTTCACTCGATTCACTCGGCCACTTTCCCGAGGTGCTCGCCGGCAACGTCTACCAGCCCCAAAGCGAATCGGTGCCCGAACAAACCTGGTCTTCGGCGGGATTTCTCATCTCGACGATTCATGGACTGCTCGGCCTTGAAACCGATTCACTTACACGCACTCTGACATTTGCGCCGCGTCTGCCGTCAGAGTGGCACGATCTTTCCTTGTCCAACGTCTCTTTCGGCGGTGCATCTGTTTCGCTCGCGTTTCATCGCGACACTGAATCGTTAATGCTTACGGTAGAGAATTCGGGCCCACCATTCCAGTTGCAGTTCAACCCAAATCTCCCTTTGGGAGCTGTACTCCGCGAAGCTTCTCTCAATGACAAGCCTCTTGCCGCAACGATTCAAAACTACCCGCAACAAACCGAAGCCGAAATCTCAGCACTCGTGCCTCATGGAAAGAGCGAGATTCATCTTGAGTGGCGGGGCGGCGTTTCAGTCGTCCTCGAGAATCCCGATCCGGTTCTCGGCGAACCAAACGCCGGGCTTCGCATCGTAGACATTCATCTCGAGAACAGGCGCCTTGCTATCGAAGCCGACGCTCCCGAGGGCAGGGAATCGCACCTGCAGCTCGTTTCGGCGTGGGGCGTCGCAAACGCAACGGGAGTGACGGCACAGCCTGCCGGCAGCGAACGGATTGAACTGACCTTCCCCGCAGCATCCACCGGTTCTGCTTTGTATCATCGTGTGCAGGCTGCAATTGAGTTCAAGCCATGAAAACCACCCATACAGTGCGCCGTTTTTCCGGCTGCGGAAATGGATCCAACAGCGGCCCAGGAATCCCCATGGGTCTTCTTGCCTTTCTCGCGTTGATTGCCTGCGCAGCGTTTTCACAAGGTGTGCGTGCACAATCCTTGCGTGGTTCCGTCCTTCGGCTCGGAACTGCTGACTGCCATATCGAGGTCGGCGTGGGAGCCCGCAGTCCGCGTCTGTTGGGGCTCGCCGGTCACGGCGCCAATCGCTGGCAGAACCGGAAGTCAGTGCTGCTTCCTTCATCAGTAGAAGCGAACGATGTTTCCGTTCCGGTCTCATGGCAACTCCGGCGCGATCTTAGCAGTTCGGATGCTCATCATGTTGTGTTGGTTTACGAATCAGCAAGTCCGCATCTGCGTCTGCAATGGATTTGGGAATCGCGGGCAGCTTTCGGCCCCCTTGAACACAGGATCATTGTTCAGAACCTCGGTGACCAGGAGATCTGGCTGCCGATGATCGAAAGTCTTGGCGTCGACTGGTCACTGCCGGAGGGCGCTGAACTCCAGAATTTCTACGTTGAAAAGGGCGGCGACGCGCCTTCGGCTCAAGGCGCCCATCAAGAAACAGTAACCAATGGTTATAAGTGGGTTGGAGAATCCTCCACTTACGAGCTTCCATTGCCAGGGATGGCGCGCGAGATCATTCCGGCAGAGTTTGTCTATCGGGCCGAACAGCCGCAGAGCGGATGGTTTGCCGGAATCGAGTTCAGCGGACGAACGAGGATCGCGCTCGAAAGAAATGGCGCCGATCTTGCCAGCTCTCTCGGCCTCAATCCCGATCCCGGTCCCTTTCGAACCCGGCTTGACCCCGGAGAGGAATTCGAGACACCACGAGTCTTTCTTGGGGCGTTCCGCGACGGTCCAGACGGCGCAGCCAATCAACTCCACCCTTGGGTCCGCGCAGTTCTCGGTAACCCGCTTACGTGGCGCGACCCACACTACCCGCTCACTGTGAACAACAGTTGGGGCAGCGGAATGCAGGTGGATGAAGCGCTGGCGTTGCGCATGATAGAGGAGTCAAAGTCCCTGGGTCTTGAGATGTTTCATCTCGATGCCGGATGGTTCCGCGGCGTTGGGGACTGGTATCCTGACCCGGTCAAGTTTCCGCACGGCCTGGCCGCAGTTGCCGAAGCTGCGCATGGCCATGGATTGCGATTCGGCATCTGGGTTGACTGGACGCAGGCCGGCATCGACACCCAGCCCGGCGCATTGAACGTGCATGACCCCGTGGTCGGCAAATGGCTGATCTCAGATGTTGCTCCTGACTGGAAGCCCGAGGAATTCAAAGGGCGCACCATCGATATCGGTGTTCCTGAAGCTAGCGCCTACGCCGCCAAAGAGCTCAAGCGGATTGTCGACGATTATCACCTCGACATGCTCGAACATGACGGCTACCTGGTGACCAAGGGATGCATGAGGAACGATCATCCTCATGCTCCGCTCGATCGCGCCACGATGAAGGTGATTCACGATTGGGGCGCCGACTTTGTTATCGGCAATAACTCAACCGATGTAAGTTACCACGCGGTCCGTTCTTATTACTCCATCTACGAACAGCTTCGCCGCGAGCATCCCGGCTTGATTTTCGAGATTTGCAACGACGGCGGCCGCATGGTCGATTTCGGCTCAGCCGCGCATGGAGACTACTTCTCCATTACGGATAGTTACGATCCGCTCTCCAATCGTCGCGCCTTTTACGACACCAGCTATATGCTTCCGCCCGCCATGCTGGAGAGCTATGTCGCAAAGTGGCCTGCACCGCGCCTGGAGAACTTCCTGTACATGCTTCGCAGCGGCATGATGGGCTGGATTTCCGTCATGCAGGACACTTCCGCGTGGCCGCAGCAGCAGCATGAGGCCGCGCGCCAGGCCATTGCACTGTACAAGCAACAACTCCGCCCGCTCATCCGTGACGCGCACCTCTACCACGTCTCGCCGCGCCCCGACGGCGTTCATTGGGATGGTATGGAGTATTGGGATCCTGTGCGTGGCAAGGGCGTAGTCTTCGCGTTTCGTGGCTCAATTGCCGATGAATCGGATCATTGGTTCGTGCTCAACGGTCTCGATCCCGGCCGCCGCTACCGGCTGCACTACCAGGACGGAAGTTCAACCGATCGCATAATTCAAGTCCGCGCCCTCGCTGACGCCGGCCTTCCGGTGCATCTCAAATACCCACTCAGCTCCGAACTCATCTTTATTGAGCGCGAAACTGAATCAGGCCATTAACGGGCTGTCGCGCAATGGATGCGCTCCTGCCGGGCCTGCTACGATATCTCCAAACCAGGATGGTTCGATCCATTTGACAGCGATCTCCGACAGCCTGGCTCTGACCGGCTGGAGAAGACCGTCACATGTGTTTCCTTTCCGTTCACAGAAGAATCACGCTGGGGGTGTTCCAAAAGGCTCTGTGAGCTTTGGTGACATCTGGGTTGAGAGCGACTCAGTCTGGCGAGGACACAGAACTGCAAACGAGATCGAGCGGTGGCCGAAGAGAAAGGCCCGCTCCTATGATGTTGGCCTCTTCTTTTTGGCGGCCGTCTTCACGCCTTGCAGATGACCTCTGCCTTAGACCTCTGCTTTTTTGGAAACTCGTGGGTTCGATAGTAAGTCTAATAAATAGAGAACATTACAGAAATATCGACCTCAACCGCCGTGGGTTCGTTATCCCTCTGCCGATAGATTTGACCTCTTCTGCTCCATCCCGGAGATTTTCAGCTCTTCCCAAGAGCCACGGAAATCGCTTATTGTGAACGACTTAGCTGGAGATGGATCCTTGGCCTCTTCCTGGCGCGACCTCTGCTTTTTCGTTCCGGCGTGGGTTCGATTAGGGTTCGGACGCCCTAAAATGGGTGCTTTTGAGCGCTTTCTGAGCCATCAGTGCGCTGTAGAATCAATGACTTACGTTGGAAATAATATACTACGCTGAATGGTACACTGGAAGGGCCGTGACAGGGCAGGGCAATCGGTTACAGAGAAAGAGTAGAAAGTCGATCAGAATGGTACGGTCTGCAACTTCGGTGTAATTTTAGCGTCTAAAATAGGACTGTACCTGCCGATAATGGCATGGTATCGTGTTTTTCACCCGGAAAACTGGTTTTGGGGAGTTCGCGTCGATCACAGGATGAGGTTGAAATATGAACTGGAAAATCTGGCAAAGTCTAAAGCGTCGCAACACTGAGACTCCGCAGAGTGATCCAGGATCGGTGTTGAAGGTTGTTTTCAGGAAGGGCGAAGACGGCTACATCGTGGCGGAATGCCTTCAACTGCCGGGGTGCATGTCTCAAGGAAAAACCAAGGAAGAAGCGAACCGGAACATAGTAGATGCAATCAAATCTGTGCTCATGGTACGGATGGGACAATTCCTTTCAGAAGCTTCCCAAAATGAAAGAAATCTCGATGATCTAGAGGACGAGGAGTCGTTTCGCGTAAAGGGACCTGACTTAGTTTCCTGCTAGTGATTCCGGTATGCTTCACAGAACTGCTCCTCTGTAATTCCCGCCTTTCTTAGTTCTGCCTTCAGTAGATAGCGGTCTACCTGTTTATGGTCGGGGATGGAGATGACCAGCGTCGGCGGCTTATCGGGATGCGTAAGGGTGAAGTGGTTCTTGCCGTATCCAGGGACCCATCCGAAGGCCTCGAACGTTTCGGTAATCCGCTTCCCCGAGGTCAGCGGCAGATTCTTGACGCCCACTTTCGGCTCCTATTGACATCGTTGTTAGGTGCGTTACTCTTATACCATCGGTCACGAAACGACCACCACGGCCTGTAGCGCATGTCTCTTGGCAGGGATTCGCTACAGGCCTTCTTGCTTATGCCCGCCGTCACGGTGGACGGGATGGCGACGGGCCAATACCCTCTTGGTCATAAGGCACCCCCAAGGATGTTTTACCGCTTTCCGCCGCGCCGGTCAAGCAGAATCTCTCTATTTAAAATAGCGCACGCTAAAAATGGCGCATTGCTTTGATTGCGTGATATAGTTGCTTTGAGGTGAAAAACTATGGGACGTGGACCATCATACCCCTACGTTGGACTCGAAGAGGCCATTTCGTTGGCGCAGAAGATGTACGACTACACGAAGCGTGCCGCTGCGCCGGTCGATTCCATCATTACCGATGCATGGAAGTATTCCGCCACGAGCAGCAGCGGCATTAAAGTTCTGGCTGCCTTAAAGGCCTTTGGGCTAGTGGAAGATGCTGCCGCTGCAAGCGGTAAAGCCTCTTTGAAGCTCACGCCGCGCTCAATTCGTATCCTGCTTGACGATCAAGACACGGCGGAACGCCGAGAAGAGCTCCGGAAGGCTGCTCTATCGCCTAAGTGGTATGAATACTGCTGGAAGACTTGGGGCAAAGAGATGCCCCCGTCGATGAAGTCAAACCTTCTCATTGAGCATGGCTTTGTGGACTCTACGGTTGAGAGTTTCCTGAAAGACTATCGGAAAACGGTAGCCTTTGCTGGCCTTCTGGATGACGTGATTTTTAGCGAAAATTACGATTCGGACAAAGAAAGCAATACTGGACCTAAAGTTGGCGACTGGGTACAATACGAACTGAAGGGCATCTTGCAGATGCCAGAAGCTCGCAAGCTAGTTCGCATCGAGAAGGATGACGAACATGGGGCTTTTGGGTTCGTAGAGGGGCAAAATGGGGGAATTCCGTATAAAGCCTTGATTAAAGCGGAGCCCCCGGCGGCCGAGTCAAAGCCTAAGTTTCAGCCGCCTAACATATTCGTCCCACCTGTAACGGGTCACTTTTCACCTGCAATTGTGCCCCCCTCAAGAGGGGAAACCAAGATGGAGACTCAATCATTTTCGCTTGCGGGCGGATTATCAGCACAAGTTCAATGGCCCAGCAATATTAGCGCCGAAGACTTTGAGGATTTCGAGTACCAGCTTGCAGGGCTGACGAAGATCGTCAAGCGCGCAATTCGCAAGGATGCACCGGCGGAGGTAAAATCTGGGGATGAAGAAGGCTCTTAAAAGGGCACGGAAAGACCCGGTTATCTGTGAGATTCACGGCTGCTTTCCCCCCGTTTTGCTGGTAATGAATTGCTGCACGGAAGGATACCATTATTACCAGCAAAATTACCAGCGACACAAAGGTGCTTCTGGGAGACGATGGAAGACGTAAGAATACGATATACTCATGTATTGATTGGTGTTATAGGAGATTTTGTAGACAGTGCTAAAAGCCGTAATACATTGATTTGGCCTCCATCTCAGGAGCCAAATATTTTCAATAGTCTACGGAATCATCCCGCCTCGCATCCCCAGCTCACTTTGTGGAGAGCTTTGGGGCTCCCAAGCCAGTTCGATTGAATCCCTGGTCCGCAACAGGTTTATCCTCGAAGTGTGCATTTATCTGCACTTTGAGGCACTCCATTGGCAAACGGCGATCTGAATTGGATAGCGAACTTCATTCGCGGCATAGAGGACGATGTTCAGGAAATTGCCAATCTGAACATTCTGATGGGAGTACCGCTGGTGGAGGAAGTTGACGACAGACTTAAGTCGGTCCGTCATTACTACCTGGGGGATTCCATCCGAATCGATCAGGCAATCCGTGGAGCGGCCGGCAATGGCGAGGCTTTTTCGAATCGTTTGGTTCATGTCTAGCCAAGGGGTGAGTTCGGCGCAGCAGTTGGGATCAAATCGGTGAGATGGCATTCCGCAACTACATTCACGTGCTTGCCGCAGCGTTTTTGATGGGATTGGC
>Ga0326728_10011426_pt1 | contig 20278 bp, 21 predicted proteins | sample MB3enrmetagenome_FD_207602 | JGI IMG/M metagenome (GOLD analysis project Ga0326728, IMG submission 207602) | Lab enriched peat soil microbial communities from McLean, Ithaca, NY, United States - MB31MN | ecosystem: Environmental > Terrestrial > Soil > Wetlands > Peat | place: USA: New York... | reverse complement strand
TCAGGGCGATGACGACGGCCCCTACGGCCAGCCACACCCATCGCCCCCATGCTTTTTTCATAGAAAGGACCCGCCGAGCTTCTTCCGAGCCAAACTATCCGAAGGGTATCAGGAAGTCAAGCAAAGGACGCGGCGTGCCGCACCCCTACAAGCTCTCGGCCAGTATCCGTTGATAACAGTCGCGCGTGCGGCGGTCAAAGCAAACGAAAAGAACCTTTTCGAGGGCGGGGGTTTTTTCCAGAAAGGTGCGCACTTCCCGCACCGCAATGCGCGTGGCGCGCTCCAGGGGGAATCCATAGATGCCGGTGCTAATGGCGGGAAAGGCCACACTGCGCACACCGTTCTGGACGGCGAGCTCAAGTGCTCGCCGGTAACAGTTGGCCAGCAGCTCATCCTCGGATTCATGGCCGCCGCCCCAGATAGGTCCCACGGTGTGGATAACCCACCGCGCCCGGAGGCGATGGCCGCGGGTAATCTTGGCCTCGCCGGTGGGGCAGCCGTGAAGCCTGCGGCATTCTGCCAGTAGCTCCGGCCCCGCGGCACGATGAATCGCCCCATCCACGCCCCCGCCACCCAACAACGAGTTATTTGCCGCGTTCACAATGGCATCCACCTTTTGCTCCGTGATATCGCCCTCGACAACCAAGATGGCTTCGTTTGACATTTCGCCGCCTGAGGAAATTACTTCTTTCAGTTCATTCCTGGGTGATCCCTCACCCGAGGCTTCGCGCCACCCTCTGTCGCCGCGCCGACCGAGGGGCCGGAGGGTGAGGGGGGCCTCGCGTCGATCAAGGAACAGCCTCCTTGACCAAGCTTAAGTGACCAGCTAAACCCCCAATTCGCGGGCCAGTTTCCCAGCATCGAAAGGCGAGCAGTGGAAGACGCGCCCGCCGACATCGAACGTGGGAACTTTGCGTTTGCCATTATTCACGCGCTGGACGAACTCAGCCGCCTCGGGATGCGCTTCGATGTCGATCTCCTCGAAGGGCAACTGGTGTTCACGCAGGAATTGCTTGGCACGACGGGAATCGGGGCACCACGAGGTAGTATATATGCGTATGGGGACGTTCATATCAAGCGCTCTGCACCTTTCGAGTGTCCGTGAAAAGATGTCTGTTGCCCTCAGCCTGCGCGCATTCCACACCTGCATGGAACCCGAGCCGGCGCGTGAGTTCAACGCAATCTTACAATAAACCTAGCACGAGGACGAACAACGCCTTGTGGACACGTGGGAAAGTTCGATTAGTCTCGGTGCTTATGTGCGGTTTCCAGTCGAGCCATGGCGCGGGTGAGGGCTTTGCGTGCGCGCTCCATGTCCACTTCCGGATCATCGAATCGCTTTAAGCGTTCCTCCGCGCGGGTTTTAGCTTTCTCCGCGCGCCCCACATCGATCTCCTCGGCACGTTCAGCCGATTGCGCCAGCACGATGACGCGATCGCCCAGGACTTCGGCGAATCCCCAGTTCACGGCCAAAGTGTGTTTGGCGCCGCCGGACGTGTACTCCAGCTCCCCAGGGGCAAGCTCAGTGAGCAAGGGGGCGTGTCCGGGGAGGATTCCCAAATAGCCGTTCTTCCCGGGAATCGTCACGGCGGTCACTGCATCATGAGCCACCAAACGGTCAGGAGTCACGATGTCGAGACGAATTTCCGTGGGTAGAGTAATTTCTGCCATAGCTGTTGTTCTATCGGGTGATCCGGTGATCGGGTGATCGGGTGAACAAAAAGCCAACGCCCATTGTGGGGTTACTGTTCACCGGATCACCCGATCTCCCGATCTCTCGATTCTCTCACGCCGCCGCCTTCAGCTTCTCGGCCTTCTCCATGGCTTCCTCGATGGTGCCCACCATGTAGAACGCCTGTTCGGTGAGGGCGTCGTGCTTGCCGTCCACGAGTTCCTTGAAGCCCTTGATGGTGTCTTCCAGCTTCACGTAGCGGCCTTCCATGCCCGTGAACTGCTTGGTCACAAAGAAGGGTTGCGAAAGGAAGCGCTGAATCTTGCGGGCTCGCGCTACCGTGACCTTGTCTTCTTCCGAAAGCTCGTCCATCCCCAGGATGGCGATGATGTCCTGAAGGTCCTTGTACTTTTGCAGAATGGCCTTCACGCGGCGCGCGACATCGTAATGCTCATGTCCCACAATGCGCGGATCCAGAACCCGGGAAGTGGAGGCCAGGGGATCAACCGCGGGGTAGATGCCGATCTCGACGAGGGCGCGGGTGAGCACCGTGGTAGCGTCCAGGTGCGAGAAGGCCGTGGCGGGCGCCGGATCGGTCAGGTCATCGGCAGGCACGTAAATCGCCTGCACGGACGTGATCGAACCGGTCTTGGTGGAAGTAATGCGCTCCTGGAGTTCGCCCATTTCCGTCGAAAGGTTGGGCTGATAGCCCACGGCGGAAGGCATGCGGCCGAGCAGCGCCGAAACTTCCGCCCCTGCCTGGGTAAAGCGGAAAATGTTGTCGATGAACAGCAGCACGTCCTGACCGCCCACGTCGCGAAAATACTCGGCCACGGTAAGGCCCGACAGGCCGACGCGCAGGCGCGCGCCGGGGGGCTCCGTCATCTGGCCATAAATCAGGGCGACTTTGGATTTCTCCGGATCGCCGGCCACCATCACGCCGCTTTCCTGCATTTCCAGCCACAGGTCGTTGCCTTCGCGCGTGCGCTCACCTACGCCGGAGAACACCGAAACGCCGCCGTGCTTCAGGGCCACGTTATGAATCATCTCCATGACAATGACCGTCTTGCCCACGCCGGCGCCGCCGAACAAGCCCGTCTTGCCGCCTTTCAGATAAGGCTCGAGCAGGTCGATCACCTTGACCCCGGTCTCAAAAGCCTCCAGGTTGGTGTTCTGATCCTCCAGAGAAGGTGCGTGCCGGTGAATGGGCCAGCGGTCCTGGCAAGCTATGGGACCCAGCTTATCCACGGGCTGGCCGATGACATTCATCACGCGGCCGAGCGTCCCCTTGCCCACGGGCACGGTGATGGGCCCGCCCTGGTCCTCCACGATCATGCCGCGCACCATCCCATCCGTGGGTTGCATGGCAACGCACTTGGCGCGGCCTTCGCCCAAGTGCTGTTCGACCTCCGCAATGACGTCAATGGGGGCCGGCACCTCGAAGCCCTGGGAAGTAATCCGCACGGCGTTGTAAATCACGGGAAGATGGCCGCCTTCAAATGCCACCACCACCACCGGCCCGATGACTTCCACCACTTTGCCAACGTGCTGCTCTGACATCGTGAATCCTTTCTGGAGAACAGTTCTCAGTTATCAGTTTTCAGTCGTCAGTCAAACAACTCGATCTTCGCCGCAGATTTGCTCTTTACCTCATGACTGACAACTGATGACCGACGACTTCTTTACGTCGCCGCGGCGCCGCTCACCACTTCGATGATCTCGCGCGTGATGGCCGCCTGACGGACGCGGTTCATGTAAAGCGTCAGGTTATCGATCATCTCGCGGGCGTTATTCGTGGCCGCGTCCATGGCGGTCATGCGCGCCGCTAGTTCCGCCGCCTGCGATTCCAGCAGCGCCCGGTAAACCTCAATCTCCACGTAGCGCGGCAAGAGGGCGTTGAAGATCTCCTGCGCCGGTTGCTCGTAGATGTAATCGATCAGCGTCTCGCCCTGGGCCGGCGCAATGGGCTTGATGGGGAGATAGCGCTCCATCATCACGCGCTGCGTCATGATGGACTTGAACTCGTTGTAGATGAAATCCACCGCGTCCACTTTCTCTTCCGTGTAAAGCTCGATGATGCGCTTGGCAATCGCCTGTGCCTCGCTGAATTCCAGATGGCCAAAGATATTGATGTGCTCGGCAATCACCTTCACCGGCCGCCGGATAAAGTAGTCCCGGCCTTTGCGGCCCACGGTGACGATGGAAACGTCCCGATCGCGGTGTTCATCCAGGTAAATCTGAGCAGCACGAACCAGGTTGGTGTTGAAACCCCCGCACAAACCGCGGTCAGCAGTGATGAGCACCAGAAGTTGCCGTTGAATGGGTCGCTCGACAAGCAGCGGGTGCGAGCGGTCGGTAATGCGCGCAACAACGCTCGAAAGCAGCACCATCATCTCGTTCGCATAGGGCCGGGCGTTGAAGATTCGGTCCTGGGCGCGCCGCAGGCGCGCGGCCGCCACCATTTTCATCGCCCGGGTAATTTGCTGCGTGCTCTTTACCGAGCGGATGCGGCGTCGAATGTCGAGAAGGGCTGCCATTTTTGGGTTTCAGGTGCCCGGTTTCAGGTGCCAGGCGCCGCGTGCCGGATTCTAGTCTTTCCCTGGCACCTGACACCTGAAACTTGGATCAGACTTTGGCCGTATTTTCCGTCTTGGCCTTATCTTCCGTCTTGCCCTTATCCTCCGCCTTGGCCGCATTTTCTGCCTTGGCTGTATTCTCCGCCACGAACTTCGCTTTGAATTCGTCTAGCATTTTGCGCATTTCCGCGCGCAGTGGCTCATTAATTTCTTTCTGCTCGGCGATCTGCTTCCCCACCGCTGGATACGCCGTATCCATGAAATCGTAAAGCCCCTGTTCGAAGGGCAGGCATTGCTCGATCGGCAGATCATCCAGGTAGCCGCCCGTGCCGGCAAAGATGATGGCGATCTGCTTTTCCACCGGCAAAGGTTTGTACTGATCCTGCTTCAGGATTTCCGCCAGGCGCCGCCCGCGGTTCAGTTGCGACATGGTGGCTTTGTCAAGGTCGCTGCCGAACTGGGCGAAAGCTGCCAACTCGCGGAACTGGGCCATTTCCAGGCGCAGCATTCCGGCAATCGACTTCATGGCTTTGATTTGGGCGTTGCCACCCACGCGCGATACGGAGATGCCTGCGTTCACCGCCGGCCGAATGCCGCTGTTGAAGAGGTCGGTCTCCAAATAGATCTGACCGTCGGTGATGGAGATGACGTTAGTGGGAATGTACGCCGATACATCGCTGGCCTGCGTCTCGATGATGGGCAAGGCCGTCAGGGACCCACCGCCGCCCGCCTTGTTGAGCTTGGAGGCGCGCTCCAGCAGCCGCGAGTGGAGATAGAAGACGTCACCGGGATAAGCTTCACGCCCGGGCGGACGCCGTAGCAGCAGCGAAATCTCGCGATACGCCACGGCATGCTTGGAGAGATCGTCGTAAATGCACAAGGCGTGGCGGCCGTGGTCGCGAAAGTACTCGCCCATCGAGCAGCCGGAATAAGGAGAAATGTACTGCATGGGGGCGGGGTCGGAAGAACTCGCCTCGATCACGATACTGAACTTCATGGCGTCGTACTCTTCCAGGGTCTTGATGACCTGGGCGATGGTGGAACGCTTCTGCCCGATGGCGACATAGATACAAATCACATCGCCGCCGCGCTGGTTCAGGATGGTGTCCACCGCCACGGCGGTTTTCCCCGTCTGGCGGTCGCCGATAATCAGCTCGCGCTGGCCGCGCCCGATGGGGATCATGGAGTCAATCGCTTTAATTCCCGTCTGGAGCGGCTCGCGCACGGGTTGGCGATCCACCACGCCAGGGGCGATGCGTTCGATGGGGCTGTATTCATCGGTGAGGATGGGTCCCTTGCCGTCGGTGGGGCGGCCGAGCGCATCCACCACGCGACCCACCAGGGCCTCGCCCACGGGCACCGACATAATGCGATTGGTGCGCTTGACGATGTCGCCTTCCTGGATCGTCGTGTAATCGCCGAGCAGCACCGCGCTGACTTGGTCCTCCTCCAGGTTCAGCGCCAACCCCGCCACGTCGTGAGGCAGCGAGAGCAGTTCACCGGCCATGACGCGGTCAAGGCCGTGAATGCGGGCGACGCCGTCCCCGACGGAAATGACCGAGCCCACTTCCGCCACCGTGACGCTGCGGTCGAAGTTCTCGATTTGTTCGCGAATGATCTTGGTGATTTCGTCGGCTTTGATTTGTGGCATGTCTTCCGTCCTAGCGGTCAGCGATAAGCTCTCAGCTATCAGCTTTCAGCTAATGCGCGGGCTGACCCCTGACAGCTTCCTAATCTCAACTTCGGCAATGAGCTAAGGTGTTAGCTGAAAGCTGATAGCTCAGAGCTTCCTTATTACTCCAGCAACTGTTCCCGAATGCGGTCCAGGTGGCCGCGAATCGACCCGTCATAAACGGTGCTCCCGATTTGCGCCACGAGGCCCCCGATCAAGTCACCGTCAAGATGGAATTCCATTTCCGACTGCTTTTGCGTCAGCTCGTTAAATCGCGCCTGCAGAAGTTCCCGCTCCTCATTCGACAGATCGGAAGCGGAAGAGATCTTCACCCGCACGATCCCCAGGCGCGCGTAAGCAACGTTGCGGAAGGCCAGGAGGATTTCCCCCAGCAGCGGCATCCGGTAATGGCTCATCAGCACGCGCAGGAAATTCAACGTAACGTGCGAACTTCCCATTCTCCCGGCGATGGCTTCCAGCACGCTTAATTTCTGCGCCATCACCACGGCAGGCGTGTCGCAAACCTCGCGCAGTTCCAGGCTCTGGTGATAAACCGCATCGAAATCTTCCAATTCGCTCAGCACCTGAAGGTAGTTTCCCGTGGACGCAACGACATCCGCAAGGGCGCGCGCGTAGCGATTGGCTACAACGGTCGGCATAGCTAGTTTTTCCGTTCTTTGGACTCGAGAGAGGCCACAAATTGCGTGACCAGCCGGCGGCGGCCGGAGTCATCCAAGCGGGTGCGAATCAATTCCTCCGCGAGAGTGACCACTTTCTGCGCGGCGTAGTTATTCAGTTCCAGCTTGGCTCCGCGCACGGCCGTGTCCGTTTGGGCGCGCGCGGATTCCAGAATCCGGGCCGCTTCCTCCGCGATGGTCTGTTGCAAGCGCTGGCGCTCCGCTTCCATTTCGCGCGCGGCGGAAGCCTTAAAGGCGGCAATTTCCGCTTCCAGCCCCCGCAGTTTCTCTTCCACTGCCTGGAGTTGGGCTTGCGAGGCTTCCAGCGCCTTTCGGCCCTCGTCCAAAGCTTTCTGAATGGAGGCGGAGCGCGAGCTGAAGAACTCCGCCAGCGGCTTGCGCAGAACGTAACCGAGCCCGCCCACGAGAATTATAAAGTTGATGGTATGGTAGAGCAGTCCGTGGGGCGGCTCTGAATTCTTTTCCTTCGCCGCCGGCTCAGACCCCTGCGACCACGCCACCCGGGGGGAGGTAAACCCTGCCAGGCAAATCCCCAGGAGGCCGAACAATGCGGTTTGGCGAAGTGTGCAGTTCAAAGTCGCAACCTTCCTTGCCCACCAGGGGGCGCATCAGGCCCCACCAGGCTTTGGGAAATCTCTTCCGCCAAGGGCTGGCACGAGGCGTCCAATTCCGCCCGGGCCCGATCCGCTTCGGCGGCCAGCGCGGCCTGTGCCTGGCGGATCACCACGTCGGCCTGTTCGCGTGCCTTCCGCAAGGCCGTGTCGCGCTGCTCCAAGTTTGTGCGCCGATCCACCTCGCGCTGGCGGTAGACCTCTTGCCGGGCCGCTTGAAAGGCCGCTTCATACTCACGCGTCTTCGTCTCCGCCGCCGTAGCCTGCTCGCGAGCCCGCGCCAGCGCGCCCACGGTCAATTCCTCGCGCTGTTTCAGGACCGCCAGCAGAGGGCGAAAGAAAATCCGGTCGAGAATGACAAAAAGGAGGAAAACCAAGATGAGAGTGGGAATGGCTTGAAGGAACAGATGCCCGAGCTGGCTAAAAATCGCGCTCATTTAGAATGGCTAGGCCTCAAAGGTGTGCATTGGCTAGCTTGTAAAGACCCGCCAATGTAGCATGTGGGTTTTGCGGGTGTCAAGGAGACAGTCGCCAGTTGTCAGTCATCAGTCCTCAGTAACAGCCGAACAAAGGAGCGAAATTCGAAAAACGAAACTCGAAAATCGCGACGAGTTTCGAATTTCGAGTTTCGATTTTCGTCTTTCGGTCGTTCCTCACTCGTACTTCACGAACCCCGGATTGAGGATTCCTTGCGGATCGAACTTCCGCTTTGCCGCCGTGACCGCGGCCCATTGCTCGCCGTAGTGAGCTTTCCATGCGGCATGATCGAAGTTGATCCAGCCGGAAAGATAGCGCTTGCCCCCCATCATGCTGGAGGCTTGGCTCGCCATGTTGAGGCGCGGCAATACCTCGTTCACAAACGGATGCGGGACCGCAGGCAGAATTCCGAAGCCCATCAGGAATTCACTTTGGGGGCGCATGAAAAGCGGCGCGCGCGACGCCGTCCCGCGCGCAGGCCAAAGCAGGATGTGCCCGCCCACTAAGGCTTGCGGCGGCAGGTTGGTAAGCACTTGCGAGATGTACATCCCAGTCGTCTGCCAGGGCAGAACGCATTCCATCCAAGGGTGCGCATAGTCCCAAAAGCCTCCGCGTTTCCAGAGCGCAAACAGGTTGTCAAGCCGGGTAAAAAAGTCCGCGATCTCACCGTCTTCGGTGTGAACGTGCTTGTAGAACTTCAGTCCCGCCAGTTTTCCCGCGGCGGCTTCGGGCGATTCGCCCCCTTCCGTCTCCACTGTCGCATGCAAAGGGAAGAACCACTGCGCGAAAGGCTGGCGTTGCCCCGCCACTTTCTTGAAACCCTGCGGGCAGGGTACGCACCACGATTCCAGGTAGTCGAAGCGGGCATCGTTCATCACTGCCTTCAGGTCGTCGAGCAGGGCCGCGAGATCATCGTAGAGCAGGTAGAAGCTGCGGAAGCGCGGCGCGTGCCGCCGCACTTTGAGCACGGCTTCGGTAATGACTCCGAATTGGCCGGCGCCACAGCGGGCGGCGTCAAACAGGTCGCGATTCTCGCCGGCGGAGCAGCGCACGATTTCGCCCGCGCCGGTCACCACTTCAAGTTCCAGGCAATTATCGGCCTGTGTGCCGTGCCGCCAAGAGGCCACGCCCAGCCCGCCCATGGAAAGCGTTCCGCCCACGGTGACGTCCAGATTATTGGTTAAGACCGGAGGGGAGAGGCGCTGCGGCGCGAGGTGCTCCACCAGCGCCCGCCACTTGATCCCCGCCTGCACCGTGACGGCATCTTCTGCCACGCGCCTAACCTGGTTGAGCGAGGTCATGGCCAGTACGATCTGATCGGAAAGGGACTGCGCGGTTTGCGAGTGCCCGCCGCCGCGCGTCGCCACATGAAGTGAATTCCGGGCCGCGAACCTCACCACGCGCGCCACGTCTTCCGCCGAGGCGGGGCATACCACCACCTGCGGCCGGCGCACGATGATGCGGCCAAAGTCCGTCGCCACGGCTTCGCGCGTGGCGTCATCGGTTAAAACCCTGCCGCAAGTTTCCCGCGCCAGCTCATTTGTCCAACTCATGCCATCTCCTGGTTATGCCGCCAGCCGTCGAAAGGTTGCTCGCAGCGGAGAACTGGCCGTGTGCAGCACAATGGCCCTGACCTACGGCCATATCCAAGTGTTCCGACCCCCGGTTTTCAGTGAGTTTCAGGAAGCGTGTACTCGAACTCGTAGAAATGCTTTCCGGCGTCGATCCTAATCGACATCCTGCCTGCGAGACCCACCAGTTGACCGGTGCCGGAGTCGGGCACCACCGCGACACTTAGCTCCACTGCACCTCGCGTCATCGTGCCGGTATGCTGAAGGACGAAGGTGCCGCTGCGGCCATGCAGCTTTCCGCTCACCCGTTCGAGGGCAACGTAGCCGGCCGAACCCTTGACGTCGGTCATGGCGCTCAGCATCTCGCCCTTGCTGGTCGCTTCCAGATCGCCGGAAAATTTCTTATCGATCGACATCCTGCCAAGATTGGCGCATTCGGCTTCCTGGTTGTCAGGCTTCTGAGGAGTTAACTTTACTTCAAACGTTCCCTGGGCATGAATCATCTGCACGACCTCCTTTGGGATTGTACCTGGAATTTGCGAATCGGTCTCGCATTGGTGTTCGGCGTAAGCTCCTGTTCCGCCCGAGGGACCAGGAGACCAGCGTCGGCGTTTTTATGTCCGGCTGAATGCTGCCGCGGCCGAGTTTCCACCCGCCTTCCCGGCAGCAGCCCGCTTAGGAGCAGAATCGCATATTTTCGATGATAACCGGTGTAAACAGCGGCAAGTAGACACCAGAACCGTATTTGTTGTACACTCCTCAACTTCGTGAGTTTCCCGCAGGGCTGCATGAAATTGACGTCGGATAACTGCTAAGGTCGTTCTGCCGCCGCATTCCCGGCGAGGTGGAATGCGATGGTGCGAAGCAAGACTCCGATCATCAGCCGCATCGAGAGGGATTCTCAGGAAAGGTGATTTATAATGAAACGCTCTGACCGCTCGCAGATCCTCTTCCGGCACGGGGGGCGGTGGAAAACTTTGACGCGCGCCGGCTACGTTCCAACGGCTGCTTCAGTGCTGCTGGCCCAACCCTTCTTGCTGCTTTTGTGGCTTGCGATGGGGGCGTTCCCGGCGTGGGCCCAAACGGGAGTGAGCCTTTCCGGCGTGGTGACGGACCCAACCGGCGTAGCCCTTCCCGACGCCGCGGTGACCATCAGGAACGTCGACACAGGCGCAGCGCGCACGATCGCAACCGACAGCAGGGGGTACTATCAGGCGTCCGGCCTGCCTCCGGGGCGCTTCGAGATTCGAGCGGCAAAACAAGGGTTCGCCGATGAAAAGCGCACGGGAATCAGCCTGGCGGTTGGCCAGGACCTCACAGTCGACTTTAAGATGCAGCGGAGCACTCGAGACCCCTGCACCAGCGGCCACGAGGTCGCCACCACCGATTGCACGCTGACCTGGCACGGCGTCACGCTGTACGGTGCGTACGACGTCGGCGTCGGCTGGGTCAGCCACGGCTTACCGGAGAACGCTGTTAACTATGAAGGCGAATCGCTGGTGAACCGAAACGGCGCTGGGTCTCGATTCCTCGTCGCACCGAACAACCTACAGCAGACGGGTCTGGGCGTCAGGGGCAAGGAAGAGTTTGCGCATGGCTGGTCCGTGGTGTTCAACCTTTCAACTGGCATCAATCCGCAGTCCGGCCAGCTCGCCAACGCGTCAGCCACCGACATCGGCGACAACGGCCTTCCGCGGGCCAGCTATTCGGAAGCCATTGACGGCGCGCGCGCGGGCCAACCTTTCAATGACGAATACTATGGCGGCATATCGTCCACGGATTTCGGCACGCTGACTTTCGGTCGTCAGCGCGCCCTCGGCACCGATGTGATGCTCCTTTACGATCCGGCCGGCGGCGGCTATGCCTTTTCGTACATCGGATATAACGGCACGATGGCCGGCGGCGGCGACACCGAGGACACCCGTTGGGACGACGCCGTGAAGTATCGCATCGCCTATGGCCCGGTCCGTTTCGGCGCGATGTATAAATTCGCCGATGGTTCGGGCGGCTGCTACTCGGCCTCCGCCGGCTGGACTGCCGCCAACTGTACGCCGGAAGCGGCGCATAACAACGCCTATGGATTCAACGGCGGCGGAGGCTACCGTAAGTTCTCCGCCGACGTCGTCTACCAACATTACAACCAGGCGATCAGCGTAGTGAATCCCTTGCTGGGGCCGCAGAGTGTGACGCAGTCCTATCAGTCGACCACCGACAGCATCAATACCAACCCCATCACCGGGACCAATCTGATCGAAACGACCAACACCGTATATGGCATCGTGACCGACAACAGCGCCATTATGGGCACTGCCAAGTACATATGGGATCCGTTCAAGTTTTATGGCGGCTACGAATACATCCAGCAGAATAACCCGAAGAACCCGTTGGGCGTTGGCGCCTTGGACCAGGGCGGTTATCTCATGAGCGGCGTCGAAGACAACAATCTTGATTCTACCAAGAAAGTGCAGATCTGGTGGATGGGCGTGAAGTACACCTACGCCCAAAAAACCGACATCACTTTGTCCTGGTATCATCAGCAACAGAACGACTTCCGTATTCCGTCGACCTGCTCGGCCACAGCCGGTTTCCGAAGTTCCTGCGCGGGCGACCTCGACGAGGTGTCGCTCTATGCGGATCATCACTTCACCAAGCGTTTCGACGCTTTTGCCGGAATTGCGTATTCCGACGTGAGCGGCGGTCTGGCCATCGCCATTCCTCATAAGCCTGGCGTCCCCTATAACTACGACAGCAACCTTGCTCCGACAGTCGGCGTTCGTTTCAGCTTCTGATCGCAGGAGGGCTTCGCCTGGCACGCGAAGCTCTTTCCGGGCATTTCGCAGGTTATCAACGTGGGAGAGAATTCGCGAATGTATCGCCAACTATACAGGGCAGCACTATTGGTAGCACTGTTACTCGTATGGATCTTGCCACCCTCAGCGTCCGGTCAGAATCGGCCTATCGTGGTGGGAGCAGCCATCAGCCTCAAGGAATCGTTTAACGAGTTGGGCGGTATCTACGAGCACCGGACTGGAACGAAGGTCACCTTCACGTTTGGGTCTTCGGGCGAATTGGAGAAGCAAATCGAGGCGGGGGCGCCGGTGGATGTTTTCGCCAGTGCCGGCGAAAAGGAAATGGATGAGCTCGAGGCGAAGAACCTGATCGATCGAGCAACCCGAACAGATTTCGCGCGCAACTCTCTGGTTCTGGTGGTCCCTGTAGACTCCAGGCTCCAAATCCAGTCGTTTTCCGACCTGGAGGAGCCCAGCGTGACGAAGATCGCCATCGGAAATCCCAAGACCGTCCCGGCAGGGCAATACGCGGAGGAATTGCTTCGTAACACACAACTCTGGCCAAAGGTTGAGTCACGACTGATCATGGGCGAAAATGTGCGTCAGGTCCTCGACTACGTGGCCCGGGGGGAAGTTGACGCCGGCATTGTGTATGCGACCGACGTGCAGGTGGCTCAGGGTAAGGTCTCGGTGGCCGCGAGCGCCACTGACCAGGATTATGGCCCGATCCTTTATCCGTTGGCGGTCATCAAAGACAGCGCGAATGTAAATGCTGCCAAGGGATTTGTGGATCTCGTGGTGAGTCCGGAGGGAGAACAAATCCTCAAGAAACACGGCTTTCGGCCTGCGAAGTAGGGAATGATCTGGCCTGCATTCAAGCTCTCACTTCTTGTCGTTAGCTTTGCCACCGTTCTCATCAGCGTGATGGGGACCGGGTTGGGTTTTGTTCTTGCCAAGCGGCAGTTCCGCGCCAAGGAATTGTGCGACGCCCTCCTCACGCTGCCGATGGTGCTTCCCCCCACCGTGACCGGATACTATTTGATTCTGCTCCTCGGAAGGCACGGATTGCTGGGGCGCTACCTATACGCCCTGACCGGCTGGACTTTGGCCTTCACCTGGGAGGCAGCGGTGGTGGCCGCGAGTGTGATGGCTCTCCCCATCATGGTGAAGTCCGCGCGCGCGGCACTGGAGTCCGTCGACGCGCGGTACGAGATGGTGTCGTTCAGCCTGGGCAAAGGGGAACTGGAAACCTTTTTCCGGGTGACGTTACCGCTGGCGTTTCGGGGCCTGATGGCGGGCATCGTTTTAAGCTTCGCGCGGGCGCTCGGAGAGTTCGGGGCCACTCTAATGCTCGCCGGTAATATTCCGGGGAAAACACAAACGATGCCGTTGGCGATTTTCGAAGCATTCATGTCGGGAGAGGACCGGCAGGCCCAGTCCCTGGCTTTGATCCTGACCTTCACCTCCATTGTGACGATCTATTTCACCAATATTCTGACGCGTCCATCGAAGAGTGCCTGATCCGATGCTGAACGCCAAGATCAAAAAAGAGTTCAGAACGAACGGCCGCATTACCTTTTCGCTGGACGCCAGCTTCGTTCTGCGGCAGGGAATCGGCGTCCTCTTTGGTCCCTCGGGTTCTGGTAAGACGACCATCTTGCGGTCGATTGCCGGCATCGCTGTCCCCGACGAGGGGAGGATCGAATTGGGTGAGCACGTCTACTTTGATTCGGAAAAAGGAATCAACCTACCGATCCAGCGCCGAAGGATTGGCTTCGTCTTTCAAGATTACCTGCTGTTTCCACATCTGACCGCCGCGCAAAACGTGGCGTACGGAATCGGGTCGGCCACTCCCAAGGGGCGGCGCGACCGGGCTCTCGAGCTGCTGGACCTGTTGGGCATTGCCTACGCGTCCGATCGCCGCCCTCAGCAGCTTTCGGGGGGCGAGCAGCAGCGTGTCGCCCTGGCGCACGCCTTGGGGTCAGATCCCGTCATTCTGCTGCTCGATGAGCCCTTGTCGGCGCTTGATGCGGCCACTCGGTTGCGATTGATGGGGGAAATTGTTGATTTGCAGCGGAAGTCGAAGATCCCTTTCCTTTACGTCACCCACAGTCCGGCTGACGCGGTTCGGGTCGGCGACTCCGCCCTGATCTTGAGTGCGGGCCGCATCGTGCAAGAGGGGAAGCCCACGGAGGTTTTCAACGCACCGCGAGACTCGGTGGTCGCGCGGGCTGTCGGGAGCGAAAACATTTTAGCGGGGAAGGTTCAAGATCATAACGAACGCGAGGGAATCAGCATGATTGACCTCGGGGGATGCGAGCTGGTGACTCCGTACAACGCACTGCCCAAAGCCGCTCCGGTCACGATCGGGATTCGATCGGATGATATCATCGTCTCGCGCCAGCGGATCGGACAGACGAGCGCGAGAAACCTTTTAGAGGGTAGGATCATGCACGTTGTGCAGGATGGGCCGGAGGTAGATCTGCTGACGGCTTGCGGTGTGAATCTGAAAGTCCGCGTAACCGCCGGAGCGTTTGAAGCCCTCGACCTCAAGCCGGGTGCCAAAGTCTTTCTCCTGATCAAAGCAAGTTCCTGCCACCTGCTGTCTTGACAGACTCTTCCTTCAGGGTGTCTGCGACCCCGAGCCGATGATCATGACTTCGGTCGCCTTGATCAGAGCTGCCGCAGGCTGACCTTTCTTCAGACCAAGGTCGCGACATGCGTCGCTGGTGATGATCGCGGTGATAGTCTGACCACCGATATCCAGCGCTACTTTGGCCAGCAAGCCTACGATTTCAACCTTGGTGACGCGGCCAATGAGCTGGTTGCGGCCGCTGATGAAGTGTTCCAATCCCTTCGGCAATTTCGAGGCGGACGACGGCTTTTTCTTTGCGCCCTTGCCGGCTTCTCCGAAAAAGGCGAGCCGATCGATTTCGGTGCGCGGAATCCGATGGTGCCCCCCGGGGGTGAGGACGGACTTAATCTTGCGGTGATAGATCCACTGCTTGATCGTGGGATAGCTCACCCCCAGCTCGCGGGCGGCATCGTGCAATTTGAGCAGGTCCACGTTTCTCCCGGCGAATCAATACGATTCGAGGGCTCCAATTTACATGAATTGCGGAGTCAGATTCAACTGAATGCTGCGCGGGTAATCCGGAGTGTAGGGGGACGGCTTGCCGCCCCAGGTTCCGCATTCACCATGCGGAACGCCGGGTAGGGCAGGGCAGACACCAACCCCGTCGCCAGAATGAGGCAAGTCAGCGTTTTGCGGAATCTCATGGCCACCTCGCGCGGATGTCGTGGACTGAGAGAAATCAGATTCTACTCCAAGCATGGGGAATTGCTACCTTTACCGCAGAGGCGCTGAGACGCAGAAAAAAGCAGGTGTTAGGTCCCAGGTGCCAGTAGAACCCTAACACCTGATACCTGACACCTATTCTGCGCCTCTGCGGTGATTTTCCCTTGCGGCTCGGTCCATTGACGGCAAAAAGCCGCGGACCTGGCGAACCGGGCCGCCCTACCCATGTTTTTTCTCGTACCGGTAGTGAATGGGTGAATTACGGTATGGAGAGTGGCCGCCAAATTGCTAGGCTACATGTCGGAGGGCGGTGTCGGGGCGGAATCGCGCAGGGCTAGGCGGTAGACAGTAGACCGGCGACTTCAGACGGGGGGAAGTAGGCGGCGAGCGCCTTTGGCGAATCCCGGCGCGCCGGGATAGGCTGAAAACTGGCCGCTGAAGGCTGAACGCCGATATGTGAGCGTCAGATGGAAGCATTAGAAAAACCGCGGTTCTCCACGATGTACTAGAAACAAAGGGGATTGGTGTTTAGCGTCAAAATGTCTCAACGCTTTATCCCATTCAAATACAAGCGGTTAGCTTGGAAGAGGGGAGTCGTTGCAAAAAAAAGGGGCGAGGCTCTCCACGATGTGCCAGAAACAAAAGGTGTTAGCAATGAAGGGCAAAAATCTTGCAAAAATCTATATCATTGAAATTAAAGCAGTTAGTCTATCTTCGGTAGCTGGGGTCATGGAAAGAGAGGGGGGCGAAAAGCTGTGGAAAACTTCTTTAACTTATTGAAAACAAATATAGAAAAAATGTCGATTTTCCGCCTCTCCACGATATTTATGAAAACAAACGGGTTGTAAGTGTCTCTCCACGATGTTAATGATAAGAAAGTGGTTAGCAGGCTTCACTCTCACAGCTTGGCGGTGGGTCAAATAGATGTACACGCAGCATTACGTCGGCATTTGGCGAGGTAAACTCGCCGCTACCACATCAAACTGCCCCGTTCCGTTCGCTGGTCTTTTCTTGACTTGCCGTCGAGCCACCCCATAGAATTGAATGTTTGACTGTCTCGCGAAACTATCCGCATAGATGCCCATACGCCTCTACAACACGCTGACTCGCCAGATCGAGGACTTCAAGCCCCTCGAAGGCAACACCGTCCGCATGTATGCTTGCGGCCCCACGGTTTACGACTTCGCGCACATCGGCAACTACCGCACCTTCCTTTTTCAGGATGTCCTTCGCCGTTACCTGAAGTACGCAGGTTACGAGCTTCGGCACGTCGTCAACCTCACGGACGTTGATGACAACACGATCCGCAATTCCCAGGCGGCGGGGATGCCGCTCCGCGCCTATACTGACAAGTACATCGAGGCCTTCCTCGTCGATCGCCAACTGCTGAACCTGGAGGAGCCGGAGTTCCTGGTTCGCGCCACGGACTGCATCCCGGAAATGGTGAAGCTCATCCAGACGCTCGTCGATAAGGGCTTTGCTTACTCCAGCGAAGGGTCGATCTACTTTAAGGTCGCCGCCTTCCCGCCCTACGGCCAGTTAACGCACGTGGACTTTTCCGGGGTGCGCGCGGGCGCCCGCGTGGACACGGATAAATACGATAAGGAGAATGCGCGCGACTTCGTGCTGTGGAAAGCAGCGAAAGAAGGCGAGCCTTTCTGGGAAACGCCATTCGGTCCCGGTCGGCCTGGATGGCACATTGAGTGCTCCGCCATGTCGATGAAATACCTGGGGGAGACTTTCGACATCCACTCCGGCGGCAGCGACCTGATCTTTCCCCATCACGAAAACGAAATCGCGCAAAGCGAAGCCGCCACGGGCAAACCTTTCGTCAAGGTGTGGATGCACGCCGAGCACCTGATCGTCAACGGGGAGAAGATGTCGAAATCACTCGGCAACTTCTATACCCTTCGCGATCTCATTAATAAAGGCTATAAGCCCTCGGCGGTCCGTTACCTTCTGACTTCGGTACCCCATCGCAAGCCGCTCAATTTCACTTTTGACGGATTGCACCAGGCGCAGCAGTCGATCGACCGGTTGCGAAACTTCCGCTTCCGCCTTACCAAGGAGAGTTTCCCGGCAGGGGAGCTCCCCACCCTGCAAAATCGCGCGCTCGAGGCGCGGCAGAAATTTGAAGCGGCGCTCGATGACAACCTGAACACGGCGGAAGCGCTGGGCGCGATTTTCGATATGGTCCGTGACGCTAACACCGCGATGGACCGGGGGGAATTCCGCGACGGAGACCGCGGCGCTTTTCTCGACGTCCTGGAGCGCTGGGACCGGATTTTCGCCGTGCTCGACGATAACGACCACGCCAAGCTGGTGAAGTTTGGTTTCGTCCAACTGGACGACGGATTCCTCATACCTCCACCGATGGCTGAGCAGCGGTTTTCCGTTCCGCAACCCTACAGCTTCGACGATGGTGGTTTTCCCGCATCCGCGGCCCCACTCGCGAAATCCCTGAGTGACGAACAGATTGAGAAATTGATTGCGGAGCGCGCCGCCGCCCGCCGCGGGGGCGACTACGCCCGCTCCGATGAGATTCGAGCGAATTTGCTCAAGGCCGGTGTTATACTGGAAGATACGAAAGCTGGAGCGCGTTGGAAGCGGAAATAATCATGGGGAATTTGCGAACCAGTCTTCCCTCATTGGCCCGGCCCAACCTTTTCGGGGGCGATTAATCCTCTCCGCTATCTCCTCACTGAAGGATCCCGAAACCAGCGCCAACGCTGCTCCAGGCAGCGGAGAGGGGAGACTTGATGGAAACCAAACTACCGCACATCTCGACGCCGCTTCCCGGGCCCGAGGCACAGAAAATCCTGTCGCTCGACAAGCAATACGTTTCGCCCTCCTATACCCGCGACTATCCGCTGGTCGCCAAGCGCGGACAGGGCGCGATCATCGAGGACGTTGATGGCAATTTGTTTCTGGATTTTTCCGCAGGGATTGCGGTGGTCTCGACGGGGCATTGCCACCCCGATGTCGTGCGGGTGATCCAGAAGCAGGCCGCGACCCTGATTCATATGTCGGGGACGGATTTCTACTACCCGGTGCTGGCGCAATTGGCGGAAAAAATGGCCCGGATCACGCCGGGAACGTTTCCCAAACGCGTGGTCTTCGGCAATTCCGGCACCGAAGCCATGGAAGCGGCAATGAAAATTGCGCGCTACCACACCAAGCGCCATCGGTTTATTGCTTTTCTCGGCTCGTTCCACGGGCGGACCTTCGGCGCGCTCTCGCTCACGGCCAGCAAGGCGGTTCAGCGGCGCGGGTTCGGCCCTCTTCTCTCGGGTGTCGCCCACGTGCCGTATGCCAACCCTTATCGCTGCCCGCAAGGTCACCGTGCGCCGGACTGCGTGTGCGATTGCGTCTGCTCCGATCTGATCGAACGGCAATTGTTCAAGACAGCGGTGCCGCCTGAGGAAGTAGCGGCCATCGTGGTGGAGCCGATTCAGGGTGAAGGCGGCTACGTGATTCCGCCTCCCCGGTTCCTCGACAATCTGCGCCGACTGTGCGACAAATACGGAATCCTTCTGATCTTTGACGAAGTTCAGTGCGGCATGGGGCGGACCGGGAAAATGTGGGCCTGCGACCATGTCGGCGTGGTGCCTGACATCATCATAACGGCCAAGGGCATTGCCTCTGGCTTGCCGTTGGGCGTGACGGTGGCGCGCGCGGAACTGATGGATTGGGGGCCGGGGGCGCATGCTTCGACCTTTGGAGGCAATCCCGTCGCTTGCGCGGCGGCGCTGGAAACGATCCGCCTCCTGGAAGAGAAGTACATCGCGAATGCGGCGCGTTTGGGCGAATACATCATGGGAAGAATCGTCGATTGGCCGCACAAGCATCGAATCGTCGGCCAGGTGCGTGGCCGCGGGCTGATGATTGGCATCGAGTTGGTCAAGAGCCAGGATCTGCGCGAGCCGAACCCGGAAGCGCGCAGCCGGGTGATCGAGCGAGCCTTTGCGCTCGGCTTACTCGTCCTCGGTTGCGGTGAGAGCACCGTCCGGCTGATGCCGCCGCTGGTGATCGATCGCGAGCAGGCGGATTTTGCGGTCGATACGCTGGATCGCTGCCTTACGGAAGTGGAGCACTAGCTGGACGCTGGTCCCTGAAACCAAAAAGCCATGGGCATTTTAGCGCAGCTCATGTATCAAGTGTTGGTCTGGAAGGAACGCCAACGCGCGCGCTTTGCCTCCCGCGCGCAACGGCCCCCCTCCAGCGAAGCAGAGCATTTGAAAACCGGGGCGCGGGGAGAAACCCTGGCGTATTGGTACCTGCGCCAGGCCGGTTACACGATTGTGGCGCGGAATCGCGCCGCCCGCTCAGGCGCGGGGGAGCTTGACTTGGTCGGTTGGGACGGCCCGGTTCTGTCGTTTGTGGAAGTAAAGACCCGGACCACCGCCGACGCCGGCCCGCCGGAGGCGGCGGTTTCCAAGGCGAAACAGAAGCGCATTGCCAGGGCCGCCAACGAATACCTCCGGCGCCTTCCCCGAAAGCCCTTGAGTTACCGGTTCGACATCGCCAGCGTCGCATGGAACCCCGAGGCTGGCCTCCAGGTCCGGCTGATCAAGGATGCTTTCAAAGCCTAAGAGCAGTGACAAGTGACGAGTGACCAGCAGAAGACAATCAGGTTTCAGCCTTCAGCTCCTAACAAAGCTGAAAGCTGATAGCTGGTAGCTGAAAGCTAAGGAGTACTTGCCTTGCCTGAACTGAGAAAAGACCCCGTTACCGGCCGTTGGGTCATCATCGCCACGGACCGGGCCAAGCGGCCGACGGATTTTGTCCGCGATAAGGTGCAGATTCACGGCTCGGGCTTCTGCCCGTTTTGTCCTGGCAATGAATCCAAGACCCCGCCGGAAATTCTCGCTTATCGCAGCGACGGTAGCAGCCCCAACACACCAGGCTGGTCGC
>Ga0326728_10011425_pt1 | contig 20280 bp, 23 predicted proteins | sample MB3enrmetagenome_FD_207602 | JGI IMG/M metagenome (GOLD analysis project Ga0326728, IMG submission 207602) | Lab enriched peat soil microbial communities from McLean, Ithaca, NY, United States - MB31MN | ecosystem: Environmental > Terrestrial > Soil > Wetlands > Peat | place: USA: New York... | reverse complement strand
TGCACCGGGACATCATCCCGCCGCGTTGGGGCCGCGCTTTCGGCGCGGGAATCGTCCCCTTCGTTGTGCTCATGTTAATCCTCGGCTTTTCTGAGAAAGGAATCGACAAATGGGGACACGTGGGGGGGTTGCTGACGGGCGGGGTGTTGGCGGCCTTTATTCCGCCGCCCAAGCACGGCCTGGCGCTACAGTTCGGGGAAGAACGCCCTTCACAAGCGATCATCGTTTTACCGGTGCTGGTGGTGGGACTGGCTATGGTCTCAACCGCGCAGCATTACGCCGCCGCGCGCGATGTCACGCGCATGCTCCAGCAAGGCGTGCGGCTCCGGCTCGCCCACCAGGATGCCAAGGCCCTGGAACGATTTCAGGACGCCGCTCGGCGGTCGCCGACGGACGAGCGCCCCCACATGCTGATCGGCGCGGTCTATCTGCGCGAGCAGCAGTTCGACAAAGCTGTCCAGGAATACAGCGAGGCGGTGCGGCTTAGTCCGGGCGCGCCGGAAGCGCAACTGGCGCTGGGCGTGGCGTATCGCCTGAAGGGCGACCTGGGGAAGGCGCAGCGGGCCTTCGAAACCGCTCTGGGCAAGAACCCCGCCACGGCGGATGGCCAGCGTCTGCTGGCTGACCTCTATGCCGAAAAAAAGCTTTTTGCGGAAGCCGTCCAGCATTACAAACAAGCCTTGCAGATCGAGCCCCGAAACGCCGATTCGCACAATAACCTGGCATGGCTTTATGCCACCTGCGACGACCCCAAGTGGCGGGATCCGCACGCCGCCCTTGAGCACGCTCGTCAAGCGGTGGAATTAACGCAATGGAAAGAAGCCGGCTTCATCGATACGCTGGCGGAGGCCAATTTCGCCAGCGGAAGCTTCCAGGAAGCGGTGAGGATCCAAGTGCTGGCCCTGCAACTCGACCCGCGGGATCCTGAGTTGCAGGAGCACATGCTCCGCTATCGCAAGGCAGCGGGCGGGTAGCGCTACATTTTGAAATCACGCCGAGTGTGAATCCCAACCAACGCGCGTGCATACGTTCGGACCGGGGTTGTCGGGATGTGTGCGCCACATTTGAGTCGGAGAAGCGCAGACATGCCAAAGAGCGGCGCTCTCCGCCACCCGCGGGCTGGCGGCCCCTAATCTCAGATCTCCCGAAGCAGCGAAGTGGGAAATAGCCCCTTCCTAGTCGCCCGGAGTTTACCGACGGCGTGCTCGCAAGTAATCCCCTTGGATGCAAACGCCCACTCGGGAAACTGACCCACTACCGAAGATTGAGTTGACTGGTGCCTGCACAACTGCCACCAACCCTCGTATCTAGATTGGGCATTCGCGATAGGAGATAAGACGAGAGCTGTGGGGAATCGTGAAATCGGCCCAGCCCTACCAGGAACGGAGAAGCGTCGGAGGTATCGACTGCAACAAGCGGCAGATTCTGGCTCTGGAGATTTATTTGCCAAGGTGAGCAATTCGACACAGACAACGACTTCACGAGAATGCTATAAACCTTGCGGGAAACCAGAAAATGAAAAGCCTGTGGGTGTAGCGGCAGCCAGTCGGGAGCCCAAAATGGAAAATCCGGCTAAAGGAATTCTTGGCGGCCAACAGCAGGAAGGGCGCATGTTGATGACCGATTAGGCATGACGCCACGCTATCCGCACGCGTGGTCTTGGTACAGAAGTCGCGGCGCTGGCACCGCCAACAGTTGCCGCTAGTAGGCAGCCTACGGCTTCGGCTTGTACTTCCCCCAAATCTGCAAGGAGAAACTCACATGAAGACTCTAATGATGACGGCTAGAAATCTCATTATCATAAGTATCCTAAGCCTGTTGGTGGTTGCGTCTGCTTACGGGCAGGCTGCGACAGTCCTAAGCGCGAATGTTCCGTTCGCCTTCGAGGCAGGTGGCGCGTCGCTTCCGGCGGGGACATATCAATTCAAGTTTCGCGCCAGCGACAAAATCCTAGTGATCAGCGGCGGCAAGGCTGGGGAGATAAAACTGCACGCCATCGCCCAGCTCGCCGGGGCCTCGCTCTTCAAGGACACAGGCTTGGTCTTCGATGCCTTCGAAGGCAACCATGTGCTCTCGGAGGTATGGATTCCCGGTGAAGGAGGGGTGCTGGTGAACGCATCGCCAAAACAACACCCCCATGAAGTGGTGGTCGCTATGGTCTCCGGCACGGAGCCCAACCTGTCGGGGAAGGAGGTTTACCAACGCACCTGTGTCCGGTGCCACGGGCCGCAAGGCACTGGCAATCCGGAGGCTGATAAGTTCTTCCAGGTTGCGATTCCCCGGCTCAATTCCGCGCATGTACAGACAAAATCGGACAAGGAGTTGAGGGACGTTATAACCCAAGGCAAACGTAACATGGATCCTGTCCGGATGGGGCAAGGCCCGTTGCAGCACCTTCTCGATCCCAAATCGGTCGGCGCCGTAATTGACTACCTGCGAACCTTCAAACAGTCGTAAAAGCAGAGGCAAAGGCGGTTTTCGCAAGGGCCGGGGCATCCTTCGCGGGTCCAGCTTGAACCGGTGCTCGCTCGCAGCTCCGACACCAGTCTGCTGGAGCACCGACGGAGGCGCTGCTTCTGGCCTCCGGCGTTTCCTCTTTGGCTAACAGCCTGCGAACTATTACCTGTTTCCATAATTTGGTTCTGAAGCGGACACATCTCCCGGCAGGTCAATAAGCTCCGCGGTGGCAGACACACGGCCCTAGAGCAACGGTGGGGGCAACTTATTCATGGGGTCGGAAAGGTGGTCTAGAAACGGCGTACTCGGATGTCGTCCACTTGGCTGCAAATCCAATTCAGGAAAGTACCGATGAACGAGTTGGCCGGGACGGGCTACTCGAAGGGTTGCTGCCAGGACAGCTCGTCAAGAGACACTTCGCCGAAGCAGGGATGGATTTATGGGGAGGGATCCAGACAAGACCTCCATGACGAATCGAATGCAATAGAAATAACGGCCAGTGTGGTCCCAGCGGGCGGACTCGTCGCACCTACGGCCCTTATGGGTGCGGGAATAGTCGCGGTCGCCACGTTCATGTGACGGCCCCTCCTGGAGGCTACGAAATGATGCAACGGATTACAGATTCGTCGCCGCGTCTCAAGGCCAGAATGGCCGGTGTCTTCCAACTGCTCGAAGCCGTGACGGCAGCATCCGGTGAGGTGATCATTCTCGACAGGCTTGTTGTCGCTGGCAACGCCGCGGCTACAGCGGCCAATATCCTGGGACACGAGCGGTTATTCTGGCTGGGGTTCTCATCCTCGCTCATCGGAGTTGGGTTCCACATTGCTTGGGCGCTTCTCATCTATGAGTTGCTTAAGCCTGTGAACAGGAGCGTCTCTTTACTCGCAACGTTCGTCATTCTCGTGGGATGCGCTATTCAGGCTCTTGCCTGCCTGTTGTACCTCGCTCCTTTGCCCATCCTGCAAGGCGGTAGCTCCTTGAGCGCCTTTACGCCGGAGCAGTTGCAGGCGCTTGCGCTCACGTTTCTCAAATTGAATGCTTACGCGTTCCAAGTCTATCTGGTGTTCTTCGGATTCTGGTGCGCCCTGATCGGCTACCTCATTTTCAGGTCGACCTTCCTGCCTCGAGTTCTGGGAGTGCTGTTCGCGATCAGTGGTTTGGGTTGGGCGACCTATCTGTCGCCGCCGCTCGCACACCGTCTGCACTCCTTCATCGTTGCCGCCTCCGCCCTCGGGGAAATCCCGCTGGAGCTATGGCTCATCGTGATGGGCGTGAACGTTCAACGATGGAAGGAGCAGGCCGGCGCCGCGCGGTCGAGTGACGGGGTACTCGGAGAGCGCCGGGATTAACCGGCATGGTTTGGGGATGAAAGAGCCCTACAGGAAAGGAAAGCAGTGAATCCAACCTGGGCGAAGATGGTGTCAGGGGCGAAGATGGTGCCAGGCACCTTTTCCAGGACGTCCTCGGTTCCTCACCGTGTTTTCCACACGCAACCTGGCAGGATTCTTCCGCAGCGTGTTCGCCCAGGTTTCTTCATCTTCGATCGTGGCAAGAATCTGGGAAGCGATCGCGTCCTGCTCGTCTTCAGGAAGCTTACCGACCTTCCTCAGCGCATCCGGAAGCAATTGCGTGATGCATTCACCTTACCAGACATTATGACTGGTCGCAAGTCTGCCGGACCACGTCGCTGATTCTCATTGCATTTTCAACGCATTTTCCGCTTGACAAACCCAGGGGCGCATGGTAGCCTATAATTGTGGTCGTTTTGTGGACACATTGTCGCTGGCAGGCCCCGGACCGCGAGGTAAAACGCAATAGTCCTCGCACGCAGGGAAGCAAGATACTGAAATAAACAAAAAATGATACGAACGAAGCCAGTATGTCATTGAAAACACACGAGGCAATTTGAAAACGAACTCAAAACGAACTCCAATTGAGTGCTCAAATGAGTGAAATGGGCCCAAAATTCGAGCTTTTTGACATCGCACACATTCGGGCGGGGGACTGGAGTGTAGGGGATGTGGCAGGGACCAAAATTGCCCTGCTGGGGAAAACCCGCGGGACCGCGAGAGAATACAAAAATAGCGGGAACAAAGCCAAGAAGTTGCTGAAAACAAATGACATCGTTTTCTTGAATGCTGCGAATGATGCCCGTCTTGCGCACAAATTGACAGCAATCTGACGCAAAAAGGAGCAAGAAACGCCACGTTTTGCGAAAACGAGCCGAAGTTTACGAGCTCTAAAGCGAGGCCGTTGAGGGGACAAATAGTCGACTAGGCGGGCGTTGGGCTGGCTGGATGCTGACCTAAAGGTCAGCGCTAGAAGACCGATCTGTTGGCAGGCGCCCGGGAAGATCGTATGGGCAAGGCATGGAATGGTCGACCACCTTCGTTTGTTCAACAAACCGATAATCGTGGCAGGGGCGAGGCGCCATCGCTTCCCATCTCCCGTCGGGTGGGTGTTCGTCATCGACGGATTGGGGCGCAAGCTTGCGCTGCTTCCAAGGCTATGCTAGTGTTTTCCTAGGAGAATCCTATGCCCACACTCTACGTCGAGAACGTCCCCAATGACCTGTACGAGGCCCTTCGGGACCGCGCGCGCCAGCATCGAAGGTCGATTGCTGCGGAGGTCGTGTCAATGCTTGGGGAGAATATCCCTACAGCGGAGGAACTGAAAGCGCGACAGCAGTTTTTCCGGCAGGTGCAGCGCTTCCAGTCACGCCGGCCGTTATCGACGGGACCATTCCCCTCGAGCGAGGAGATGCAACGAGAGGATCGATTAAGGTGAGCTTAGTTGTTGTCGATGCGAGCGTGGCGGCGAAGTGGTTTCTCCCGGCAGAAGGAGAATGGTTGACGGAAGAGGCCCTGCAGTTACTCCGCCGATACGCTGCCGGGCAGATCCGGCTGATCGTGCCTGACATTTTCTGGGCGGAGTTTGCGAATATTTTGTGGAAAGCCGTGCGCCGGGGCAGGTGGACGAAAGGCGCGGCGGATGCTGCGCTGGCGGCCATGAAGGACCGGAAGCTGCCAACCGTCCTGTCTTTCGAACTGTTGGAAGAGGCTTTCGCGATCGCCCACGCTTTCGAGCGGAGTGTCTACGACAGCCTCTACGTAGCCTTGGCCATCAATTCCAAAGCGCAATTGCTAACCGCTGACGAGCGTCTGGCGCACGCGTTGGCAGCGACATTACCCGTTAAATGGCTAGGGGCACTTTAATCCTTGACGAAGCGGCTTCTGGCGCTAGAATGTGTTTCGCGCCGCCCGGCTTGCTTCAAGCCGGCGACAAGGCGAATACACCCTTCGGAGGCATTGCATGGCCATGGAACTTCCCAATCAAGCTTTGAGTAACCGTCGTCGATTCATTCAAACCACCGGCAAACTGGCTGCCGTTTCAGCACTGGCCAACGTGGCCATACCCAACGTCCACGCTGCTGGCAGCGACCTGATCCAGGTAGCCCTGATCGGCTGCGGCGGGCGAGGGGGTGGCGCCGCGATGAACGCGCTCTCTGTAAAGCGCGGTCCGACGAAGCTTACGGCCATGGCCGACATCTTCCCGGAGCGCCTCGATAAGACCTACGCGAGATTGAACCAGAAGTTCGCGAGCCAGATGGACGTACCGCGGGATCGCCAATTCATCGGCTTTGACGCCTACAAGAAGGCAATCGACTGTTTGAAGCCGGGAGATATCGCCATCTTCGCCACGCCACCCGCGTTCCGCTGGGTGCATTTCACCTATGCCATCGAGAAGAACATCAACGTCTTCATGGAGAAGCCGGTCACCGTGGATGGCCCCACCAGCCGGCGCATGTTCAAGCTTGCCCAGGATTCCTCGGCCAAGAATCTCAAGGTGGGCGTCGGATTGATGTCGCGGCACAGCCGCTCGCTCCAGGAACTGGCCAAACGCGTCCATGATGGCGCAATCGGCCAGATCATTCTCGAGCGCGGCTACCGGATGCACGGGCCCGGCGGATATTTCTCTTCGCTTCCCAAACCCGCCGGGATCACCGATCTGCTCTACCAGGTGCAGCGTTTCCACAGCTTCATCTGGGCCAGCGGCGGCTGCTTCAACGACTTCTATATCCACATCGTCGACCACCTGGGCTGGATGAAAAATGAGTGGCCGGTGAAGGCCCAGGCCCTGGGCGGCCGCCACTATAAGCTGAGCCCCGAGGGAATCGCTTACGTGGACCAAAACTTCGATACATATTCTGTGGAATACACGTATTCCGACGGCACAAAGTTCTTCTTCGACGGGCGTACGATCGCGGGCTGCGAGGAAATCTATGCGAGCTACCTGCACGGCTCGAAGGGGATGGCGGTCGCTTCCAAGCACGGTGACTGCGGGCAGCCCTCGAGCCTTTATCGGACTCCCATGACGGCCGCTGACATGATCTGGGAATCCCAGGTGAAACCGGACGAACTCGACCCTTATCAAAACGAATGGAATGACTTAGTGGACGCGGTTCGGGATGATAAGCCCTACAACGAGACAAAACGGGGGGTCGAGGCTAGTCTTGTGTCCAATCTCGGCCGCATGGCCGCTCACACCGGCCGGGAAATCACCTTGGACGAAATGCTGCAATGCGATCATGAAATGGCGCCGGACGTGGACAAGTTCACGATGGATTCCGCAGCCCCATTGATTGCCGATGCCAACGGCAGATATCCTGTGCCGCAACCGGGCATCGTAACCACCCGCGAATACTGACCGACCGGGTCGTGCTCGCCCACAGCGAGCGAGTGTGTGAAGAGATTCGGAATGTGTCATCCTGAGCGGAGCGAAGAATCTCTGCAGTTCTTCGCAAGTCATTTAACCAGGGGAAACTGCGGAGATCCTTCGCGGAGTTTATCCTGAGCGAACTACGGAGATTCTTCGCTTCGCTCACAATGACAAGCGAAGGACTCAGGATGACAGGCGGCTGATTTTTCGCACCTTCAAGGGCACGGGGCAAATTTCACAATCAGCTACGTTCAGGCTGTCGGCCTGCGCTTCGTTGGGTCGCTCCTTGCGGGGTGGTGTGAGAGGGGGCTGGGGACAGGTCACGGTAAGGTTTGTTAGGGGTCAATGTGTTAGACTTTACACTTTAGACTTCAGACTTCCGGCTTTGGACTTTTCTCGTGCCTCAACTCCCTCGGGTGGCGATCATCGGCCGGCCTAATGTGGGCAAGTCCACGTTGTTCAACCGCATTTGCGGGCACCGGCGGGCGCTGGTGGGAGACGAGCCGGGCATGACGCGCGACCGGCTCTACGCTCCTGCTGAGTGGATGGGAAAGCCGTTTGAGGTGGTTGATACCGGGGGAATGATCCCCTTCGAAAAAGACCTCATTGCCACTGAGATTCTGCGCCAAGCCCAGGTGGCCATTGAAGAAGCCTCCCAGCTCATCATGGTGGTGGATGCCCGGCAGGGAATTGTGCCGCTTGACGAGGAACTGGTGCGTCTGTTGCGCCGCTCCGGGAAGCCGCTCGCCCTGGCCGTGAATAAGGTCGACATGGCCCAGCATTCGCCCTTGGCGGCGGAATTCCACCGCTTGGGGGTTCCGGACATCTTCCCCCTTTCCGCTGAACATGGGCTGGGCGTCGACGATCTCCTCGAACACGTCACCAAGGGTTTCCCGGCCTCCCAAGAGAGAGTTGAAACCCCGCCCGCCGAACCGGCCGGCGAGACGACCGCGGTGCCCCCGGCGCCTCATGCCGACCAACCCATCAATGTCGGCATCATCGGCCGGCCCAACGTGGGTAAGTCTACACTCCTGAATAGCTTTCTCGAGCAAGAGCGCTCGATTGTTTCGCCGCTGCCCGGTACCACGCGCGACGCCGTGGACGCGGAATTCGAGCGCGATGGTCGGCGCTTCCGGCTGATCGATACGGCAGGGATCCGCCGCAAAGGCAAAACCAATTTGCTGGCAGAGAAGCTGAGTGTGATTCAGGCACGTAAACACCTGGAGCGCTCTGATGTGGCGCTACTTATACTCGACGGACCGGAGGGCCTTACGGCCCTCGACGCGCACATCGGGGGGTACGCGCACGAAAGCCGGCGCTCCGTCATCATCGTGGTCAATAAGTGGGACTTGGTCAAAAATGGGAGCATGAACGATTATGTTCAGGCGATCAGGCGGCGGATGAAGTTCCTTGATTACGCGCCCATCCTCTTCATTTCCGCCCTGCATGGCCAGCGGCTGGGTAATCTGCTTAAGATGATTGTAGAAGTTGCAGAAGCGCGCAAGCTGCGGGTGCCCACGGCGGAAATGAACCAATTCCTGAAAGAGCTGGACTTCGAGCGGGCTTCCACTCCGGCCGGAAAACCCACGCGAATCTATTATCTAACCCAAGGCGGAGTCGCCCCACCTGTCTTTGTAGCCTTTACCAACCGCCCGGGGAAGTTCCACTTCTCGTTTGAAAGGTTCCTGGAGAATCGCATTCGCGAGCGATTCGGGTTTTTGGGGACACCCATCGTCATTAAGTCGCGCCAGAGTCGTTAAGGGTTGTCTGAATTGGACTTGCCGCGCCCCGGTTCATTGGGATCTTGACGCAGCCCTAGTCCCTCCTCACCAAGGCGGCGAACCGGCGGATGCCGGCCCAAGGGCCATCCTTACGAGTCAGATCGGGGCGCTAAGGGTGGTTGAAAACGATTTTGGCCAGAATAGCGTACAATGATATATTAAGTGGGACTGTGTGAATTTATGGGAACCAAAGTTTTCATTTACCTAGAGTTTATTGGGTCCCGAAAGGGAGTCAAAGTAAATGGCCTGGGAAATGGCGGGAATTCGTACAATCTTCGTATTCATCATCATCGCGGCGTCATTCCAATTGCATCCATTCGGCCTGTCCAAGCCTCTTGCCGCGCTCTTGGGTGCCTGCCTGGGATTGTTTTTCATCTTCTTTGAGATGCGGTTGGAGAAAGCCAGCCTCAAACGCCTGATCGGAGCCGCCGCAGGATCGATCTTCGGAATTCTCGGGGCGCTCATGATCAGCTACATGTTGAGCGTAACGTCACTCGAGAAAGTCAACCTCTCCTTTCTCGAGGTGACTTTACTACTGCTCATGGCCTATGTCGGATTGGTACTGGGCGCCAACAAGGGTGATCTGCTGAACCTTTCCGCCCTGGGTGGCCTGTTCAGCAACGAGTCGAAACCGAGGAGGAACTTCAAGGTACTGGATACGAGCGTCATCATCGACGGGCGCGTGGCCGACGTCTGCGAGACGGGGTTTATTGACGGGACACTGATCGTTCCGCAATTCGTCCTCCGGGAGCTGCAGTTGGTGGCTGACTCTTCCGACCAACTGAAGCGCAATCGCGGTCGGCGGGGCCTGGACATTCTGCAACGCATGCAGAAGATGGGGACTATCCAAGTTCAGATCGTCGAGGAAGACTTCCCGCAGATGAGGGAAGTGGATATGAAACTCATCGAGCTGGCCAAGCAGTATGAGGCGAAAATCGTTACCAACGACTTCAACCTTAACAAGGTATCCCAACTTCAGGGCGTGCCGGTGCTGAACATTAACGAACTGGCCAATGCTTTGAAGCCTGTCGTGCTCCCCGGGGAGGCGATGCGGGTGTTTATCCTCAAGGAAGGGAAGGAGTATAACCAGGGAGTCGCCTACCTTGACGACGGCACGATGGTGGTGGTGGATAACGCCAAGCGGATGATTTCCAAGACCATTGATATCGCCGTGACCAGCGTGCTGCAAACCACCGCGGGCAAGATGATTTTTGGAAAGTTCGAGGATCGAAAACCGGTGGCCGTGGAGCCGGTTCATCAATAGACTCTGAAACTCGACATCTGACTCCTGGGCTGCGTCATGAGCGTTGTCGCCATCATTCCCGCTGCGGGGTGGGGGGTACGAATGGGGAGCCCCACACCCAAGCAGTTCCTGTCGCTCGAGGGCGTCCCGATCTTCGTTCACACCCTACGGAAATTCGTGGCCTGCGAAACGGTTGACGAGATTTTACTCGGCCTGCGGGCGGAAGATACCGAGCGCGCCCAAAACGAAATCGAGCGCGGGTGCCTGGCCAGGCCCGTGCGTTTGGTGGAAGGCGGCCCGTCGCGGCAGGAGACCGTGGCGCGCTGCCTGGAGCAGGTTCCCGCGGATACGGAAGTGGTGCTGGTGCATGACGCCGTGCGGCCCTTCATCGAGCTCGAGATGATCCCGCGCGTGATCGCCGCGGCACGCCAGGAGGGCGCCGCGATCCTGGGCATTCCCAGCGTGGATACGGTGAAGCAAGTGCAGCGCCACCTGATCCTGGGGTCCATCCCTCGGGAACGGATCGTGCTGGCGCAAACCCCCCAGGCATTCCGGTATCCGATAATCCGTGAGGCTTACGCCCGTGCTGCGGCCGACGGGTTTCACGGGACCGATGACTCGAGCCTTGCAGAACGGCTGGGCTACAACGTAACCGTGATCATGGGCTCGGACCGCAACATCAAAATCACTAAACCCTCGGACTTACCCCTTGCCCGCCTTTACCTCGCGCAAGAACGCGACCGGCAGGAAGCCGCAGGATGAAAACCTCAAAGCAGTCAGGGAAGCCCCGAGAGGTGAGTTCCCTTCGCACTGGCCTGGGGAATGACTTGCACCGGCTCATCGCGGGCCGCAAGCTCGTTCTGGGTGGCGTACATGTTCCCTTCGCGAAAGGTCCGGCGGGCCACTCGGACGGCGACGCGCTGGCGCATGCGATTTGCGATGCGCTGCTCGGCGCTGCCGCGCTGGGCGATATTGGCCGGCACTTTCCCAACACTTCTCCCACATGGCGTGGCGTTTCCAGCCTCGTTTTCCTCCGTCAGGTTCGCGATCTCCTGCGAAACGCCGGTTACGCGATTGTGAACATTGACGCAACCGTTGGCCTCGAACGTCCCAAACTCTCCGCTCATATCCCCCGCATGCAAGAGAAATTGGCTGAGGCCCTGGGGTTGAACGCCGGCCAAGTCAGCGTGAAAGCCAAGACCGGCGAGGGCGTGGACGCGGTGGGACGGGGCGAAGCCGTGCGGGCTGACGCGGTGGCGTTGATCGTTCGGTATGACATTCTCTAATATGCTCACGCACGCTCGGATCACTGGCGAGGGTGAGGCCGTCGGGCCACTGGTCTGGCCGCCGCTGAACATCGCTCACCGCGGGGCGAGCGGTGAAGCCCCGGAGAATACTCTGGCGGCTTTCAACCTGGCGCTGAGGCAGGGCGCAAGCGGAATCGAGTTCGACGTCCACCTTTCTTCGGACGGCATTCCGATGGTCATTCACGACCCGCGCCTGAACCGTACCACCTCGGGCAGCGGCTGGGTCGGCGAGCATCGGGCGAATGTGCTTCGCAAGCTGGACGCCGGCTCGTGGTTCAACCGGCGCTTTCCGGAAAAAGCGCGGCGAGTTTACGCAGGCGCCAGGATCCCGCTGCTTTCCGAGGTGTTGGCGTGGGTTCAAGCTCGCAAGGCGCTTGCCTTTATCGAGATCAAGCGGGGCAAGAGAGCTTATCCTGGCATCGAGGCCAAGGTGGTGGACGAAATCGAACAACAACGAGTCGGCCGGCTCGTGACCATAGTTTCGTTTGACTTCGCGAGCCTTCTTCGGGTCCAACAACTTAACCGGCCTATCTTCCTGGGGTTGGACGTTTCCCGGTCTCTTCTCGCCATCCGCCGGGTGAGGTCTCTGGCAGGCAATGCCGTCCTTCCGCACTGGGCGATTGCGTCGCGAGGATTTATCCGCCGCGCGCACAAGCATTCGATTCCGGTTTTTCCTTGGACCGTCGACCAGCCGGCCCGAATGGAACGGAAGATCACTGAGGGCGTTGATGGTATCATCACCAACTACCCGGCGAGGCTGGCGGAAGTCCTCAGCAGGCACGAGTCAGAAGTCAGGAGCCGCTAGATAGTACGGTTAGCCGTGGCTGGCCGACGAGATTCAACCACCCCCTACCCCCTCCTTATCCAAGGAGGGGAACTAACTCCCCACCTCTCTGAGGAGGGGGCAGGGGGTGGTGGGACGCCAAGCAGGCAGAATGGTGAAGGGCAGTTGTGAAAAGCGAAAAGACGAAAAGAATTGCGAAAAGATTTGTGATCTCCGGACGAGTGCAAGGGGTCGGCTTCCGGTTCTTTGTCGAGCGATGGGCAGGACAACTTGGCATCTGTGGCTATGTCAAGAACCTTTGGGACGGAGCCGTGGAAGTTTACGCCATCGGCGACGCCGCCTCACTGGAGCAACTCAAGCTTCGGTTGGCGGAGGGTCCTGGCGCCGCGCGCGTTTCCGGCGTCAGAGAATCCGATGAAAATGTAGACAAGCGCTATGTGCGTTTCATGATCGAAGGCTGAAAGCAGAGTCGACGGTTAACAGTCGACAGTCAACAGTTGACGGACAAGCGCAGTCTCTAGTAAATTCGGCGGCCTGATTTGACCGTCGACTGTTAACTGTGAACTGCCGACTTCTTTTGACTGTCGACTGTAAACTGTCGACTGTCAACTTCTTTCCGGAGGAACTCTGGTGGACTTGAAGAGCTTGATTCGTGAAGTTCCGGACTTCCCCAAGCCCGGCATTCTGTTTTACGACATCACCACTTTGCTGAAAGACCCCGTGGGACTTCATTCCGCCGTCGATGCGCTGGCCAACTGCTTTGTCGGGCGCAAGGTCGATAGCGTGGTGGGCATCGAGGCTCGGGGCTTCATCTTTGCGCCGATGGTGGCCTACCGTCTCAACGCCGGATTCGTTCCTGTGCGCAAACCCAAGAAGCTTCCGGCCGCTACGGCGTGTGCGACGTACAACCTTGAGTACGGCGCCGACTCACTCGAAATCCACCGCGACGCCATCAGCCAGGGACAGGACGTATTGATCATTGATGATCTGCTGGCCACTGGGGGGACGGCGGCGGCAGTCGCGCAGCTTATCGAGTCGCTCGGCGGGACGGTCGCCGGTCTGGGATTTCTAATCGAGCTCAGTTTCCTGAAGGGTCGTGGGAAACTCGGCAAGTACGACCTGCACGCCGTCCTCGAGTATTAGCCACCTGTCATTCTGAGGGCCCCGTTCTTCAGGGGCCGAAGAATCTCTGCAGTTGTTCCTTACGACCCGCGAATTATTAGAGACAACAGAAGAGCTTTGCGGCCTTCTGGCGAGACTACTGCGGAGATCCTTCGCTACGCTCAGGATGACACCGATTGTGCCGGGCGGTCCGGGGGCTCAATGCCTCTCAAGATTTCATCCAGGAAACGCTCCTCCGGTAAGGACCCTTCGATAGAGAAGCTTCCGTTGACCATGGTTTTGGGAACGGCGTGGACGTGATATCTGGCCGTCCATTCCGGAAACTCCGTAGCCTCGATGGCGTCTGCGCGGACGTTGTCATTCTCGATGGCGAACTGATACGCGAGGCGCACGGCCCGCGGACAGTGCGGTCAGGTGGGAGTAACGAAAACTTCGAGGTGGAGCGGTGCATTCAGTTGGGCAAGTTTAGTTCGGCTCGCGGGGAGGAGGCCGGAATCCCGCTTCGAGACCGCAAGTATAGCGTCGAGTAAGGTGGAAAACTCGTACCCGGCAGGTAAGCCGTAAAACCTGATGCCGTAGTCCTTGCTGTTCGTTATAACGGTCGCGGGAACACTATCGACTCCGAACTGCGCCACCTTCTCTCTGTCGAGCTGGAAGTTGAAGACCTGAAGCGAAAGCTTGTCGGAAAGTGGGGCAAGTTCTTTCATAAGCTGCAAGGTTTCCGCGCCCAACTCCAGGTTCAACTCCTGTGTGAAGTGGACGATGGTTACAGGGTTTACAACCTCTTGAAGTCTCTTGCGGATTTCGACGGCGTCCGCGTCCTGGATCAGTCCCATAATTATCGATCCTCTATAATTCGTTGTCGGCGTCAAATCCGAACTTCTTCATCTTGTAACGGAGCGCGTCTCGGGAAATATCCAGAAGTTTGGCGGCGTGGGTTTGGTTCCCGCCCGTTTGCTTCAGCGCCAGGCCGACCAACTCCCGCTCCACTTCTTCGAGAGAGGTCCCCTGCCGTGGCAGTTCCAGGACAGGAATCATCCGCCCGGAGGAGAGCGGCCGCCAGGAGGAGGTGGCGGTGGTCACAAGGGGTTGCGGGTCTGCCGACACGCAGTCAGCGACAACCGCGGGAGGAAGGGCCTCATAACTCTGCGATTGGCCCGTGACTTGAATCGGTAGATAGGTGGGACGGATGTAATCGGCATCCTCCAGAATCATGGCCCGCTCAACGGCGTTCTTCAATTCACGGACGTTCCCAGGCCAGTCATGAGCCAACAGCAGGTTACGAACCTCCTGCGTGATGCCCCGGATGCTCTTCCGAAAGCGGAAGTTGTAACGCTCGATGAAGAAGTCGACGAGCGGAAGAACATCCTCCTTCCGGTGTCGCAGAGGAGGAATGAAAATCGGAATGACGCTGAGGCGGTAGAAAAGGTCCTGGCGGAACGTACCCTCCCGGACGCCTTGTTCGAGATCGCGGTTCGAGGCCGCGATGACCCGCACATCCACCCCCAGGTCCTTCACTCCGCCGATGCGCCGGATGGTCTGATCTTCTAGAACTCGCAACAGCTTTGCCTGGAGATAAGTCGACATTTCGCCGATTTCATCGAGAAACAACGTCCCGCCGTCGGCGACCTCAAAAAGGCCCTTTTTCTGCGCTTTGGCGTCGGTGAACGCCCCGCGTTCATGGCCGAACAGTTCGGCCTCCATCAAGGTTTCCGGGATGGCCGAGCAGTTGATCGGCACGAACGGCTTGTCGGCGCGCACGCTGTCGTAGTGGATCGCCTTGGCCACCAGGTCCTTGCCGGTGCCGCTCTCGCCCTGTATGAGCACCGTGGATGCTTCGCTCGCCGCGACCTTGCGCACAAAGTTCATCAGTTCCAGCATGCGCGGCGACTTGCCCACCACCTCGTGGTAACCGGAACGCTTGCGGACTTCTTCCCGCAGGCCATCGCGCTCGGAGCGCAACATCGAGCGGTCGATGGCGTTCGCCAGGGTGACCTGCAGCTCGTCGAAGTCCAGGGGCTTCTTGATGAAATCCAAAGCGCCCAGCTTGATCGCGGTCTTGATATCATCAAGCTGGGGATCGCCGGTTATCATAATAACCGGAATGGAGAGGTTGTTCTGTTTGATCTCGCGCAGCACCTCAATACCGCTGAGGTCGGGCAGACGCACGTCCAGCAGGATCAAATCGGGCGACTCGGCGCGGATCTGCGACAGTCCCCCCGTGCCGGATTCGGCCTCGAGAGCGGTGTAGCCCCACTCCTCGAGTTGTCGACGCACGGACCAGCGAATCAGTTTCTCGTCGTCGACGATCAGAACCTTCTCATTGGGCATAGATTTCTTTGGGTTCCTCGACTGCCTCGCGCAAGGGCAGGCGGATGATGAATCGGCTGCCTTTTCCCAGCCTGCTTTCCACGGTTAACGTGCCGCCATGCTGGCGAATGATCCGCCGGCAGAGCGACAGACCCAAGCCCGTGCCTCCCCGCTTGGTGGTGTAGAACGGCCGGAAGATGCGCTCCAGGGAATCTGGAGGAATGCCTGCGCCGGTGTCACTGACCGAGATCTCCACCAAATCGGCCTGGCCTGGCCCGCCGGGAGCATCGACCTTGGCAGCGATCGTGATCCTGCCCTCCCCTTCAATGGCCTGCATACCGTTCAGAACAAGGTTCAAAAGGACTTGGTGAAGTTGTTCTGAATCCATGCGAAAGGCCGGAAGGTCCGGGGGGACCTGAACGGAGAACTCGATATGTCTTAATCCCGTCTGCTGCCGGGCGAGGTGCAGGGTTCGAGCAAAAGTCTCCTTCAAGTCAGCGCGTCCGAACTGTGGAGGCTTGGGCCTCGCATAGGCGAGCATGTCGTTCAGGACCTTCTCGATTCGCCGCACCTCCTGCCGCAAATCCTCCAGCACTTCCCGGTCCGGGTGGTCCTTGGGGAAATCTTTCGTAATGATCTCGATAGCGCCGGCGATCCCGGCTAAGGGATTACGAATCTCATGAGCCACCCCGGCGGCAAGTTCTCCCATCGTGGCCAGATGCTCAGCCTGTAGCATTTCGGCGTCATGAGCCCCATGGCAATGATCGCAAAAATCCTTCCATCGGGTAGCCAATCCACGAATCTCACTCTCCAGGCCGCTCGAGCCACCTTGGAGGTGCAGCGGCATCGTGAGCGTAAAATAGTTGGGGGCAATTCGTCGGATTGCTGTCCGCAGCTCCTTGAGAAGCGCCCAGGAGCGGCGCTCCTGGTAGATGAGCATGCCCGCAGCGGCGCACAATGCGGCGAGCAACGCTATGCCTAGCCCAAGTTGGAAGCTCGAGCCATGGCGCAGCCACTCCAGCGCCATGAGCAGAATGATCCCCGCCACGGCAGTGATCAAAACCACCAGGTTCTGCCCAAAGGTCGGGGGAAACCTGAAGACGCGCTTTACCGGGCCCCAGTTCAAAGTTTTGACGTATCCTTCCCGCAGACCTAACAGGTTGCTCCAAAACATCTGCCAACCGTCATTCTGAGTCGAGGCAAGAACCTCTGCCGTTGTGGCGATGAAGGAACTACTGAGATCCTTCCCTTGTTTCAACCAGGACTGCCTGCGGTTCCTCAGCACGGCAACCGCAAGCGTTTCTAAGCAGCCTGCTAACGCTCCAATTTTAGCACAGGGCGGGGCGTGTGGCCAGAAAGCCCGAACGATTTTTCGTGTCCGAGTAGGGGGCGGTTCGCGAACCACCCCTGCGATGTATTACTTCCATCCCTTTCGATCACGCAAAGACGTGATGTGCGCGATGTGGTGCCGGCCGTGCCAGGAGACCATGCCAAGGTATTTGTCCAGGGTCAACACTCCCACCTCGGGGTGCCGCAAGGTGCGCGCAAAATCCTGAGCCTGGAGTGACCGCAACAGCAGCACCCATCGCGAATGCAACGATTCCAGCAGGGTGAGGGAAAGTTCGAGAGGCGCGGTGCGCGCATCCTTGAGGACCGCCCAGCGCTCCTGGTCGTACGGTTTAATAGTCGGCTCATCTTCCGTCAAGGCTAGCCGGAAACGGATATAGGTGTTCATATGACTATCGGGGAGATGGTGTACCACTTGCCGCACCGTCCAGCCTTCCGGACGGTAAGGGGTGTCCACCTGCTCCGGCGTTAGCCCTGCCACGGCCTGGCGGAGCTGTGCCGGCGCCTGCTCGATTTGCGCGATGAACTGCTGCCTCTGTTCGTCTGTAAGGGTTCCTCCCCATTGGAACTTTCCGATCGGGTATTGCAGGTCCATAAAACCAAGCCTCCTTTGGCTAAGCATTCCATTCCCGAGGTGAAAGACGGCCCCACACCATTCTACCCTACGTTCTCAAGCGAGAAATGAATTCCCGGGGAGAGACGATGGCGACGCCCTTGTACTCACGCAGGTGGAGTAGGTCGCCGACATCGCCCGTTACAAGGAAATCGGCTTTCCCACCTACGGCTGTCGCTAGAAACTTGTCATCATCCGGATCGCTGCACACTAGTACCTCGGGCAGATGAACCACCAGTTCCGCCACCTCCCACAATATAAACGACACATCAAAGATGCGTTCACCCAATCCATAGCGGTCACGGATGCGGGGGCGATTGAGGACTTCGATTATCTCCTCATTGACGGGCGGGCTGGCCAGCAGGGTGAACAGCCCTGACCGGAGAGCCTTGAGTATGGCGGCGGGGTACCGCTGTGGGCTGATCAGGGCGGAGACGAACACGTTGGTGTCCAGTACGACCCGAGGCTTACCGGCCACGCCGGACCTCCGAAATAGCTCCTAAAATGTCCGTCTGTAATTGCTTGGGCCGGACCTTGCGGTTCTTATCCCATATTTGCTCGACCGCCTTCCAGGGATCGTAACTCTTCAGAGCCTTTCGGGCCACGATGGCTTCCAAGCAGAGTTCGTTGATAGACCGACCGCTTTCAAAGGCCTCGCGGGCCAGCTCCTTGTGGACCTCGGACGGTACCCGAATAAGGATCTTGCCGGCGTAAGTTCGCATGCGAACCACCTCCACTTCTATGATGATAGCATACTATCACGCTAGCAAACCCTGATCCGGGGAGTGTCGTCATCCGCTGGGAAGACTATTACGGGCCGCAGGTTGTGTATACTGGTCGGGGAGTTGTTCAATGGGCGGACGCCGCGCCGGCTGTCGCATATTCCACACCATCGCTGCTTTTCTGGGGGCGTTCCTGGCGCTGACCGCTCTGATCGGCGGCCACCAGGACAACGTGGTCCACCGGCCCCTGCCGGATATCAAGCAGTTGCTGAGCGTTGTTCAGAAGAATCAGGAGCAGCTCGAAAGCCTGATCGACCAGTACAGTTGCACGGAAGACGAGGAAGTGCGCGAGCTCGACAAAGACGGCAAAGTGAAAAAGACTATCGCCAAGGAATACATGGATTTTTACTTGGGCGGGCAGCTCGTGCGGCGGGAGGTAAAGAAGGATGGAAAGCCTCTAACCGGCGACCAGCAGAAGAAGGAAGACAGCCACATCGAAAAGCGTATCCGAGAGTATGACCAAAAGAAAGCAGCGGGAGGAGAGGACGCGACCAATAAGAAAGAGAAAATCGATGTCTCTACGATCCTGCGGGTATCAAACTTCACACGTCCACGTTGGGAAGAGTTCCGCCGGCAGGAAGTGATTGTCTTCGATTTTGCACCCAATCCGGCCTACAAACCGCGCAACAGAACGGAAGACCTCTTACACAAGTTGGTGGGGACTGTGTGGGTGGACGACCAGGCTCGCCAGGTGGTGCGCTTGGAAGCCCACCTCAGCGACTCCTTCAAGCTTGCGGGGGGCCTCCTGGCGTCCATTCACAAGGGATCTTCGCTGGTGATGGAACAAGCCAGGACCAACGGCGAGGTTTGGCTGCCCTCTTATGTTGATGCTCACTTCTCTGCTCGCCTGTTGCTTCTCACGAGCGCCCTCGGCGACTACGCCTCAAAATTCAGCGACTATAAAAAATTTCGAGTGGAGACTGTCACGGGGAAACAAGCGAAGTGAAGGGATTGAGGCTGGCGCCGAGCGAAGCTCTGTGCTCGGCGAATTCCCAATGTCTGGAGACCGCAGAGCTTCGCTCTGAGCCAGTTGGGAAGTCAGGGTCGGAAGGACGACCGGGTCGCCTCATCAGCCGCGTCCAGCGTTGGCGCTGCACCACGTTTCACATAGGGTAAGATTTGACCCATCCGTAAGCCTTGACATTTGCCTATACAATCGCCTATCTTTCCTGCTATCATGGATTTGCAGGCTAATGGCTTTGATTGGGATAAGGGCAACCGCGCCAAGTGCGAAAAGCACGGGCTTTCGACTTCCGTTATCGAAAGCCTTTTCACCCGTCCGCTTGCCCTTCTCCCCGACGCTGCCCATTCGCAACGCGAGCGCCGCTTCGGGGCCATAGGCCGAACGGATAAGGGGCGGGGCGTATTCATCGTGTTCACGCTCCGGCGGAAAGGCGATCAACTGCTCATCCGGCCCATTAGCGCCCGTTACATGCACAAGAAGGAGATCGATGCGTATGAAAAAGAAAATCCCGACCTTTAAGAGCGACCGTGCGGCGGCGGCGTTCGTTGACAAGGCCGACCTTACCCAATACGACCTTTCAGGAGCGACGTTGACCCGCTTTGAGATCAAGCCGAAAGACAAATCAATCAACCTGCGTCTCTCCGGCGAGCTTTACCACGCAGTACGCAAACGCGCCGCCCGCGCGGGTGTTCCCTATCAGCGTTTCATTCGCTTGACGCTTGAACAGGCTATCGGCGCACCGAAATAAACACCGTTGCGAAAAGGGTCCTTTGCGCAACGCCGTCGGCAGTGGCAGCGTTGAGGATAGGATGTCCGAGGCTGCCTTGTCGAATTCCTGAGTCTTGGGGGCC
>Ga0326728_10011424_pt1 | contig 20284 bp, 21 predicted proteins | sample MB3enrmetagenome_FD_207602 | JGI IMG/M metagenome (GOLD analysis project Ga0326728, IMG submission 207602) | Lab enriched peat soil microbial communities from McLean, Ithaca, NY, United States - MB31MN | ecosystem: Environmental > Terrestrial > Soil > Wetlands > Peat | place: USA: New York... | reverse complement strand
GCGAAACTGCCGGATGACGTCGTCGCGCGCTCGAGGGCGGACGACGGAGTTCACTGCCGGTGCTTCCGCGGTTTGTGCTTTGCCGCAATCTGCCGCGCTTCCAATTTGAGTTCCTTCCAGAACTCTCGCGTCAGCGGAATGTCCTCTCCGCCTGACAGCCCCTCGATGAGGAGAGACTCAAGGCGGGCATCCTCCTCCGCCTGCTGAGCCTCGCGCAACAGCGAGCGGAAATACTCGCTCACGTTGCCGTAGCCTTTGGTAGCAAGCTGGTGATCGATGAACGTCCTCAGGGATTCGGGCAGCGAGATGGTGACGGTGGTCATGGGCGCGGTCTCCGGGCTTCAGGTGCTCACGCTCACATCCCAGCAGAGCCTCTTATCTGTTCTCAATAGTTCTTATGAACCGAGATGGCTCGAGGCACTGCGAGACGTACCCCTCGCCCTCGCGCCAAGCGGTTGCGGCAAACGGTCGCACCATAGTTGTATTCTTTAGTTGTATTCTTTCACGGCCGTGTTGAGTTATGCGGCACCAACCCGCCCGGTTGTTGCTTTCATTACCGCGGTAATGCTAACATTGAGCAATGGCGCTCGCCTACTCCAAGGTAACAGCACAAGGTCAGATCTCCGTTCCCGCCGACGTTCGGCGAAAGCTCGGCATCGCCCCGGGATCGATCCTCGAATGGGAAGAGGACGGACAGAATATCGTTGTGCGGAGGGCGGCCAGGGTCAGCACCGAAGACATCCATCGCGCAGTATTTCCTGAGGGGCCTCCCAGACCGCGGACTCTCGATGAAATCACCGATGGAATCCGGCAGTATGTTCGGAAACGGTATGCGCGCCGTTGACACGAACATCCTCGTTCGTTTGATCGCTCAGGACGATCGCCGCCAGGCCGCCTCGGCCGATGTCTTCATCGAGAAAGGCGCCTGGGTGTCGATTCTCGTCCTGGCCGAAGCGGTTTGGGTTCTGGCAACCGTATACGGCCGCGACGACGCCGCGCTCGCAACCGCCGTCGAACTGCTGCTCAATCACCGTACCCTCGTCCTGCAGGACGCGGATGTTGTTGCCGCGGCGCTCGACGTTTTCCGTTCGCGGCCGGGCCTCGGGTTCTCGGACTGTTTGATCCTTGAACTAGCGCGAAAGGCGGGGCATCTCCCACTGGGCACGTTCGACCGTCGCCTGGCAAAGATGGACGGAGCCCAGATAGTCTCTCCCGCCGCTGTGCCACGCTGAGATTGTGCGATTTGAGATTCAGGCCGAGTGCCCGGTAACCGGCGCGCGGGCGGGGTTGCTGCACACTGCCCATGGCATCGTCGAAACGCCGGTGTTCATGCCGGTGGGCACGCAGGCGACGGTGAAGGGCGTGCTGCAGCGCGATCTGGCCGGCGCCGAGCTCGACGCGAAGATCATCCTCGCCAACACCTATCACCTGTTCCTGCGCCCCGGCCACGAACTGATCCGCCAGCTCGGCGGCCTCCACCGCTTCATGGCCTGGGACCGGGCGATCCTCACCGATTCCGGCGGTTTTCAGGTTTTCAGCCTGAGCGATCTGCGGCGCATCTCGGAGGAGGGCGTGCTCTTCCGCTCGCACCTCAATGGCGATCCGCACATGTTCACGCCGGCATCCACCATCGACGTCCAGCTCGAACTCGGCAGCGACATTATGATGGTGCTCGACGAGTGCCCGCCTTATCCGGTGGAACACTATGCCGCCGCCGAAGCCATGCGCCGCACCGTCCGCTGGGCCCGCGCCGGATATGCCTACTACCTCCAGCGCAAGGAACAAACCGGCACTGGCCAAGCCCTGTTCCCAATCGTCCAGGGCTCCATGTTTCGCGATTTGCGAACCGAGTGCGCGGCCGAACTGACCGAGCTCGACGCCGACGGATATGCCATCGGCGGCCTGTCCGTGGGCGAGCCACGCGAAATCAGTCTCGATGTGGCCGGGTTCACAGTACCGTTACTACCGCGCAACCGTCCCCGGTACGTGATGGGCGTGGGGATGCCCGAGGAACTCCCCCAATATGTGGCCTGCGGCGTCGACATGATGGACTGCGTTTTGCCCTCCCGCAACGCCCGCAACGGATACCTGTTTACATCGGAAGGCCGCGTAATCATTAAGCAGGCGCGCTATCGCGACGACCCCGGCCCGCTGGACCCCGCGTGCGAATGCTACACCTGCCGCACGTACTCCCGGGCCTACCTGCGGCACCTGTTCCAGGCGGGTGAAATGCTGTTTTCCACCCTCGCCACCCTCCACAATCTGAAACACTACCTTGACACAATGCGCCGAATCAGGCAGTCTATTCTCCTTGGGACATTCCCTGCCCTGGTGGACGAGTTGTGCCCCGGCAGGCTAGAATAGGGGCGAAACCTGTAAAGCTACCGGTTGTACCGCAGCTCCCTGCCAGCATCCAGACCTTCTGGACGTCCGATTCGGGGCGCGATCTTCACTGCGAAAAATGATGCTCTACACGCTGATTCTGCTCCAGACGCCCGCCACGTCGAACCCGATCATCGGGTTCCTCCCGCTGATCCTGATCATCGGTATCTTCTACCTTTTGGTGTTCATGCCCATGCAGCGCCAGAAGAAACAGACGCAGGCCATGCTCAAGAACCTGCAGAACGGGCAGACCGTGGTGACCTCGGGCGGAATCGTGGGCACCATCGTTTCGATCAGTGATGATACTCTGATTATTCGAGTCAAACCCGACAACATCAAACTGCAGGTGAACCGGGGCTCCGTGACCGGTCTGGTTGCGGAGGACAAGAAGGGATAGGTTATTGCGTCCCCACGCAGGAATTCCTGCACGGGTGGATGGCCGCGAACGGAAAGCATGAATCGGAATCTCAAGGTCAAAGCGGGGATCATCGTTGCGCTGGTCCTAGTCTGCGTCTACGGCATCATCGGCATTCCCCGGTCGCGCGCAGAGCTGCTGCAGAACTGGAAAAACAACATCCATCTGGGGCTCGACCTCAAGGGTGGCACGCACCTGGTGCTGCAGGTCCAGTTGCAGGATGCGTTTATGGCCGACGCGGAAACCGTGATCGACCGGCTCAAGGAACAGTTCGGCAAGCAGAACATCGCTTTTGTGGAAATTACGCGCAACGATCTGGCAAGCCTTGAGGACGCCGACAAGATCCAGATCACCATCAAGGGCGTGCCCGCCGACCGCACGAAAGATGTTCGCTCCGTCGCCAGCGACGATTTTCCGGATTGGATTCTCACCCCCATCAACTCCACCGATTACCGCCTGACCATGAAGCCGTCCTCCGCGCTCAAGCTGAAGGAGGACACGCTGAACCAGACCATGCAGACCATCGAACGTAAGATCAACGGTTTGGGTCTGGCGGAATCGTCGGTGCAGAAGCGCGGACGCGCCGAAGCCGAAGCAGAGTTGCTGGTTTCGCTCCCAGGCGTGGATGACCCGGCCCGCGTCAAGGCGCTGCTCGAGGAACAGGCCATGCTGGAGCTGTATGAGGTGAAGGACGGTCCCTTCGGCAGCCGCGACGAAGCGCTGGCCAAGCACGGCGGCGTCCTGCCGTTCAATACGAAAATGGTGGCCGGTGTTCCCCGGCACGGACAGGATCAGGGCGTGTACCTACTAGCCCGTATTCCGGTGGTTCGTGGTTCGGATCTGCGCGATGCGCGCCCGAGCCAGGATTCCCAGACCGGGGCATGGGAGACGAATTTCGTCCTCGATCAGGACGCCGCCCGCCGCTTCGAACGTTTCACGGAGGCCAACATCGGCAATCGTCTGGCGATCGTGCTGGATGGGAAGGTGCTGGAGGCCCCCACAATTCAGGGGCGGATCAGCGACAGCGGGCGCATCACCGGCGCCGCGAACCAGCAGGAAGCTTCCGATCTGGCGCTTAATTTGCGCGCCGGCTCATTGCCGGCCCGGGTGATCCCCGAAGAAGAGCGGACCGTGGGTCCGTCGCTGGGCGCCGACTCGATCAAGGAAGGTCTGACCGCCGGGCTTGCCGGTCTGATCGCGGTGGTGTTCTGCATGCTGGTTTACTATCGCGGGGCCGGCATTAACGCCACTCTGGCCCTCGTTCTGAACGCGGTGATTCTGATTGCCGCGCTGGCGTATTTCGACGCCACGCTCACGCTGCCGGGCATCGCCGGCGTGATTCTGACCATCGGTATGGCCGTCGACAGTAACGTGCTGATTTTCGAGAGGATTCGCGAGGAACTGCGAACGGGCAAAGGCGTGGTGGCGGCCGTGGATACCGGTTTCAGCCGGGCGTTCCTGACCATCATCGATACGCACGTCACAACGGTGGTATCCTGCGCGTTTCTGTTCCTGTTCGGGACGGGTCCGGTGAAGGGGTTCGCGGTGACCCTGGTGATCGGCTTGATTGCCAACGTTTTTACCGCGGTTTTTGTGTCGAAGACTATCTTCGACTGGGAATTTTCGCGCAAGCGCGTAGCGACGATCAGCATCTGACGCCGCCCGCTGGTGCGTGGGGGAGATTGGGAACTTTTACCTGAGGCCGGTGTCTAACTTGTTTTAGGCGGGCCCGGTTGTTCGAGCCGCATGCAATTATTCAAGAACACGGACTTTGACTTTCTCCGCTGGAAGTGGCAGTTCATCGGGCTCTCGCTGCTTTTGTCGGCTGCCGGGCTGATCAGCCTTTGGGCGAAGGGCGGCCCGAAATATGGGATCGATTTCCGCGGTGGTGCCCTGATGTACGTGCGTTTCGCCACTAATCCGCCTATCGACAAGATCCGGTCCGCAATGAGCAGGCAGCATCTTCAGGTAGATGTGACGGAAGTAACCGGCGGCAGCGTGGGTTCCGACGCGAATACGGTCATCATCGGTACCGACGTGCGGAACGATCAGCAGTTGAATCAGAACCGGCAGATCATGCGGCAGACCCTCGAAACCTCCTTCGGCGCGGATGCCAACGGTCGGCTCGACTTGAACAACAGCGGGGCGGGTGCGCTCGCCGACCGCCTCCGCGATCCGCTGCAGACCGCCGGTGTGAGCATCTCCGAACCTGACCTGCAGAACCTGGCCGCAGCGATTACGTCGTACCGCGACACGCCGCCGCGTTCGGGACTGATTCCGGACTACAACGCGCTCAGAAGCCTGCCGGGTGTGACGCCGCAGGTGCTCGCTGTGCTCCGGCAGCAGACGTTCCTGTCGTCCTTCCACGTGGGAGGAACCGAGGTCGTCGGTCCGAAGATCGGTGCGGATCTGCAGCATCAGGCGGTGATGGCGGTGCTGTATGCGCTGGGCGGCATGCTGGTGTACATCGCGTTCCGCTTTGAGTGGATTTACGGCGTTGCCGCGGTGGTGGCCGTTTTCCACGACACCATCATTACCATTGGGCTCTTCTCGCTGTTTAACAAAGAGATCTCGCTGACCGTGGTGGCCGCCCTTTTGACCCTGGTCGGCTATTCGATGAACGACACCATCGTGGTGTTCGACCGCATTCGCGAGAATCTGAAGCTGCTGCGGCGAGAGCCGCTGGAATCTTTGATCAATCGAAGCGTCAATCAGACGCTGAGCAGAACGGTCCTCACTTCGGGACTGACTCTGCTGACCGCCCTCTCGCTGTTTCTCTTCGGCGGTTCGGTACTGAACGGGTTTGCATTTGCGCTGGTTGTAGGTATTATTGTTGGCACGTACTCCTCCATCTTCGTCGCCAGCCCGATTCTGATCTTCTGGCAGAGCTTCATGGAAAGCCGGAAGAAAAGGCCGCAGTCGGCGCCTCCGAGCGCCCGGCTGCAACGGGAAAGCGCGGGAAGGAAGACGGCCAAAGTGAAGTAGACGATGGCGCCGGAACCGGACAAGGTCCGTCGACGCCATCCTGAACTTCGGGGAAAGGTGATCCGGCTATGTTCGAACAAACTTTTGTAGAGGGCCGAGGCAAGACCAAGAGCGGGTGGGCGGTGTTCTTTTCCTTCGCCGTCCAATTGATCGGCGTTATTATTCTCGTCATCATCCCGCTGATTTATACCGACACCCTGCCCAGAACCACTCTGGCCAGCATGCTCACGGCGCCGCCTCCTCCGCCGCCGCCTCCGCCGCCTCCGCCCGCGACGCCTGTCAAAGTGGTGAAGGTGGCCCCAAGACAATTTGACGCCGGCCGGTTGATGGCTCCCAAGTCGATTCCCAAAGACATCGCCATGATCAAGGAAGAGGACCTGCCTCCGCCTTCGTCCGGCGTTGTCGGCGGAGTTTCGGGCGGCGTTCCCGGTGGATCGATGGGCGGCGTTCTGGGCGGCATTGTTGGAGCCGTACCCACGGCCGCGCCTCCTCCGCCGCCAAAAGTGGAGAAGAAGGTTCAGCGGGTTCGCGTCGGCGGCAATGTCCAGGCGGCGAACCTGATTCGCAAGGTGGTTCCCGTTTATCCTCCGCTCGCCAAGCAGGCGCGCATTCAGGGAACCGTGCGGTTCCAGGCAATTATCGGCAAGGACGGCACCATCCAGAACCTGCAGCTTGTCAGCGGCCATCCGTTGCTGGTGTCGGCGGCGCAGCAGGCGGTGTCGCAGTGGATTTACAAGCCGACGCTCCTCAATGGAGACCCGGTGGAAGTGGTGACTACAATCGACGTGAATTTCACGTTGAGCCAGTAAGGGACCGGTGGCGGATCGCGGGAAACCGCGGGCCGCAATGGCGGCTGACCGGTTCTTCAGACCGGACGGTTGCCAAGTGAGAGAAGTCAATTCAACTCGCCAGGAGATAGAAAGATGATTTTGCAATGCCAAGTCTGGGGGATGATGCTCCTTCAGGAGACGACCTCCGTTTCGTTCGATCCAAGAGCCATGTGGGGCCAGATGGGCTGGCTGGCCAAGGCTGTCGTTATTCTTTTGTTCCTGATGTCGGCCTGGTCGATCGGCGTCATGATCGACCGCTGGATCGCCTTCAGCGCCGCCCGCAAGCAGTCCCGGCAGTTCGCCCCAGCCGTCGCCGGAGCCCTGCGGGAAGGCAAGCTCGATGAGGCTATCAAGATTGCCGACCGTTACAACAAGAGCCATCTGGCCAAGGTTGTGGTCGCCGGTTTGCAGGAGTTCCGCGCGCACCAGGTCAGTTCGGAAATCTCGGGCACCGATATCGATGCTTCGCGGCGCGCTCTGGAACGCGCCGAAGCCATCGTGCACGCCGAACTGAAGCGCGGCGTTAGTACGCTGGCTACCATCGGTTCCACGGCCCCGTTCGTCGGACTGTTCGGAACGGTGGTCGGCATCATCAACGCATTCCGCGGCATATCGAGCGAGAAGTCGACCGGTCTGGGCGCGGTGGCGGGCGGTATTTCCGAAGCCCTGGTCACCACCGCCGTCGGTTTGTTCGTCGCTATCCCGGCGGTGTGGGTGTTCAACTATTTCACTGGCCGCGTTGAGTCGTTCGACGTCGAGATGGGCAACTCCAGCTCGGAATTGATCGATTACTTCCTGAAGAGAAGCCAGCGGACGGTGACGAAGTAACAGAAGTCAGGTCTCCGCGAGTTGACCGGACGTGGCGGGAAGGCTCCTTCCTGGCCACGTCCGGTAGCGGGAACAACCGGGCGTGAAGCCCCGGAAGTTTCCGGCGCGGTGAGTCTGGAGAGATTCAATGCTTAAGAAAACGGCCGCACCTCCGGTATCCGACATCAACGTCACGCCCATGGTGGACGTGATGCTGGTGCTGCTGATCATCTTCATGGTCATCACGCCTATGCTGCAGCATGGCGCCACCGTGGATTTGGTCAAGACCCACAACCCGATCGCAATGCAGGCCGCCGACAAGGAAGACGCGGTGCTCGTGGCGGTGACCCGCGACGGCCGCGTGTTCCTCAGTCCCGGCAATAATCAGATCACCACCGACGAGATTTCCTCGAAGGTCAAGGATCTGCTGACCAATAAACTCGACAAGACAGTCTACATTAAGGCCGATGCGCGGGCGCCCTATTCGAAGGTGGAAGATGTGGTGGATAATCTGCGCGCGGCTGGCGTGGACGAGCTTGGGCTGCTGACCGAGCAGATTCACGACACTCGTCACCCCGGCGGGTTCGCCGGCGGCGGCCAGTGAGCGGCAGGACGTTTTAAGGAGACATTTTTATGGCAATGGCAGTTGGTGGCGGTTCCGGCAGGACCAAATGTGACATGAATGTCACGCCGCTGATCGACGTTCTTCTGGTGCTGCTGATCATCTTCATGATCATCACGCCGCTTACTCCGCACGGGCTGGAAGCTCTGGCGCCGCAGCCTCCGCCTCCCAACGCTCCCCCTCCGCCGCCGGATCAGGACCGTACCGTCGTGATCATCATCGACAAAGACAAGCACATGAAGCTTAACAACGAGGACATCGATATGGCCCGCCTTGGTCCTCGTTTGGAAGAAGTCTTCAAAACGCGCGCGGAACGCGTCGTCTTTGTGAAGGGCGATCCCAATCTCGAGTTTCAGACGGTAGCGCAGGCGATCGATATCGCCAAAGGAGCGGGCATCGATAAGATCGGCCTTATGACGCCGCAGGTGGAGGCCGGAAAATAGGTGGCACACATGAAAAGAGCACTGTTGCTGGTGAGCATAGCCGCTCTTGTTCTGGCTGCAACGGGATGCAAGAAGCTGGAATCCCGCGATCAGTTGAACAAAGGCGTACAGTCGTTCAAGAGCGCGAAGTACGACGAAGCGATCGATCACTTCAATCAGGCCGTCGCCCTCGATCCGAGCAATCCGAACGCTACGCTGTACCTTGGAGTGACTTATTTCGCACAATATATTCCCGGCGCGATCTCTCCCGAGAACGTCGAGTACGCCAGGAAGGCCAAAGAACAATTCATGAAGGTCCTCTCCAAGGACCCCAAAGACAAAACCGCTCTGCAGTACCTGGCCAGCTTGTCGTATCAGGAGGCCAGCGGAACAACCGATCTCGACGCCAAATTCAAGCAGCTCGACGATGCGCGCGATTGGTATTTGAAGCTGATCGCCGTCGATCCGAAAAACAAAGAAGCGTATTACAGCCTTGGCGTTATCGACTGGATGAAGTGGTATCCGCGCTGGATGGAGGCCTTGAACAATCAAAACATGAAACCGGACACGCCGATGCCGTTCAAGGACAAGAAAATCAAGGCGGAATTGGCGGAGAAATACGGTTCGCTGGTGGATGACGGCATCAAAAACCTGCAGACCGCGATGGACATCGATAAGGAATACGACGAAGCAATGGCCTACATGAACCTGCTCATCCGCGAGCGGGCATCGCTGGCCGATTCACCCGAAGCATATAAGAAGGACATCGATACGGCGGATGACTGGGTGCAGAAATCGCTCGAAGCTAAGAAGATCAAGGCCTCGAAACAGGTGGGCAACCAGGGCATCACGGCCGAGACAACGGACACATCAAAGCAATAGTCAGACTTCATTCTTTCCGTAATTGGCGGCTGCCCGGAACTTAGGGGCAGCCGCTTTCATTTGCGGGAAGCGCTACTCTGCCAGGACATGGGCTGAGAGTACGAGGATGAGCGGTGTTGATTCAGGAGCGTCGAAGCGAGACAAATCACGGTTGCGTATGGCGTAGAGCATGCTTGTCTTGGCGATGACCACCTTCTGGCCTTCACTCAGGTCGACATCCGTCAGAAGGTTGCTCTTGTTGCAGGAAAGGTGCACGGCGGTTAAACGAAGCTTGTGCGCCCCCGCGGTTTCGCCGGAAACATCAACCCTGCTGGCGCTGAAGTTATAGAAGTCACCGCCGATCGGGCCGCCGCTGTCGCCTGAGCCCCCTGCCCTGGTGCGCAGGACGAAGCTCGTCAATAGCCTAAGATCCGCGTAGCCGAAAGCGGACTTGAGCTGTTTCGCAACCGGCATCAGTTCCGCCGGCAAATCCGACCCGTCAGTGCCATGCGACGGCGCCATCACCAGCCATCCGGTCAATTCGACATCCTCAGGCGGTTTTTCAACGTCCATGCGGTGCAGGGTTTCCTCGGCGGCCGCCACGGCGTCCTTCGATCCCTTCAGCGCGATGTAGCCGCCCACCGAATCCGACATACGGACTCCCAGAACATCGAACAGGTTGCGCAGTTGTTGATTCGGTTCGACGTGTTTCACCTGCACGAGTTTCTCAACGATATTGGGGTCTTTGGGGTCCTTAGCGGTGTCCTGGGCGTTCGCGCAAGCGGCGGCAAACAGAACTCCAAAACAGACTTTCAAGAACAATCGTTTCATGACTCTCTCCTCAATCCACCATCCAGAGAATGACGACGTTGGGATCGTCGGTTTGCATCCGCACGACCAAGGGCTGAGCGGGCGCGTGGGCCAGCAGCCGAACGGAACGGCGCTTCGGCTTCAGCCGGTTGTGCACGGCCTTCGCCGGAACAACGGACACCGGCACTTCAGGCGCACGCACCAACATTGGCGGGCTCGGCGTTGCCGTTCCATGCCGGAATGCCAGGGCCCCAGCCACTGCCAGCACAACACAGGCAGCGACGGCCGCGACCATCCACGCGGCGTTCCGAACCCTCTTCCGCCGCCGGATTGCCACCACCACCCGGCGCCGCACGGCCTGATACGACGCCTCGGGCGGCTCGGGCAAATCGCGCAAAGAAAGATCGTCAGGCATCATGTTCTTCTCCTCTCCAGGCGGGCCACCACCTCGCGCAGCCGCGCCCGGCCGGTGGAAACCTGGGTGCGGACGGTGGCTGGCGTGGAGCCCAGAATCTCCGCTACTTCGGCAGTGTCCAGACCCTCGATCTCGCGCAGTACGATCGCTGCGCGCTCCTTCACCGGCAGGTACGTCAACGCTCCAGCAAGCAACTCACGCCGCTGGTCCAGGCTGATCTGTTCCTCTTGACTGCCCTCGACAAAGGCCGCCCCGGCCGGAAGCTCGGCGGCAAGACGGCCGCGTTTCTTCGCCAGGTCGTAAGACACGTTCACTGTCACGCGGTACAGCCATGGCCGGATCTCAGACACCGATCCGAAGATACGCAGCTTGCGATACAACCGCAGGAAAACCTCCTGCGCGGCATCCTGGGCATCCTCGATCCTCCCAAGCAGCCGCAGCGCCGTCCTCAGAACCTGGCGTTCATGCATTCGCAACAGTTCTTCAAACGCTGTCTCGTCCCCTCGCCGCGCTCGCGCGAGCACGTCCGCCGGGCCCTCCACGGCAACGATGCTCGGACAGTTGGTCATCCCGAGAATGAATTCCGGAGTGCTCACGTCTATAGGTAATAACTCCCTGGGCCCATGAAACGTGGAGAGGTTTTTCGCGGCGCGCCGCCAGCGGGTATCCTCTAAGTAGATGCTGCCGTCGGAGGCCGTTCCGCCCAATCCCTCAACTTCTCCGCCGATCCCTGTCCCGCCCGCGCCTCCGAGCGTCACCCCCTCACTCGATCAGCGGTTTGCCCAGTTGATGGCGCTGGTCCGCGAGATGCGGCCGAGCGATGACCTCGCTCCGCTCGAAAAGGCCTACCGTATAGCCTCCGAAGCCCATGCGAAACAGACCCGGGCCTCCGGCGAGCCGTATATCAGTCATCCCATCGAGGTGGCCTTCATCCTGGCTGAGATGCAGATGGACAATGTCTGTCTGCTCACCGCCCTGCTGCACGACACCGTGGAAGACACCGGGCTCACCATTGAACAACTGCGGCGCGAGTTCGGCGACGAAGTGGCTCGTTGCGTGGACGGCGTTACCAAACTGAGCAAGCTCAAGCTCTATTCGCGAGAGGATCGCCAGGCGGAGAGCGTCCGCAAAATGCTTCTGGCGATGGTGACGGACATCCGCGTAGTCATCGTGAAAATGGCCGACCGGCTGCATAACATGCGCACTCTCGGCAGCCTGCCGCGCGACCGGCAGGAGCGCATCGCGCAGGAGACCATCGAAATCTATTCACCCATCGCGCACCGGCTCGGCATGGGCAAAATCCGTGGCGAGCTCGAGGACCTGGCGTTTCGTTATCTCGAACCGGAAGCCTGGGCCGAACTGGCTCGCGAAATCGAATCGCGCCGCGCCCAGAACGAAGAATTCCTCGCCCGCATCCAGCACGATGTGGAAATGAATCTCGCGCGCGAAGGCATTCCGGCGCGCGTGGACGGCCGCGTAAAACGCGCCTGGTCTGTGTACCAAAAGCTGAAGCGGCAGAAGATCTCGCTCGATCAGGTTTATGATCTGCTGGCTCTGCGCATCATCACCGATTCCGTGAAGAATTGCTATGCCGCGCTAGGCGTTATCCACAACGAGTGGCACCCCATTCCCGGCCGCATTAAGGACTTCATCGCCATTCCGCGGCCCAATCTCTATCAATCGCTGCACACGTCGGTAATGGGCCCGGGTGGCACCGCCTTCGAGGTGCAGATTCGTACCGAAGAGATGCATCGCCTTGCCGAGGACGGCATCGCGGCGCACTGGAAGTACAAAGAAGGACGTAAAGGACCGGGTCTCGACGACCAGCGCATCAGTTGGCTGCGGCAGCTTGTCGAATGGCAGCGTGAAATGCGCGATCCCGGCGAGTTCATGTCCACCCTGAAGGTGGATCTGTATCCCGAAGAAGTCTACGCGTTCACGCCGAAGGGGCGGGTGATCGTGCTGCCGCGCGACGCCACGCCGGTGGACTTCGCCTACGCGATTCACACCGACGTCGGGAACACCTGTGTCGGGGCAAAGGTAAATGGCCGCATCGTTCCGCTCAAGTACGCGCTGCGCAACGGCGAGGTGGTGGAGATTCTCACGTCGGCCGGACATTTGCCCAGCAAGGACTGGCTGACGTTCGTCAAGACCTCACGCGCGCGCAACAAAATCAGGCACGTCATCAACACGACGGAGCGTGCGAAGGCCATCGAGATCGGCCAGAAGTATCTGGAGCGCGAGGCGAGGCGTCTTGGTATCGGACTTAGCCGCGTGACGAAGGCGGACCTGGAGGCAGTCGCGGCGGAGTATGGATACGGCCGTATCGAGGATCTGCACGCGGCTCTCGGCTATGGCAAGTTTTCGCCGCGCCAGGTGTTGCAGAAGATCGCTCCCGAGAAAGTTCCGGTGGAAGCGCCCGAGCAGCCGAAGCCGGTTCCAGGCGCGACACCAGGGCAAGCGGATGAAGATCTGGTAGTGAAGGTCCGCGGCGTGGATGACCTTCTGGTTTATCGCGCCCGCTGCTGCAACCCCATCCGCGGCGAGTCGATTGTCGGATACGTGACTCGCGGCAAGGGCATCGCGGTTCACTCCGTCAACTGCGCGAATGTACAAAACCTGATGTACGAGGTGGAGCGGAAGATCGACGTGGAGTGGGCGCGCGCGGTGAGCGAGCCATTCAACGTGAAGATGGTGATCCAGACTGACGACCGGCCCGGCATGCTCAATCAACTGACCTCCGTGCTCTTCCACGAGCAGAGCAATATTCGCAGCCTGGAAGCCCGCCAGGACGACAAGCGCAGCGGAGATGGCGCGGTGGTGGAAATGACCATCGAGATCCGCGACAAGAAGCAACTGGAGCGCGTGACGTCGGCGGTGCGCCGTATTCCGGGCGTGCGTGACGTGGAGCGCGTGCAATGACCGCGGCCAAGGCCGAACCGGAGCACATCGCTATTTCGAAATCGAAGGGCATCAGCATTGACTGGCGCGACGGCCATCGCAGCGAATACACGGTGGCGCTGCTCCGCGACGAGTGCCCCTGCGCGGGTTGCACCGGAGCGCACGGCACCGAGCCGCAACGGACGAACTACTCGGCCCCGCCGAAAGATCCCTTCCCGATGTTCAAACCCGCGCTGAGGATGGCGACCATCGAGGAAGTGGGCCGCTACGCCGTGCGCATCTACTGGAATGACGGGCACAGCGCGGGCATCTACTCGTTCGATCATCTGCGGTCGATATGCCCGTGCGCCGAGTGCCGGGGCACGGCGACCGCTCCATAACTGTCGCGGCTCCGTTCCGAGCCGCGCGTGTGAACAAGCGGTTTCAAAGCTATTTCAGCGTTCGTTTAGATCGCCCTACAAATTCCTACCAGTCTGAATATGGCGTGCCTTCCAGACTGGTGCGGTCCGATCCGCTGCGCACATCATAGATCCCCGGGTCCTGCGGGTTCATCGCATTGTCGGGGTCTTCCATGATCAGCTTCCAGGTGTCCTTCGAATTGGTCATGGGGTCCATGGGAACCTCGCGCAGGTAACCATCGCTCACCAGATCGTCAAGAGTCTGCGGCGCTTTCTGCTTGTCGTAGGTGTACTCGTCGATCATCGAGCGTATGGTGAAAAGGTTACTGCGCAACACGCTCTCGCGCGATCGGGTGATGACATGGTTGTAAATAGGTACGGCGATGGACATGAGAATGGCGATGATCGCCATCACGATCATCAGCTCAATCAGCGTGAAGCCGCGCGCGCGGCGCAAGCGCGAAGTCATTCCCTCACCACTCCGAATACGCCGTGCCATCGGGAGCTTTTTCCGTCGTGGTGGTGTAGACGTCGAACACATTCTGGCCGCCCCAACTGGTGGACGTCGGGTCATCCTGCATGCTGCGCTTGCCCCACTCGCGCGAATTGGTGAAGGGGTCCAGCGGAATCCGCCGCAGGTAGCGTTTCTTGGTATCCACGCTCCCGGCCATCTTTACCCCGTCCACCAGAACGTCCAGGCTTTCCGGGTAACCGTAGGTGTCGATCTTCGTCTGGCCCAGTTTGCCGGCGTCGGCGTCGTCCTTATATTTGTCGATCGCCCTGCGCATTTCCACCAGCGCGTTGCGTAAGGCCACCTCCCGGTCGCGGCGAAGCTTGTACCGGGCCAGCGGAACGGCCATGGTGGAGAGAACCAGCAGGATGGTGAAGGAGACGATCAACTCCACCAGGGTGAACCCGCGCTGATTCTTCCGCCGTGGATTCGAAAAGCCCATGCGATTATTTCACCACCACGGGGATCGCCGGAGCCGTCATCTCGATCGGTTCCTGTTTTGAATTCTTCGGCGTTATCTCGGTCACGGAAATATTGGTCGCGCCGGGGGACATCGCTGTGAACGCGAAGGTGGCCAGCGGCCCGTTCCCACCCGCACCGGCGGCTCCCGGCAAGCGAGTCAGGTTGATGGTGGCCTCGCCTGCATCATTGCGAATGTCCACCGGTGAGTTCACCTTCTGTCCGTCGGCTGAAAGGAATTGCCCCGGCGCAATGGAATTCAACCGCAGCACCTTGGGATCCCAGCGGACTCGCAGGGCCACGGAGAACACGTCGACCGCATTCTCGATGGTGAGCGTCGGAACCACCGGATTGCCGACACGCGCTTCCACCGTATCCGGCGTGAATTTCACCCGCGGGGCGGTCCCCACCGGACGCGGATGCGTGAGCTCCTGCATGATTCCCGGAGGCGTCGCGCCAGGCAGGGACATCACCGGGGCAGTGGATACCGGCGATGTGGGCTGCGTGACTGCCGCTGTGGTGACCGGCACGGGCTCGGTCGAGGGCGTCGGTGCAGTTCCGGAAGTCGTCGCGGTCCCGGTAGTTGGCGCGGGCGCCGGAGGCGGAGCTTCTTCGGGGTGCGAATGACGAATTTGGATCAGCGAGTCGGTGCCGGCGGCAACGTCGCGCAGATTGAGCTCGTCCACGCTCTCCGACCGCACAATATGCGGAATGACGGCGATAAGCAGTTCTTCCTTGTCGCGCTCCTTGTGCGAGTTCCCAAAGAAGAATTTGCCGAGGATGGGAATATTGACCAGCCCGGGAATGCCGCCGCTGCTGTCGATGTCATTCGTGTTCAGCAACCCTCCCAGCAGAGTTACCTCGCCATCGCGCACGCGAATATCCGTCGTGCTTTTCTTCTGTCCGATCACCGGCTCGTTCACGCCCGTGGAACCGCCAAAGTTCTGCTCGCTGACGACGCTGGAAACATCCACCTCGAGATGCATGCTCACTTCGTTCGTTCCATGGATGTAAGGTTGCAGCGTGATGTTCACGCCCACGTCCGCGTACTGGAAGGTGTTTTGCACGAGCCCGCTCACGCCTACTCCGGCAATGGCCGACTGCGTGCTGCCACTGGCGAACGGGATTTTCGAGCCGATGTTCAGCGTCGCTTTTCCGCCATCCACCGCGCGCAACTGCGGCGACTGCAATACTCGCGTGTCGCTGTCGCTGAGCACGGCGTTCAGGAGCGCATTGGGCAACGTTGCGGAAAACTGATTGATGCTGATGTGGGTAAGGGAACTGGTGGACGTTGTAGTCCCCGTGGTTGTGCCGGTAGTGCCCGTCGAAGCCGCGGTTGTTGTCGGCGTGTAGGTGATGGGCACGGTGAGACCGGTGCCTGAGCCGGCTTGGATGGTGGCCTGCAGATCGCGAACGTGCGTGGTGTTCACGTCCAACACGAGCACGTCGACAAGCACCTCCGACTTCGCCTTGTCGAGGTCGTGAATCAGCTTTTCCACCAAACCCAGCTCGTCCACGCTGCACCGCGCTACCACAGCATTGATTGCGGCCGCCTGATACAGACGCCGGCAGTCAGTGACACTTCGCAGCGCGGTGATGATCTCGGTGAGGTCCTGGGGCGTGGTCGGATTCTGCAGATAGAAGGTCTTCACCGCTACGTTCCCATAATCGCGGCGCTTGGTTGGATTGTCGTCGGCCACAAAAATGGCGTTCGATGTAATCGGCTTCCAGAACGTGTGCGTGATCAGCCCGATGTAATCCAGCGCGTCTTCAAGATTGGTGTTGCTGAGGTCGAGATTGGCGTTTTTGATGGTCGGCTGAAATTGTGGATCGATGATGACGTTGATGCCCGCCAGCTTGCCCACCGTCTCGTATAGCACGCGGGGCGGCTGGTTGTTTATCTTGAGTGTGGAGATCTGCCGCTGAATCGGCTTGAGCTCGGGAATCCCTTCGATGGACCGCAGCCGGTCGTCCATCTTCTGACGCTCAATTTCAACGGGGGTCAGGCCGCGCTCCTCAGGCGGTTTCGCCGGTCCGTTCTTCGCGTCCTGAATCATCTGCAGCGTGACTTTGATCTCCTGAACCAGCACTCCGGAACTTGGATCGTCGGTGACGCCCTTCTGCAACTCCGCGAGCGCGGCATCAAGCTGCCCCTGCTGACGCAGCGCGCGTCCCTTCTGCAGCCGAACATTGCCGGCCTCGATACGGACCCGCTGCAAACCGATTTGGCCCGGCATGTTGTTCGGTTCGACGACGAGGGCTTTCTGATAGAGGTCGAGCGCCACTTCCCAGTCTTTGCGGTCTTCGGCGGCCTGGGCCTGTTTCAGAAGCTGGTTTTCGGTATGGTGGCGGGTGGCGTGAAGCATCGCCGGCAGCAGCAGCATCACCGGGAGAAGCGGAAGAAGATTGCGTAACCTATTGATAATATTCATCTAATGACGTATGGCTTCCCGTGCTAGAATGATGGTGCGCCATTGGATTAAACGCTACATAAGTGACTGACGTTGTTTAGCATTGTGGCGTGGAAGGCATTTTTCGACCGTGGCGGAAACCCGCATCAAAATCCTCGCCGACAATCGTAGTGCTTCACACAACTACCACCTCTCGGATCGTTACGAAGCCGGCGTGGCGTTGACCGGGACCGAAGTGAAGGCCGCGCGTGAGGGCAAGATCCAACTGAAGGACAGCTTCGCGGAAGTGACCGGCAATGAGGCCTGGCTGGTGAATGCGCACATCAGCCCCTATTCGCACGGCAACCGCGAGAATCACCTGCCGGAACGCCGCCGCAAGCTGCTGTTGCATCGCCAGGAGATCGACAAACTGCAGGGCGAGACGCGGGAGAAGGGGCTCACCCTGGTCCCCACGAAAATGTATCTCAAGAACGGCCGGGTGAAGTGCGAGATCGCCATCGGCAAGGGCAAGAAGTTCCATGACAAGCGCGAAGCCGAGCGAAATCGTGAGGCGCAGAACGAGGCACGGGCCGCCATCGCGCGGAGCCGGCATTAGGAGACCCGATGGAAGTTGACTTGGACACTGGCCGCTTCGAAGCGGTGGAGACCGGCGCGCTGATTGTTCTCTCGTTCGAGGGAGCGCCCAACGAAACCGTGGACGCGGTCACCAGCGGCTGGCTGAAAGAACTGTACGATTCCGGCGAGTTTTCGGGGAAAACCGCGGAGACGGCGCTGCTGCACCGGCCCGTCGGTTTGCGCGCGAAGCGGCTGCTGGTGGTGGGCGGCGGGAAGGCGGAGGAGTTCACGTCCGCGCATATGCGCAAGGCCCTGGCCATCGCGGCGCGAAAGCTGCAATCGAAGAAAGTACCGAACATTGCCTTCGCGTTAGGTGCGTTTGCACCCGGTGATCGCTACACGTCGGCCGAATTCGCCAGTGCCGCCGTGGAAGGCGCGCTCCTCGGCGTATTCGAACCCGATCGTCACAAGACGGAATCGAAGAAAGACGAGAAGCCGATGGAGGCGTTCACGCTCATCGGGAGTGAAGAACTCCGCGATGCCGTGGAACAGGCGAAGATCCTCGCCGACGCGCAGAACTTCGCCCGTGAAGTGGCCAACGAACCGGCCAACCTGCTGGCGCCCGCCGATCTCGCGAAGCGTGCGCTTGAGACTGCGGCAGCATACGGCCTCGAATGCGAGGTGCTCGATCGGGATCACATGCTCCAGCTAGGCATGGGAGCGCTGCTCGGCGTGGCCCAGGGCAGCGCGGAACCCCCGGCGCTGATCGTGCTCCGCTACGTGCCGGAACACGCGTCCAGCGATCATCTGGCGCTGGTGGGCAAGGGAGTCACATTCGATGCCGGCGGTGTGTCCATCAAGCCCGCGGCCGACATGGACAAGATGAAATACGACATGTGCGGCGGAGCCGCCGTGCTGGCCGCCATGCGCGTCATTGCCCAGCGTAAGCCCGCGGTACGCGTGACAGCCTTGATTCCGGCGGTGGAGAACATGGTGGGTTCCAAGGCCCAGCGTCCCGGCGACATCGTCACCACGCTCAACGGGAAGACCGTGGAAGTTCTCAACACCGACGCGGAAGGGAGGCTGATCCTCATCGACGCCATCACCTATGCCCTCCAACTCGGCTGCACGCATATTGTCGACGCGGCTACTCTCACCGCCTCCATTGTGATCGCGCTGGGCCACCATCGCACGGGCGCATTCTCCAATAACGACGAGTTCGCGGCGAGGGTGCTGGCTTCCGCCGAACGCCAGGGCGAGAAGATGTGGCGCATGCCCATGGACACCGAATACAAAGAGGGGTTGAAGACCGCCTTCGCGGATCTCGCCAATATCGGCACGCGCTGGGGCGGATGCATCACGGCCGCCTGGTTCATCCGCGAATTCGTCGCCGATAAGCCCTGGGTCCACCTGGATATCGCGGGAACGGCCTACCTTGATGAAGCAAAACCCTGGATGGCCAAAGGCCCGACGGGCGTTACCGTACGGACGTTTGTGGATCTGGCGATGAACTGGGGCTGATCGTTATCTGCTTAAGCCGATGTCGGCGTTGCTTGTATCCCGCTCAATCGACGACGCTGCATCCAGCGAACCGCAGCTTTCGCCATCCCATGAAACGGCAGCCAGAAACCGGCAGATGCCTACGCGCCGCTAGGCTTGCCCTCCCACCGCGCTGCTATCGCCTCTATGTCGGGCAGCGTCGGTTCGGGATTTGCCCACTCGCGCGTGAATGGCGGATCGTCGCTGCGTGGGCGTGGATCGACCGTGTTGATACGGACCTGTAACGGAAGCGCCACACAATCCCCCAAGACGATCGCTTGTTGCTGTGCCAGTGCCGGGAGCTGGTCGAGAAGCTCCCGATTGATTCCGCTAATCACGCTCTTAAAGTACTCCTGGTCGTCGGGGTTCTGGATTCGATGGACAATGAAGCTGTTGCACTGCGCGAGCACCGTGCGAGAGAGCTCACTTGGACGCTGGGAAGCAACGACGAGGCTCAACCCGAACTTGCGCCCTTCCTTGGCGATTCGCTCGAACACCTCGCGCGCACGCTGCTGGCGCTCAAGGCGGGCATTAGCTGGGATGTAGTGATGAGCCTCCTCCAAAATGAGGACGACCGGGAACTTTCCGCGTTCGGGATTGCGCTGCATGAACTCCAGAACGAGTCTCCCAACCAGCGCCGTGACGTTTTCGAGAACCTCGGACGCGAGCTGACTGAGGTCGAGAATTGTGATCTGGTGCGGGGCAGTCCTGTGGGGATTTCCTTCCTCGTACGAGTCCTTCCACGGTGGTGGCGCGTCCGAGAAGTGCTTGCGAGGATCGAGGCCAAACAGCAGTCGCAAGAACGAAGCGAGAGCGTGTGAGAAGGGAGGCACTCGAAACAGAAAAGCGTACCGAGGATCTTGGCGTGCCTGCTCGAGTCGGAGCTGCAGGGTCCCGACGTAATTACGCAGGCTCGGATTTCGCCCTGCCTCACGGCTGAGCACGTCTGTGAATACTGTCG
>Ga0326728_10011423_pt1 | contig 20286 bp, 10 predicted proteins | sample MB3enrmetagenome_FD_207602 | JGI IMG/M metagenome (GOLD analysis project Ga0326728, IMG submission 207602) | Lab enriched peat soil microbial communities from McLean, Ithaca, NY, United States - MB31MN | ecosystem: Environmental > Terrestrial > Soil > Wetlands > Peat | place: USA: New York... | reverse complement strand
TCAAGCCGGGCAGGTTGCCGGCCCTGGGATTTTCGGCTACGGAAAGCGGCAGAAAGGTGTAACTGCAAATCGCTCCCCGGCAGTCCATTTTCGTGGCAGCCTTCAGCCACTGCCCTTGCCAGGGATCGTCGACAGGGTCTTCGAGGGTGGGCATCTCCGGAGGGGGATAAGGCCAGTTGCGGAACCAGTACTCCACCCTGGCAGGCGGGACTTCCTGGCGGGCGCGAAATTGAACGCGCAGTACCTTGATATCGCGCTCCTCAGCCCATTGCAGGCCGTAGACGTAGCGGCCATCTGCCGACTTCTCTGCTTCACCTCCTGCCGGTTCCGCCTCTCGGTAGTCGAACTCGAGCGGCGAAGTGTGCCGATCTGTCCTGCAGCAGCGGCGAGCGAATGGAGCGATATCGAATTCGGTTGCGGAGGCGCCAACGCCCATCCCGAGACTGGTGATGATCCAGCATGCGGCCAGCAACCACGTACGCTTCATCGTATTCTCCTCCGCCCCGAATACCCCCTTTGCGGCTCGCTTATTGTACATGGGTTTCAAATCTGGAATCTGGAGCTTTGGAGTGCGGCAGCTTGCTGCCGCTTTCTACCGCCGAGCTTGCTCGGCGGACTCTACGAACCGGGGCCCCACGTCCTGCAAGCTGGCCGTGGAAAAGTGGCAGCAAGCTGCCGCACTCCCGAGCTTTGCTATCGGGAGTTTTCGCGGCCTACGGCGTGAAGCACAAGGTCGGCAAGAGCCCGGATAAATGTGGGCGATTCATTTAAACCTTGCGTGACATGAAATTGCTGGATCGAGAGACGTTCGGCGAATTCGCGGGCTTCGATATTGATTTCGTACAGCGTTTCAACGTGGTCGGAAACGAAGGAAATCGGCACCACGAGAACTCGCTGGCTGTGACTTGACGCAAGCGTCTGGAGGGCTTCGTGAAGTGACGGCCCCAGCCACCGCCCCGGACCGGAGCGGCTCTGGTAGCAGGTGCTGTGCGGGTTCGGCCATGCGCCTCGTTCCCTGACCAATCGTACGGTGGCCTCAATCTGGGCTTGGTACGGATCGCCGGCCTTGATGACGCTCTCCGGCACACCGTGCGCGCTGAACAGCAAATGCACATCGGAAGGCAGGCGCAAAGCAGAACCGTTCGTTTTACGAAACTCCGCGAGACCTTCGTCGATCCGCTCGGCGAGCGCTTCAAGGTAAATCGGATGAGTGTGATAATCGCGCACGATTCTCACATCTGCGGGATGCCTGCGCGGGAATTTGCGCTGCCACTCGTTCAGGCTGCTGCCCGTGGTAACCACGGAGTATTGAGGGTACAAAGGCAAGAGCACCAGCGTCTGGAATTGGTCATTCAGGACTTGCTGTGCTGCCTCTTCGGTGAGCGGGTGCCAGTAACGCATGGCGACGAAGACGCGCGCCTCCAGAGTCTTGCGCAATTCGCTCTCCAGACGGCTTGCCTGGAGCTCCGTCAGTTCCCGGATGGGGGATTTGCCGCCAATCTGCGCGTAGTGATCCTGGACTCGCCGGGCCCGCCGCGAGGAAACCAGCCGCGCCAGCGGCTCGCGCGCCAGCCGGGCAAACGGAAAATCGATGATGTCGGGATCGCAAAAGAGGTTGTAGAGGAAAGGCTCAACCGCCTCCAGCGAGTCCGGCCCGCCCAATTGAAATACGACTACCCCTACCTTTTTTCTGCTCTCCGCCTTAGTCGGATTCACTCTGTGCTCTTGATGCCCCGAAGGGGCAAACCATGAATAGCCGTGGGTGAAACCCACGGAACAAGCGCCAAAACAATTACCAGCCCTGGAGGGGCTGGACGATTCCCTCCTTCACAGCATGTACCGCTCGTCAAATTCAACCCTTGCTTCCTCCAGCAGCTTACGGTACTCCTCGGCGAACGTCGTCCGGAGGTGGTGTTCTTCTTGCCCCTTGATATATTCGATCAAACCGTCAATTTCCTGCCTAGAATGTGTGAACGCGGCATAGCCATCCTGCCAGTTCGAGAACATCGGCAATACACTCTCTTCCTTTATCCCGAGCGACGATCCCGTCTTAACATCTTTCACGAGATTGGCCAAGCTGACGCTCGGATGAAGGCTGGTGAGAATGTGCACGTGATCTTCTGCTCCGCTGATACGATATAAGTGGCTCTCACGATTTTTCGAGATGCCCCAGATGTGCCGGAACAGGTCTGCGCGACGATTAGCTTTGAGCGTGGGCTGGCGGCCCTTCGTCGAGAAGACGACGTGATAACAGATCTGCGTGTACGTTGACATGGATTAATTCTATACCGGTCAACCCCCTTGGGGTTGGGGAAGTTCGGTGCGGGACATTCCCCGCAGGTTGAAACCTGCGGCTACCCACGGAAGGCCCCTCCGGGGCCTGCGACGGATAGCGCACACCCCTCGCCAGGAGAAGGAGAAAGAGAGCTAGAGACACGAAGTGCCCCGAAGGGGCAAAGCGTGAGTAGCCGCGGCTGAAACCCACGGGATGAAAGCCAAAACCAATTGTCGGCCCGGGAGGGGCCGGACCATGTCCCTTCACTCGTCGAATGGAAATCCCAAACCAGGTGCGATAGACTCGCTGGTAAAGCAGTCAGGGAATGAGGGCAGCGGTGAACGCAAACCGGAGGCCAGGTCCTCTTCATCCCGCATCCGAGACAATGGCGTAGATTTTCGTTGGGGGGAACCTATGACAAACCATTTCGACCGAAGCGGGCTTCGCTTTCGTGGCCAGGTAGCTTTGGTCGTGGGAGGAGCGCAAGGGATCGGCAAAGGAATCGCGCGGAGATTGGCGCGCGAGGGCGCAGCAGTGGTGATCGCAGACCTCGACAAAGAAATGATGGCGCAAACAGTCTCCGAAATCTCAAAGGAGGGCGGCAAAGTTCGTGGGCTATTCTGCAACGTGCTCAAGCCGCGCCAAGTGGAGAAGATGGTGGCGAAGGTGATTGATCAGTACAAGCAGATCGACGTGCTGATGTACGTGGCGGGCGTAAGTAAAGGGGTCGCCTTCCTCGACACCGACGAGAAGCTCTGGGACTGGACGCTCGACACCAATCTCAAGGGCGCGTTCCTGGTTGCACACGCTGTCGTGCCCCACATGATTAAGCAGCGACGCGGCAAGCTTGTATTTATGGCGTCCACGAATGCCTGGGATGCGGAAGCCGATCTCGCTCCGTACAATGCCTCGAAGGCTGGAATCTTTCTCTTGGCTAAAACCCTAGCACGCGAACTGGGGCATTATGGAATCAATTCGAACGCTCTGGGCCCGGGCCTGATTCGTACGCGACTATCGGAACCTTTCCTGCAAGACCCAAAGTTCATGAAGAAATACGAAGCGCTTATTCCGGTAGGCAGAGTCGGAGCGCCGGAAGACATCGCCGGCCCTGCCGCTTTCCTGGCATCGCGCGACGCGGACTATGTGAACGGCGTGCTGCTCTTTGTGGATGGCGGGCAACTCGCCTGATAATGACCCTGTTAGGCGTGAAGGAGCAGATTCGAAGAGACGACCCTCACCCGTCCCGCAGTTGGCATTTACATCGGGCGGGTCGGTAAGACGGACGGCTACTGCGAGAACCTCCCGACTGTTTGAAGGTGTGCGACGAGTGCCCTACTCATATCGCAGCGCGGCCATGGGGTCCACCTTGGTGGCGCGGCGGGCGGGGATGAAGTTCGCAAGCAGCGTGACGACCAGCAGCAGCAACGACACGCCGAGATACGTCGATAACTGGCCGACGGTGACACCGTGCAGGAAAAACGCCAGAAGGCGTCCCACCGCCAGTGCGATAAACAGCCCGATCGCAGCGCCGAGTGCGCTCAAGCGCATGCCGTGGCGCATCACAAGAATCACCACTTGGCCACGCCGGGCCCCCAGCGCCATGCGGACGCCAATCTCGTGCGTGCGCAGCGCCACGGAGTAGGCCGTCACGACGTAGACCCCAACCGTGGCCAGCAAGAGAGCGACGGCCCCCATCGTGCCGAGCACCCCTGCGATGAAGCGAAGCGGGCTGACGGTTCGCGCCAGGGATTCCTCCATCGTCATCACGGTGGAAACCCGGACGTCTTTGTCAACTCTATTGATCAGGTCGCGGATCGGTTTGATCATAGTCTTAGGATCGCCGGCGGTTCGAACCACGAGGTCCATCTTCGTGGACAATTTCGGAACGTAGGCTTGCGGGAGTTCCATGCCAGGCATGATCCCCTCATCGGCTGCTATACCCACCACCTCAGACCACTCGGGGGGATAGGTCACCGTCAAGCGCTTGCCCAGCGCATCCTGGTTCGGCCAGAGACGGCGGGCCAGCGTCGAATTGACGATGGCCACCGACGGCTTCTCGAGATAGTCCGCCGAAGTGAACGGCCGCCCCCGCACAAGCGGAAGCTGCAGGGTGCGGAAGTAGTCCTGGGTCACCAGATTTACTGGCGTGAACGGACCTTGTCGAAATCCGGAGGGGGTGAGCGGCTTGTCTGCGGCGGCGCTGTAGCTTACTGAATTGCCCTGCAGCGCGCAGGATTTGACGCCCGGCAAGGCGTTGACTTGTTCGATCAGGCCGCGACCGAAGCCATTGCGGGCCGCATAGGTGGGATACTTCGAATCCGCCACGCGGATGGAGATCGTCAGCAGGTTTTGCGGATTGAATCCCGGCCTGGCGACCAGGAAGCCCGCCAGCGCCCGGATCATGAGCCCACAGACGATCAGCAGCGAAAGTGCCAGCGTCACCTCGATGACAACCAAAACGTCTCGGGTCCCCGTAGACCCCGCCCCGGCCCATCCTTCCTGTGACCCTTCTCTGAGCATCCCTTCCAAGTTCACTCGGGACAATCGTAGGGCCGGGACGATACCAAACAGGCCCCCGGTCGCGACTGAGACGGCTAGTGCAAATGCCAAGACTTGCCAGTTGATGGTGATGGGATTGGTTTGGGGAATGAAGGCCGGGAAAAGAGAGAGGAGAACGTTCTTGAACCAGAATGTGAGCAGCACGCCGACTGCGCCCGCCGCGACGGCGAGGAGAGTGCTCTCCATGAGGAGTTGCAGCGTGACCCGCGCCGGCGTCGCGCCCAGAGCCTGGCGGATGGCAATTTCGCGCTGCCGCCGTACGCCGCGCGTCAGCAGGATGACGGCAATGTTGGCGCAAGCGATGAGCAACAAGAAGCCCACTGCGAAGAGAAGGAAAACGATCATGATTCCGCTGAAGCTCCGAACCGTCTCCTGTAACGTCACAACCCGTACGCCAACGCCCGCGTTGGAGTCCGGGTATTGTTTTGCCAGACGCGAGGCAATAGTCGCCATCTCCGACTGAACCTGCCGCAGCGTGATCCCCGCCTTGAGCCTTCCGACCACGAGAACTGAAGGCTCCTGCCGATTCTTGCTCAGTTCCTCGGCCGGGAGTGGCACGTAGACGTCGTATTGCGCTGCCATCGTAGGTATGATCGCGGGAAATCGAAAAGAGTCCGGAACTTGTCCAATCACGTCATACTGCTCGTTGTCGAGAGTGAGCGTTTTCCCGATAGTCGTAAGTTCCCTTCCGGGTCCCCGCGCAGCGAGACTTTTGCCGAGAACAACTACGTGATCACTTCCAGTTCGATCGTCGCCTGCAGCAAAGAGGCGGCCGGCCACAGGGCGCACTTGCATCACCTTGAAAAAGTCGGGCGTTACGCGGACTCCGTTAAGCTGTTCCGTCGCTCCGGCGCTTGTATGCGTTGGGTGATAGAGCTTCACGGCAGCGAGCGCGGAGAACATGTCGCTCTGCTGCGCCCAATCGAGAAAGTCGGGACCGGTGGGCGGTAATTGCGGCAGCGTGGGTTCGGTCCGCCAGAGCACCACGAGCTGCTCGGAATGTTCATAAGGAAGGGGGCGAATGGCCACCGCCCAGAGAACGCTAAAGATCGCTGTGGTCGCTCCGATGCCTAACGCCAGCATGATCACCGCCGTGGCGGTCAGACCTGGGTTTTTGGTCAGGGGTCTCAGGTTCTGTCGGATCGTTTGCAGTGTCGCGTGCGCGGTACTCATCGGCTCACCCCCTTGCGGCAGGTGTCCCGCAGGCGCGGGATGCTTGTCCCAGGATGGTCATAGGGGCCTGGGTATTTGATGCCACGTTAATATATCACATACAAATATCCCCCAACAAGTGTACGGAGGTTTTCCAAACTCTACGGCCGGGACACCGCTACTCGAAGCCTGGAATTACATTACACTCGGCCCTCCACCCCAACCGGCCCCTTACCCGGCCCGCTCCTGTTCGTGAAAAAACAAGCGCGCGCCACCCTCTCCGCATGGGAGGCTGTGTGAAAATCCTTTTGCATGTCATTCCGAGGAGCCGACGGCGACGAGGAATCTCGCAGTGCCTTGAAAATGCTCAGAGTGAGATTCCTCGCTTCGCTCGGAATGACAGTTCGAAGGCGGTTTCCACAAAGACTCCAAGGGAGACGGCTGCGGATTAAATTCGAACCTACACCCACTCACTGGCCCGCCCCCGACTGTTCCGTCTTGTGATAATTCGGATAAGGCGGATGGTGCGGCGCGGGGGGCGGCGGGGTCTTCTTGAGCAGATCCGTCACCACCTCGACGGCTTTCTCGAGCTGCGCGTCATGTCCCGCTCGAGCCGCTTGCGGGTCAAGCTCCACCTCGAAGTCCGGCGGCACGCCGTGGTTCTCCACGTCCCAGGTGCCATTGGGATTGTAGAACGCCAGATTCGGCGTCCCGGCAAAGCCGCCATCGAGGAGATCGACGGGGTTGGTATAGTGCCCCACCAAGCCGCCCCAAGTCCGCTTGCCCACCAGCGGTCCGATGTGGGTGTGGCGGAACATCCAGGGCAAAGCGTCACCGCCGGAACCCGCCATTTCATTGGTGATCATCACCTTGGGACCGAAGATGGCCTCAATGGGCGTGGTGATATCGGTGCCTTCGCGCAATGACCAGTAGCTCAGCAGCGAGCGGCGTAGGTAGTCGATGATGTAGTCGGCAATGTCGCCGCCGCCGTTGTAGCGCTCGTCGATGATGACCGCATCCTTGCCCACCTGCGCAAAGTAGTAACGATTGAAGTTGGTATAGCCGGCGCCGGCGGTGTTGGGCAGGTAGACGTAAGCCACTCGCCCGCCGGTCAGCTCGTCCACGCGGCGGCGATTGCCTTCAATCCAGGCATAATTCCGCAAACCCTCTTCTCTATCCACGGGAACCACGGTCACGTCGCGCGCTCCGCTCCCGTCGGGATTCGGCCCCACTTTGAGAACCACCTGTTTGCCGGCAGTTTCCTCGAAGAAACTATAGACGTTTGCGGGCGGGCGCAGGTCGCGGCCGTTCACAGCCAGGAGATACTCGCCGGCCTTAACGTTGACGCCCGGTTGCGTGAGTGGCGCTTGCAACCTGGGGTTCCAGTTCTCTCCATTGAAAACGCGCGCAAAACGGTAACGGCCGTTTTCAATCTGATAGTCGGCGCCGAGCAGCCCTGTCCGGATGGGCTTCGGCTCCGGGCGGTCGCCGCCGCCCACGAACATGTGCCCGATGGTGATATCGCCCAGCATTTCCTCGAACAGGTAGTTGAGGTCATCGCGGCTGGAAATGTTGTCAAGATAAGGCGAGTATTTTTTCTTGGTGGCCTCCAGGTTCAAACCGTGCAGACCCGGATCGTAGAGGAAATCCCGCTCGTCGCGCCAGACTTGATAAAACATGTGCTTCCATTCGGCGCGCGGGTTTACGTAGACCTCCAGTTGGTCCAGTTTAAGGGGACCGCCCTGGCCCGGCTTCGGCTCAGGCGGGGGCGGGCCTGGTTTTTCCGCCGGACCGATCACCCACTGATTCTGCCGCGCGTAAAGCATCTTCTCGCCGTTAAAGGAAACCTGAAAAGAAGTAACTCCCTCCAGGATCTGCTCCGTCTTGCGGGTTTTCAGCTCGAATTTGTGTACCGCGACGGTGGGCGGCCCATCTTCAAAATCGATGGGATCGACGGTCGGGCCTTCTACCAGAAAGATCACGCCCGCCTTGCCCGCCTCGAGCTGCCGGTAATTGCGGGCAGGAACGGGAAGAGACAGAATGCGCTGGCTGATGCCTTCCAGATCAATCTCGACCGTGGGAGGTTTTTCCGCCTTGTCTTTATCTTTGTCGCCCTTCTCGGCCGCCTTGTCCTTATCGCTCTTCTCGGGTTCCTTGAGCTTCTCTTCATCGCTCTCGGGCGCCAGCGGCGAGGGCAGGTCCTTCTTAAGCACCATCACGTAAACGCTGCGCGTCACCGGATGCTGAAGGCTGGTCATATCCAGCCAGCCGGTGCTGAGAGCGGTGTTGGTGCTGGCGGTAAAGTAAATATATTTGCCCTCTTTATCGAAGGCGGCGTAGAGCGCATCGCTCATGCCGTCCGTCAGTTGATAGGATTTGGCTTGCTCGAGCGAGTAGGCGAAAACGGCGTGCAGGTAGTTGCGAAGCTGCTTGGTGTAGACGAGCCAGCGGCTGTCGGGCGACCAGACGGGATTGAGCGTGTTGAAGGGGCCCGCATAGGTGTCCGTATCAACGTGCACGGGCGTTTTCTTCTCAAGGTCAACGAACCACACATTCAGCCGCTTGTCCGTGTAAGCGATCTTCTTCGAATCGGGCGACCAGGTGGGGGAATAGCGGAAGGTGGGCGGACTGCCCAAGTCGATCTTGCGCACCTCGCCCATGCCGTTTTGATTGCGAATGTGAAGAGCATACTCACCGGATTCGTCGGAAAGATAGGCGATCGAGTTCCCGTCCGGCGACCATGCCGGGTCGCGCTCCACCACGTCGGTCGTGTTCGTCAGGTTGCGGATGTCGCCTTTCTCGGCGGGCACGGTGAAGATTTCGCCGCGCGCTCCGAAGACGGCACGCGCCCCAGTGGGCGAGATGTCGGCGGAACCAATGCGTCCGGCTTCAATCTTCTGGAAGTGCGGCCGCACTTCCGCCAGGTCGCCGGCCAGGCTGATCTCGAGATCACGAACCTTGTGAGACTTGAAATCATACAGGTGCAGCGAGCCAAACTGCTCGTAGGCAATCGCGCCGGGTCCCGCCGAGGCCGACTTCAGATCCAATCCGTCGTTTTTCACCACCTGGGTTACGGCTTTGCTGCGCGTGTCGTAGGCGAACAGCGTCACGGCGCCACCGCGGTCGGAGAGAAAGTAGATCGTGTCACCGACCCACATAGGGTTGAAGTCGTTCGAGTTCTCGCGCGGGATCTTCGCCTCGATATGCGAGTCGCTGAGGTTGGCGATCCAAATGGGCTTCGTCTGGCCGCCGCGATAACGCTTCCAGGCTTGTTGCCATTGGATGTTGGGGACGTAAGCCAGGCGCGACCCGTCGGGAGAGTAAGAACCCTCCGAGGCTCGCACCAGCGGCACCTGGGTTGGAAACCCGCCCTCGACCGGAATGGTGAAGAGTTGAGCCACGCCGGCCGCGAAAGCGTTTCGATCAGAGACAAACAACACTTGCTTGCCGTCCGGCGTCCATCCCGCCACTTCGTCCAGGCCCGGGTGATAAGTCAGCCGTTTCGGGGTCCCTCCGGTAGCAGGCACCACGTAGACATCCATGTTTCCATCGTACTCGCCGGTGAAAGCGATCATCCCCCCGTCAGGCGAGAAGAGCGGATTGCTTTCATGGCCGCCCGAAGTCAGCCGCCGCGCTTCGCCGCCGTCCCGATTCGCAATCCAGAGCGTGCCCGCGTAGCTGAAGACAATTTGAGTGCGGCTCACCGAAGGCTGACGCAGCAGCAGGGGCGCTCCCGCCTCAGCCCAACAGAGGCTTCCCGCGCCCAGCAGAAGCGCAATCGTCAGAACGAGTCTTCTCATGGCAAGTGTCCTTTCGTGTGAATGAATTGGCGAAGTATACCACGAGCAGCTTTAGTTTGGTCTGAACGTCGAATGCAAACTCTGTTTTGCGCCACCCGGCTCGCCCCTATCGCCGCCCGCCCCCCTAATTTCACCGCTCGATTCTTTGGGCTTGACGGACGGCGTTTTCTAGGCTAGAATACTGAAGGCGTGGGAGCCCTGCGCCCGGTCCGGCTGCAAGGCATGTTAAGCCCCTGTGAGGGAACAAAGCGAGAATGTCTATGAAAACAAAGGATCGGCCCGGAAATCAACCACCCCTGACCCCTCCTTATCCAAGGAGGGGAATTCCCCGGCTCCCCTCCTCGGACGAGGAGGGGTGGGGGGTGGTGCGACTTTGTGACCTTCTCGCACCTTGCGCCTTGGCGTGAAACCGCTTTTTTAATGTCGAAAACGAGAGAACAAAGCGAGAATGTCTATGAAAACAAAGGATCGCCGATGTTGAAGAGGCGCCTTCTGCTTGCTATCGTCGTCTTCACTCCGTTGACCCTTGGGGCGTTCCTCGCGCCGCGTCCGGTCATTCGCTTTGCCGGGTATCTGGGAGGGCGTCAGAAGGACATCCCGAACGCGGTCGGGGTGGATCGGGAAGGCTACATCTACGTCGTGGGGCAGACCGATTCTCCGGACTTCCCTTCAACCCGTCAAGCCCTCAGAACACGCTCGGGCGTGAACAATGATGACTGGGTCGGCTTTGCCACCAAGTTCACTCCCGGCGCCGGCCAGGTTGTCTACTCGACCTTCATCGGTGGGAGCTATCGGACGGTTGCCAATGCGGTTGCAGTAGACCAACTTGGAGACGCCTTCGTGGCCGGCAGCACCTGCTCCTCCAATTTCCCCGTCACGTCAAACGCTTTCCAGGCGCGCGCTCCGGGTGGCGGGAAGGGCGTCGAGGGATGCGACGCGTTCGTGGCCAGACTTGATCCCACCGGTTCGCGATACCTTTACGCGACCTATCTCGGCGGGTCAGGGGCAGACACGGCCACCTCGCTTTGGGTTGACCCAAACGGCAACGCCTGGGTGGCCGGATTCACCTCCTCGCCGGACCTCCCGGTCACGCGGGATGCGATGGCGTCGCATCTCAAAGGTGCGACGGATGGGTTCCTTGCTGAGCTCGATCCGGAGGGTAAACACCTTCTCTACGGGACGTACCTTGGAGGAGTTGGCGACGATTCGGTTCAGTCCATCGCCACCAGCGGAGACGGCATTCTCTATCTTGCCGGAACGTCGAATTCCGCGGACTTCCTAAAATCGGGCCGGCGCGAGGATTCGACAGGGTTCGTGCTCTCCTTCTCGATTGCGCACCGTTCCCCCGCCGGGCCGGTTCTGGCGATTGGCGGCGCCGGGTACTCGACGGCGTCGGCGGTGGCCGTCGGGGCAAGCGCGGATGTTTATGTCGCGGGCACGACAGCATCCCGAGATTTCCCTGCCACCGCCGATGCCTTTCAGCGTCGCCTGGCAGGCAGAACTGATGCGTTCTGGGCGAGGCTCCGGCGAGACAACCAGTCAGGGCGTCTCCGTATCCTCTACGCGACGCTGGTGGGAGGCTCGCGAGATACGTCAGGGGACGCGATCACCGTGGACCGGAATGGCTCGGTGATGGTTGCGTGACGCACCACTTCGGCCGATTTCCCCGTGACCGCCACGGCGCTAACGCCAAAACTAGGCCGGTCGGAAGATGGATATATTGTCCGATTCTCCCCCTCCTCGCCTCGCCTCGAATTCGCCACCTTCCTCGCCGGAGGATCCGCCGATACCTATTTGAATGAGGGAGTCAAAGGCCTTGCCACCGATGAACCCGGGAACCTCTACGTCGCAGCGGCCGTCAACGAGCCCGCTTTCTCCGGGACACCGTGCGCCCTGTCGCCCCGCCCCGCAGGCAACACCGAAGCGTTCCTCCTCGAGGTCACTTTCGCTGAACACTAATTGCCGCGGACCCTGGAAAGCGCGCCTACGCATGTCAAAAGCTTCTGCCCTGCAAGCAAGTCCAAGCCATGCCGAGATAAACCGGCCGCTGTGACCCTTGCCGCCGCGCGCCGGTAGGTGTACGATGCGAGGCAGAGGTAGAGTTGGAATTGAGTAATCCGATTTAAGAGGTCGTCATCATGATTATCCGCTCGCGCATTCCCGTCCTATTTGCGGCAGTGTGTTTGTTGCTGGTGCCGGCGATAGGCCACGGCCAGCTCGGCTCGGGGGCCTCGGTCGCCTTTAATCCCGCCGCTACCGCTACCCTGGGCGACAGCAATTTCTTGAATTACCAACAATGGACCGTGGTGGGCCAAGTGAAGACACTTCGGAGCGACCCGGTGGCTCATGCCAGGGTCGAGTTGGTGCCTGTTAACACCTCGGCCGAATTCCGAGTTTTGACGACCGACCTGCAAGGCAAGTTTGATACGGTGTACATGCTGAAATCGGCGATGGACTCCGTGAAGGAACTTTCCTTCGAGGTGAATGTAACCAAGAAAGGGTTCCTCAAAGCTCACGCGCTCGTTGAATTCAACGGATCAAGCAAGGGGGTCTGGGTCATTCCCATTACCCTGCGGACTCCGGAGGAGGACCCGGATCTTCTCCCGCAAGCAGATCTGATTTCAAGCCTGGCGCCGAAGCTAAGCAAGCTGAAGGCCTCCGACGGGCTCTCGGCAGCCGGAGAGAAGGACTATACGCGCGGCGTGGCGGAGTTCTTGGAGATGAAAAAGCCGGAGCGGGCATTGACCTACTTCGCCAAGGTGATTCACCTTGATCCTTCCTGTTTGCCTTGCAAAACGATGCTCGGGCTCGCCGAACTCGCCTCCAGCGATTGGGATGGCGGCCTGCGCAGCTTCGTCGAAGTCTGCCAGAAGATGCTGCCGGACGGCAGCCCGGGACGGCCGGAACCGTTCGTCGCCTTGGGGGTGATGCAAAGCTGGCAGTATGCGCCAAAAGAAGCGGCAGGGTATTTCGTTACGGCGCTCAAGTACGCCCCTCAGGACGCTCTCGCCCTTCAGGAACTGGGCCGTTCGCAGTTGCAGATTCAGAACTGGGGCGCCGCTGTTGAATATCTTGGAAAAGCCCTGGCGGCGGGCGCTAATCCTGAGGTGCGCGTGCTGTACGTCGAGGCTTTACTGGGCGCGGGTCAATACCAGGCAGCGAATATAGAGATGTCCCGTTACCTTAACGGGCGCGACGTGAAAACCCTGCCCTTGCGCGTCCGCCAGCTATGGGCGGAGGTTGAAAATCGAAAGAAGATTGACGCCGTTTACGCCAAGGCGAAGAGCGCTCCGCGGTTCGATTATCTCCGCCATCCTCCTCTCGATCTCGAGGGATTGGTGCCCGCCACCGACCAGAAGCCTTTGGAGTCCGTCCTCAAAGCCGTGGGCCAGAACATCGCAGAAGTGTTCGCCAAACTCCCCAACACTAGTTCGCTGGAAGAGATTCATCAGGAAAAGCTGGTGCACAAGCAAAAGGTAGGCGCCACGCTGGATCAGAAGTTCCGCTATCTGTGCTTCACTCCGGACGAAGACTTTGGCCCGGGTTTCAATGAGTACCGTGCCGATCAATCCGGACTGCAAGCTGCGCCGAAGGGCCTGGGCGACGGCTTCATGCTCACTTCAGGGTTCGCCTCGGCCTCGCTCGTTTTCCATCCTATGTATCAGGCGCAATCCGACTTTCATTATCTTGGGCGGCAGAAAGTGAACGGCCATGATAACTACTTGGTGGCCTTCGCCCAGCAACCCGCCAAGGCGCGATTGAGCGGGACATTCAAGTCCGGCGGCGTGAGTTTGACCACCTTCACTCAGGGCTTGGCCTGGATTGATTGTAACAACTATCAAATTACCCGGCTCCGAACTGACCTGCTGAGGCCCTTGCCGGAAATCAAACTGGAAGGTCAAACCACCGAGATCGCGTACAGTGAAGTGCACTTCAAAGGCATGACGGAAGGATTCTGGGTACCGAGGCAAGTCACGGTTTCCGTCGATTGGAACGGCAAACATCTCCGCAACGAGCACCACTACTCCGAGTTCAAGCTCTTCCAGGTGGAGGCCACCGAGAAGCAAGGCAAACCCAAAGAGCTCAGCCAAAAGAAACAGTAAAACTCGCGCAGGAGGTAATGTCGAGTGATCCGATACGCTGGGGGCTCGTCATGAGGAAGCTGATTGTGCGCATTCACGTCCTCTTTGCAGCGGCGTTTTTGCTGCCCGTTGCCGCGATCGCCCAGGTTATTGGGCCGGCCGCCACCCCTGAAGCCGGCATTAATCTCTACACCCCGTGGATCATTCAGGGCAGCGTGAAGACGCTCCAAGGCGATCCGGTCCAGGGCGCTAAGGTTGCGATAACGCCTGTGGACGTCTCCGCCGTACCGAAAATCGCGGTGACGGACTTCCAAGGAGAGTTCCGGACGGATTACTCCTTGAATCTCTCGGGCGAGAAAGAACTCACCATCGACGTGAAGGTGACGAAGAAAGGATACCTCAAGGCTCAGGCGCTCATTACATTTGAGGAAGCAGGAAAGACCTGGGTGGTTCCCATCACACTGCGGGAGGCGGAAGCGACGGCCGGATTGCTTAACCAGGCCGACCTGATCTCAAGTCTGGCGCCGAAGCTGAGCAAGCTCAAGGCCTCCGACGGGCTCTCGGCCGGCGAGGAAAAGGACTTCGCCCGCGGGGTGACGGAGTTCCTGGAGAGGAGAAGTTCCGAGCGGGCCCTTCCATTCTTCACCAAAGTGATTCGCAAGGATGCTTCCTGCCCGGCTTGTCGCACCATGTTAGCGGTCGCTGAACTCGATTCCGGAGATTGGGATGGCGCCTACCGCAATCTCGCCGAAGCGTTCAACCAAATCCATGCCAACGGCAGCCTGGGGCGCCCGGAGCCCCTGGTGGCCTTGGGCGTGATGGAAAGCTGGAAGCACAATCCCAAGAACGCGGCCGCCTATTTTATTGAGGCGCTCAAATATGCCCCTCAAGACACGCTCGCCCTTCAGGAACTCGGCCGATCCCAGTTACAGGTCCAGAATTGGGGCGCCGCCGACGAATACCTGGGCAAGGCTTTAGGGGCGGGCGCCAAACCTGAAATACGTCTTCTGCGTATCGAGGCCCTATTGGGCGAGGATCAATTCCAGGCAGCGGACCAGGAGATGGCTCGTTACCTCGCAGGCCGTGATGTAAAGAAGATGCCCTTTGAGGCGCGTGCCCTATGGGTGAAGATTGAAAATCGCAAGAAGATCGAAGCAGACTACGGAAAGGGGAAATCCAAGGGCGATCAGGCGCTCGATTACCTCCACCATCCTCCGCTCGACGTCGAGGGTCTGCAGCCCGCAAGCGACCAGGCACAGTTGGATCCCATCCTCAGTGCAGTGGGCAAGGCCGTAGCAGAGTCTTTTGTCAATTTCCCCAACACGAGTTCACTGGAGCTGATTCACCAGGAAAAGCTCCAGCACAAGCAAAAGACACCTGACACACTCGATCAGAAGTTTCGCTACTTGTGCTTCGCTCCGGTCCTGTCCTGGGGGCCGGGCTTCAATGAGTACCGTACTGATTTGGGGGGCCGGCAGACGACGCCGGCAGGTCTGGGGGACGGGTTCATGCTCACCTCGGGATTTGCCGCGGCGGCGCTTGTTTTCCATCCCCAGTACCAATCGCAAGCAGAGTTTCGCTACCTCGGCCGGCAGAAGATCGACGGCCGTGATACCTTTTTGGTGGCCTTTGCCCAGCAGCCGGCGAAAGCGCAATTCACCGGCGCCTTCAAATCCGGTGATACCTTCGTAACGACTTTCTCCCAGGGCTTGGCTTGGATCGACTCCAAGACCTACCAGATCACCCGCCTCCGCAGCGACCTGCTGAAGCCTGTGCAGGAACTCAAATTGCAACGCGAAACAACTGAAATCGCTTATGGCGAAGTTCACTTTAAAGACAAAAGCACGGGAATCTGGGTTCCACAGCAAGTCACCGTGACCGTGGATTGGAACGGCAAACACCTCCGCAACCAGCATCGCTACTCGGAATTCAAACTCTTCCATGTGGATGCCACCGAGAAAGTCGGAGCGCCTAAAGAGGTCGCGCGCCCGTCCAATTAACGAGTAGCGCTGGCCTTTAGGTCAGCACGGCTCAGGACACCCGAAGGAGGCAGGGTAACGGAAATGGACGCGAAAATCGGAAAAGGGTTGGGCCGCCTCAAAGTCGCCGCCCGCCTGGTCATGCTATCGCTTGTCATTATCTCCTGCGTCATACTGATTAATACTATTATTACCGCTGATGATGCTCCCGCGCATCCCGGTTATTACCGCGATCCTGCTCTCCACGGCGATACGATCATCTTTACGGCTGAAGGGGATCTCTGGACCGTCAGCGTGAAGGGTGGCGCGGCGCGGCGGCTCACCTCCAATCCCGGGCACGAAGGTGGCGCGGCCATTTCTCCCGACGGCCGCACCGTTGCCTTCAGCGCTGAATACGAGGGCCCGACGGAAGTGTACACGATGCCGGTGGAGGGCGGCTTGCCTCAGCGCATCACCTGGGACGGAGACGCGGCCGTGGCGGGCTGGACGCCCGACGGGCGCGTGCTCGTCCGCACCGGCCGCTACTCCACGCTGCCCGACCCCAAACTGGTGGCCGTCGATAGCCACGGCGGGCGCGAGGTGGTGCCTTTGGCTCAAGCCGCCGAGGCCAGTTATACGCCGGACGGCCGCACCCTGTTCTTCACCCGCTACAACCGCCAGCCGAGTTTCACGAAACGGTACAAGGGGGGCACGGCGGAGCAACTCTGGCGCTACGACGCCGGCGCGGAGGCCGTCCCTTTGACCGCTGACTGGCCCGGCACTTCCCACAATCCCATGTTCTGGGACGGCCGAGTGTACTTTCTCTCCGACCGCGACGGGGTGATGAACATCTACTCGATGGACCGCAACGGCCACGGCCTGAAGCAGCACACTCACCAGCACAGTTTCGATATTCAGTGGGCGTCACTCTCGAGCGGCCGCATGGCGTATCAATGTGGGGCCGACCTCTGGCTGCTCGATCTCAAGACCGGACACGACGCCATCATCAACATCTCACTGGTCAGCGACTTCGATCAGTTGCGCGACCATTGGGTGAAGAGCCCGCTCGGCTATCTCACCCAGGTTCACATCTCACCCACCGGCGATGCGGCTGTTTTCACCGCGCGTGGCGAAGTATTCACTCTCCCCGCCAAGAGCGGGCGAATCGTCAAGGTAGCCGGGAACTCCGCAGTCCGTTACCGCCAGGCCCGCTACCTGCCTGACGGCAAGAACATCATCGCGCTCTCCACCGAAAGCGGCGAAACCGAATTTTGGAAATACCCGGCTAACGGAATCGGCGCGCCCGAGCAGTGGACGCAAGATGCCAAGGTGCTGCGCTGGGAAGGCGTGCCATCGCCGGACGGCCGCTGGCTGGCGCATCACAACAAGGACCAGCAGTTGTGGCTGCTCGATACCAAGACAAAGCAGCAGAAGCTGATCGCGCAGTCGATGGTCGGAGACTTCGAGGACCTCACCTGGTCGCCGGACAGCCAGTGGCTTGCCTATGTGGAAGCGGCCACCAATACTTTCAGCCAGATCAAGGTTCTGAATGCGAATACCGGCGCCATTCACACCCTCAGTTCCGACCGCTACAACAGCGGCAACCCCGCCTGGAGCGCGGATGGCAAGTGGCTCTACTTCCTTTCCGACCGCATGCTGAGGACGGCGGTGCAGTCCCCCTGGGGGGCGCGGCAGCCGGACCCCTACTTCGATCGCTCCATGAAAGTGTACGAGATTGCACTCGCCCCGGGCCTGCGCTCGCCCTTCGCACCGGCGGATGAACTGCATCCCGATCAGCCCGCCAAGCCGGAGGAGACGAAGACGGAGAAACCGGCGGAGGCCAAGCCCGCCGCGTCGCAGCCGAGCCAAGCGAGCGAGGCAAAACCCGGTCAGGCGGCTGAGGCGAAGAAACCGGCGCCCCCCACCGTGAACATTGACTTCAACGCGCTGACAGCGCGGCTCAATGAGGTACCCGTGCCCCCCGGCAATTACTCCGACCTCCAGGCTGGTGAGAAACGAATTTGCTGGCTGGATCGCGATCAGGGCGCTCCGCCTAAAGAGAATCTTGCCTGCGTGGATATCGCCAACAAGGGCGATTCTCCCGAGACTGTCCTCGCCGACGTGAAGGGTTTCGAGATGTCGCTGGATCGTAAAAAGATGCTGGTGGCGAAGGGCGATGACTTCTATATTTTCGACGCCGACGTCAAAGCCGCCGCGCTTTCCGATCCCAAGGCGCTTCCCAAGGCCAAGATGGACCTCTCTCGATGGACGTTCGATACCAATCCCCGCGCCGAATTCCGCGAACTCTTTGCGGATGCCTGGCGGCTGGAGCGCGATTATTTCTATGACCGCAACATGCAGGGCGTGGACTGGAAAGCCATGCGCGATCGGTACCTTCCCTTGGCTGACCGGGTGGCGGACCGTGACGACCTGAACGAGGTGATCGCGCAAATGGTGAGCGAACTTTCGGCGCTTCACATCTTCGTCTTCGGCGGCGATGCCCGCAAGCCGGCGGATGACGTCGCGCTGGCCTCGCTCGGCGCCCGCCTGCGGCGCGATGATCAGGCCGGCGGGTTCGTGGTCGAGCATATCTACCTTCACGATCCCGACCTGCCCAACGAAGCCCCACCGCTGGCTCGGCCCGACTCGATCGTGCACGAAGGCGAGGTAATTATCAGCATCGATTCTGAAAACTTGCTCAGCGTTCCCGACGAACGGGCGCTGCTGCGCGGCAAGGCGGGCCGCCAGGTGCTGCTGCGCGTCAAGTCCACGGCCGGGCAGATCCGGGAGGTCATCGCGACGCCCATTTCGAGCCCTGAGGAACGCAACCTGCGATATAAAGAGTGGGAGTACACGCGCCGGCTGAAAGTCGAGAAGGACTCGCAAGGGCACATCGGTTACGTTCACCTGCGCGCCATGGGCTCCGGCGATATCGAGCAGTGGGCGCGTGAGTTCTATCCCGTCTTCGATCGCCAGGGGCTGATCATCGACGTGCGCCATAACGGCGGGGGCAACATCGATTCCTGGCTGCTCTCAAAACTCCAGCGTCAGGCGTGGTTTTATTGGCAGCCTCGGGTTGGCAATCCCACCTGGAACATGCAGTACGCCTTCCGCGGCCACATGGTGGTGCTCTGCGATCGTTTGACCGGTTCCGACGGCGAGGCCTTCACCGAAGGCTTTCGGCGCCTCGCTCTGGGCAAGGTCATCGGGGTGCGCACCTGGGGAGGCGAGATCTGGCTCTCGGCGAACAACCGGCTTGCCGACAGCGGGATCGCCACGGCCGCCGAGATGGGTGTCTACGGACCGGAAGGCAAATGGCTGATCGAAGGGCACGGGGTGGACCCGGACCTAGTGGTAGATGACCTACCACATGCCACCTTCCAGGGCAGTGACGCGCAGCTTGACGCCGCCCTGAAGCTGCTCCAGGAGGAAATCCAAAAGGATCCGCGCCCGGTGCCCAAAGCGCCGCCGTATCCGAACAAGGCGTTCAAGTACGGAGAGTAACAAAAGGCAATGATAGCCCTCTCCCTTGGGGAGAGGGCTGCCGATTCAAGCTCCTCTCCGCCCGCACGTGGCGCGCTCACTTCCTCGCCGCCAACTCGTGCAGGTGTTTGCGTAACTCGATGGAGTCCGGCGCGGTGGGATCGAGCTCCAGGTAGGTCTCATATTCCTGCCGGGCGCGAGCTTTGTCGCCGGCCGCCTCGAGGGCCACGCCAAAATTGTAATGAGTAATAGGCTCGGCGGGTTGCAGGCGGAGAGCTTCCTCATACTCCTGGATAGCGGGATTGAATTGGCGCGTCTTGAGCAAGCTGTTGGCGAGATCGACATGCGCCACGGCGTCCTTGGGGTTCAGGCGCAGGTACTCGCGGTAATTGCCGATGGCGTCGGCGAGTTGGCCGGAGTGCGAGAAGGCGTCCGCCAGCGCCAGCCGCGCCTCCGCGTAATCGGTTTTGTCGCGCAGGGCTTCCTGCAACTCCTTGATCCCCTCCTCCGCCTTGCCCATCCGTAGCCAGGCGTTGGCGAGCGCGAAATGGGCCTCGGGGCTGTTGGGGATGATGTGCAGAACCGCCTGTGCCTCCTCCGCGGACCCCTCCGGGTCGTTCAGGTGGCTGAGCGCGATGGATAGATTCAGGTGCGCGTCAGACCAATCGGGGCGCAGTTTAAGCGCTTCCCGAAAGGCGTCCGAAGCGCCTTTCCAGTCCGCCAGTTGCTCGAGGGCCAGCCCCAGATTCTCCTGCGCCTGGGGGTCGTTGCGGCGCGACAGGCTGGTTCGGAATGCCTGCACCGCGCCTTTGTAATCGCCCTTGTTGTAGAGAGCGTTGCCCAAATCGAGTTGATAACCGGCAAAGCTCGGGTCGAGCTGAGCCGCCTGCTCGCTCTCGCTGGCCGACCCGGCCGCGTCCCCTGCCTGGCGCAGGGCGCCGGCGAGGCGGGAGTGGAGCGTGGGATCGTCAGGCCGA
>Ga0326728_10011422_pt1 | contig 20287 bp, 21 predicted proteins | sample MB3enrmetagenome_FD_207602 | JGI IMG/M metagenome (GOLD analysis project Ga0326728, IMG submission 207602) | Lab enriched peat soil microbial communities from McLean, Ithaca, NY, United States - MB31MN | ecosystem: Environmental > Terrestrial > Soil > Wetlands > Peat | place: USA: New York... | reverse complement strand
TTCGCAAACCATCGGCACGCAGAGAACCTGCCGCACCTGGTAGCCGCCCGCCGAACTCAGGTTGCGCAGATGGCGAGTATCGCTGCCGGCGTCGTTCACGATCAGAACCTGGTTGTCGCGAATACAGGCGCCCACCAGGCCCTGGTCGATTTGGATAAACAGCGGATCGACGCCGTGAGCCACCTTGGTCCAGAGCTGGTTTTTCTCCTTGTCGACCAGCCACAGGCTGCAGCGATCGGCGCCGATCAGGTCGCGGGCGAAGTCCGCGTTCAGGCGCGCAAGCTCCTCGATCCTGCTCTCGCGGCTGATGCGCGCGGCATGCTCAAAGATCGCCTGCGTGACGCGATCCGATTCGATTCTTCTATCGACAGTCTTCGTGCTCAAATCTGAACTCTTTTTCCCGGGAGCGTCCCCGGCGCCGCTCGCCCGTGAGAGTTACGGTATACAAGAGTTCGGCGTGCGTTGTAAAGGCGCGGCGCCCTGGCGGGCCTCGCTGCCTCAATAGAACAAGTACTTCCGCCAGCGATCGTCGCTGCGGCCCAGCATGCGCATGATCTGCCGGCTGGTGTGCAGGCTGAAGGGCTTGGGCTCGCGCAGCAGGATCATGTCGTCGATCTCGTTCAGCATCCGGTTGCCCTTGTGCCGGTTGCAGGTGTGGCAACATGCCACCAGGTTCTCCCAGGTCGAATTGCCGCCGCGTGAGCGCGGAATCACGTGGTCAAGGGTCAATTCGCTGGGCGGCAGCGTTTCGCCGCAGTACTGGCAGGTATTGCGGTCGCGCAGCAGGATGTTTTTGCGCGACAGGGCCCGCGTCTGGTGCGGAATGCGCCGGTATTCCAGCAACCGGATCACCGACGGCATGGGGATGTGGCTGCGCTGTGAGTACAGCATCAGGCCGTGCTCTTCTTCAGTGCGCGCAATGCCCTTCAACACCAGCACCAGCGCGCGGCGCGCCCCGCATATATTGATGGGCTCATACGACGCGTTCAGCACCAGCACCGGCATCTGCAGTATGTGCATTGACTGTGCAATGTAGGTGCCGGCCGCGTGGTCGGCGGCCATCGCCGCGGCCTTGGCAATCGCTTTCTGCTTGCGAGCATGAATCATGGCTTTACCCAGCGACATGTTTTCCCCTCGTCAGATAATCGTCAGATGAATCGTTGGCCGTATGAATGAATCCCGATCACTCGTGATCGTTCGCGTTTTGCCTCGTTCTCCTTGCCGGTCCCGTTTGAAAACTGAATCAGAAACCTGCGCCGTCGAAATCCGCGCCAATCGCGCTTTCAGCGTCCCCGTCCATTTGCTCCCCGTTCGGGGCGCCATGCCGCTGCGCGCGGGCCAGCGTCGCCACCCACACTGAGGCTGCTCCAGCCCGGGCCAGCGCCTGCGCCGCCGCGCGCGCCGTGGCGCCCGTGGTCAAGATGTCGTCAACCAGCAGAACATGCTTTGCCGTCACCCGGCCGGCGTCGGCAACCGAGAAAGCGCCGCGCACATTCAGGCGCCGCTGGCGGGGAGTCAGCCCCGCCTGGCTGTCAGTGGGGCGCAACCGCAGCAGCGTGCTGGGGGCCAACGTGAGCTGCCACGCGGGATGCGTCTCCCTCAACTCGCGCAGCGCCTCTTCAGCCAACGCCCGCGCCTGGTTGAATCCCCGCTGGGCATATTTGCTGCGATGCAGCGGTACCGGAACCACCAGCATCTCTGCCGGCGCCTCGCCGGCAAGTTTGGCAATGGCCTGAGCAAGCATCGGTCCAAGGACCCGCGCGACCGGATGCAGGCGGTTGTATTTGAGGGCGTGAATCGCCTCGCGCATGCCGCCCTCGTAAAGCCCGTAGGCTACCGCTCTCACAAACGGAGGCGGAGCCATGCGGCAGGCCCGGCACAGGCTCGAGTAGCCGCCGCGGTCGAGCGTGTCGCCGCAACGGCTGCAGGCCTGGCCGTCGAGCGCAGGAATCCCGGCCCAGCAAAGATCGCAGATTGGAACAGAGGAAATCTGCGGCAGGGGAGTGCCGCATAGAGAACAGGAGGCGGGGAGGAGGGCGCAACCGACTGCATCCACCGGACTTCGAAGCACGCGAACTACAGCTCGCCACCGCGTGGTCTCCGATGGCGGAACGTCGAACGTCAGTGAACCGGAGTCCCTGCGGAAGACGCACCTCGATTCGAGGAGCGGAAATGAATCCGCTCTATGCGGCCAGTATAGCGCAACCTGAAATCAGGTTCTATGGCGGCACTATGAAAAGAACAGGCTCCGAGCCGGCAGTCCGGGAGCGCGAAGGCCCGAAAAACAAGAATCCACACCGGTTGAGGCGAACCCAACTAAGAAACACAAAGGGCGCAGAGACTCGCCGTTGCCTCTGCGCCCAAAGTCAAGGAGCCGATCCGGCCCTAAAACACGCCCGCCATGTAGGCCTCGCTGGCCTTCGCCTTCTCGTCCCTGGCCCCGCTCTCAGCCAGCACTACCGGCGATAGAGTAATGACCGGGCAGGAGGCGTGCGCCAATACCTTGTAGACCACGCCGTGGCGCGTGACGGCCGCAAAGGCCGACGCGCCCTGGGCGCCCAGCACAATCAGGTCGGCCTGTTGAGCGCGGCTCTGGTAGAGAAGTTCTTCGGTTGGATCGCCGGGCACAACGATCGTCTGGATCGGAATCTTGCCCTGCAGCCTGTCTGGAATCAACGCCAGCATCTCGTTTTCGACATCGTCGAGCGAGCGGCCGGCCAGGAACTCAGCCCGGTCCTGCGGCCGGATCACGTGCTGCAGAATCAGACGCGCCTGGTGCCGGGCAGCCAGCTCCGCCGCAAAGGCGGCCACCTGGCTGCTCGATTCGTTCAGGCTCGCGGCACACAAAATCGACCGGGTGGCGAAGCTGCGGTAAGCTCCGTCGACCACCTCGGGTCCGACGATAAACACCGGCACATTCGCGGTCCTGAGCACCGCCTCGGCCACCGAGCCCACCAGCAGCTTACCGATCGGACCGGGCGAGTGCGTTCCCATCACGATGCGGTCAATCTCACGTTCGCGGCAGAAGGCAAGAATCTGGTCGCTGGGCAGCCCCGGCCGCACCACAATCTCGCAACACAGGCCTGCTTCGCGAACGCGTTTGGCCAACGGCTCAAGCTGTTCTTTTTCGACGCGCGCGGCCGCCGCGTAGTCGTAATAGCGGATGCCCGAAGTCTCAGTCGCGGCAACCACCAGCGTGTCATAGGCATGGAAGAGGATGAGATCGGCGTCAAACTCGATGGCCTGGGCAAGGGCGAACGAAAAGGCGCTTTGATTGGCGGGAATCTCAGAGGCAAAGAGGATGGTGGAGGGTCTGCTCCAACCCGGCTTCAATACAACGGCCATGGCAACCTCCTGAGAGGCTTTTTGAGACTATCGCAGAATGCTTTTTCTGCGACGGTGTTTTGTCGCACATCGAGGTGTGATTTAACTCACTCAAAAACAGTCTTTCTACTCTCGCTCACCAACTCCGGGAATTGGTTTCCCATCGATCAGGCGCACCGTTGCGCGCCCTCTTATTCCGTTGCCTGATTGTGTTCCCATCGCCGGATTTTGTCCAGCAATTGCCGGCCGCGGTGTTGTCCTGATTTGGAATCCACAGTATCCACAGCCTTATCCTCGGATTTTTGGTGCTGCGTGTGCCTAATAGACCATACAGCGCCTATTTGAGCGCGTATTACAGCACTTACCGTACTGCGAGTCCATTTTGAGACGTTCGGGTTCCTTGCGCTGACCGCGTGGAGTGATCCCAATCACATCCAAGGCCCTTCAAACCCTGATCTTCTGAATGCGAATCGCGGCCCTTGGTGAACGATCCTCCGGTTGAGGCGCTGCCTTATCTTTCGGTAGCATTTGGGTTTTTCTTCAACCGATCCTTCTCCTTCCCGGCCTGTGAACCTGCTTCCCCCGCCTGGCTCGCTGCGATTCGACAGCAATTCCACAATTGCTGTTGCTCGGATCTGCTTCCGTCCGGTGGCTTTTTCATCAAGAAAAAGCCGCGCTGCACGGCGCCGGAGAGAGCAAGTAAATTGTGGAATTGCTCTTAAGGAGGCCATATGCAGCCAATGCATAATATTCCCGCCCGCGGCGGGATCGATTACGACGAATCGCCGTTTCTGGCCATCTGGGAGGTCACGCAGTCCTGTGACCTGGCCTGCAAGCACTGCCGCGCGGCCGCGCAGCCCATCGCCCACCCCGACCAGCTGACCCACGAAGAGGGCATGAATCTTATCGACCAGATCGCCGACATGCACATCCCCATCTTCATCTTCAAGCTCAAAGAGGCCGGTCTGGTGCGGCTCGGCATCTCGCTCGATGGCTCGACCCCCGAGATCCACGACGCTTTCCGCGGGCTGCCCGGCGCATGGGCCCGCACCATCCAGGCCATCGAGTGGGCGGGCGAAGCCGGCATCCCCATCCAGGTGCACACCACCATCAGCCGCCACAACGCCCACGACCTCGACAGCCTCTGCAGTCTCTTCGAGCGGCTCGCCATCGTCATGTGGAATGTCTTCTTCCTGGTTCCCGTAGGCCGCGGCCAGCTCGACGACCTGCTCAGCGGCGAGGACTTCGAGCGCGTCTTTCAAAAGATCTACGAGCTCTCGCTGCGCGCCAACTTCCAGATCAAGACCACTGAGGCCATGCACTACCGCCGCTACCTGCTGCAGCACAACCTCGAGGAAAGGAAGATGGGCCACGGTCACGGTGCACGACCCACGGCCAACGATTCACGGCCCTACGAGCCCGGCGCGCCCAAGGCCGATGCAGCTACCCGCAACCACAGCTGGGCCACGCGCCGCGTCAACGACGGCAAAGGCTTCATGTTCATCTCGCACGTGGGCAACGTCTACCCCAGCGGATTCCTGCCCATCCACGCCGGCAACATCCGCGAAGCGCCGCTCGCCGAGATCTACCGTAACGCGCCCATCTTCAAGGCCCTGCGCGACACCGGGCGCCTCGAGGGCAAGTGCGGCGCCTGCGAGTTCAAGGAGATTTGCGGCGGGTCGCGGGCGCGGGCGTACGCGCTCACCGGCGATCCGCTGGCGCAGGAGCCCTGCTGCATCTACCAGCCCAAAAACTGGGACCCGGAGCTGGAGCAGAAGGCGGAGGCGTTCCAGCAATGGGCGCCCGCCGAGCCGCTGGTGACGCTGTAAATCGGGCACCTATCGCATCTACGCAAAATGCGTAAATACTTACGCATTTTGCGTAAATGGCAGCCCCGCCGCTCTCCTCAGTGCCCCGCCCCCGCCTCCACCTTCCCCCTGAACCGGCTGTAGACAAACACCACATACGTCACCTCCAGCGCTATGTCTTCAAGCTTCGATCTATTCACTATTCAATTAATTTGAATATTGAATAGTTATGCCCTAGAATCAAATAGTGCTCCGGCCTCTCGATCTCGTCGTCCTGCTCAAGCTCTCCCTCGAGGAAGGCAGACCTCCCTATCTCCAGCTCGCCCAAGACCTCTATCTGTATCCATCTGAGGTCTATTCGTCAGTCAAACGCGCCCGTGCCTCCCAACTCGTGCAGGGACCGGAGCTGGGAGACCGGCTTAACCGTTCGGCTCTTCTCGAATTCCTGCTGCACGGTGTGCGGTATGCTTTCCCACCGGTCAGGGGAACCCTTACCCGCGGCGTTCCTACTGCTTATGCTGCACCGCCGCTAAGCCTTTCCATCGCGCCAGGTAGCGATCCGCCTCCTGTCTGGCCTCTGAGCACAGGCACCGTGCGCGGCGTCAGCTTCTCTCCGTTGCACAAGAATGTTCCACGCGCGGCGCTTGCCGATCGCCGGCTCTATGAGTTATTGGCCCTGGTAGACGCCCTGCGCGACGGGCGTGCCCGCGAACGCGCGCTGGCAGGTCGCGAACTGGCCAAACGGATCGGAAAGGGTGATCGTGGCGCACCCAAATCTTGAACTCCTTGAATTAACGGCTGAAGCGCTTCGACCCCTTCTCTCAGAGATCGCCTTTGTCGGCGGTTGTGTTACCGCCCTGCATATTACTGACCCGGCTGCCGCGCCCGTGCGAATTACTCGCGACGTTGATGTAATTTCTGAAATTACTTCATACAGCGAGTACGTGGCTTTTTCAGAGCGGCTGCGCGGCCTGGGATTCGAGGAAGATGCCGGAGAAGGCGCGCCGCTTTGCCGCTGGAGACGCAGTGGTCTGATCGTCGACGTAATGCCTCTCGACGAGAAAATCCTGGGTTTCTCAAACCGCTGGTATGCCGGCGCATTGCGCTCGGCTACGCTGATTCAACTCGAGTCTGGCCTGTCTTTGAAGGTTGCGCCGGCGCCTCATTTTCTCGCCACTAAGCTGGAAGCATTCCGCGGAAGAGGCAAGGGGGACTATTTCGCCAGCCATGATCTAGAGGATTTGATCGCAGTAATTGATGGCCGGGAGAGCATCGTCGACGACGTAACCGCGGCTCCCGTTGAATTAAGAGCCTTCATGGCGGAGGGCATCCGATCGTTCATTGCCGATCCTCGATTTCTCGACGCGTTACCCGGCTTCCTGCTTCCCGATGAAGCAAGTCAGGGACGTCTGACGCACCTATTCGATCGGCTCGGGACCCTGGCGCGGCTTTGACGCGCTTCGGCCCGAGGCCAACCAAGGCCTCGAACAGACCTGCCCCCCTCAATGCCCCTCCGCCTCCACCTTCCCTTTGAACCGGCTGTACACAAACACCACGTAGGCCACCGCCAGCGCCATGCCGAAGAGCCACCACGCCAGGCCCACGGCCAATGTGTGCGGGCCGCTGATCGCGCGGCTGAGTGTAATGTCGTTGGCCGCGCCGGTGGTGGCCGGCAGCAGCGTGGGATAGAGCGCCCAGCACGCCCCCGCCAGCATGAAGAACAGGTATACGCACGAGGCCAGAAATGCCTTCAGCGCCGCGCCCTTGCGGGTCCACACCAGGATCGCCACCAGCGATGCGACCACTCCCAGCGGAACGATGTAGGTCACCGGGTAATGGTTGTAGTTGTCCAGCCCCGAGGGCCGCACGGCGATGGTCGCAATCAGGCTTACTACCGTCAGCGCCAGCAGCGCGCCCCACAGCGGCTTTACCAGGCTCCGCGCCCGCTGCTCCAGTTCGCCCTCGGTTTTCAGCGCCAGCCACAAAGCCCCGTGCAGGGTGAGCGCCACCAGCGCCACCAGTCCGCCGATCACCGTATACCAGTCCAGAATCCCGGGCGCAGGTCCCGGCATCCAGTTGGTCCACAGCGGCAAAAAGAAGTACCCCGTAGCCTGAAGCGGCACTCCGCGAATCACATTGGCCAATGCCGCGCCGTAGAAGATCGTCAGCAGCGCGCTCGCCAGTCCGAAGACTCCGTCAAGCAGCGACTGCCACACTCCCATGTCGAGATGGTTGCGCAGCTCCAGGCTCACGCCCCGCAATATCAGCAGCCACAGCACGATCATCAGCGGCAGATAGAAGCCCGAAAACGCCGAGGCATAGAGCAGCGGAAAGGCAAAGTAAAGCGTGCCGCCACCGGCCAGCAGCCACACCTCGTTACCGTCCCACACCGGCCCAATGCTGCGCAGCGTTATGTTGCGCTCCTGCTCGTTTCGCGCCAGAAACAAGTGCAGTACGCCTACGCCCAGGTCAAAACCGTCGAGCACCACGTACCCGACGATCATCACCGCAACCAGCCAGAACCAGATGAATCCCATCATGCGTGCACCTCCTCCGGTCCCCGCGCAATCTCTCGATAAATGAGCACCGTGAACAACACCCCCAGCAGCAGGTACATGCCCATGAATCCCAGCAGCGTAAACAAGCCGTTACCCACCGAAACCATATCGCTGTAACCTTCGCTCGTCCGCATCAATCCGTAAATCAGCCACGGCTGCCGCCCCAGTTCGGCCGTCATCCAGCCGGCCGTGTTGGCGATATAGGGCAGCGGAAAACTCAAAAGCAGCGCCCACAGCGCCCAGCGCGCGCTCGACAATTTGTCCCGCCACAGCAGTAGCGCGCATACCAGCATCAGCAGAACAAACCACGTCCCCAGCCCGGCCATGATGTGGTAGCTGTAGTAAAGCAACGGCAGCGCCGTGGGCCACTGGTCGCGCGGAACCTGGTCGAGCCCCTTCACCTCGGCCTTGGTTGTGCCGTAGATGAGAAAGCTCAGCACATCGTTCACCGCAATCGGGTTGTCGATCTGCTGGGTCTCTTCGTTGGGCTGGCCCATCAGCACAATGGGCGCGCCGATCTCGGTCCTGAAGAGCCCCTCCATGGCGGCCATCGCCGCCGGCTGGTTGCGCGCCACATATTTGCCGTGCAAATCCCCCGTCGGAAAGATGATTGCCACTGTCGAAATCGCCCCGGCAATCACGCCCACCTTCAGGAAAATCTCGGCATACTCCTTGCGGCACCCCTCCAAAAGGTAAAAGGCGCCCACGGCGCCCATCACAAACGAGCCCGTCACAACCGCCCCGGTCATGTTGTGCATGTACTGCAGCAAGCCCCAGGGATTGAGCAGCAACTGCCAGAAGCTGAGCACCTCAAAGTGGCCATCGGGCATTCGTTCATACGCTACCGGGTGCTGCATCCACGCGTCGGTCACGATGATGAAGAAGCCCGAGATCCACGAGCCCAGCCACACCATCACGGCCGAGAACCAGTGCATCGTTTTCGAGAGCCGCTTTTCGCCGTAGAGGAACAGCCCCAGAAACGCCGATTCCAGGAAGAAGCTGAATACTCCCTCCATGGCCAGCGGTTGGCCGATGACGCCGCCCGAAAGCCTTGAGAACCGCGCCCAATTGGTGCCGAACTCAAACTCCATGGGGATTCCGGTGACCACGCCGAAGACAAAGTTGATGGCGAAGATGCGTCCCCAGAAGCGCGCGGCCCGGTCCCAGTTGGCGTCGCCGGTGCGCAGCGCCACCGTTTTGAGCACCACGATCAGCAGGCCCAACCCCATGGTGAGCTGCGGAAACAGGTAGTGAAAGGTCACGGTGAAGGCAAAGTGAAGGCGGTGAATCAACTCGGCGCTCAAATAGGGCCTCCTGTCAGGGAACGCGGCCGGGAGGAAATGGACCCGCTTGGGAAAGCCGCCCAAAGCAATGCCGGAACCCAAACTCACCAGATGCAGCCGTGCAAACAGGCCCAATCAGCTGCGACGCAAGCCGCCCAGCGAGTGATATAAATCACATGCAACGCGTACCCTGCGCCTTGATTCTAAACCTGCGGAGTGCTTCTCCGGCGGGGAGCAGAGACTCCGTTCCTCAGCACAGCTTTAGATGTGTTTTCATAATAGTGGGGTCGGGAAAAAATGCGCATTGCGATCATCGGCGGCGGAATTGCGGGCCTTTCGGCCGCCTATGAGCTCGAAAAAACGCGCGCCGCTGGCGAGCCAGTGCGGTATACGCTCTTCGAGTCACGTCCCGTGCTGGGTGGTTCGCTGGCGTCGGAGATCGTCAACGGAGCGGTCATTGAGAAGGGCCCCGACTCGTTCATTACCGAGAAGCCCGCGGCCGCCGAACTGTGCCGCGAACTGGGCCTCGGCGATCAGCTCATCCCCTCGAACGACGCGGCCCGCAAAACCTGGATCGTGGTACGCAACCGGCTGGTGCCGCTGCCCGACGGCCTCATGTTCCTGATTCCTACCAAGCTGGTGCCCACCGCGCTCACGCGGCTGTTCAGTCTCCGCACCAAGATTCGCATGGCGCTTGAGCTGCTGCATCCTCCGCGCCCCAGCGAGGCAGACGAGTCAGTTGCCGCGCTGGTGGAGCGCCACTTTGGCGCCGAGGCCGTCGATCGCCTCGCCGATCCGCTATTGAGCGGCATCTACGGCGGCGACGCCGCGCAGCTCAGCGCGCAAACCGTGCTGCCGCGGCTCGTGGAGATGGAACGCAAATACGGCTCGCTCACCCGCGGCATGCTGGCTGCACATCGGCAGATGGCCGCTAATGCACGGAACTCGTCCAAAACGCAAAAGCGCGGAGCGCCGCCGGCGATATTCACTGCCCTCCGCGGCGGCATGCAACAGATGGTTGACGCCATCACCGCGCGTCTCGATCCCGCCGCCATCAGAACCGACACCCAGGTAAAGGCGGTCGAAAAGACTGCCGAAGGCTGGCAAGTCACTGCCGGCCCCGGCTCTCAGGAATTCGACGCCGTCATCATGGCTTCGCCGGCCTGGGCTGCCGGCGCGTTGCTCCGCGGGGTCGATGCCCAACTTGGCGATGAGCTCTCTGCCATTCCTTACTCCTCGTCGATCACCGTCAATCTGGTTTACGACGAAGCCAACCTGGGCACGCTGCCTGAGGGATTTGGATTCATTGTTCCCGCCAGCGAACGCCGCACCTTGCTTGCCTGCACCTTTGCGCACCGCAAATTCCTCGGCCGCACTCCGCCCGGCAAGGCCGTCTTTCGCGCCTTCCTGGGCGGCATGAACAACGAATCGCTGCTTGGCGAAAGCGACGAAGCCCTGCTGGCCGCCGTGCGCCGCGAGCTGACTGAGATCCTCGGCGCTAAAGTCATTAGCCCCGCGGCTCAGCCGGAGTACGTGCAGATCTCGCGCTGGCGACGCGCCATGGCCCAGTACGCCGTGGGCCACAAAGACCGCATGGCCCGCATCAACGCGCGCCTCGCGGGACTCCCCGGCCTGCGCCTGGCCGGCAATGCCTACGACGGCATCGGCGTCCCCGACTGCATCCGCCTGGGCCGCAAAGCGGCGAGGGAGCTGGCTGCTACTGCGCAAACAGGTCAGCGGATTGACCAACTCCGCGAGCATGAGACGGCCCGCTGACTTGCTGACTTGCTGACTTGCTAACCCCGCTATACTCATCCCAGACCCATGACGGCCGGCACGCAAACATTTCTGTCCACCATCGTGGCCTCGACTCGATCGATCGTTGCCGCAAGCAAGATGCACACCTCGCTTGCCGATCTGGAGCGCCGCGCCACCCAGCACCATCCCCGCGGATGGGCCGCGGCCTTGCGCCGGGGCCCCCAGCGACAGGTTTTCGTCGATGGGGTGGAGAGCCGCCAGGCGGAACTCGGGCCCGCGGTGATTGCAGAAATCAAGAAAGCGTCGCCTTCGAAGGGCCTGATCCGCGCCGACTTCGATCCTGCCTGGATCGCGCGCCGTTACCGCGCCGGCGGAGCGGCGGCTCTCTCCGTGCTCACCGACGAGCCTTACTTCCAGGGCAGCCTGCGCAACCTTGAGCTGGCCTCGGCAGCCGTGCCGCTCCCATGCCTGCGCAAGGACTTCATCGTCGACGAGTACCAGATCGTCGAGGCGCGCGCTCATCGCGCCGACGCCATTCTGCTCATCGCGGCCGCGCTCACCAGCGCCGAGATGAAACACCTTGCCTCAGTCGCCGACGGATTCTCGCTCGACATGCTTGTTGAAGTCCATACGTCCGATGAACTCGATCGCGTGCTCGACACCGGAATCGCCACGGGGATCGCCGCGCCCGGTGATCGCGGCGCCGTCGCCATCGGCGTGAACAACCGCGACCTGAAGTCCTTCGAGGTCGCTCTCGACACTTCGCTGGAGCTCGTGGAACGCATCCCGGCGAGCGTGGTGCGGGTCACCGAGAGCGGCATCTCGAACGCGGCCGACATCGCGCGCCTGCGCAGCGCCGGATTCAACGCCTTCCTCATCGGCGAGAGCCTGATGCGCCAGCCCGACCCCGGCGCAGCCCTCAAAGACCTGCTCGCCCAGGCAGCCCAAGCACAATGAGCCTCTGGATCAAAATCTGCGCCAACACCACGCTCTCGGACGCTCGGCTCGCCGCCGATGCGGGAGCAGACGCCGTCGGTTTTGTCTTCGCGCCCAGCCCGCGCCGCATCACGCCCCAGCAGGCCGCCGCCATCGTGCCGCACCTGCCGCCCACTCTCGAGAAGATAGGTGTCTTTGTTGACGCGTCCTTTGACGAAATCGCGTCGACCGTCGCGGCTGCCGGCCTTACCGGCGTGCAGATCCACTTCGACGCCCCGCCCGAGCTCTCCGCGCAAATCCGCGCGCGCTTCGGGCCAGGTTTGCGCATTCTGCGGGTGGTTCACTTCGACGCCGAAAACGCTGCCCGTCTGACGGGCCTTGTATCAGGGCACGACTTCAGTCGTGCCGAAAGCGGTGGACAATATAAAGGACGGGCTTTAGCCCCTGAGGGAGCTTTCTCCGACCCGCACACCGACGCCATCCTCGTCGATTCGCGCACAGTCTCCGCCGTCGGCGGCACCGGCAAGACCATTGACTGGTCTGTTGCAGCCGATACCCTGTTCCAAAACGCGAAAGCGCGCGAGCGCCGCATGGTGGCGGCAGGAGGGCTCACCCCCGAAAACATTGCCGAAGCGATCGCCACGCTGCGCCCCTGGGGCGTCGACGTGGTCAGCGGCGTCGAATCCGCGCCCGGCCGCAAGGACCCCGCCAAGGTCCGCGCCTTCATCGCCAACGCGCTCGCCGCAGCCGATCGGCGCTGAAGCAATTTCTCTCGACGCCGTCGCACCGCTGCGCAACAATGCACCCAGAGGTGGTCCCCGATGAACAAAACAGCCAGCCCCGAGCGCCAACTTGCTGGTTTCCTTGCCAAATTCACGCCCGAAGTTTCCGAGCTCGCTGAGGCAGTCCTCGACAAATTGCGCCGCCGCTATCCCACAGCGCTCGAGCTCGTCTACGACAACTACAACGCGCTCGCCATTGGCTTCTGCCCCACTGAACGCGCCTCCGACGGCATCTTCTCCATCGCGCTTTATCCCAGGTGGGTCAGCCTTTTCTTTCTCCAAGGCGCCGCCCTGCCCGATCCAGCAGGACTCCTCAAAGGCAGCGGCAAAGTCGCTAAACACATCGTGCTTCCCAAACTCTCCATGCTCGATGACCCGGCCGTAACGGCCCTCATGAGCGAGGCCGTCGCCCGCGCCCGCGTACCCTTCGACCCCAACGGCGCGCACCGTCTTATCATCAAATCCGTCTCCGCCAAGCAGCGCCCCCGCCGCCCCGCCGCAGCTGAAACCACCAAGCGTCGAACCGGGAAGAAATCTATCGTCTGACTGCGCTGCGTCCAGGAAGCGCTCGACGACAAACGCCCCGCCGTTCCCCAAGAAAGGGCTGAAGCAAATTTCGCAAGGCGGCGCGCCAGGGCTTTGAAGAAAACGCACAGATAGAACTCTCCCACACCTTGCATTCCCATCCCGACGCGAGCAACTGAGGCAGGAATCATGGGTCACATCCCGGCAAATGAGGATCTGGTAAGTCTTTTAAAATCTTGATTACCTAAAGAGGTTCCGCATATTTGATCTAGGTGCTGCACCGCAGTGCCGAAAGCGTTATGATTAATCACGCATCACATGGGTAGAAGGGGTTCCCCCGATGGCAGACCGCAAACAATTCGACAACGTGCCGACGCCCAATCCAGAACTCGCTCGCCTTCTGGAAGAGGCTCGCGGAAAACAAGTCACAGAAGAAGAGTTGCAGGAGCAGAGGATCAGTTTTGCCTTTGGCAACGCCCCGTTTAGTTCACAGCGCATCACAAAAGAAAGCGTACGAGAGTCGTCGAAGAGAATTAGTTTGAAATGCTAGGAGCCAACGGCGGGCCTTTCCAGTAGGTCCGCTGTTCACCATTCCATGTCCGTTCGAGAGAAAGACAGTCCCGAGCTGTTTTCGAATATCCAAGAGCACAATTTATTGCGGCAATATGATCTGCTTTCCAATTGCATCGAGATTGGGCTATGCAAGGGTATTGAGGCCTTCGATAAATACACGCTCTGGGCGTTGAATCACGCCGCCGTTTCCAATATTGCTCAGTTTGGCGGACGATACCGCGAGGAGCCTATTTCAGTTGGAAACCACACGCCTCCGCATTTCAAGGACGTTTCCGACTACATGGACCGGTTCTTTTCCCTTATCCACGAAAACTGGACCATCCATGATCATCCAACTCTCCTGGCAGCTTTCGCCCTTTGGCGATTGAACTGGGTCCATCCTTTTGTGGAAGGAAATGGAAGGACGGCAAGGGCGGCATGCTATTACTTGCTTTGCATGAAGGCCGGTCGACTGCTTCCTGGAAAGAGGATTGTTCCAGAACGAATCCGGGAGAATCGCGGACCATATTACGCCGCACTCCAATCGGCAGATCGGGCATGGAACGACGGGCGTTACGACGTTACTGATCTCGCCGTTTATTTGGAAGAGCTACTTAGAGACCAGCTCTTAGACGCATAGGTACTCGAACTGCCACCGATAGCCGAAAGTCGCCCGCACCTCCCTGTACACTAAAAAGTTCCCCTTTTTCGGGCAATCACGCGAGGAACCCAATGGCCTCCACCGTTCTTCCGGCTAATCCCTCCGAGTCGCGCCCCGGGCGCTTCGGCGTCTATGGCGGCCGCTACGTGCCCGAGACACTGATGGCCGCGCTCCTCGAACTCGAGCACGAGTACGAGGCCGCCAAGGCCGACGCCGCTTTTCAGGCCGAGCTCAACTCGCTGCTAGCCGACTACGCCGGCCGCCCCACGCCGCTTTATTTTGCCAAGCGCCTGACTGAAACCCTTGGCGGCGCAAAGATCTACCTCAAGCGCGAAGACCTGCTCCACACCGGCGCGCACAAGATCAACAACGCCCTCGGCCAGGGCCTGCTGGCCAAGCGCATGGGCAAAAAGCGCATTATCGCTGAAACCGGAGCCGGCCAGCACGGCGTGGCCACGGCAACCGTCTGCGCGCTGTTGGGTCTCGAGTGCGTGGTCTATATGGGCGACGTTGATATGGAGCGCCAGGAGCTGAACGTGCTCCGCATGCGCCTGCTCGGCGCCGAGGTTCGCGGCGTAAGTTCTGGCTCCAAGACGCTCAAAGACGCCATCAGCGAGGCCATGCGCGACTGGGTCACCAACGTCCGCACCACGTACTATTTGCTCGGCAGCGCTCTCGGCGCGCACCCATACCCCACCATGGTGCGCGACTTCCACCGCTGCATCGGCCGCGAGATCAAAGAACAGATCCTCCAGAAAGAAGGCCGCCTGCCATCGGCAGTGATAGCATGTGTTGGCGGCGGCTCGAACGCCATCGGCGCATTCTACGAGTTCATTCCCTCCGCCCAGGTGCGGCTCATCGGCGTTGAGGCCGGCGGCCGCGGCGCCGCCCTCGGCGAGCACGCGGCCCGCTTCGAGGGCGGCGCTCCCGGCGTGCTGCAGGGCACTTATTCCTACGTTTTGCAGGACGAAGACGGCCAGATCGCGCTCACTCACTCGGTTTCTGCCGGACTCGATTACGCCTCCATCGGCCCCGAGCACGCCATGCTGCACGACTCCGGCCGCGCCGAATACGTCTCGCGCAACGACGCCGAGGCTCTAGACGCCGTGGTCAAACTGGCTCGCATCGAGGGAATTTTGCCCGCGCTTGAAAGCGCCCACGCGGTGGCCGAAGCCATGCGCATCGCGCCGTCGCTCGACCCGCGTGAAATACTGGTGGTGAACCTTTCAGGCCGCGGCGACAAGGATATGGGCATCCTTGCGCGTGAATTGAAACTGTAATTCTTGAGCGAAGAACGCTCCCAGGTCCCCAATTGCCAGGAACCTGGGGCACCCGCTCCAGTGTTGAACGAAATATGCCGATTCGCTTCGAACACAAACCAGGCCTGGTTGTTTATCTCACCGCCGGCGATGCCGGCCTTGAGGCCGAGCGCTTAAGTGCCCGCGAGGGCCTGGACGCCACGCGCGAGATCGCCATCGCCGCCATCGACGCCGGCGCTGACGTGATTGAGCTCGGCGTGCCCTTCAGCGATCCCCTTGCGGACGGGCCCATCATTCAGCGCGCCAGCGAGCGTGCATTGGCTCGCGGCACTCGGCTCAAAGACGTCCTGGCCCTGGCGCGCGAAATTCGCGTTGCGCGTCCCGCGGCAGGCCTGGTCATCTTCAGCTATCTCAATCCGATCCTTCGCTACGGGCTCGCCCGCTTTGCCGACGATGCAAAGTCTGCCGGTGTCGACGGCGTGTTGGCCACCGACATGATCGTGGAAGAAGCCGGCGATTATCTCGCAGAGCTTGCCCGCGTCGATCTCGCGCCCATCTTTCTGGCTGCGCCCACCAGCCCCGACGAGCGCCTAGAGGCCATCGCCACGCACTCAAGGGGTTTTGTTTACGCCATCTCCCGCGTGGGTGTCACCGGCAAGCAGCAGAGCGTGGCCGGCGATGCGGCCGCGTTGGTCGCGCGCATTCGCCAATGGACAACATTGCCGGTGGCCGTGGGGTTCGGCATCAGCAACGCAGAGCACGTGGCCCAGGTGGCGGAGTTCGCCGATGCTGCGGTGATCGGCAGCGCAATTGTCGAGCTGGTTGAGCGCTCGGCGCCGGATGAAGCTCCCGGGACCGTGTCGCGATTTATCAAGGGCCTGCGCCTGCCGCATGCGGCGCCGGCCCGGTGAAAAAAGCAGCTTCTAGCTCCTAGCCTCTAGCTTTTTCTGCGGCAAATTCAGCCACAGGGGCTCGCACCGGCAGGATGGAGCTAGCGGCTAGAAGCTAGGGGTTGCAATGACGATCGAAGAATTGCGAATCCGCATCGATGTTCTCGACCGCCAGCTCGTTGAGTTGCTCAGCGAGCGGGCGCGCGCGGCGCAGATGATCGGCCACCTTAAGGCCGCCACCTCGCTCCCGGTGTACGAACCGGATCGCGAAAAGATCATTTACGCCAACGTGCGTGCGGCCAATAAAGGACCGCTGCCGGATATCGAACTGACGCACATCTACGAGCGCATCATCGATGTCATGCGGGCGCTGCAGAGAAACGAGCTGGCTTCAGAGAGGAACGCCCAGGCCGCCCACGCGGGCGCGGAGCCTGGCCATGCCGCGGGCCCACAGACGCCCGAGACAGGGAATGAAAAATGATTGTCGCAATGCTTGAAGACGCAACCGAAGAACAGATCGACGCAGTGATTGAAGTCATGGATGAGGCCGGTGTGAATGTGCACCGCACCACCGGCGCCATGCAAACCATTCTTGCCGCGGTCGGCCCCACCGCAGGCCTCGACCTGAGCAAGTTTGAGGTTCTGCCCGGGGTGCAGCGCGTTCATCGCATCAGCTCGCCTTACAAGCTCGCCGGCCGCGCGTGGAGGCCCGAGGGCACGGTAGTCGAGTTTCCCAATGGCGCTACCATAGGCGGTAAACAGGTGGCCATGATCGCCGGCCCCTGCGCCATCGAGAACCGTGAACAGATCTTCACCACCGCTGCGGCTGTCAAAGCCGCCGGCGGCGGCTTTCTGCGGGGCGGCGCCTTCAAACCGCGCAGCTCGCCCTATTCCTTCCAGGGACTCGGCATTCCCGGCCTCGAACTCATGCGCGAGGCCGCCCACACGAACGGCCTGGCCACCGTAAGCGAAGTCATGGAGATCTCACAGATCGAAGCCATGCTGCCTTACGTGGATTGTTTCCAGGTGGGCGCGCGCAACATGCAGAACTTCAACCTGCTCCGCGAGCTCGGCCAGGTGCGCAGGCCGGTACTGCTCAAGCGCGGCATCGCCGCCACCATTGAGGAGCTGCTGCTGTCGAGCGAGTACATCCTCTCCGGCGGCAACTACGACGTGATTCTCTGCGAGCGCGGCATCCGCACCTACGAAACCTCCACGCGCAACACCATGGACATCTCGGCGATCCCGGTGGTGAAAAAGCTCTCGCACCTGCCTATCGTCGGCGACCCCTCGCACGGCACTGGCCGGCGCGACATGGTTCCCGCCATGGCTCGCGCCGCTGTGGCCGCGGGCGCCGACGCCCTGCTCATCGAGATCCACCCCAACGCCGATAAAGCCGTCAGCGACGCCGCGCAGACGTTGTATCTTGACGACTTCGCGAAGCTGACTGCGGAGTTGCGCCTGATTGCCGGGGCGGTGGGAAGAACGTTGTAGGATGGAGCCGAACAGAATCCAATCCGAATACGACGATGGGTGCCCCAGGTCTCGTTTCTGAGACCTGGGAAAGCACAAATCCTAACCAGGTGACACCTGGGAGGCCGCAAATGGACGGTCCTTTTACGCGAATTCTGGTCTGGGGCATGATCCTCGGATTTTTCGGCACAGTATTCGGCTGCTGGCAATGCATATCGGGCCACAACTTCGCCGTGGCCGCTCAACATGAGGCAACCACCGCGGGCCGCGTTGTGGGGTATTTCACTGGGAAGGGGGGATATGCCTACCACTACGTATTCACGGTCAACGGAGTCAAATTTGACGATTACAGCAAAGTCTGCCGAACCCCTCTTGCGCCGGGCGCCTGCGACCACAAAGGGCCGGTCCTCGTGTATTATTCCTTCCAGCCGTTCAGCAACTCCCGCCTTGAAGACTTCTCTGCCGCAAGCGCCGATGCATACCGAATTGGCCAACCTGTACTCGCCATCGGCTTACCACTGTTCGTCCTGTCCATTGCGGCCCTTGTAGTTCTGAGCCGCCCCGGCAAACGCAAAAACGGTCCCGATGCCGGCGAAGGAAAGGGAGCAGGCGGCACCGGCGATGTACCCGACGTACTTCACATTGTTCCCGGCGAGTAAATCTGGCCGCGAGCACGGCTGAATACGCATACCATTTGATCAGCGCACGCGCGCGGCTTTCTCCACCGCAAGCCGGAGGGTTCAGGTGAACGCATTTATAAGTGTCTTGGTATTTATCGGGTTTCCGGGAGTCATTATTAGCTTTGGTGGCCTCGCGGGGTATTTCTCGGGCTACACCTACTCCGTAGCCGCACAGCATGAAGCGACGACCGTCGGTCACGTCATTAAATTGCTCTACGGGAAAGGAGGACATGCCTACCAATACGCCTTTTCAGCTGACGGGGTACGGTTCGACGACAATTACGGCAAGTGTCTCACCCCGCTCGAGCCCGGCGCGTGCGACAACCACGGACCAGTGCTGGTTCACTACTCGTTCCAGCCCTTTCACATTTCGGCGCTCGAAGACTTTAGCGCGGCCAGCTCCCGCTCGTATCAAGATGGGACAATCATGTTGGCAATCGGTCTGCCGCTGGTCATGACGACCATTATCTTTGGTGCCATCACGGCTCGCAGGCGCAAACGCTACTCCAATCCCGAATGTTGAACGCGGGCGCCGAGCACCCGAAGACTCAATCGCCTTTCAGCTTCATGCATTACTCTGAATTGAAGCAGCCAAGCACCGCAAACTCGCACACTCGCCAACTCGCTGACCTGCTGACTTGCTGACTCGCTAACCATGATTGCGCGCATCTCCATCCTCGGAACCGGCCTGTTGGGCACCTCGGCGGGTCTCGCCCTGCGCGCCGCAGGGTTCACCGGCCGCATCGTTGGCTGGAGCCGCACCCGGGAGCAGGTTCACATCGCGCTCAAGATGGGCGCCATTGACGTCGTAGCCACCGACCCAATTGAAGCCGCGCGCGAGAGCGAAGTGGTCGTGCTCTCCATGCCTATCTTCGCCACGCTCGACTTCATGGCCCAGCTCTCGGGCCGGCTCACTCCCGACCACCTCGTCACCGACGTAGGCAGCACCAAGCGCATCGTCTCCGAGTCAGCCGCGCAGCTCTACAACAAACCCAACCGCCCGGCCTTCCTGCCCGGCCACCCCATGGCCGGCAAGGAGCGCAGCGGCGCAGCCCTTGGCGACGCCAACCTCTATCGCGGCGCAGTTTGGCTATTCACTGACGATGCCTCCGCCCGCCGCACTCCGCGCGCCGCCGAGCTTGTTCAGGACTGGCGCAACTGGGTCGCCGCCATGGGCTCGCGCGTTATCGATCTCGATCCAGTCCGCCACGACGAGCTGGTCGCCTGGGTCAGCCATCTGCCCCAGTTCGTTGCCACGGCAATGAGCGCATTGCTTGAAGACGAGCTAGGCGACGCTCCTGAGCTCAAAGACGTAGGCGGCCGCGCCCTTCGCGAGATGACCCGTCTGGGCGCAAGCCCCTACTCCATGTGGCGCGATATCGCGCATACCAATACAGTGGCCGTCGAGCGCGCCCTCCAGGCCATGGAGCAGCGTCTCGCCCACCTCCGCGAAAACCTCCGCACCCCCGAACTGCGCAGCGAATTCGACCAGGCCAACCGCTTCCGGCGAGAGTAGACGCTTGATCTTCCGTCTCTTTCGGGGTCAGGAACCCTTCAGGCGCTTCGCAAAAGTCTCGAGCCCCTCGAAATGAACCTTGAGCGCCCCGTAGCTTTGTCTGTATGCGGTCTTGATGTCCCAGGCGAGCACAACATTCTCTCCCTGCGGATATTGCCGGCGGAAGGCAGCCAGGTTCCCCGCATCAAAACCACTCGCTGACCACTTGCATTCGATCGCGGTGGGATTTTCACCTCGTTGAGCCAAGACAAAGTCCACCTCATGTCCTCGCTTATCTCTCCA
>Ga0326728_10011421_pt1 | contig 20287 bp, 22 predicted proteins | sample MB3enrmetagenome_FD_207602 | JGI IMG/M metagenome (GOLD analysis project Ga0326728, IMG submission 207602) | Lab enriched peat soil microbial communities from McLean, Ithaca, NY, United States - MB31MN | ecosystem: Environmental > Terrestrial > Soil > Wetlands > Peat | place: USA: New York... | reverse complement strand
TCGCCCGGGGGAGCCGACCCGGCCCTGCCTGACGCGTAGGCTGGTGGGCACGGGGCTGTAGCTCAGCTGGCAGAGCACCTGGTTTGCAACCAGGGGGTCAGGGGTTCAAATCCCCTCAGCTCCACCCATATTTGTGCAGCTGGGATAAGAGAGAGGGTAGATGGAAACCCGACCACCCCTGCAAAGGGTAGGGGAAAACCGACCACCCCTGTCTGAGAACGGAAGATGGAACCCGACCCGGCGTCAGGAGAGGGAGGTCCAGAACCCCGACCACCCCGGTTGAGAGAGCCCCTACGGAGTTCGAGTCCCTCAGCGCCCACTGCATTGAGAGGGGAGAGAGAGACAAGAGAGGGGGAGGGACAGGAAGACCAGGGACAGCCACCGCCGGCCCGCCCCGGCCGAGAACGAGACCGAGGCGCGGCGAGCAGGGGGACCGCAACCGCACCCACCCACCCAGAGGCCCGGCGGGACGACGGGAGGGACACACAGTTGGGAGCGGGGTGGGCGAGGGGGAGCCGACAGGCGCCCACGTGAGGCTGAAGTGGGCGGGTGGTAGGTCAGGTGGCGGTCAGGGGACTACGGGGCGGAGTTGTCCTCGATCTGGCGAGGAGCACACCCGAGGTGCAAGATGGCAGCTCGTAGGCCCTTGAGAAGTGAACCGATGATCGGAGGGTCACGTGCGTGCGTCCCGCATGGCCAGCCTTGTCGCAGTGGGAGCGATCGTCCTGCCACTCCTGGCGAGGACTGCCTCAGCGGTCGCCGCAAGTCCACGGGCCGCACCGTCAATCGGAACAGAACTCGGCGAACTTGAGGGCTCAGACACAGTCACCGGCGATGAGTTCGGCACCTCGGTAGCTATCTCGGGCAACACCGCGGTGGTGGGAGCATGATTTCACGCCAACCATGCCGGCCGGGCGTACGTGTTCACCAAGATGGGGGCCGTTTGGGAACAGGTCGCCGAGCTCGAGGGCTCTGACACAGTCGCCGGCGACTGATTCGGCTCCTCGGTGGCCATCTCGGGGACGACGATCGTCGTAGGTGCCTCGGAAGCCGACTACGGGGCCGGCCGGACGTACGTGTTCTCGAAGACGGAGGCCGGTTGGAAACAGACGGCTGAGCTGGAAGCTTCCGACGGCAGCGGGCTCGACGACTACTTCGGCGACTCGCTGGCTATCTCGGGCACGACAGTCGTCGTAGGTGCATGGGACCATGCCTGGGCGTACGTGTTCGCGAAGACGGGGACCGGCTGGAAACAGACGGCCGAGCTGAAGGGTTCCGACACCGTCTTCGGCGACAACTTCGGCTCCTCGGTTGCGGTCTCGGGCACGACAGTCGTCGTGGGTGCACCATCCCACGCCAACTTCGCCGGCCGGGCGTACGTCTTCAGTAGGACGGCAGCCGGCTGGGAACAGACGGCCGAGCTGAACCGCTCCGACTCGTGGCCCGTCGGGTTGTTTGGCAACTCGGTGGCTATTTCAGGCACGACGATCGTCGTGGGGGATTTCGGCAACGCCTTTGTGTTAACGAATGCGGGGGCCGCTTGGGAGCAGGTCGCCGAGCTTCAGGGCTCAAACACAGTCGCCGACGATTACTTCGGCAACTCGGTGGCTATTTCGGGCACGACAGTCGTCGTGGGTGCACCAGGCAAGCCCAAGCTTCCCGGGTATCCCGGCTGGGCCTACGTGTTCGCGGCCTGAAACGTCGAGCGGGCTTAGCCGGGAAAAGGCGCTCGCGATCCTGGGTTAGCTCGTGCGAGCTAAGAGAGCTGCGGTGGCGGTAAGCCTGCGATCGGCACCGTGACTCCGCGCTCCGTGACCGAACTTCAAGGCGTCGTGTACAAAGAGTCCTCGCCTGGCTCAGTGCAATATGCGCCATAGTAGGTTCCGGGAACTCCGTCTACGGTGAAGTTGCCGATGGTCGCCTTGTAATATGGGGGACTGTCGTAGGCGTTGCCATCCTGGTCAGTGGTGCAATAGAAAGATCCCCCGATCTCGACAGTCCAAAGATTGAAAAACGTATCGGACGGACACTGCCAGTTCCCTTGACCGTCCTGTACGGCTGCGATAGCCGCACCCCCGGATCCTCCCGAGCCACTACCGTCAGAACAGACGTATTCCACCTGTCCGCTTGCCGGACCAATCGGTCCCTGGGGCTGAGCTTCGGTCGAACTCGTGATGGTCGTGCTCGTTGTAGTGCTCGGAGCGGCCCGGGTGGTCGTCGTGGTGGTCGCGAGCGCTGTAGTGGTCGTCGTCGAATGGGTGACGGCTTTTGTACCGCATGCACCGAGGCCTACAACCATGAGAGCCATGGCGCACAGGTGGACAGCCCTCATGATTTTCCTCTTAGAGTCAGATCGCACCTCCGTTCCACGGTAGATGTATCGGCAGCGCGAGTGGTGGAATCAACCTTTTGGGGCCGCCCGTTGGCTGGCGTCCATTCCACGCTGACGTAGGGGGAGCGGTGTCGGCTCGGGCTGGTCACGGGGCGATGCTGATGACGAACAGGGCCGCTCAGACCGTGGGTATTGCCGGAATGGTGGGCGGCGGGTCGAGGACCACGCTGTTCGGGTTCGTTGCTTCGGCCCGGCCGTGTAGCTGGCAAAGGTAGCCAAAGGCCGGCAGATTGCCATAACGCGGGTCGGCTTGCACCGTGCCGATTACATTCGTGCAGCCCTGGGCATAGCAGACGATTGTCAAACTTTGTGTGGTCACGAGACGAGCACCGCCGTGCCGTTGAAACCGGCTTGGCCATTCGTGTAGGCCGTCGACCCGAAACCGCCTTGTCCGCCAGCGCCGCCGTTGGCGAGCACGGTTCCCGTGTAGCTCGAAAATGGGCAGGCGACAAGGACAATCCCGCCACCACCGCCGCCGCCGCCGTAACCTGCGCCCGAGTAACCGGGACCACCTGCGCCGCCATTGGCTGTGATCGCCCCGTTACCGGTGAGGTTGCCGCAAAAAATCATGATGACGCCACCGCCACCGCCACCGCCACCTGTATAGGCGCCGCTGCCGCCCGCTGAGTCGCCAGCGGTGCCACCTCCCCCACCGCCATAAGAGTTGGTGATGATCCCATTCAAGGACACCGCGCCGGGCGGGTTCGAGACTACGGTGCCGCCGTGTAAGTACCCCGTGCCGTTAGGGCCGCCGCCGCCCGCGCCGCCCTGGGCGGTGCCACCTGGGGGCGAGCTGCCGACAGAGGGAGGATGACCGACATTGCTACCGGCACCGCCGCCGTACAAAGTGCCGCTCGGAGCGCCGGCTCCCGCACCCCCACCCGGAGCGGCCATCGTTCCCGCCGTGCCGCTGTTGTCGATTGTCCCGAGCACGTTGACCGTTCCCGTGCAATAGATGATGTAGCCGCCCGTTTTCGAGCGTGACTCCGGCGTTGACGGTCAGGCTGGTGTAGTTCATATTGCGGGTCAGGGTCGTGTTGGCCGAGATTGTCGCGGCGCCGTCCGCTCCCGTGCCCGTGGAAAAAGCGGGCTGCGTGGTGGCGGACAAAGCGAGGGCGGTCAAGCTGACGGGGAATACGCCGGGCGGGTCGGCGCCGCCGGCCGTGTACCAGTCGACAAGGATTGCCGTCACCGCTCCACCCGGCGGGGACGCCTTTGTAACGACCGCCTGCGAGTAGCCACCTTGCCCGGCCGGGCCGGGCGGTGTGATGGCAAGCCCTGTAGTCGTCGCCGAGACCGTTACCGGTGGCGATGAGACCGTGAAGGGTGAAGCCGTGCGGTTGGGTTTGACGGGCCAGTCAGAGGGCGGTTGTGAGACCGGTTGCGAAGGCCCTCCGTAGGCGTTGGCGGCGTTCACCGCTTTGGTAACCGTGTTCTGTAGCCACCTGCCGAGGGTCATCGGTTCACGCTTTCCTAGATATCGGCATCAAGAACCATCGTTCACGACGGCTCTCTTCCGGCTGAGACCAAATCGGTGCCATCCATGACGTGCAGCCGTCAACCGTTGATCTAGAGATCCTATGACACCGCAGACCGGTGTCTCTGATCCGGAGTGCCCGCCACACCTGCAACAAAGTGCGGGTACCTGCGCGCTTACAACCGGGAGACGGCGCGCTTGCGTTCGAGTGCTTCGATCGCCTTCACGAGCACACCGTGGACCTGCCCGGTCCCTCCCCATCCTTCGTCCTCGGTGATCGCAACTCCTACCGAGGGGTCAGTTGCCTCGTACATGCGGTATTCGACTCCCCCGACGGAGACCTTCTTGAGTCTCAGAAGGCCGAGGCCGACGAGCACCTTTTGCGGTGGGTCGGTGCTGCCCACTTCGAGGAGCGTCTGCAGCATCGTGAGGCGGTCCGGTGCCGCTCCAAGGGCCGCCGCGGCACGACTCGTCGGGCGGGCGGCATACTGCCGCGCCGCCTTCTTGGATGTCCACGTTTGGAGCATCTCGAGAGTCGGTTTGAGGCCTTCCAGCGTGGCTCGTGCTTCGGCCGGGCTCTTCGCCTCTTCGACCCGCCGGGCGGCTTCGTCCAATCGCGCAGCAAGCCCGATCGCCTCACGGTTCCAGCCGAGGCGGGGACCAAGCCTGCGTCGGGCGACCTCGATCTCATACAGCGCCTCTGCCTTGTCCCCGGCGAAATCGAGGGCATCTGCGACGGTCGAGACCATCGAACCGGTCCCGCTGACCGTCGATACTGGCGGCCGGACGATCCCGGCGGCCCGGCAGTACTCGCCGATCGCCTCTGCCGTCGTCGCCCCCCATGTCGAAGCGACGAGGAGGTAGTCGAGGGCTGTCTGGATAGCTGCGTCATTGCCGTCGAGACCGAACCCGGTGCGACCGACGGCCGCCAGCGCGAGCCCCGTGTCCGGATGAAGCTCGGCTCCCCGCGCAGTCAGGAAGCGATTCGGCAGGTCGATCGAAAGCAGCTTCGACTGCGCCGGGGACAACCTGTCGACCGTCGGGGTGAGACGGGAGAGATCGAGCGGGGCGATGGCTCCGGGTTCGTGGATCGCCTGGCCCGCCCGCGTCGCCTCCTCGACGTCGCAGAGCCCCTCGGACGCCATCACGATGCACCGGCGGTGGTAGCTCTCGCCCAACACGTCTTCGAGCTTTGCGGCGTTGCACGTCGCCATCACGACGGGTCCGAGGGTGACGCGGATACCTTCCATGTCGAGTTGAGCGTCACCGTGAAGCATCCGCCTTGCGGCTTTCCGGGTCGACTCGTCGGCGGCCTTGTCGAGCTCGTCGAGGACGAGGAATCGCCTATCGAGGGCCGGCGCCGGATCGAACGTCCACGCTCCTCCGGGGAGCTGGCGCCTGCGTCCGATGAGATCCCCGCTTCCGCGGTCCGAGACGAGCAGGATCGTCTCCGGTTCACGCTGGGCGAGGAGGCAGCCGATGAGATAGCCGATCGAGGTTTTCATGGTGCGGGTGGACTGGGACCACGCCACGAAGCCAGGCCAGCCGGAGGCGTAGGTGCCGGCAAGGGCCAGCTTGGCTATTGCGGAAGAGACGGCCAGGCGCACGAAAGCTCGGTGCTCCTCGCAGGGCAAGAGGGCGAGAGCGTCGCTTAGATCCGTGACGGCCACGACCTCAAGGCCGGCGACGGTGCCCTCCACGGTGAGTGCCCAGCGGCCCGCTTCCTGGACGACGTAGCCGCTCAGGCGGTCGCAGACTCGGCGCACCGATCGCGGAGCAAGGTCGGTTGCCAATGCAAGCTCGGCGGTTGCGAGGGCGCCGTACTGCCGGAGAGCATCGAGAATGGCCTGCTCACTTGCGCGTCCACGCTCGGCAGAGAGCGAGGCGAGGGAACTGCTCATGCCACTGTCCGCCGGTCAGTTCTCGGCGCTGTCCCATAGCTGTCCGTGGCTTCTTCGCGGTGCTCGACCGTACCGAGGAAAGCGCAGGTCACGGCGCTGTCCTCAATGTCCGCACTGTCCTCAGCAAAGCGGAAGCGACACTCTCCAAGGGGTATCAGAGCGCTCGGAAACGCTGTCGGGTAAACCGGTGCCGCAAGGCCCAGCCAAAGGCATTGGGGCTATAGTGCTCCACCTAGCTACCGGTCTCGATGCTGCCAAAGAACGCCATTCCGGCCTCGAAGGCCGGCAGCCATTCGTCGCATCCGGCCAAGAGCACGTCGATAGTGGTGTCGGCCGGCCGCGTGTCCGGATCTGCGAGGCTGCACACCAACACCGATACGGCGAACGTTTCCCGGAGTAAGCGAACAAAGAGGGAAAATGCCCAGGGCTTCCAGAGCGGTCCGTTGCTCTGCCAGATCTCACCGTCGGTAGCCCCGGGGAGTGTGTGAAGGTAGCGAGAGAGGAGTTGATAGAGATCCCATGCCCAGCCAGCGCGAGTGTTCTTCCTTCCCATGAGCAACGGTTGTGAGCCCATCGACTTGGCCAGCGCTTGTGACCGTGCGTGGCTCGCTACCCGGTCGAGATCTCCTGTGAAGCGAAAGAACGGGGCCGGATCGGGTTCGTACCGGAAGGCCGTCAACCCGCCTCGGTCATCATCCAGTGAGAATCTTGCTGCCGCCACTACCACTTCCAGAGCGCCCCTCAGCGAGGCCATCGCTTGACGATAGAACCCATGAAGGGCAGAGAAGCTGGCTGCTTGGAACGCGTCGGCCACGTCCATCAAGGCTTCGAAGACAAACGACTCCTCCGCCCTGGCGAGAGGAATCAGCTTGACGCACTCGCCATAGATGTCCCAGCATTGCTCTGCTTCTGGACCTTGGTGGCCGGTCGTCCGCAAGACAACATCATCGGGCAGAGCCATCAACCCTCGCCAGGCTTCCTCCCGGATCATGACGAGGGGTGGCTCCTCGCCCTCCTCCACAAGAGCAAAGGCCTCGTCGGGCAGCAAATGCCGGAGCGTTCGAAAGTCATCCACGCAGCTCAGTATGAACCCCGTCGCCGCCCCGTAGCTGATTCGGTCTCTTAGGTGTGGAGAAGCTGATCCTGCTCCGACTGCGCGCTTGCGGCTGTCGGGGGATCCGGGGGATCGACCGGGACGGATGGCGCAGACGCAGGCATGGTCGGACGTTTCGGGATAGCGGCCACCGCGATCGCGAGCATGGTCATGGCGAGGGTCCATGCGATCCAAGCACTGATCCCGAACCTCGCGAACTTCCAAGTCGTGCCGGTGTAAGTGGATGGCGCCGGTCCGAGATCGTAGCCATTGCCGGCGGTCAGATTGTTGGCCTCTGCAGCTTCGGCGCTGACGACCTCTACGCAATCGTTGGTCGGAATACTTGACCAATATCCCTCATCGCTGGAAGGACCGGGATTGAGCTCCACGGTGTCGCTCGAATAGTTCTGCGGGGAGACTCCGGTGCAAGAGCGGCCCGGCAACGTGCGCAGGAGAATTCCGACTCCCGCGACGACGAAAAGGGCGAAGAGGATTGCGGCGAAAGTGCCGAACACCCGATGAGTCATCGCGCCGACCTCACGCTCTGTGTATCGGCAGATTCAGCAGCAAACTCAACCTCCACGCCTACCTAGCCCGGCCAGCGTTGCCCAGGTCGACACGTGCGGTGCCCACTTCCCGCGCCTGATGTCCGACGCGGACGCCTTGCAGCAACCGGCCGCCTCGGCAATGTCGGAGAGCTTCACGGTCTGAAGCCTTGGCAGGATCTCACGCCGGAACAGCTCCGGGTCGTAGACGACGCCGGGATTGGCCTTGTCCCACTCCGACAGCGCCCGCTTGCGGGCCGCAATGGCGGCGCCACGCCGTCCCCTGATCTCGGGCGTCGAGGCAGGGTCGGCGTCGATGCACGCCTCGCATCGGACGTGGCGAGGGTTCGTGACGGCTCCACCGCAGTCGGGGCAGGTCCACAAGGGGAGCGCGTTGGTGTTCATCGGCTTCTGCAACGTCGTTGACGACATCGCTGCGGCCTGGGCGGATGCCTTGCGTGCTTTCACGACCGCCTGCGCGGTTCGGGTGCGGCTCCTCGTCAATGGGGTGGCTGCCGAGTAGGTGCCGTTCATCGCCTTGCCGAGGACGTGGGCGACGTGCTCGGCGATCGGGCCGAGTGCCTTGGCCCACTGCGGCATCGTTTCGGCTAGGTCATGGGTAAGCGGTGCGAGGAGGCGGACGTGCCCGTCTGAGGTCTCGGTGAACTCGGCCTTGCGGAACGTGCGGCGCTCGATCATGTCGAGCACAAGAGCGTCGACCTCGGGCCGTACTGGCTCCATGAGGTCCAGCGCCAGAGACTGGCGACCCTTGGTGTCCGCGTGGACGATCCCGAGTCCGGGGTCGAGCCCGACCGCCTGGCAGGCGAGGATCGCCTCCGCCTCGACGAGCGCGTAGAGGTAGTTCAGCATGGCGTTCACGGGCCGCTCGGCCTTCCGGTTCGAGGCGGCCGACACGAGCACCGAGCGACGGCCTTCGTAGCGTGACCAGTGTGGTGGGATCCGTCGCGAGTCTTTTGTCGCGAACCTTGGAGCACATTCGGTCCGGCCCGACCAGGCTCCGAAGTAGAGGGCAGCGGCGCTCGCTTCGAGCTGGCGAAGCTCGTCGATCGTCTCGACCCCTTCGGTGGCAAGAGCGAGGTCGCCCATCGTCTCGGCCGTCGCCGAGTCGCCGAAGCGACGGAGAACGAGCTTTCCCTGACCCATGATCTTGCGGGACATGAGCCACCGGGCGACGTCGATGCCGTACGGCTCGAAGGGCGCGAGCGCCTGGGTACGACGGAGCCGGGCATCGCCGGTCATGCGAGGTGTCGAGGCGAGCTGGGCCGTGCCGTCCGAACCGAGCACGAGGACTCCGATGCCGAGGTGCGCACACCAGCGCATCGCGTCGAGGCTGACCATGCCGGCCGCGTTCAGGATCACTAAACGCCGAAGGCCATGCGTAGCCCTGTCGTAGCGACGGGAGCGCCGGTGCGGACCTACGCCGTCGTGAACTTCGAGGGCGCCGCGGTCGACGACGACTCGCACGCCGAATCCGTCGGCGACACAGACGCCAGCCAGGTCGGATCGGGCGTAGGTCTCTGCGAGAGTGGCCGTGGAGTCGGCGACGTCCTCGGGTGTGAGTACGAGCGTCGGCTGCGGGGTGATGGTGCCGACGGGTTTGGCTAGGTAGCCTCGGGTCTGCATGGGAGCTGATCCTCCTGTGCCGGTCCCCGGGTCGTTTGCGCGGCGCCGGGGACACTTCGCGAGAGCATCAGTCTAGGCGGTCGCGGGCCGATCTCCAAGAGGCGGTAACTTGTCATCCATGAGCGGGAGCCTCCGCGAGCCGCTCGCCAAGTTGCACAGGGCGGACTACCACTACAACAGGATGAAAAGTGAACTGGCCGGCGGCGAGAAATTTCACATTCGTCCCGTCTTACAAGAACGATATCGGGATGGGCTGGAATATCGCTTTCGCGTCGCCAAGATTGAACCACTTGATCCTGCTTGGCCTCTTGCCATCGGGGATGCGTTTTTCAATCTCAGAACCGCTCTCGACTACTTGGTCTTTCAACTGCACGTCCGAAGGTTCAAGGGTAGTGTGCCGGACGACGCCGCCCGGGAGTCCCAGTTTCCGATCTTCGATCAACCGCGGCGCGACCAGCGGGGCCGACTCATTCCCCTCGATCAATGGTCCGAAATCCGGCGATTGAATGCCGACGTCCGAAGAGCAATCGGGTGGCTACAGCCGTACAACCAACGGGATGAGCACATCAACGGACTCAGAGTCGCTTTGTCTGACATCCACCGACTCAATCGTCTGGACAAGCATCGAGAACTTCATGTCGTGCGGTCGTTCGTCAGTGCCGTCCCGTTGCTTCCTTTTGACCCACGGTACGGCTGGCACGATTTCCCAGCGTTTGGTATCCCGCTCGTATCGAACGCATATGTCGATCGTTGGACCTTCGAGGTGGCCCCGCCACCCGAGGACATGCACGAGCACCCAGGAATAGAGGAGACGGTAATCCTTGAACAAGGGAGGAACCGCATCAAGGTGCTCGATCACCTCGACGGATGCATCGAGGCAGTTGAGCGCATCCTGGCCCGCTTCTCTAAATGGTTCCCGATCGACAGTCTGGACCTAGTACGACATCCGGCCCTCTTCCTACCCCATAGGTGGCACGCGTCCCATGACATGCCCGTTGGGGCACCTCGTCGACAGTGACGTGCCACTTAGGCGGGTTGGTGTTGCGGGATCGGACGCTCATCGTCCCGTAGGTGATGACCGGGCGAATGACGGACACGCGGCAACAGATCACGGACTGTCCCACTTCGGCCCGGGGCGGAGGCTCCGCGGCTCTCGACCGGTGGCGAGCCATCCTGCCTTTGCGACCTTCGGGATAGCGAGGTTTCGCTGCCACCAGCTCCAGCACATCGCACGACCAAGCTCGGCCCACGTCGGAGCTTGACCGTTGTGTTCGAGTGCTTCAGCCACGACCTCAGCGGCACGTCTCCCGAGGCGGTCCGCGTCTTGCCGCAGTTCGACCTTGAATGCCTTTCGTGCGGCCTTGTCCCGCTTATCCTTCGCTGCCTTGGTTGGCGCTGAGAGGGCACGCTGACGGGCATCTAGCACTGCTGTGGCCACCGAGCGCGGTGAGACGACTTGAGCACGGGCGAGCAGCCATGCCTTCGCGTCGGCGAGCTCGTCGAGGGGAGCGTTGCCGAGCACGTCGCGTTGCGCGTCTGAGAGTGGTCGGACGGCGGCTGAGGGTTTGGTCATGCTCCGCGCCCCCATAGTTCGAGCACGTCGGCCGGGTCGGCTCGGAATCCGGCAGCGCGTAGAACTTCGAGCACGTCGAGGCGGGGGCCTTCGGCGGGCCACACCGGGAGCACGTCGGCGCCACCTGGACGGCGGCGTCTCGATGGGCGGGTGTCGATCCCGACGGCGCAGCCGCCCAGGAAAGCTTCGAGCCCGGGGGCCGGAAGGTGTCCCCGGCCGGCGGGCAGCTCTCAAGGCAGCGGCCAGGTCGGGGCGCGGGTCGACGGCCCGAATGACGAACAGGATGCGAGCCGGGGTCTCATAAACAGATCCGCGGAACCGTTCTGCCCTGGTCATCACATGGCCTCCTTTCGTCCGCTCACAATCGCGGCCGACTTCTCCCGCTGGCGACGCTTGCTGGCGGTGGCGCGGCACTTCGGCGAGCAGTACCGATTGCCAGCACGAAACACCGGGCGGCCATCGACCGGGCACGTCGGGGTGTCCCCTGTGCGGATCCGCATTGCACGGAGGACCCGACGCACGCTGCCCGCACTCGGGCGCTTCCTCCCGCACGCCCAGCTCTCCACGGTGTCGAGCGGGATGTCGTAGCGCCGGGAGAAGGACTGCGGGCCGATCTCGACCGCATGACCGACGACGAAGCCCGCAGCATTTCCCTCGTCGTACACGGCCCGAACGCCGGAGGTGTCGGCATCGGGGCTGACGATCTCGGCTTCGATGACACCGCCCGCCTTTCCGACACGCCGGATCAGCTCGGGGGCGACAACGACCTCGGAACCATCGTCGAGCGGACGCGGCCGGAGCCACCGGTGCGCCTTTCCACCGAGGTTGTCGAGCGCATCGACATGAGCAGGTCCGCCGTTTCTGTTGCGCCAGTCGAGGGACTGCCACTCGGAAAGATCAGTGCCCGGGTCGAGTGCGATCGGAGTCGCCTCACCCTCGCGTCGGGTGTGACCTTCGAGGAACAGGCCGAACGGCCGCACCGCGATGCGCCGGCGGACGGCGGCGAGCGTCTCGGGCGTGGCGGCCTGCACCCGGCCGAACGAGGGGAAGGGCGGCTCGTCTCCTCTCTCCCAGGGCCAGAGCGGCACGAGAAGGGAGATCCCGCGGGAGCGGGCGATCTCACGGCGCACGGCGACAGCGGCGACTGCACGAGTCCAGCGACGGTAGCCCTCTCCGTCGTGCCCGGCCATCCTCGGTGGGTCGACGACCGATCCCCCGAGTGCATGCTCAGTCGCCTCGACCACCTCCAGGAGGTCTCCTGCGTCGTCGAGGGTGGCGAGCACGTAGCGCTTGACGCCAAGGACAAGACCGTGAAGGGGTCGGCCCTCGTGCTGGCGTTGCACCTTCCAGAAGTGCCCGCCGGTCCCGAACGGGTCCAGAGCATCGAAGCGGGCGAGGATACGGTCGAGCACGTCCCATTGGTCGGGCGCACACCGTAGAAGCAGACCGTCCGTGTCCCTCGACGCCACCGTGATGTCGTAGGGGCCGAGAAGCTTCTCGGCTACGCCAAGGACAAGACGGCTCGTTGCAGTCACCGTCGCCGCGATGGGCGGGAAGGTCCACTCCGCCGCCGCCTCTGTGACGACCCGGCGTCCATCCTCCTGGCGGTAGCCGAGGTCGAGGCGGACAGGGTTCCCATAGGACAACGTGTTGACACCGATCCTGAGCTGAGCGGCGAGACGGCTGTCGCTCCGGTCCTTCGCCTCGTCCCGGAGCCGCACGAGGGCGACGGCCGGGTCGTCCTCGATCCCGAGGACGAGGCCGTCATATAGGGGGTACCGAGCCCGCAGCCCGGGCTGGCTGCCGACCGGAACGAGCTTGGTCGCCGAGACAATGTGGGGGACATGGCCGGATCGGAGAGCGGCGTTCACGACATCGGGCCAGGTGAAAGGGAGAGGGACGGGGCAACACACCGGGCGCACCCCGGAGTGGCCCTGCGGGTAGTCGTCGTCGGGTGCCTCGACCGGCCAGGGCTCGCCCTCGCAGAGGACCTCGCAGATCGTGAAGCCGAACCTTTGCCACGTGCCCGGGTCGAACAGGCACGAGACCTCGCCCGCCGCCACCCGCGCACAGAGCGCCCGCAACTCCTCGGTCACGTCCCGGCGCCGAAGACAAGCCGCCGTCATGACGCGCCACCAGCCGAGCAGGGAGGCAAACGCCGGATAAGCCGAATGCACGTCGATGTCGACAGCCGCAAAGAGCCCTTTGCCGGCCATCTCGGCCGAGAGCCAGCCTCCCCGGTGGGCGGCGATCCAACAGCTGAGTTCGAGATCGGTGGGGATCCGGAACTTGAGAAGTGGTGGCGTCACTCCCGCCTTGCGGGGGATCTCGGCAGCGAGCCCTGCCGGGGAGACAAGCCCGCCCAGGTCAACCCTGCCGTAGCCCCTCGCCCTGTCGCCCGAGGTCGTGAACCACTTCGAGGCCTCCTCGTCGAGCACGATGGCGAGCGACCGCACCGCCCCGACGAGACCGGCCATGAGCCCGGCGCCTTCGGCGTCGATGGTGACGGCTGCCGGCAGATCGAGACGGTCGAGGCCGAACGCTTCGAGGTGGTCGCCGAGCTCGCCCGAGTCCACCCCGTCGAAGACGTAACCTGCCTGGACGACGTCGAGGAATCGTCCCCGGTAGGCGCTTCCGTCCGGGTTGCGCTTTCCTGTGCCCGGGCCTCCTGGAGCACGGGCGAACTGAGCGAAGTAACCGTGGGCGCCGGCCGTCTTTATTCTGAGTGCCGGCCTGTGAGGCGACACGGGATCGAGCACTCCACCACGTCCCTCGCGCTTGTCTGGCTCAGCCCACGTCCGAAGATGCAACTTGACGCCGCCCCGCCAGAAGTCTCCCCTAGGCGCCGCCCATTCCCTGCCTGCGGTAGGCACCTCGGCACCTAGACCCAAAGTCCGTCCGAGGTCGGCGGTGACGAACCAGCCGGCTCCGCCGTACACGCGCCTCGTAAACGGCCCTGTCCTGTAGTCGAAGAAATCGGAGAGCGTGAGGCACTCCCACTGCCGGGAACCTGCGGGAGTACTGGCCGCATGAGAGGCGCACCAGGCCCGGAGCACCTCGGTCTCTTTCTTCGGCAGGTCGTCGGGCACGACGAGACCGGCGCCATGGACGCTCCGCCCGGTGATCGACAGGAACGCCCCGAGGCCGAATCGCTCCTCGGCTGCATAACGCTCGGCGGCGACCACCAACACAAGCCCCGACCGGTCGCCGAGACGGTCGAAGGGCTGGCGCCGGTTGGGCTTGGCGAACACGCCGTCTCGCCCCGGCCAGTCCTGCAGATTGAGGACCGACGGCGCCGACGTCATCGGTACCCCCGCGTCGCCAGGTCGGCGAAGACCATCCGCTCGGGCAACCAGGCGAGGCGGGCCGAGCCGGTCGGGCCGTTGCGGTTCTTGGCGACGATGACCTCGGTCGTGCCGAATGTCGGCGACTCCTCGTCCCTGTCCTGGTGGAGCATGAGCACGAGGTCGGCATCTTGCTCCAGTGACCCGCTCTCGCGAAGATCGGCAAGGCGGGGCTTCTTGTCGTCCCGATGCTCGATCTCGCGGTTGAGCTGGCAAGCCGCCACGACCGGGATGTCGAGGTCGACGGCGAGCTGCTTGAGGGTCCGGGACGATTCGGCGACCGCCAGTTCGCGGCGCTCCCGCTGGTCTGAGGTGAGCAGCTGCAGGTAGTCCACACAGACGAGGCCGAGTCCCTCCTTGCGGGCGAGCCGTCTCGCTTCGCTCGCCACGCCCACGGCACCGCGGTTGCGGGTCGAGATGAAAAGCGGGAGGTCGGCGATCTCGGACGAGGTGAGCGAGATCCGTTCGAGGTCCGGCCGCTCGACAGGCGGGCGAAGACGGGGAGTTGGCACGTGGGCGCGGTTGGCAAGCTCGCGCTTGGCCAGTTCGTCCTCTCCCATCTCCACCGAGGCGAACAGCACCGTCACCCCAGTGCTGGCCACCCGGTCGGCGAGCCCCTGTACGAAGGCGGACTTCCCACCCGAAGGCCGATTGGCAACGAGCGTGTACGACCCCGGAACGAGGGGGCCGATGAGGTCGTCGAGATCCCGCCATCCCGTCCGGACACCCCGCTCGACGCCTCCGATCAGCCGGCCGATGAGATCATCAACGGCCTCGCCGATGCGGCGCAGCCCCTCGTCCGGGCGGTCGGCTGCCAGGACCTCGGTCACTAGGCGGTCGACGTCCTGGGCGACGTCGGTGAAGCTGCCCGGCCCACGGGCGATCTCGACGGCGTCCAACAGGGTCCCCAGCAGGCGACGTCGTCTGGCGATGTCGACGACGATTCCCGCGTACTCGCCAACCCGAGAGACCGTGGGAGCGTTCGCGATCGCGGAGACCAGATCCGCGGCGGACGGGCCGGGAAGTCCAAGACGGGCGAGCTCGGCTGCGACAGTCACCGCGTCGACCACCTTCCCCGAGGCGACGAGCGAACAGGAAGCCTGCAAGGCATACCCGAGCGCTGTCGAGGAGAAATGGTCAGAGCGAAGCCCGGCGTCGATCGCTGCGTCGACCGCTCCCGGCCACGAGCAGCACGCTCCGATGACGGCCGCCTCGGCGTCGAGGTCGTGCAGCGGGAAGGGTGGCGCGTTCGGGATCGGGTTCGATGGCGTCACAGCGAATCTCCTCCTCCGAGGGCGGCGAGTGCGACGGCGGAGATGTCCGGGTCGGGATACGAGGCGAGGACCCGCCGCTCGGCACCTTCCCGATCGAGGTCACCCGTGGCGAGGAGGTCCGCCAGTCGCTCCCCGAAGCAAGCAGCGGCGGTCAGCTGGCGAGCACGGCGGCGCTCGGCAGCGTCGGCCGCGAGGCGAGACCTCTCCTCGACATCGGCGACGATTCGCCTGGCCCGCCAGACAAGCACCCCGTACAGGTTGACGGCGTCCCGGAGTGGACCGCGCTTGACCAAGCGAGCGGTGAAGGTATCGGCGTCCATGGACACGAGGGCCTCCTCGAATGCCTGACGGAGCGCGGTCGCCTGGCGAAGAGACACCGGGTCCAGCTCGGGAAAGTGCTCGGTCAGGCACTCGACGAGATAGGCGAAGGCGGTGTCGTCGGTGTTCACGTCGAGACCGCCTGGCGCAGTGAGATCATGTCGGCCGCTTCGAGCAACAGTCCTTGGAGCGCCCGGGACGAGGTCGCATCGGCGACAGCGAAGGCGACGTCGTGGTCGGCGAAGATCCCGGCATGCGCCCCGAGAACGCGCATCCGGTAAGCGAGCGGGTCCTCGCCTTCGGGCAGCAGGTCGAGCCGGAGGTCACGGAGCGCCTCGTGCACCCGGGCGTGATGGTTGTGCGGCGGCACAGAACAGAGCCACAAGCGGAGTCGCGGATCAAAGTACGGAGAGCCCGCTGCGGCTCGCCTCGTCCCGTGATGACCCTGCACCGACCGGCACATCACACAGCAGCGGATGGCGGTCATCGCCGGCTCCGGGCAGACGGTCGGCGACGGCCACTGTCGATCCAGGACTCGCGCTCCTCGCCTCGTGCGCGCTCGGCAAGATTCAGCACGGCCGCAGGGTCCGAAAGGAACCGGACACGTCCGCGCAGGCCCTTCGGATCGAGCACAGTGACAGGCCGCCAACCCCTGACGCGCCGCTCGAAAGCGTCAGGGGAAAGCCGACCGTCCGTGAGGAGGCCGACGAGTCCGAGATAGCGCCCCACCCTTCGGGCATCGCGGCGGCCGACGGTGACGTCTTCGAGCAGCGTTGGGCCGACGCCGAGCTGCGCGAAGAAGGTGACAGTTGGCAGGACATCGCCTGGCGCCTCGTGACCGACCGACTGGCGAGCGGTCAGCTCCGGATGGCGTGCGCGCCGCCGCTCATAGGTGATGCGGTCGACTGCCGAGCGCTCGGGGGAACCTGGCGCCGTGTTCGCACGCGTGATCTCGCCTTTGCGAGCGCGAGCAAGAAGAGCGGCCGGGAGATTAAGAGGTGCCGGCATCGCTCGACGTGCCCTTGTTCAGGCGTCGAGCGGGTATAATTCCGATCGACGAGGCCTGGAGAAGATCGTTAGGGGTGCCCCGGTGAACAGCCGGGGCGCTGCCATTTGTGGAGGAAGCTTCGAGCCGCGCAGCCGGCTTCCTTCGCTGAACGATGCGCCGGGCAGCCGCGGCGTCCTGTGCGAGCTGGTCCCGGGCTGCCTTGGCGATCGCTTCGGGCAATCGTTCGGCGGCAAGATCACCGAGCAGATCGGCGACGGGAAGACCGGCTCGCCGAGCCTCCTCCTCCGCTGAGGCGAGCAGATCCCGTGGGAGACGGACGCCGACGACGAATCGAAGGTCCGACCTGATGCGCGGGCTCACGGCAGGTCACCTTCGGACCACGCCCGTTCGATGAGATCGACGACCATCTGCAGGAGGCGTCTCGCACCGACGATGTAGACGAACCCCGGCGGCAAGGCAACCTCTGCCCTAACGGTGTCCTTCTTTCGTGTCGGTGCCATTGAGACCATCGAGAACATCGTTCACGACGACTCTCTTCTGACCGCGGCCAAATCGGTGCCATCATGATCGGAGACGTAAACCGGTGCCACGCTAGTTATATAAATGCAGCTCATTGGCTAGACGTTGTTCACGACAGTGCATAGAAATCGGTGCTAAGCTCTAAAGCCGTGAGCGAACCATCAGAGGAGGACACACGGATCTCCAAGCTCGTCGAAGGGCTTCTAAGTCCCTGGCAGGTCAAGCGAGCACGGAAACCGCTAAACGCCAAGTGGGAAGGAGGCCGGGCGCCCCTCTTTCCACTTGGCCGGGCCGACGAGGCGAAGCACTGGCGGCTCGTCGCCGAGGTCGACGGACCCGGCAAGGACCCTCAGGTCGTGCTCGTCCAGCTGGCGGAGCTGGGCAGCCCTGCGCAGGGCTCCGGCGCCGCGATCCGCCAGCTCTTTTGGGCCGCCGCCGGAGGGGAGTTCCGAGAGTATGAGGAGCTTGCTCCTCTGCTCCTGCACTTAGCCGAGCGGGAAAATAGCTCAGAAAGCTACCTCTTCCATGACGAGGCAGCGATGGGCGAGGACTTCGAGTCGAGCCGCAGATTCGCCGCCGAAGAGGCGGAAATGCCTGAGATAGCCGTCGGTGAATTCAACCTCGAACTCGACGCGGCCGTGGCTCACCACGATTTTGATGCGCTAATGGCTACCCTGCTCTCTAGGTCGAACGACGAACTGGCTTTGGACTTGCCGCGAGTTGCCGCTGCGACCGATGCTGTCATCCAAGCGGCCGAAATGCACCTCACCCAGCGCAAGCGGGCGATCTATCTCGCTGTGTCCACGATCAGGTGGCCCTTGATACGCAACGAGATACAGAAGCTGAAGGACGGATCCGAAACGAGGACCACAGAGGAGATAGTTGACGACCCTGGCTTCAAGGAGGGGCTTGGTCGAGTCACCTTCGACGAGCTAGCCGATCTCGCCGGTCTGGGAGGGATCGAATCCTTCGCCCTCGATGCAGCCGAAACACCAATCGACGAGTTGTCGCCGGGAGCCTGACAGCCGTGTTCGCGGGCCGACCCAGTGAGGGGTCGTAGCCTGGCAGGCAGTGGAAGAGCACAGTCGACATCTCGTCGTGCGGTTCTATTCCACGGCCGCTGGCAATCGAACAGTGGCCAAGGAACTCGATGGGTTCGGGACCGACGCGCGCGCTGAGGTAATCAGCGCGATCAAGCGCCGTAGTAAGGGAACACAGTTTCCCCGAGAAGACGAGCACGTCAAAGGCAGGATCCGAGCGATCCGGACGACATTCGAAGGCTGCGAGTATCGTGCGCTTTACGCGTTGACCGGCGCTCATGACGAGGTCTTGTTGTGTGTCCACGCCCTCAACAAGAAAAGGGCGAAGCTGCCACGATCGGTTATCAAGCTGGCTGAGCAGCGACTCGCGGACTGGGAGGCGCGGGGTGGTGCCCGCCGGGAACGGACGTGAAATCAACGCCCCGGACTTTGATATCGGCTTTGACCAATATAGTGTGGTGGGAAGGGACAACCACGTCGCCGCTCGGTGACGGGAGGTAAATCATGGGGAAACGGCGAAGGCAGACAGCGCTGGCACGCGCGGCCGAAGTTGAGTCGGCTTCCGACGATCTCGACCGCTACCTCGATGAGCAGTTCGAGAATCAACAATTTCTTGAAGCGTACGAAGACGCAGGGGTCCGCGAACGTCTGCTTCGGAGCCTTCTGGAGGCGCGGCATCAAGCTCAACTCACTCAGAGTGCCGTGGCCGATGGGATGGGCACAACGCAATCTGCCGTCTCTGAACTGGAGGGAGGCTTGGCCGACGCGCGCCTGTCAACGTTGCAGCGGTATGCCCGCGCTGTTTCATGTCGAATCGCCGCCTGGGTTGTTCCGTCGCAAGGAGCGGATGCCGCGTTTGCTGCATTCGTCAACTCTGAGACTCCAAGGCTGCCGCAATGGAGCGACCAGCTTCCTAACTCAGTGGAGAGAACAGTCAGAGGTCAGGTCATCTCTCTCCAGATCGTTGCCGTGGCTCCTGCAATAGGGGTGCCAACCCCCGAGTGGTACTTCGCAGGTCGCTTTCGCCCCAGCGGACAGGAAGGCTCGACTCTGCAGGGATCCAGCTACTCCCAGATCGACAGGACCGAGCCAATCGACGAGACGTTCACGATCAGGAAAGTCACGGCCTAACAATGGCCGTCACCTTTGATTGGCTCGGTATAGCCGAGGGCAGCACAAACGATGCCCGAGGAGCACTAACGCTCGTGGGAGTCGGCCAGAATGTCATGGCCACGGCAGAGTTCCCTCATCGAGAACAGCGGGTCCTGATCGTGACCGTGCTCGATGAGGAAGGCACGGAACTTGGGCAGGATGCCGCTTTCGGCATAACGCTTGAAATCACGTCGCCGTCAGGAAGAGTCTTGATTGCGACTCACCAGACGCTGACAACCGCTCAGGCCAGCAATCCGGTGGGTATTCCCCCTGACGTTCCCGGACGGGGATTCCAAATTATGTGGAGCTTGAACTTAGAAGTGACCGAGTATGGGCCGCACATCGTGCGCGTTGAAATCGAGATTCCTAACCAGGAACCGCTAAGCCGGAGCCGAAAGATTTACGTAGTTCCACCGCCCGGCACTTCTTCCCAGCCTCTGGCACCGGAATGACTTCCCTCTGCAGGTGCGAGCCGCCCTCCAGCGGGGCCTTTGATTGGGAGACCACGATGATTCAGCAGGGATGGCGTGAACAGTACGACCGAATGAAACGCTCGTAATCGAGTTCTCCTGGAGCGCGCCAAAACTGGGCCCGACTCTGACGTAGCCCGCGACGCGCTCTTCCACTTCTTTCAGGACGCCTATCACCTCAAGGACTGGATCAAGAACGATCCGCAGGTATCTAGCGACAGCGAAGCCGCCCTGCGGGCTTCTGATGAACTCAAGCTGTGCGGTGACCTGTGCAACGCCACCAAACACCTAGTGCTCACGAGAACCAAAACGGGTGACCTCGGCACGGGTTTCGAAAGCCATCCATCGCACCCGGAATCCTTGGACACCGAATAGAGAGGAGTCACGATGACTCTCATGACGGTGAAGAGCGATGGAGACGAGGACTTCCGCAACAAGGCGCGGTGGTCGGCCAACAAGAAGATGGACGCGGTCATGCGCCTTCTAAGAGGCGAGACGATCGACCAGGTCTCTCGTGACATCGGGATCGAGGCTCA
>Ga0326728_10011420_pt1 | contig 20287 bp, 21 predicted proteins | sample MB3enrmetagenome_FD_207602 | JGI IMG/M metagenome (GOLD analysis project Ga0326728, IMG submission 207602) | Lab enriched peat soil microbial communities from McLean, Ithaca, NY, United States - MB31MN | ecosystem: Environmental > Terrestrial > Soil > Wetlands > Peat | place: USA: New York... | reverse complement strand
TTCAATCATGGCCAGGACTACGGCGGCATCCGGGCCATCAACCTGTTCCGATGAATCGTCAGGCAGAAAACGCCATGGCCGCGAAGGGGCGCGTACAAATGTCAGTTTCTGACTTTTTCAACTTTCGTGTTTTCTCTTGCACAATTTGGAAGAAAGTCCGTCGCAGTCAACCTGTTCAAAAAGTGAGAACTGTATGTATGTACGGAGTAACGGAATACTTTGTCCTGCGCCCGGCTGAGCGTGCTCCTTTTGGGCTTGAATAGGGGGTGCTTTCAAACAAGGATCATAAGATGCTTGCAGAAACGCCGCCCAAAAAAACTACCGTTCTGGAACAGAAGCGATTCCTCAGGGGTGTACAACGGTTCGAATTTGCCGCCGACGGCAGCGTTGACGTTACATTCCGGAACTTCTCCGTCCATCGCCAATTCAAAATTCCGCTAAAGCAAATTCACCCTGAATGGGAGCGGATTAAATATCGAGCTGGTGGCGCCCTGCTTGGAACATGCGTTTTCGGAACACTATGGATTGGCACATTGGTCGGAGCCGCCTTTATCCGCGATACAGCCGCCCGCATGGCAATCCTCTGTTTTCCGGGAACTCTTTTGGCAATCCCATTTGTTGCCTCGCTTGTGAAGCTCAAAACGCAAGCCGTTGACTGCGTTTCTTTCCCAATTCGAAATGGTGGCGCGCTTCATATTTGGTTCGACAAGCCAGACTCGAAAACATTCCAAGAGTTTTGCGCGGAGTTATCCAAACGCGCAAGAGAGGCTGCGGAGGGCAGCGAAAATGCCCGCTCGCAGGCAAAGAGTCTGGCTGCGGAAATCGACGGCCTCGCCAAACTCCGTGCGTCAGGGATTCTCTCGGAATCGGAATTCGCAGAGGCAAAAGCCAGGCTAATCGAGTCCATCGGCGAAAGAAAGATCGGTTTTAGATGAGAACAAAAAAATTGTGAAAGGGTCAGATATGGATGTCGCTCTTTATGGCAACCGGACCCGGTAGAATTGCTCCGGATTTGCCATAACCGGCAAGGTGAGCTGGAGGGCCGAGCCGTTTCCGTAAAAATTGGTGCAGTCAGTCCAATTCGGCGAAGCCAAATTGGTGCAGGTCTGGAGGGTGTAGCAGGACCAATCGGTATTTGACACGGCAAGCGTAAAAGCGCCCTGGTTGGTGGAAAAATGCAACGCGGAGAGGGTGGGTGGCAGGCGAATCGAGGCCGCCAACAAGTTGGTGATCAGGCTGGGGCCGGCCGGGGTACCCCACCCCGTGCAGAGATCATAGCCCTGACAGGCAAAAAAGACGGTACCCGGATGGCCTGTCCCGCTATTGCCGGTGGTGATGTCATGAAAGCAGGAGCCATAGTTCGTTCCCTGGCCGATGGCGTAAAGGATTGGGTTCATGAAACCGACGGGGGGCAGACCGCTGGCCGCGGCTTGTTGATTGACCAAAGCGGTCAAACCCGCCCACAACGGGGCCGAGAGACTGGTGCCGGCGAAGGATCCCCAAGCACCGTTGTTGTAGGCAATGTAAACGTTATCCGCCACCATGGCGACATCGGGCGAATTCCGCATAGTCGTGGAACCTTGATTGAGTGTCATATTGACGTTCGATTGCCAAATGGGAATGGGATAACTGGGACAGATCCCCCCGCCTGAGGCGAAACCGTTGCCCTCATTCCAGACGGACTCTGCCACCCATGCGCCACCAGGTCCGCTGGTTGTGAGGGTCGTTCCACCGACTTGCGTGATGTAAGGTGTGTTAAACGGATAACTCATTTCGGGATCCCAGCCGCCGTAATCACTCGACGCATCGAAGAATGACTGTCCCTGGGCCGCCATCTCCTGGAAAATCTGATCCGCCACCGGATCGGCCCCATAATAGTCATAGTCATATGACGAACTCATCTGCTGGGCCAGGTTGTCCGTGGCCATGCAGTTGAGTATGTCGTCGATCACTTCCGCATTGGTGTTTTCGCCGCTGTAAACCATCACTCCAGACAACCCCGGCGCCATGGCGATCGCCATCTCGATATCGGCGGAAGGTTCGACTGCCCCCGCGTCAATTATGGGCGAGCCAACCACCTGGACATTCGTGAGCGGAACATTGGGCAGCCCGTTGGTTGATTCGTAATTGGCAATATCACTCGCCGAATACCCGTATAATTCCAGCAATCCCACTATTTGTCCGGCGCCGGTCAGCGAGGTGCCGGGCAGGTATGCGGCTCGAAAGTCGTTCCCCATGTAAGCTCCGCCGGGCGCCGACCCGATGCTTGCCCTCCCGGCATTCCGATGCCTCGGCGGAACCGCCGTCAAATGAGTGCGCGGCTTCGCGTAGTCGCTGAAACCATTGACGCTCAATACTGGCACCGCCAAGTCGAGCGTTGGGTCCCCGTCCGGCGCAAAGAACAGGCGGGCTTCGGTTGGATGCTGGCAGGTCCTCATGGTGACTTGGAAGACAGACTCGATGTCCGCCACCGTGCCATCGACATCGACCAGAAGACGATTGGGATGCGTGCCAGTCACCTTCAATCCATTTGTCTTTGCAAAAGAAATCACCGTCTGGTAATCCGCCTCCGTCGGGCCAAACCTTTCCGTAAATTGCGCCGGCGTCAGATAATGGTGATAATTGGCGCTGGCCGGATCGTAGAGTTGGCGCAACAAATCGCTCAAGGCCGCCGAGTTGCGCCAGGGCAAAGCAATCGCCAGGCGCAAGTGATTGGTGGCGGCCAGGCGGCCTGACGGTTTCAACGCCGCCACGGCGCCGGAAAAGTGCCTGTGCAGCGCCTGCCTTCCTGCTCCCTGCACCGGCGCCGCGCACAGCACAGCAAACAAGGCCAGCAAAAAGGCGTTAAGGAAGTTCGTTCCCGTACGCAGTGGCGCCAAAGTCGGAAATGTGGGAGCCGTTATTCTCATGGGTTGTCTTCCGAAGATTCTAGCCAATAAAATCGTTGGAAGTCAACCTAATTCACACGGGGGTTCAGATGCCGTCAACCTTTTGCCCGGGGGACAGCCCGAACCGGATATTTCCAGTTAAAACTAAATTGCCGACAATTGGCGCACGACATCCGGGAACAAACAATCGGCGCAGACGGCGTTGTTTTGAGGACCTTCAAATTTCCTGTGAATCCTGCCATCCCGCCACCATACTTTACATTTGGTCTGACTACTTGTATAGTTCACTGGCATGATTGCAAGACCCTTCTGGCTGCAGAGGATTGAAGCTGCCTGGCGCGATGTGCCGATCGCATGGCTGTGCGGCGTCCGCCGCGTTGGCAAGACCACTTTGGCCGAGAGCCTCGGCGCGGATCGGATTTTTTACGTCAATTGCGACCTGCCTGCCGTGGAGGACATGGTGCGCGATCCGCAGGTGTTCTTTCGTGGCTGCTCGAAGCCCGTTGTGGTCTTTGACGAAATTCACCAATTGCGCAATCCCACCCGGCTGTTGAAAATCGGCGCGGATGTCTTTCCGCACTTGAGAATACTGGCCACGGGTTCTTCCACCCTTGCGGCGAGCAAGAAGTTCCGCGACACCTTGACGGGTCGCAAGCGCCTGGTGCATCTGACGCCGGTGTTGTGGGATGAACTGGCGGCCTTCGGCAGCACCCTGCAACAGCGCCTGTTTCACGGAGGTCTGCCGTCGGCGCTGTTGGCGGAATCCAAAAAGCCGGCCTTTTACCGCGAATGGATGGATTCCTTTTTCGCGCGCGACATCCAGCGTCTTTTTGCCTTTCGGGACATGAATCGTTTTAACGCGCTCTTTGAGTACCTGTTGGGACAGAGCGGCGGACAGTTCGAGGTGACGAAAACCGCAAGGGCACTTGGCATCACGCGGCCCACGGTTGAAAGTCATGTCAGCGCCTTGGAGATCACACATGCCATTGCCCTGGTCAGGCCCTTCCACGGAGGCGCAAAGCGCGAGTTGGTAAAGCAGCCGAAGATGTACGCCTTCGATACCGGCTTCGTCAGTTACGCCCGCGGCTGGAATCCATTGCGGTCGGAAGATTATGGCATTCTGTGGGAACACCTGGTCCTTGAACACTTGCAAGCCCGGTTTCCAGACACGCCCGTGCGCTACTGGCGGGACAAGCAAGGCCACGAAGTGGATTTCATCCTGTCCCATCGCCGCGACGAAGTGGACGCCATCGAATGCAAATGGAACAGCGATTCATTTGACAGCACCGCCCTTGAGATCTTCCGCCAGTTTCACCCCAATGGCCGTAACTTTCTCGTGACCCCGTCGGGAACGCCGGCCTACCTCAAGCGATTCGGTAAACTGGAAGCAAAGGTTTGCACGCCCGACGGTCTTTGTCCGCAGCAAGATTGATGACTGAACCGCACTAAAACAGCCTTTCCTCGTACGTAGAATTCAACATGGCGTATTGTCCAATCATCGGACAAAACGCCGCGACAGTGTGTGCGTATCGCCGAAATCAACTTCGGGTACGCGCAGGGGTACAACCAAAAACAACTTTGGAGCGCACCGTCACCATAAAACCTGGTTCACAACTCTATTTTGAGACTACAATTTGGCGCACCATATCCGGGAACAAACAATCGGCGCAGACGGCATTGGAATGATCGCAGAAGTCGCGCACGATTTGCAGGAGGCCTTGCTGGCGCGCGGCCGATTTGGCGCACCCGGGCGTTTGCCGTCCCAGCAGGCGCCGCCGCGCCAGGCGCAAGAGGCTGTTGTCCTGCGCCGGCGGCCAGGCCAGAAAACGCTCTTCGGCCAATTGGGTCAGATGCGGGTTCTTGCCGGCCCGCGCCCGGGTCCAAAACCAGGGGAGGATGACGTTGATGGCCAAATCGGTGGCGCGGGATTCGCCCAGCAAAGGCTGAGGCTTGGCCAGGCGCGGCGACTGGAAACTCCAGTGCCGGCTCCAGAAATCATCCTGCGGCGGTTGCAGGCAGGCGAGCAGGGACTGCGGCAGGGGGACGCCCGCCGGCCCGGTCGTAAACCATTGCTCAAGCCGGGCCGGAAAGTTCTTCCAGGCAAGCCAATGGGCGGCCAAAGCCAGGCGGCGTTGCGGCTGGTTGGCCGGACGAAGCCCGCCCAGGCGCCAGAGTGTTTTGGGCAGAACGACTTCCTGAAATTTTTCGCGCTCGCGCCACCAGTGGTCCCACAAGGTTTGAAGATGCTCATGGGGGCGGCTCTTTTCGTGCGACGACTCCAGAAAACCGCTCACGCCGAATAATCGCGCCTGCCAGGCGGGCAGGGAATCGCCGGCATCGCCCAAACGCGGCAGCAACTCGGCGACGCGCTGCATGGGCCAGATGTTCTGCTTGTAACCCAGAGCGCGAAAGAGGCCTTCCCAAAGCGCCTGTTCCCAGCCGGCCTGGCGGGCGCGGATTTCCAATTCGAGGCCCTTGCGTTGGAAACGGACGAGGGCGGCCTGCTGCAAAAGCCCGCCCGATTGTTCCGGCGTCAACTGCGCCAGCGGAGCCGAACAAGCGCCCTGCAACGCCTCGGGCCAGACGGCCGCGACGGCGCTGCCCGCCCAAGTTTGCATCTCATTCAACGGCGTATCGACAAACTTTTCCAGGGCCAGCGTCGGAAGCGGACTGGACGCCTCCGGTCCGGCGCTCCAAACGACATGCAAAATAACATTGGCGAAAGCCGGATTGCGATGGTGCTGATGGGCCTGCCAATTCTGCCGCTCCCAATCGATTTCAACGTCGCCTGAGCGCGCGTCCTCCCGGCCGATCTGGACGACCGCGCCGCGAAAATCAGGGCCGGCCTCATGATTCCAAAAACCCGGATGAAGCACGCGCAAGGAGCGGCCATCGAGCGTCTGCAACTGATCGCGCCGGAGCCGCTGGTGATGCCAGACCGTTTGCAGCAGGCGTTCAGGCGGATGGGGGCCGCCGCGCTCGCGCAAAAGGAGGCGCGATTCGTTTTGCGCGCGCCATTCCGCATAAAAACCTGGACGGAAACCGGGCGCGTTCATCAGGGGGGGCCGGGGGGATTGGGCTGCGGGGGATGCGTCGAGGAGATCGTGGTGTCGGGAAACGGCACCAGGCTTTGTGGCGGCGAGTTGGTCGTGCCGGGGATGGTTGCCTCCTCTTTGTCGTTGACAGTTGAGCAGGCGGAAAGTGACGCAAGGGCGGCGGCGGCAAGGCATGGGATGATGAGTTTCTTCATAAGCATAATTTATGTCCGCATTCTGGCTTTGCAATACGAATCGTGCTTGGACTTTGGCCGTTCTTTCCCCATACTCTGGTCCTCATGCAACGCGATACAGTTACCGTCGAACGGCTTTATACCGGCGAAGCCCGGAGCCTCCAGTTAAAACTGGTGGCCGGCGCCAGCGGCCTCAAACGCATCATCCGCGAACCGACGGTCAACCGGCCGGGGTTGGCGCTGGCCGGCTTCACCCGGTATTTTGCCAGCAAACGGTTGCAGGTCATCGGCAATGCCGAGACGTGTTTCCTGAAAACGTTGTCCCCCGCCGAACGCGCCCGGCGCTACGCCAATTTGTTTTCCTTCAAAATCCCCGCCATCGTTTTCTCGCGCGATTTGCAGCCGGACAAGGCCTTTCGACGCGCCGCCGAGTTGGCGCAGGTGCCCATTTTCGTCACCCCGATGATAACGATGAAGTTCATCAACCTGGCCACCCTGGCCCTGGAAATGTTGTTCGCGCCGCGCAGCACCGAACTGGGCAGCATGGTCGATATTCTCGGCGTCGGCGTCATCATCCGCGGCGAGAGCGGCATCGGCAAAAGTGAAAGCGTGCTGGCCCTGATCGAACGGGGCTACAGTTTGGTATCCGACGACATCACCCGCGTCACGCTGCTGGACGGGCGGGAAATCATCGGCACCAGCGCGGAGGTGACCCGCAATCACATGGAAGTGCGCGGCATTGGCATCATCAATGTCGCCTCGATGTTTGGCGTCCGGAGCATTCGGAGCCAGAAGGGGGTGGATCTGGTCATCACGTTGAAGGCCTGGGACGATGTGCCGGACGTGGAACGGCTGGGCATGGAACAGGAATTTGTGAAAATCCTGGGGATCGAGGTCCCGCACATCACCATCCCCGTGCGGCCCGGGCGGGACCTGGCCCGGTTGATCGAGGTGGCCGCTTTTCAAATCAAGTTGAAATCTTCCGGCCAGAACCCGGCCCGGGAACTGAACGACCGGCTGATCGCGCAAATGGCCGGCAACATCCGGTGATAATTCATTGGAATAAGTTCCCGGCAAAGGCCAACATGACCGGCGATGAGTAGTGCGAAGAAAACGGGCGGCAAGCACGCCATGCGGCGCGAATTTGTGGTGCTCAACAAGTTGGGCATCCACGCCCGTCCGGCCGCCATGTTTGTCAAAATCGCCAATCGCTTTGCCTGCACGATCCTGGTGGAAAAGGACGGCGAAGTCGTCAACGGCAAAAGCATCATGGGCTTGATGATGCTGGCCGCCGGCCCCGGCAGCAAACTGGGGGTCAACTGCGAAGGGGACGATTGCGCGGAGGCGCTGGCTGAAATCGAGAGTCTCATCAAACGCAAATTCGACGAGGAATAGGTCCCGACCATGGCTGGAGATTTCGATGTCAAATATGTGGCGCACCTAGCGCGCATCGCCCTGACTGCCGGCGAGCAGGAAAAATTCGGCGCCCAGCTTTCCAACATCCTCGGCTACATCGAAAAGCTCAATGAACTGGATGTGAGCGGCATCGAACCGACGGCCCACGCCGTGCCGCTGGTCAACGTGTTTCGTGCCGACGAGGTTCGCCCTTCCCTGCCCACCGCGGAAGCGCTGCGCAACGCTCCGGCCAGCGCCAACGGGCTGTTCATGGTCCCGAAGATCGTGGAGTGAGCCGGCCCATGTTGAACCAACTGACCATTTCCCAATTGGCCGCCAAGCTGGGCCGCCACGAAGTTTCCGCGCGCGAGGCAATGCAGGCCTGCCTGGATCAAATCCAGAAGGTCGATGGCCGGATTCATGCTTTCATCAGTTGCGATGCGGCCGATGCGCTGGCGCAGGCCGACGCCGCCGATGAGGCCATCGCCCGCGGCGCAACGCATAAACCGCTGCTGGGCGTGCCCATCGCCATCAAGGATGTGATTGCCGTGCGCGGCCAGCCGCTGAATTGCGGGTCAAAAATACTCGGCCGGTTCATTTCCCCCTACAGCGCCACGGTGATTGAAAAATTGCAGGAAGCGGGCGCGGTTGTATTTGGACGCTTGAACATGGATGAGTTTGCCATGGGCAGTTCCACCGAGAATTCGGCCTTCGGCGTCACGCGCAATCCGTGGGACATCACGCGCATTCCGGGCGGTTCTTCGGGCGGTTCGGCGGCGGCAGTGGCGGCCGATGAATGCTTCGCCGCGCTTGGCTCCGATACCGGCGGCTCCATCCGCCAGCCCGCGGCCTTGTGCGGCTGCGTGGGATTCAAACCCACCTATGGCCGCGTCTCCCGCTACGGGCTGGTGGCGTTTGCCTCCTCTCTGGATCAAATCGGCTCACTGGCCAGGGACGCGCGCGACACCGCCATCGTCCTGGGCGCCATCAGCGGAGCGGACCCGCGCGATTCCACCAGCGTCCCGCGGCCCGTGCCGGATTACGCCGCCGCGCTGGATGGCCGGATCCAGGGGCTGAAGCTCGGTCTGGCCAGGGAATACATGATCGGCGGATTGGATGCGGAAGTGGGCGCGGCGGTGCAGGCGGCTGTCAAGCAATTTGAAAAACTCGGCGCGGAGATCGTGGAGATTTCACTGCCCCACACCGATTACGCCGTGGCCGCCTATTACATTGTGGCCACCGCCGAAGCCAGCGCCAACCTCGCCCGCTTCGACGGCATCCGTTACGGGCTGCGCGTGGACGGCGAAGATCCGATTGATCTCTACTGCAAAACGCGCGGGGCCGGTTTCGGCGCGGAAGTCAAGCGCCGCATCATCCTGGGCGCTTACGTCCTGAGCAGCGGTTATTACGACGCCTACTACCTGCGCGCCCAGAAAGTTCGGACGCTCATCCGGCGGGATTTTCTCAACGCCTTCGCCCAAGTGGATGCCATAATCACTCCGACCAGCCCGACGCCGGCCTTTAAAATCGGCGAAAAAGCGGACGACCCGTTGCAGATGTATCTCTCGGACATTTTTACGATTTCCTGCAATCTGGCGGGGATTTGCGGCGTGAGCCTTCCCTGCGGATTCACCCGGGAACCCAAACTGCCCATCGGCCTGCAATTGCTCGGCAAGCCCTTCGGCGAGGAGACCCTCCTGAAACTCGCCCATGCTTACGAGCAGAGCACGCCTTGGCACAAGGAAAGGGCGGGCGTATCATGAGCGAACCCCTGGCCCTCCTTCACTACTCAAACCTGATGCCGGGCGGCCAACTGGCCAACCGGCTGCAAGACTTGGGCTATCGCGTCCAGACGCTCGTGGACGTGGCGGCCCTGGTTGAGACCTGTCAAAAAGAAAAACCGCTGGTGGTCGTGGCCGAGATTTTGCCGGACGGCCCCGCCTTCGCCGCCATCGCCCGACTGAAGAAGGACCCCGCCACGCGGCATATTCCGGTGCTGGGCTGGTCGGCGGCGCAGGACGCGGCGCAACAACGCAAGGCCAGGGAAGCAGGCGTCTCGCTGCTGGCCGGCAACGCCGCCATTGGCGAACATTTGCCGCAGTTGTTGGACCAGGTATTGCAACTGGAATAAGCCATGGCGACTCTGCCTGTCATCAAATTGGACCGCGGCATTCATGCGCTGCATCTCTTTTACCGCGTGGACCGGGAACGCTGGGCGCAGCCGGCGCAGTGCCTTTCCCGCCTGGAGGCCCTCTGCGCCGCCAATGCGCAGCCGTCCCATCCCCGTTTGACCACCTACGCCACCATTGGCGGCAAGGCTGATCTGGCTTTCTTCTTCCTTGCGGCTGAATTGGCCCGGCTTGCCCAGATGCACCGCGACTTGGAGGCTTGTTTTCCCCCCGGCGCGTTGGTCCGCGTCTTTTCCTACCTGAGCGTGACGGAGTTGAGCGAATACATGCCGACCGAGGAGGAAAATCGCCGGACGCTGATCGAACAGGAAAAGCTGGAGCCGGAGAGTCCGATGTTCAACCAACGCATGGGCGAATTGCGGGAGCGGATGAAACAGTACGAACATGACCGCCTTTACCCGGAGATGCCCGATTGGGAAGTCATGGGATTTTATCCCATGAGCAAGAGACGGGCCGCGGCGGACAACTGGTACGCGCTCGATTTTGCCGCGCGCCGGAAATTAATGAGCGGCCACGCGCGGGTCGGCCGCAAATATGCCGGGCGCGTTTCGCAATTGATCACCGGTTCAACCGGGCTGGACGATTGGGAATGGGGCGTCACGCTGATGGCCCATCAAGTCGATGCGCTCAAGGAAATCGTTTATGAAATGCGGTTCGACGAGGTCAGCGCGCGCTATGCGGATTTTGGCCCGTTCTTTGTCAACATGCGATTGCGCCCGCCGGAGTTGTGGGCGCACCTGCGGCTATAGCGGGCCGCGTCAGGATTTGATTTCCACGCTCTGGAAGAGGGCTTCGAGGCTGTTGAGCGGCGCGTCTTTTTTGGGCGCGGGATTGAGAAGTTGGTGTGACGCCCGACGTGGCGAATTCCGCAGAGGGCCTTTTGTGGGAAAGAGAAGGGAGCGAAAGTTTGACAATTAACCCCGCCCAGAGTAAGATTTGGCCATGACAGAAGTTATGATGAATTTGCCGGAGAAGGCTTCGTTGGCGCTCAAGGTGCCGACTGAAGCATTGGGCAAGGAACTGCTTCTCGCGGCCGCCATCAAGCTCTACGAATGCGGCCGGCTCTCTTCGGGCGCTGCGGCGGAACTTGCCAGTGTGCCAAAGCCTCTTTTTCTTGCCAAGCTCGCTGATTATGAAGTCTGCACATTCGACCTGAAAAAAGAAGAGTTGCAGCGGGAGTTGACGCTTGGCTGACGTCATCGTCAATACTTCGCCGCTCCAATATCTGCACCAAGTTGGGCAGCTTGATCTTTTTCCAAAACTGTTTGGGCGAATAATTGTCCCTGAGGCTGTTGTCGCGGAACTTGCCGCAGGCCGCCGTCTTGGCGTCTCGCTCCCCAAACCGGAGGCTCTTAAATGGGTTGATGTTCGCAGTCCGGCCAGCCCTGTCGGAGGACTGCTCTCATGGGATCTGGGAGCGGGCGAATCAGCGGTGTTATCGCTTGCATTGGAGCATTCCGGATCGTGGGTGGTCATGGATGACAAACTGGCGCGGCAGGCAGCCGTTCATTTGAATCTCCCATTGCTCGGCACGGCAGGAATTTTGCTCCGCGCCAAACATGCCGGGCATCTCGACAAGATCAGTCCCGTGTTGATGCTATTAACCGCCTTGGAGTTCCGGCTCACACCAGAGACGACGCGAAACATTCTCGACCTCGCTGGGGAATAAATCGGCAGATTAAGGTCATACAGCAATGAAACAGAGACCTGGCTGGTCCGCGTCAGGATTTGATTTCCACACTCTGGAACAGGGCTTCGAGGCTGTTGAGCGGCGCGTCTTTTTTGGGGGCGGGATCCAGAAGCTGCCGCAAATAGACAACCGCGTCGGGAATGTTCCTGACCGAACGGGGCAGCGTCGCCCCGCAGGCGTTGGGGTGGCCGCCGCCCCGCAGTTTTTCGGCAATTTTCAAGGCTTCGCCGTTGCGGCTGCGCAAGCTCACCACCACCGTGTTGTTGGCCTTGCGAAACAGGGTCAGGAGCACCGGATAGGGCGTGGCCTGTTTTTCCAGGAGTTGGTGGACGATCAAATTGTTGTTGCCCACCACGGTGTCCACAAAACCCACCGCCGGGCTGATGGCCACGACGTTGGCCTTGCTCCACTCGTAACCGAGCGGATCCTCGACGCGCCGTTTCACGGCCATGACCTCCAGCAACGGATGGTCCAGCAACCGTTCCAGTTGGCCGTCGATCAGCGCGTGCAAATTCCAGAATCCATACGTCTTGACCAGGTTGGCGAAATCGTTGGCCGGCGCAAAATCAGGGTCATCCTCCAGAAACAAATCTGCCACGTTGTTGAGGTGGACCAGGCGGTCCAATTGCGGCGAGCCAAGCCCGTGTTCCTGGCAGAGTTCGTAGCAGAGCAATCCGGCGGATTTGGTGACATCGTGAATGAAATGCGCGTTTTTGGGCTGGACGTCGGTGGCATGATGATCGATCAGCAGCCAATCCGGCTTGTCCAGGCGCGGCTCGAAACTCAAATCGCAGATCCAGCCGGATTTTTCGCGCGGTTCCCGGAGTTTCCAATTGTTGTAATGGTAGGATTCCAGACGGATGTCCGCGTTGAAGATTTTCCGGGCCAGCCGCTGCAAAAGCAACCCGGAGACGAAGCCGTCCAGGTCGCTTTCATGCGTCAAAATAACTTCCGGCCGGGGCAAAGTATCCATGCGCACAAGCTATAATGCCGCAACGAGGCTGGCCAGAAGAAATCCAGCCTTTGCGATCAAACGCGGGTTCGGCCTTTCTTCAGCCACCACCGCCGCACCGCGACGAGGCACCAGATTGCCTCCACGATTCCGAAGGGCCAGGCGCCTTGGAGAAACCCATAGACCGATCCCAACGCGCAGGCGCCGGCGAATCCCAAAACAAACCAGTGGCTGCGATCCTCCAGCGCGTAGCACACCAGCATCGCCGTGACCGCAATCAGGCCGAATAATGTGAGGCGATTTATATTCAACATGCTTTTTGAAAGAGCACAATCCGGTTGGTGTTGGTGCCTTTGTCATTGTTATCGACGCCCCAGCAGTTGGCGGTTTTGGTGAATTTCTGGTCATTGATGAGGATGAGCAGCGGCTTCAGGCCGGCGTCCAGTCCGCATGCCACAACCGTCTCCTCCAGCTTGATGGTTCCCGCGCGGATTTCGCCCACTTCAAAGGCCACATGCCCGCCGGGCCGCAGCACCCGCCGCAACTCCCGGAATACGGCCGTCATTTCGGACTGCCATTCCGCCAGTTTTTTCGGGACGGTCAGGCGGACTGATTTTGGATCAATGCCCAAAAACCAGCAGCGCAGCCAATTGTCGCCCGCATAATCCACCACGTCGAGGAACGGGGGCGAAGTCACGACCAGCGCGACCGAATCGGAGGGGATTTGCGGCGTGGCCCGCGCGGCTTGGTTTAAGAGCAGCGCTTTCGCCGCCACGGCCCCCAATGCGCCGCGCGTCGCCGCGTCGCAATCCCCCAACAGGATGCGGCTCTTCTTCAAAATCAATTCCGGCACATGGCGGCGGGGGGGAGTTTGATGGCGGCCGGCATTGATCTTGCGCTGCGATTTGACTGAAACCGCCTGGTTCGGCGGCAGCGTATAGACGGAAAAAAAACCGGCGGAATGGCCGGTCAACCGGTTCAGGGCCACGAGGCAAATCCATCGGTCAACCGCGTCCTGCTCCCGGGCCAGCAGATATTTTTTCAGCGCGGCGATTTCCCGCAACGTTTCGGGATGATAAAAAACCAGCAACTCCTCCGGCAGCTCATCGTGATCGCGAAAGTTGATTTCCGCCAGCCGCGCGCGGATTTCTTCGAGACCCGGAGGGCGGAGCCGGGGGCCGATCAAACGCAGGCTCAGTGGATTGACATCGCAACCGAAAGGAATCCGCCCCAACAGGGCCGCTTCCAACAGCGTCGTGCCGCGGCCCATGAACGGATCATGGACGACCTCGCCGGGCCGGGTCAGGCGCTCGATGAAAAATCGCGGCAATTGCGGCTTGAAGCAGGCGCGGTAGGAAATCTCATGCAACCGGCTGGCCGCGCGCTGTTTGGAAGTCCAGAACTCGTTGACGAACACAGGCACGTTCGCCGTCTTTCCATCGGCCAGCACAATGCCCGTCGTCATCCGGATGGTGTTTTTGCCGAACTGATGGAACCCCGCCAATTCTTCCGGCAACGGGACAATCCTTTCCGGCCGGGTGGATCGGTCCCGCCAATCGAGCGACAATTGCAAGTTCTCAGCCAGCATCCTGCCTTTCATCTTCCCTGCCTTCCCCCCGGCCCGGCAAGCAAAACAGGACATGGCCCGGAGGCTGGGTTGCGGTAATAGAGGGTGCTTGGGTTTTTTGATTATTCTGATTGCAGCAAAGCAATTCGTTTCTTTTGGGATTTTGCGGCGGACTTTGGATACGTCTGCCCGACAGGCAAAAGCGGTTTCCTGCCCGGAATGAACAAGACCCAGGCGCTCAGAGTTTTCCGAGCAGGGCCTTGAGCCGTTTCCACGCCTGGTCGCGGGCCTTCCGGTTCGCCTCTTGCGCATCGGGCTGTTCGCCCGCGCGCATGAAACCGTGGCCAGCGCCTTCGTACGTCACCGGTTTGTAAGTCTTGCCCGCAGCTTTCATGAGCTTCTCGGTGGCCGGGATGGTGGAACTGATGCGCGCATCGTTGCCGCCGTAAAAGCCGTGGACCGGACATTTGATGTTCTGCATTTCTTTGCCGTCAGGAGGCGGTCCGTAAAAAACAAAGGCGGCTTTCAAGTCGGGCCGGTTGCAGGCGAAACGAAAGGTCTGGCCGCCGCCCCAGCAAAAACCCGCCACCGCCAGTTTGCCGTTGGCCGCCGGCAGCGCCTTGACGTAATCAGCCACGGCATTGAGGTCGGCGGTGATTTGGGCCGGGGGCAATTTGAAAATTGCGGCTACAGCATCATCGGTGCCGGCAAAGTCGCTGCTGCCGCCGCCCTTGGGGCCGGCGCCCGAAAGCAAGTCCGGCGCGATGGCAATGCATCCTGCCGCGGCCACTTCATCGGCGGCGTTGCGCGCCCAATCCGTCAGGCCGAAAATTTCGTGGATGACGATGACCGCCGCGGCCGGATTTTTGACTTCGGGATAGACGATGAAACAATGGACCGTGCGGGCGCCGTTTTTCACATCGACCCACTCGCCATGGCGCGGGGATTTTTCCAGCCTGGCCCTGGCCCAATCCTGGGCGGAAACGGACAGCCCGGCGCACATTAAAACTGCGAGCAACAAAAGTTTCGTATTCATGGCCAACAGGATTGCCGGAGCGGGATGAAGGTCAATCCAGAAAAATGTTAAAATTTTAACACTTTTCTGTTGACGCCGGACGGCGGGGGTGTTAATAATTTAACACATTATGAGTTTGGAACATCAATTGAGCCGCCGCGAGCGGCAGATCATGGACGTCTTGCACGCCAAGGAATCCGCCACCGCCAGCGAGGTGCGCGCCGCCCTGCCCGACGCCCCAAGCAATTCCGCCGTCCGCACTTTGCTGCGGATTTTGGAGGAGAAGGGGCACATCAAACATCATCAGGAGGGCGCGCGCTTTGTCTATGTGCCGCGCGTGTCGCGGGAAAGCGCCAGCCAATCCGCGTTGCAACGGGTCGTCTCCACTTTTTTTCAGGGGTCGGCCAGCCAGGCGATGGCGGCCTTGCTCGAAAAGGCCGACACCCGCATTTCCGGCGAGGAATTGAAAAAGCTGCAAAAAATGATCCAGCAAGCCAGGAAGGAGGGCCGTTAACATGTCATCACTGAGCCAAACCGTTTTTGATGGCCTGCGGCATTGCAATGCCGCGGCCTTGATTCTTGACACCGCGCTGCAGAGTTTCGTCGTCCTTGCCGTGGCCGGCGGAGTGTGTCTGTGCTTGCGGCGCGCCTCGGCGGCGACGCGGCATTTGATCTGGTTTCTCAGCGTGGCCTGTCTGCCGTTGCTGCCATTGGTTGCATCGCTGCCGCCCGCGTGGCAAAAGCCGCTGTGGTCGGTGTCCGCCGGTTCCGGCGCCGGCAACCAGTTCTCCGTGGTGCTGGAATTTGCCCCGGTCGCTCCGGCAACAACCTCCGTCAACCGGGCGCCGCTTCCAAACGCAACCGCCGGTGCCACCCGCCCTGTTGCCGCGCCGTCCTCAAGCCATGGAAAACTTGCCGCCCAATTCAGCGCCAACTGGCTTGTGCCCGCCTTTTTTGCATGGTTGGGCGGGAGCCTGCTGTCTCTTGGCTCCCTAGTGGCGGCGCAATGGCGTGTCCGGCGGATGGAGCGGCGCTCCCAAGTGCTGCGCGATGCCGATTGGACGGAATTGCTGCGCGAACTGCGCGGGCAGTTGCGCATTGCCCGGCCGGTCACTTTATTGCAATGCCCGGAGAGCGTCATGCCGGGGACATGGGGAACCCGGCGACCGGCGGTTTTGTTGCCGATGGAAGCCGGGCAATGGCCGCCGGAGCGCCGGCGCGTGGTCTTGCAGCACGAACTGGCCCATGTGCGGCGATGGGATTGCTGGACACAGAGGATCACCGGCATCGTTTGCGCGTTTTACTGGTTCAACCCGCTGGTCTGGCTCGCGGCCCGCAGGATGTGTGTCGAGCGGGAACGGGCTTGCGACGACATGGTGCTGAACATCGGCTGCAAGGCATCGGTTTATGCGGGGCATCTGGTGGCTATTGCGAGGAGCTTTCGCCCGCTGCCCCAATCAGCCGCCATTGGCATGGCCCGGGCCTGTCCATTGGAAGGGCGGGTGGCGGCCATTGTGGATGCGTCCCGCGCCCGGCGCATGCGTCCCATGACGGGGGTCGCTGTGGCGGGCCTGTTGGGCGGAATGATCCTGGCGGTGGGCGGATGCATCTCCCACACCGCATCGCTGCGCGACCAGCAAATCGCCCGTCTGGAGGAATTTTCCAGAGCCAAGGAGGCGCAGGCGGAGAAACTGGCAGCCAAGGCGGGCGAAAAAATTTCGCCTGAGTTTCGGCGTTTCTTTGATGCCGCGATCAAAGGTGACTGGCCAACGGTGAGCAAGATGATCGACAGCTTTAAAGAACGTCACCCCCAATACGAAAACAAGCATCCCGATCCGAGCCTTCGCACCAGCTATTGGGGGACGGTCCTGGAGATTTGGCTCGCCTACGATATCGTCGCCAAGTGCGCGCCTGAATACACGCAGATGGCAGTGGATGACATGATTCATTCCATTCCCGCCGGAAGCATTTATTTCGGCGGCACCGATCCGGGGCGGGGTCTGCCCACGGCGTTTTGCAAATCGCACGCGGAGGCCGATCCGTTTTTCACTCTCACCCAGAATGCCCTGGCCGACAGCACGTATCTCGATTATCTGCGCGCCATGTATGGCGGAAAAATCTACACTCCCACGACGGAGGACTCGCAGAAGTGCTTTGGCGATTACCTTCAGGACGCGACGCGCCGGCTCCGAGAAAACAAGCTCAAACCCGGTGAAAACGTGCGTCTTGACAACGGACAGCCTCAGATATCGGGGCAGGTGGCCGTGATGAGCATCAACGCTTTGATGGTCAAAATCATTTTCGACAAAAATCCCGACCGCCAATTCTACATCGAGGAAAGTTTTCCGCTGGATTGGATGTATCCGTATCTGGAACCGCACAGCCTGATCATGAAAATCAACCGGCAGCCGCTGCCCGAAATGCCGGAGGAAATTGTGCAAAAAGACCGCGAGTACTGGAACAACCGCGTCGCCGGCATGATCGGTGATTGGCTGGCCGAAGACACGCCGGTGCAAACGGTCGCGGAATTCGCAGACCGGGTTTATGCGCGCGGGGACTTGGGCGGGTTCCACGGCGACCGCAAGTTCATCCAAAACGATTATGCCGAAAAAATGTTTGGCAAGTGGCGCAGTGCCATCGCCGGCATCTATGCCTGGCGCGCCAACAATTCCAAGTCTGCCGGCGAACAAAAGCGGATGCTGAAGGAGGCGGACTTTGCGTATCGGCAAGCATGGGCGCTCTGTCCGTATTCGCCCGAAGCAGTGTTCCGGTATGTTGATCTTTTGACGAGCCGGCAGCGGAAATCCGATGCCCTCCTCATCGCCGAGACCGCCGTCCGGGTTGCACCCCCGGACGAAGATGCCTCCTCAAAAGCCAGACTGGACGATCTCATCAAGACATTAAAGGGGCGCCAGTCGGCGCAGTGATAGGCTCGCCTCGCAAAACAGTTCACATCGGGTTTTTTACAAATCCCGCTGATTGTGCTATAACGAGGGTGTGTCAGCGACCGCGCCGCAACCGAAGTCCGTCCGTTTGTTTGTCAAACCGAGGTGCGGGTGGTGTCGCCAGGCTGCCGGATGGCTCGACGCCCGGGGCATCCCATATGAGATGTTCGACGTGACGGCTGATCCGGCCGCGGACCGGGAGATGCGGAGGTTGTCCGGGCAGGGATTAACCCCGGTCATTGATGTGGACGGCCAGATTTTGGCTGACTTCGATGCGGAGCAACTGGCAGAATTCTGGAAGCGATTTGAATGAACACCGTTGAACTGATTTCGAAGCCCCGCCCGCGCCTGCCGGAATGGCTGCGCCTCCAGTTGCCCACCGCGCAGAGTTTCGGGCGGACGCGCGCGTTGCTCGATGAACTCAAATTGCACACCGTCTGCCAGAGCGCGCAATGCCCGAATCATTGGGAATGCTGGAGCCGGGGCACGGCGACGTTCATGATCGCGGGGGACCGCTGCACGCGGGCGTGCGGGTTTTGCGCGGTCAAAACTGCGAAACCGCTGGCGCTGGAACCCGATGAGCCGGCCCGCGTGGCGGAAGCCACCCGCCGCATGAAGCTCAAGCACGTCGTCATCACCGCCGTGGCGCGCGACGATTTGGCCGACGGCGGCGCGGAACATTTCCGGCAAACCATCGAGAAGGTGCGCGAACTCAACCCGGGTGTTGCCATTGAAGTGTTGGCGCCGGATTTTCTCGACCGGGACGAATCCATTGACGCGGTGCTGGCGGCGCGTCCGCACATTTACAATCACAACCTGGAGACGGTGCGGCGCCTGACCCCCGGCGTGCGGCATCGCGCCACTTACGACCGTTCCCTGAGCGTGCTGGGCAAGGTGAAAAGAAAGCGCGGCGACTCCATTTACACCAAGTCGGGCCTCATGCTCGGCCTGGGCGAAACGGAGGAGGAATTGTTCCAGGCGCTGGAGGACCTGCGCCGGGTGCGGTGCGATATGTTGACGCTGGGCCAGTATCTTCAGCCGACGCTGCGCCATTTGCCTGTGGTGGAATTTATTCCGCCGTCCACGTTTGCGCGTTACAAGACGGCGGCGGAGGCAATGGGATTCGCGCATGTGGCCAGCGGCCCGTTGGTGCGCAGTTCCTATCACGCCGGCGAATTCACGATGCCGGCACAGTCTTGACGCGACTCAAATTCCATGAAACATCACCTTATGAAAACTCACATGCAAAATCTGTTCCTTGCGCTGGCGGGCACGGGACTTCTGGCAATGCCGGCGTGGGCGCAAACCGGTCCGCTTTTGAGCGCGGCGCTTTCCAGCGGACCGGCCGTGACGACGAATGCCCCCGGCTTTTTCGCCGCCGCCGCCACTTATGCGGTGGGGAAAGGCCCCGTATGCGTCGTGGCGTTCACAAACGCGGATGGCAGGGTGGATTTGGTGTGCGCGAATACGAACGACAACACTCTGACGTTGTTGACCAATAACGGCAGCGGGGTTTTTACATCGAACGCCTCGCTCAGTGTGCCCAACCTGCCCTGCGGCGTCACGGCCGCGGATGTCAATGGCGATGGCAAGGCGGATTTAATCTGCGCGAGCATTAACAACCCGAGCTATACGAGCGGGAACAGCGGTTTGTTGACAGTGCTGACCAACAATGGCAGCGGGGGGTTCCTCTCCAACGCCGTTTACGGCGCGGGCAGTTATACGGTTTCGGTCACGACGGCGGATGTGAACAATGACAGCAAGCTGGATTTGATCTGCGCGAATTTCGGCAATGACCAGCAAAGCACGCTTTCGGTGTTGACGAACAACGGCAGCGGAGTTTTCACGGCCGCCACGACCGTTAACGTGGGCAATGACAGCGCCTAGCAGGCTTGCTCGGTCACGGCAGCGGATGTCAACAATGACGGCTGGGTGGATTTGATCTGCGTGAATACCGGGGCCAATGGTCTTGACACCAATCTTTCGGTCTTTACGAACAACCACAACGGCGGCTTTGTGCTCGCCTCGACGCCAATCGTGGGCAGCGGGCCTGTGTCGGTCGCGGCGGCGGATTTGAACAAGAACCACTTGATGGACCTGATCTGCGCGAATGCGGGGTCTGGAAATGGCAATACACTTTCGGTGTTGACCAACGACGGCAGCGGCGGTTTTGCGCTCGCGTCCTCGCCGGTCGTGGGCCACGGCGCGCATTCGGTTGTGGCGGCGGATGTCAACGGCGACGGCTGGATCGACTTGATTTGCGCCAATGCAAGTGACAACACCGTTTCAGTGTTGACGAACAACTGGATCGGCGGCTTCGTGCTCAGCGGCACTTATGCCGTGGGCAGCGGGCCTGTGTCGGTCGTGGCGGCGGATGTCAACGGCGATGGCTGGGTGGATTTGATCTGCGCCAACAG
>Ga0326728_10011419_pt1 | contig 20290 bp, 19 predicted proteins | sample MB3enrmetagenome_FD_207602 | JGI IMG/M metagenome (GOLD analysis project Ga0326728, IMG submission 207602) | Lab enriched peat soil microbial communities from McLean, Ithaca, NY, United States - MB31MN | ecosystem: Environmental > Terrestrial > Soil > Wetlands > Peat | place: USA: New York... | reverse complement strand
CGCACATTGTTGATCGAGATCATCACGGCTTTACCGGACCGGGTGATCCATGCCTTCCCGACCGGGGCCGCGTCCGCGTTTTTCATAACGTCGGATATATCATAGACTGGCGCGGGCCAGTGGTCTTGGAGCTTGCGGATCTCGCCGGCAGGGATAACTGCCTGCATGGTCTTTACATCGATACGGACCGAGCCGTTGTAGAGGCGCGCGGCCCCTATGTGCTCAAAGGTCACATCGGTTTTTGTTGTTGGCGTCATGGTGTTTTTCACCATACATACATCGACGTGAGAGCATATAAGCCTCCGCCGTGCGCGGGGTGAAAGTAAAGGCGGTGCGTTTTCCGATTTACGAAATAAGTCTTTTGCGCAGAATTTTTGTTTAACGGACGGCCCGCCCAGGCACACAGCGCGACAGGCCGCGTGATCGCGTCCCGTAACCGCGCCGTGTGACCATGACCCGCCCCTTCGGTTTCCTGTTGGTACGCGATCGCTTCGGTTGGACCCCCCCGACAAAGCGAGCGACCGTCCGCTGATGCGTCCGGTAACCGTCGCTTTGTCCTCCCGCCCGGACCCGGTAATTGCTGCCGTAGGCAGGGGCATCGTACCAAACTGCCCGTCCCTTTTTAAGGGTGGGAGGAGTGCGGCCCGAAGGGTTGTGAGCGTGGGGATGCTTGTCCATCCCCGTAAGCGAACAAAGCACGGGCGGCGGGTTCTCGTGGCCACAGCGGCCCGAACGAGCACCGCTTCAGGGCGCGAAGGTAACGAGCCGCATCAGCGGTGAGTCCGAGCCCCTGATGCGTCGTGCGAGTGAGTCACTGAGCGTCTGCGTTTCTCGCATCAACAGCGACGAACACGATGCGAAGCATGGTGTGAGGAGCGAGCCGGGCAGCCGCTGGCGCCGGAGCAACGCGACAAGCCAGGGGCGTCATCCTACCAACAGGAAACTCCGGAAAACAGCGAGGTGATGTGAAGCGAGCCGGAATGCAGTGAGCGCAAGCGAACGGAATGAGGACGAGTGAACATGACCGAGCGTCTGCGGCCCACCCGAGCATCATCTACCAATATTTCACGGGCTGCGGCATTTCGCGGATCTTTTCGCTCATGTAGAACCCCGACATCTGGAGAACACCGATTGCTGCAAGACCTAAAACTACTGCAAGATAACTGAGGCCATTGTTATTGAATTCAATCATCATAATGCGAAGCAGAACCGCAGCCGATACAGCGGTGAGAATAGCAACCGGATATAACTGGCCCAAAATACTCATAATCAAATTATTTTGTGTACCGGTATAATTCAATTACCTTTTTGCCGGATTCTGATGATCGCTATCCGGGTCCACCGCCGCCCCGCTCCGCACGCTTCGTGCACCTTCGGCGCACTCGCACCTGCTCCGCGGACCGGCTTACGTCGTTCAACTACCACAAAACCTCATTTTTAGGACCTCCGTCGGAAAAAATGAGCCTCATATTCGCATTTTTACGGCCTTTCCGGGTGCCGGATGTGTAAAAGCAGGGGTCAAAATTAACCTCGATTTTAGGGCCTTTGGCGGCCATTGAGAGAGGTCGAAATCTGCCGTATTTTGGAAAACAGAGCAATATTCTGCCGTATTTTCCACACGAACAGAAAATAGTGATATTTTGGGGGTTTCTGGCAGGGGCCCGGATATGAAAACAGGAAAAGGAGCCCAATTTGGGCGTATTTTCTCCTTCTCCTGGAACCCCTGTTTACAGGACTACCCGCAGGGCGGAGAGGTTCTTTTCCATTTTGTTAAGGATTTTTTCGCCCCGTTGATTTTTCGCTCCGAAACCTTTCTCAACGGGGTGTTTGGAGATTTCATACTTCACAAAAATTTCTCCATCCGTGTTGAGGTAAATGTCATGGAGGACCTGAGCATCCCGGAGATTATCAAAATCCGTAATCCCGTTCTTTGCTAAGTTCTCACGGATTTTCTTAACTTTCATCCGTTCGTACACGCTCAGGTTCTTTGATCCTTTGGGGCGTCCTCGTGGCATGATATGGAATTATGCATAATGAATAAAAATTGTTTCTAGTGTAATGGAATTAATTTCAACAAAAATAGAATATATCTCAAACACGGACATAGACTCTGTCAAAAAAAATGACATTGTTTGTGGCACACCACAGTAACTATTACCCCCCAGTCACATTGCCCACCGCACCGGATATCCCGGCCTGTGCATGGCTGATATTCTGCTGCACCTGAGCGTATTCCTGTGCGGTGTCCTGCGCGATATGAGGGTTGGTTGCAGATTCATAAGCCCCGACACCCATCAGGATAATCGCAAGGATCACGAGACATACAAACACCAGGACAATCAGAGCGGAAATATTTGCAGCGATCAGTCCCATCAATTCGATAAAACTTCTCATGATTTCTCATCTCATGGTTACCGGCACCAGATCTTTTGTGGGTGTTTCTCTTGTGTCAATAGATAAAAGTATTGAGCAGATAACAGAAGGCCGGTTTTGAGGGGTCCCGGGCACGTCGTGAATGATATTCGCTGACGATCTTTACCGAATCCTTACACCGTATCCTGCGGAGGGGATGGAGGCCCGGTCTCGAAGCGGGTGAACAGGATGAATGGGGATTATGTTTGGCGGTGATAATGAACAATTTGCCACATTGGAGAATGTGGAATTTGGCAAAAAACTCGATAAACTGATTATAGTGTTTTAAAAATAATGAGTGAATATCCCTCAAACTTCGAGCAAACCCTTCTACATTACACAACTTTATTGGAGTTAACATCAGGTAAATTTAATTACATCGTTGTTCTATCATCATTCATGTTTATCAAAAAATTTGATAGTCTAGATCCTGATGAAATTGATCTCAAAATTGAAGGAAATAATAAACGGGCAAAAATTGCCGAAATTCGAATGAATACTATCATTACTGGTCTCAAATGTGGTTTACCTCCAAAAATTGCCTATAAAATATCGTTAGATAAAGATTTATCGAAAGCTGATTTAGATGAGATAGACAAAACTCGAACCCTTAAACCTTAATGAAAAAGTCCTCGACATCAAGGCTGAAGTCATTGCATTCAAGTTACTGTGGGTGTTTTAAGGGTATGTTTAATTATCTTCACCGCTTTCCTATGGATTCTCTGATATAATCGTCGATCAAATTCCGGAAAAATATTGCAATCATATAAAAGTCCTACCAGCGAGTTGGGGTGACGATGATACGAAGCAGCGTCTCTTTGCACCTCGATCATGATCTGACTTTCAAGATCTCTAATATGTGTATCATTTTCTGACATACATCGAGCGACTTCATACTTCAATTTAAGAACTAATTCCGGTTCCTTCACTCGTGCTATTTCAATAGCTCTTTGCATACGGGTTTGCCATGCTATTCCATGTTTCTTAGTAGTTATGGCGTGAGATATTTCATGAATAAGTACCGCTTTTGAAAGTGAGCTTATGCCGATTTTTCTTTCCCTAACATTACACCACCCCATTTTTCCGTGATGTAACAATCTGGGAATATAAACAAGTTTCCAAGGTCTCCATCTTGGAAAATAAACAGAACAAACTTCACGATACAATCGCTTTTGACTTGGAGACATGGTTGATTGTCCTGCGATAAAATATATTTAGTATTTTTCAAACTATAAATTTTATTATTTTAGTTAATACTGTTACTGCGCGCTTTCAGATGGTAACGCAAAAAGACAAAATTTAGAGACATTTACTTTGAGTTTCTTTACAAAAAGAGCGCGGGATTTTGTTTGAGGGTAGTTTGGAGTAATGTTAAAAAATGCTCTTACATAAGAGTAAGTTTTAAAAAAAATATTTTCTTCCCTGTAAACTTGGGACGCCGGGATTATCCCCCCATCCCCATAATCACCCCCACCACCTGCTGGGCCGTCACCGGGTCCAAAACCCGGGCCAGGACCAGCCCGGCCATCGAGACGAACATCATCCAGAATACTTTTTTCACCTGCTCATTCTTCCCGAACGTCTCGATCGCTGCATCCACATCTGCCTTCATCGCCCGCTGGATCAGCTTAGGCAGAAACACAAAGAGCGGCAGGAACAGGACCGCCGCCCCGATGAAGGCAAGGGTCATCTCCGCCCGGCTCGCAAGGAAGATCCCAACCGGGACGGCAAACACATCGGCCAGCACGGAGGCCATCACGACCTCGCCGAACCAGAAGTAATGCCGCTTCTCGGCGTAGTTCAACCGTTCTGCATCAGTCAGCGCGGAGAGATCGAAGATACCGAGCATGTTCAGCATCCCATACCAGACCGCGTGCGTCTCCTCCGGGTCTGCAACGAGGCCAAGGAAAAGAATCCCGACCGGAATGATGAGAAGGATAAGGGGGAGGTGGGCCACCACCAGGACGCCCCCGAACAGCAGCCCGGTCCCGCAGATCGCGCACCGGGTCTGCACCTCATTCTCGAACATCGGCATCCTCCGCGATCCGGATCTCAAAGACCGGGCTGGTGTATCCGCCATGTGCGGGCGAAAAATCCCGGACCCGGCCCATCTGCGCGAACTTGCGCCGGCCCGTGCGGATCTGTACCGTGTGGATGCCCGGGGCCCGGGGATAGACCCGGCGTCCGTCAAGGTCGTGCATCTCATCATACGGCGGGATCTCGAACCAGTCCGGCCAGAACCGGACACCGCGCGGGATGTCGGTTCCCCGGTACAGGTCCTGCAACCGCATCGGCGAAAGGTTGTCGTAGATCAAATCGATAATCAGATTCTCATCGCCCTGCTCCGGGTGCAGGTCCAGTTCATAGAAGATCGGATTGCGCCGCACTTCCTCGCTCGAAAGCGGGGTGCTTGCCGTCAGCGGTTCGAGGCCGCCGAACTTTCCCCGGTAGAGACCGGTCACGGTCGCGACCGGCTGCATATTCTCAGTAGCCATGATATTTCTCCTTGTAGACTTCGTGCTCGCCCCGGAGTTTCTTGAACTCCTCGACGATCTCATCGTATCTGCCGATCTTCTGGTAGATGGCAAACAACAGAGGATAGAGCGGGAGCACGGCCCCAAGCAAAATCCCCAGAATTTCCGCTTCCATAACGGTCCTCCGAAATGACGAGAGAACCAAAAGAGAGGGGGACCGGGGGGTCTCCTTCCCCTCCGGCTCTGTTCGTCAGACGGTTCTAGGCGAGGGCCGCAACGGTGTCTGCCCAGGTCTCAACCTTCGTCTGGATTGCATCGTCCGAGTACGAGGTGATAGTAATCCGGTCGCGGCTGAAATTCACCATGTAGAGTTCGCCGTTCGGGTCGTGGCACTTCAGGGTCGCGCTGAACGCATCATGATCGGTATCATGAGCCACGGTGCCGCCGTGTGCCGTACTGATCGGAACGGCGGCAAGCAGCGCAGCCACCCCGGAGCTAAACCCGGGAAGGGTGTTGAACTTGTGGGTGCCCGTGCCGACGATCTTGGCATCGGAGTCCTGATAGACGAGTTTCAAGGTGTATGCCTCCTTGGTCTTCTCGACCGGCGGGTGGCTTTCACCGGCCGTCATATACTCAACACATGCAAACGGGTTGGTCGTGATGACCGACTGGACGATAGTGTTGAACATCGCCACGTCTGCAATAGGTTCGGCAAGAGTGCGAGTTGCACTCTTGACATTTGCACTCTGTACGAAATCTGCCATTCTTCATTCCCGCCCTCGGGCGCCTTTGGGCTGAATAAGTACTCTATAGGACGGGGGGCTTAGGTTTTACTGAAGGGAGAGGGAAGTTTTTCAAACATTTATGACGGAAAAATGATAGATTAATTATCTAACATCCTCAATATCTCAATATCAATGGACAGCAAAAAACCGTTAAAAGAGTCCAAGGATTTCTATTTTCAATGGCACATCACCAACAAATGCAATTTACGTTGCAGCCATTGTTACCAGGAGAGTTACACCGATGAGTCCGATCTTTCTATTGATGAACTCAAAGATATTGCCAATAAGATTTTTTCCACGATGGCAAAATGGCAAAAGAAAGGTGATATATCAATAACCGGTGGCGAGCCACTTATAAAAAAGGAATTGTTTCCTCTTCTGTCGTATCTTGACAATTCTGATGAAATTTCCCGGCTGGATGTTCTGTGCAATGGAATTTTAATCACCGATGAAATAGCATCCAAACTCGAAAAAATCAAGAAACTCAATAATATCCAGATATCCCTTGACGGAGCCACGCCAGAAATTCATGATCAAATCCGTGGTCCAGGAACTTTTGAAAAAGCCCTGAGGGGAATCCGGATCCTCGTCTCTCATGGCATCGATGTAAAAGTGATGTTCACTTTGCAACGATTGAACAGGGGTGAGATTCCCAGTCTCATTGACCTTGCAATCAAGGAGAAAATCAGCGGGATAACAATAGAACGAATGGTGCCAACCGGCTCGGGGAAGGACAAGAAAGATGCAATCCTGAAACCCAAGGAATTACAGAAGATATTCCAGTATATTTCTGATCGTTCTGATATCGAATATGCAAAAGGCAACAAATTACGGGTTTTGAAATATCGCCCGTTATGGATCAATATCAATCCCTGCCGCGCAGCACTCGGGACACAGACCGTACCTCATGAAGAACTCGGAGCGATTTGCTCAATCGGATATGATGGCCTGTGTATCATGCCCGATGCTTCAGTCCTGGCCTGCCGCCGGCTCCCGATATCTATCGGCAACCTGAAAAATGACAGCATCGAAAAAATCTGGTTCGAATCGGAACTGCTCTGCCAGATTCGCGACAAACGGAACCTGAAAGGCAAATGCAAATCATGCGAGCACATCCCACGATGCAGCGGCTGCCGATCTATGGCCTACGCACTTACCGGTGATCACCTTGCGGAAGATCCTCAGTGCTGGAAAGCGGAATAATTATAATGTGACGGGATTCAAGTGGTTACTATGGCATTAGTTGATGTGACAAAATCAACAACCCCCCTGTTCCGGGACCGGGCAACACTTTCTTTTGCGCAGCTCAATGATCCCGATTATGCGTTAAAAGAGCTGGAAACACTCAATAATGGAAAATATTCGATTACGTGCAGCAAGTGCCACCACTGCAGATAATTTTTCTAAATTTGGAATAATGAACGACATTAATTCTTAAATCACAATGGCCCAACTATTAAATTTTAGCGATATGATAACTTGGCTTCGGGAAGATCTTCAGACGGAAGGTTATCGAATTCTTGATACCTATGATAAAGATCCCAAATTACCAATTGACCTTTTCTGTGTGAACGAAAATAACAAAGGCATAAAATATTTAATTGTTTTAGTGGCATCGATTGATGATATATCGGATGAATTTCAAAAGAAATTATTCTTTTTTCAATACTATGTGTCGTCTCATCATGATCCGAACAGTTACGCTATCGCTTTAGCGGTTCCCTCTAAATCAAAAGTAAATACCGTACCATTTTACGCGGAAACACCGGAAGATAAAAAAGATGATTTTTACATACAACAGGGATTCGGATTATGGAAAATTAAGAATAAAAATGAAATAAACAAAACAAGTTATCCGGCAATTCCCTTAAGACAAAAAATTAGCTATGATTATAAAAAAATTATTGCAAAAAAAGATCCTGGTCTAATAAAAGCTACATCGAAAATTCTTCTTTTTGTTGATATATATATTCATGATTCAGTGAAGGGTATTACTGCTTTTAATCCCCCAAAATTTAATGAAAAATATATTGATTACCGGTTGCTTGAGAAATCTCTGAGTATGAATAAAATAAGTTATTGCGATTGTCTCTGTGATGGCGTGAGTGATTACTTAAGCCATAAGGACGATGATTTCGAATTTAGCACGAAAATCATAAAAACGCTTTGGAACAATTGCGTTCCTCATGTTCCATATCCGGAAATCCATCGAAAATTTGAATCTTTGTTAAAGGAGATTAATCCAAGATATCGAGATCATTATATCCATCAATTCCAAGTATTTCTTTTTGGTGCATTAATAATCGATATCCTTCGAAATAACAACAAGATCAATGAAAATTTTAAAGATCTTTGTATCGGATGGCTTCTTACAGCAACATTCCATGATGTAAATTATCCCGTTCAAGAACATGATAGTTTTATCAAGGAATTTTTCAATCAAACCCTTGGCATCACTCATCCATTCGGACTTTTGGATTTTAAAACGAATTATACAGAGTGTCAATTTTCATCAAATATCGAACTCATTTTAGATGAGATGACGGACAGTTTCAAAGAAAATTGCACTTGTGAAGATATTTGTGTGAACCATTTCAACAAAGTCAGAGAATTTTTTTACTACAATGTAACATTTTCAAAAAATCATGGTGTTTTAAGTGGTCTTGGATTATTGAAAAAATTTGAGAACCAACCGGACTTAGAAAACGTACTTATTCCTGCAGCCGCCGCCATTGCATTCCATGACGATAGCATATGGCAGCCTCTAAATGGACAGAAGATCGAAAAAAATAAAGACATGAAATGGATAAAGAACGTTATCGAACTCGAGCCCTTAAAAAAGATTGATTTTAAAACACATCCCCTATCTTTTCTGCTGATTTTATGCGATAATATCCAGGATTGGGGGAGACATTGTAGGGATGTCGATTTTGAATGCGAATTAAATGCAGCGAATATTCGCCTGAAAGATATCTTTTATTCAAAAGACGAATTGACAATTCAATTATATATAGATCAAAACCTAAAAAGTATCGGTGTAATTGATTATAAAATGAAAACGCTAGGGAAAATTCAGAAATTGCTAAAATCACCAGACGTAAAATTTAAAATCGAATTTTGGGATAGACAAAAGGATGAAATAACCCAATACATTTTTAACTTTTCTTAAAAAAGTTACATGAAAATAAATCCCTTTTTCTCCTCATTCCCTTTTTTTACTTCGGATTAACCTTTCAAATTCTAGACCTAATAATTTCAATTTATTTGCATATGGAAGAATAAATAGTCCGACAATTACTCCGATTAATCCAAGTCTTTGAACATCAATCTTGTAAATATTGAGACTATCCGCTACTAAAAGTAGGCAAACAAAAATTGCAGAGACCCAACACAATATTTGGAAATAATCCTCGGTTTGTTCCTGTTCATCTGAAACTTTTGATATCTCTTTAGTAAGCCGACTATTTTTTAATAATTTATATGCCGGAAGGGAACCTCTTTTTGTTGTACGATCGGGGTCATCATTTTTTAAGGAAGGATTTACTGTAAAAAATTCAAATTCTAAACTTTTATTGTCTATACCAATAGGGAATACTGCAAATAGTGGTATATCTGGGATTTTTATTGCCTGAGCATATGTCGAAAGTTGTTGGATCGATGCGGCAAGAGTACTATTTGTTCTGCTGTTTTTTAGTTCAAAGATTGCCAGGGGTTTATTTGAATCAGGATCGATAATTACGATATCGGGGCGGTATTTCCGGCCAAGATGCTCAAAAACAGGATCGACCGTAATTGAGTTTTCCGGAAAACCGTTCGATATCAGATGTTTAACAAAGAAGTCACGAACCTCAATTTCCCGAATCGTCATCACATCGCCCCGCCAAACGCCTTCGCCAGCACCGCCGGCACCAGCGCCTCTATCTCCCGCTCCGTTTCCATCTGCAACCGCTTCACCTCATCGACCTTCACCTGCAAGCGATCAAGATGGGCGACGATACGACGCTGCTCGGAGAGTGAAGGGACACGGCAAGGTAATTCACTTACAATTTTAGTATTTACTCCTTGGCGAGTGGCACCTCGAATTTTCTCTTCCAAATATGATTCGATATCTGGAGATGCTTGAATGATCCAGTGCAAATATCGTGGATTTATTCGCTGTTGATCAGGTGCAACACGGATGATATGATAATTAAAAAGCCAGCCTTGTGCTTCTTCAGGAACAACACAGCAACGACCAACAGTACCCATACGAGCAAAAATAATATCACCTTTCGTGACGGTATAACGTTCAAGTTGTTTTGCCTTTTCTTTTGAGACGAACCTTAGTCCCTCTAATCTCAGTCCTCCGTATTGGACATTACCAATTGTAATTAGGGCATGACCTGTATCTTGAAAATCGCTAGTCCCAAGTTGGGCACCAAAGGGTCCAGTTTGGATCCCGTCTCTCGAATTATCAACCCATGTACTTAATGGAGTTGGGGATATCTTCATTTTTTCAAAGATATGTCGAGCATCTGCAATTACTAATGCCTCTGCCATATCAACTGCCTTTGTTCGTTGTCTCCGAGAATCCTCAATCTTCGCCACCAACCGTTCAAGCGTCACAACAATACACTGCTGCTCTTTAAGCGGAGGAAGGGGAATTTCCAGTTTAAGCAACCGAAAAGGTTTCACTTCAGTTTTAATACCATTGGGAAGAGACTGGATCAAAATATTCAGAAACATTTCACTTCTGAAAAAGAACCAAAGAAATTTTGGATCTGCCTTCTTCTTATCGATGCTGTATGATGAATAATGGATTGTAGCAGCACAATTTTTTGAATTACTTTCATCATAAAGAGCAATTGCTCCTTTCTCTGCATTTATACCGGAGACCACCAGATCCCCCGGCTTCACCAGTATCATATCGGTTTTGGTATCGAAACCGTCTCGATACTCAATTATACCGGTATTGAATCCAATTTTTGCTATGATGGGAATTTGACCCATCATCACGGACTCAAGGTCTGGTTTTTCCTGACGTTCGGTAAGCACCTCACCCAGTTTCACCATCGGCACGTCACTCTGCATTGCCCCAACCCTTGCCGATCTCCGCCTGGATTTCCTGCATTAGCATGATAATCCGCTGCTCTCTCTCAACAATCCCAGTCACAATATCTTCTGGCTGGCGGTGCTCGTTCGCCCTTGCAGCATTTGGGTTCTTGATATCGAGATTAAAGTTGTTTTCGAGGATGATATCAACTGAAACTTTCCATGCCTGCTCATTCTCGGTTCGGTTCTTCCACCACAAGATTACCGGCGCATATTCCTCAAACTTCATCGGTTTGGTCTTGGTATACGTATTCCTTCCCTCAGGAAGCAACATCTGGTAGTACCAGATCTCTTTTGTTGGCCCGCCGTGCTCGAAGAAGATGAGATTTGTCTCAATGCCCGTGTATGGGGCAAACACCCCTTTAGGCAGCCGCACGATCGTATGCAGGTTGAAGTCCCGGAGCAGATCCTCCTTGATCCGGGCGCAGACCCCATCGCCGAATAACATCCCATTCGGAACGACCATACCGCACCGCCCGCCCTTCTTCCCGGCAGCGCTACGCTTGAGTTTCCTCATTATAAGTTGCAGGAACAGGAGCGTTGTCTCGGAGGTCTGTTTATCCTCCGGGAAATTCCCGAGAATTCCCTTCTCCTCCTCGCCACCGAACGGAGGATTCGTCACGATCACGTCAACCCGATCGGAATCACCGATCTCACGGAGAGGGAACCGCAGGGAATTCTGCGGATCGATTTTCGGGGATTCAAGCCCGTGGAGTAGAAGGTTCATCTGCGCAAGGAGGTAGGGCAAAGACTTCGCTTCGCCGCCGAAAATCGAGCCTTTCTGGATTCGCTCGTGATCCTTGGTCGTCTTCTCCTGCTTCTTCAAATGTTCGAACGTCTCGACAAGGAAACCCCCAGTCCCGCACGCCGGGTCGAGAATCGTTTCGCCGATCTTCGGGTCGATGACCGCGACAATGAACTGCACAACCGGACGCGGGGTGTAGAACTCACCGGAATCTCCTGCCGCATCCCGCATCTCTTTCAGCATGGATTCATAGAGGTGTGAAAGGGTGTGGATCTCTTCCGAGGAAGTGAAGTGGATGCCGTTGATCTTGTTCACGACGTCGCGGAGCAGGTACCCGTTGATCATACGGTTCACGGTTCCCCGGAAGACTGTTGCGATCACATCGCGACGATCGCCGCCATTCTCTCCATGCAGGGATTCGAGGTACTTGAACAGGCCCTTTCCCTTCGTGCTGTCCGGGCGCATCGCCTCGTCCTGGTCCACAAACGAGATCAGGTCATCGCCCGTGATGCCGTCAGACTTCTCCGCCCAGTCTCGCCAGCGGTACGGTGGTTCAATGGCAGGGACGAAGGTTTTTCCTTTCAGTTGTGCCTCGGTCTCGTGGATCTTCTCCATGTCGTCAAGAAATTTCAGGAACATAATCCAGGTCAGCATCGGGAGCCGGTCAAGGTCCCCGTTAAGGCCCTTGTCCTTGCGCATGATGTCCCGACACGCTTTGACGATGCTCGCCAGCTGTTGCCCGGTCGTGACCGGAATCTCTGCCTTCTTCGCTTTCGCCGTAAAAAATCACCCTGATTTATGCGTAAATCATCGTCTGGAGATCTGCAAGCGCTTTCTTCAGTTCGGGAACTCCCCCGAACTCCTGCGCGATCTCCATCACATTCCCGTGTCTGCTGATTGGTGGGACTTTGAGAATGTTCATGTTGTCGATCTGCTCGAACCCGAACTCAGTGTATTTATCGAGAATTTCCTGTAAAATCTCCCGGGCCGGAAGGCTGTATTTCTCAAAAAATGCAGTCCGTTCCTTCTTAACTTTCTCGGCCCGTTCCTTCCGGGTCCGTATCGGTGTATTGTATGCAACATGACAGAGAAGATCAAACGGATCGGCCTCGGGATGTTTCGTAGCTTCGGCAAGATGGTCGAATGAGATCCCGCGATCCGCAAGACTGTCGATGATCGCTTTTCGTTCATCCGATGATGTCCAGTGGGAGCGGAGTGCATCAAAGGACGGGTATAATTTCTTTACCTGCTCCCGGGTATAATCCGTGAACTCGATAGTCCGGAGCCGGTTGCCGCTGCTGTCAAGTTCATACACCATCTCGGTGGTGATCTCAACCTGAAGATCATCGATGTAATATTTCCGGTTCCGGCCCTCGTCATCATTCGAGATCTTCGGCCTCCATTTTTCCCGGGGCTGAAGAACCGGTTCGGGAACCGGCTGGACTATCGGTTCGGTCACAGAGATGGGATCGCCATTCTCATCAATTTCTTCTTCAGTGAGCGTGACCGGCTCCCCATCGAAATCAGGATCCGCAAATAACCGCGTAGCACTGCCGGTATAATCAAGAATCGTGAAGAACAGTTTATCGTAATCTTCTCGTATTCGGGTCCCTCTCCCAATGATTTGCTTAAACTCGGTCATGGAGTTGATTGTCGTAAAAATCACGATGTTTTTGCAGGTGGGGATATCCACACCGGTTGTCAATAACTTGGAGGTCGTTGCAATGACCGGAGTAATCGTCTCAATGTCCATAAATTCATCGAGGAAACCTTTACCGATATCCCCTTCCTCGGATGTGATTCGCACAACATACGAGGGATATTTCCCGAGCAGATCGGCGTTGATATTTGAGAGAGCCCGACGCATCTCATCGGCATGTTCCTGGTCAACGCAGAAGACAATCGTCTTTGCGAACCGATCGTCTTTTTTGAGATATTCAGAAAGGTGACGGGCAACAGCCTCTGTCCGCTTCCGGAATGAGATAATTCGCTCGAAATCCGGGGTTTCGTAAACGCCGCCGGGAATCTCATAGCCAAATTTGTCCTTCTGGCCTTTATAGGGACGCCATCCGGTCGCATCGACAGAGCTCACGACCCGGTGGACACGGTACGGCGCGAGGAAACCATCTTCGATCCCCTGCTTGAGGGTGTATGTGTAAATCGGGTTTCCGAAATACTGGTACGTATCCACGTTATCGGTACGGAGCGGGGTTGCAGTCATCCCGAGTTTTACTGCAGGAACAAAATAATCGAGGATCTCACGCCAGTTGCTGTCGTCTTTTGAGCTGCCCCGGTGACATTCATCTACGACAATTAAATCAAAAAATTCAGGGCTATAATCTTTGTACAATCCTTTCCTGTTTTCATCCCCAGCAATCGCCTGATAGGTAGAGAAATACAAGTCGCGGCTTTTGTTTGCCTCGCCCTGAATTTTCCAGCGCGCATCGCCGAAATCAGTAAAGACGTTATCCTTGGGCTGGTCAATCAGTACATTCCGGTCTGCAAGGTACAACACTTTCGGCCGCCGGTGTTCCCCGGTTCTGTTCCAGCGCTGGTTCCAGATCTTCCAGATAATCTGGAATGCGATAAAGGTCTTCCCGGTCCCCGTTGCAAGAGTGAGGAGGATACGTTTCCGGTTCTTGTAGATCTCCTTGATCGACCGGTTGATCGCAATTTCCTGATAATACCGGGGAGTCTTCCCTGCAATATGGTGGAAGGGTTCAAGGATTCTCTCACCAACATCATCCGCAATACCCTCCTCCTTCTTGAGTCGTTTCCAGAGTTCGTCCGGGGTGGGAATTTTATCGATCTCGCGCTCAAGATGTGTGATATCATCATACTCGATGATGCGATGGCCATTGGTCGAATATGCAAACTTTAGATCAAGAATTTTGGCATAATCTTTAGCCTGCTGAAGCCCGTCGCCGGGTTTTTTGTAAGCTGCTTTCGCTTCCAAAACTGCAATAGGAAAATTCCGGGTAATTCGCAGAAGATAATCTGCACGTTTCTTTTTTCCCCGTTGTGTGGAATTTCCCGAGACAAAGATCTGGCCATCGGTAAAAGATTTCTGTTCGCTGATCTGCTCATTGGTCCATCCCGCCTCATAGAGTTTGGGGAGGATATAATTCCGGCAGGTATCAGCCTCAGTTATCATTAATGGTCATTTATATTTGAATGTAAAAAAATACTATGGAACTTTTTGGACATAATATCAGTGGAATGCAATAAAAATGTCATGAATTTGCCATAAGTTTTGATCTACTTTTTAAAATAAATCTTACCGTTTTGTAATACCTCCAATTCATTCATTTTGATCTTGTTTTGAATTATCCGCTTGATTTTTTGGTATGAGTTGTTTTTCTGACCGGCGATGCCGAATATTTTCCGTGCTGAAAGAATCAAATCGTCTTCTGTTGTTGCATACTGTTTGTTGAGGATATAGTCAATCGCTTCACCGATTTCTTCGTCACAGATCCATTCGACGGCGACTCCCTGATCGGAACTTCGTCTTCGCAGGAAAGTTTTCGGAGGATCGGTTTGCCACAAGAAATTATCCTTTATTTGTATCCGTCCGGCCCAGGCCTCATTTTTACAGGCATAGAGAATCTTTTCCTTGATTTTCGGGGATACTCGTGGAATTGCTGCGTGAGCCTTGATTCTCAGGTTTAGTTCTTCAATATGAATCGGCCCCTCCACCGATACAAAATCGGTAATCACTGCACCGAGAATTTCTTCTGGAACATCCACAAAATCCAGATTGAAACGAGTTGGGGAAGTGCCAAATCGATAGTCTGGGATTGAATGTTCATCCGCTTTATTCAGAAGTGGAAAAATTCCTGAATTTCGATTTTGATTTTCTTCTGGAGGGACCGTAATTATAGGGACTGGAGGATTCTTTGTTTCGAGTTTGACCGGTTCGGGCAATGTTTTCATCCTTTCGATCTCTTCGAGCAATTTTCTTTTTGTGTCAGGAGAGTTACGATACCAATCCGTTGACCATACGCGGTGGATCTTCCAGCCGAGTCCTTCCAGTATCTGTTGACGCAACCGATCCCGATCCCGTGCCACTTTCGAAGAATGATATTGAGCGCCATCGCATTCGATCCCTATCAGGTATTGGCCGGGATGAGCAGGGTTTACAACCGCCATATCGATGCGGAATCCGGCACAACCAATCTGTTTGTGAACCTCCAGATTATTCGAGACCAGGAAATCATAAACAGCATCTTCGAACGGGGATTCTGTATCTCCCATAGAGATTGAGGAGTACGGGAGATCCCCGGTTTCCGCGTACTGAAGGAAAAGTTTCAGGATCCGGACGCCTATAGCCGATGTTTCGGTTACCATCAGATCTCGGTAAGAGAAATTTGAGAAGACCACGCACTTCTCTCGTGCTCGGGTTATAAGCACATTCAGGCGTCGTTCTCCACCCTCCTGATTGAGAGGGCCGAAATTGAGAGTTAATTTTCCTGCACTATCTTTACCGTACCCGACGCTGAGAAAAATCACGTCCCGTTCATCACCCTGAATTGTCTCCAGATTTTTTACAAAGAAATTTTCTGCAAGGTCTTCACGGAAAAATTGTTCCATCTCCGGATGCAGGTGACGTAACGATTCAATCTCATCCCGGATCGCATCTTGTTGTTTGATGTTGAAGGTGCCAACACCGAGGCTCCTGTCGGGAAAATTTCTGAAATGCTCGAATACCGCAAGAGCAACTGCCTGAGCCTCAGCTTTGTTTGTCTGGCTTTTTCCCCGATCATAGAGGGTGTTTGGAAGATGGACGAATTTTAACCCGATATTTTCGGTTCGTTTCATTGGGGAGGGGTAGACAAACAGTTTATTGTCATAAAATTCGGCATTTGAAAGTGCAATCAATGATTCGTGCCGGCTCCGATAATGCCAGCGCAGTGTTTTTGCCGGAAAACTCACTTTGCAGAGATTGAGGATACTTTCCATATCAGAGGGCATGGTTGAAGTCTCCTCGGAATCTTCAAGTTCATCCGCGACTATCTTGTCAAAAAATGATGTCGGAGGTAGCTGCCGGGAATCTCCAATCACAACTGCCTGATCCCCCCGGAGCAACGCACCAAGCGCATCTTCCGGCTTTACCTGACTTGCTTCATCAAAAATAATCACATCGAACTTCACGGTTTTCGGGTCGAGGAAGCGAGCGACCGAAAGCGGCCCCATCATAAAACATGGCGTGATCTTCTGAATGAGACCGCCAATATTTTTCATGAGCTTTCGAATTGGCATCTTATTTTTCTTCTTATCGAATTGCTGTTTGAGGATACCGAGCTCGGAATTTGGAGAGGCTTCGGAGTCTATATTCGGCATTGTCTGATAGAGTCTCCACATCAACCGCAGCCTGTTGCCTTCGATTACCTTTTTATCGAGATCGATAAAGGACCGGATCTTCTGATCGTGAGTGTCCCCTAGGAATCGTGCGAGGTCAGGCCGTGCAGTAAATGCTTTTCTCAATAATTCATCAGTGTAGTTTCCCCTGAATGTTGGGAGGATATCTTCGGGAGGCAGATCCTGCTCTTCAAGAACATCGATGATATAGCGGGCATACGTCTTTTTGCAATCATCGGAAAAGTTGGAATAGTGACTCCAGTCAAGGAGAAGAGATATGTTTTGTTCCCATAGTGACAAGAGTAGCTGGTATTTGGGAAACTCAAGGACCTCTTCGTCCTGTAAAAATCTCTTCTCCGTGCTGAAGTTCAGGCGTTGAAATAATTCAAATCGATGTTGAACGAATTTTTGCCAGGCATCCGTTAATTCGGTGGCTGCGTTTTCGATGATATATGGGGATATTCCCTGGCTCATCATCTCAACAGTGCGTTCTGTGAAAATATCTTCGAGCATCTTTCGCCGGAACTGTAAAATCCATTCCGAAAATTCCCGCAATTGTTTGGTATCACTCCGGTCATCCTGCCAGAGCGATCCAAACAGGGACCTGCCGGTTGCACCGGAATTCCTGATTTGTTCTCGTTCAGTGATGCATTTCAGAATATAGGAAAAATCGTTGATAAGTTCTGCATCTGAATGTGGTTGTTGATCGCGAAAGAATGAGACTCCGTGCTGCTTTAAGGACCTGTACCGCGAATTCAACAATTTTGCCAGTACAAATTTATTAGATAACGGCCGGAACTCTTTTAAAAACAAGTCAAGGTTTTCATTGAAGACGCTATCAGCAAATTTTTTGAGAATTTCACTTCTCATTCGCTGAAAATTCTGAATCTTTTCAATAGCGCTGCTAACTTGTTGGTTCGGTTGATTCCAGGCATCGTTCAGCAGGAGATTTCGATCAACGGGATTCGGAGATATGAAAAGTTTTGTAGCTCCAATTGCATTCCGAAGTTCGGTAAAATTGTCCGGCAAAGAGAGGCCGGTAACTTCTGCCAGAGCAACCATCTTTTTCTGGAGCTCGAAAAAAGCCGTTTTTGTTTCTTGGATCTGTAATTTAATCTCCCTTTCATCTGAGGGCAGGATCGTTTTAGGAGTGCATCCATACCACGGATTCCTTTGAACAGGACGAACTCTCGGGAGTACCTCAGAAATTTTATTCAGTGCATTTACGCTTGATTGCCATTCCTGAGGCGATACACGTTCGGCATCCGGCAAGTTAAAATGAATCATCTGGCGTGATAATGATAAAAAATGTTTTTTTACTCTCTCATTCTCACCATATAAGAAGAATGGAGTCAGATTACGACTTCCGATTGGATCGTACAGGGCATCGAGATATAAATTGAGTTCACTTTTCAGAGATTCGAGGCGTGATATTTGGTCGGACATCTCCACTTCAGTCGGAGGAATCATATGAAGTGTTTTGTCCAATTTTCGGTGAACTTCCTTGATATTCGCTTTGTAGCTATGTAGCTGAAGACAAAAATCACCAAGACCTACGATGTCGAGCCTCTTCTTTACCACTTCCAGGGCAGCCATCTTCTCACTGATGAAAAGAACCGTCTTACCTTGCGCCAGTAAATCGGCGATCGCATTTGCGATTGTCTGCGATTTTCCTGTACCCGGTGGTCCTTGCACGACAAGATTTTTTCCGGCTTTTATGTCTTCAATAACAGCGATCTGGGAAGAATCTGCATCGAGAATATGATAGACGGACCCCGCATGGATTTTTTTATCTACGTCTTCTTCGTTGAATCCGTCGATTGCTGGATTTGTCGTGTCCGGGTTGAAAATTGCATTAATCAGAGGATGATTTGCCGGAGTAACTGCACCGGACCACGCTGCACTATCTAGATCCTTATACATGACAAATTTTGTAAAGCTAAAAAAATCAAGATAAATATCCGAGAAGATATTCCATTTTTGCTGCTTGCTGATTGCATCTTTTACTTGCCGGTAATAATCATCAATTCCAGATTTATCTTCAGGCATCTCAAAATCCGGAAGGGTAACACCAAGCTCGCCGAGTTTCTCTTTGAGTGAAATGTTGGTGATTATATCATCATTTGTCCACTGAAGTTTGAAGGACTCTCGAATCCCTTCCCTTTTCATCTCGACAGGAATCAAAATGAGAGGGGAGCGCGCGGCTTTTTCTGAAGTAGGTGACTCATACCATTCCAGAAAGCCAAGTGCCAGATAAAGGACTGTATAACCTTGTTCTTCTATAACAGATTTGGATTCCTGCATAATAACAAAAAGTCTTTTTTGCAGGGTTTCTTTGTCGAATGGCGTGTCCAGAAATCGATCTGTCTGATGATTTGGAGAGGGTAGTTCAGGAGTGATCGGTTGCCAGACCGTTGAACCTTCAGTCTCTGATATCGATTCCCTTGGTTTATTATCGGCATAAATTGGATCGACTGAAGGTGGATTGACAGTCTCGCTTATTTTCGTTGCCCGGAATTGCATCGGTTTTTCTTTGAGGACGAGAAAATCGTACACATCAAGAGGATTTTCATCAAGAATTCTAAGGGTTCGGGCTTTTGTTGGCCGGAAATTGAGGAGCCTGTTACGAAGAGTGAGATCGAGTAATTTTTTCCTCGCGTTTTCAATATTATCTGATACTGTAACCATCGGCGTCCCTCTATAATCTCCGCTATATAATCACTATCTAAATTTCAGGACGTTTAATATTCCGATTCCAAAATCGAGTTTTAAAGTCTGGTTGAATCAGTTCGGCAATAATCTCTCAATTGTACAAACACTGCCCGGACAATTTTTTAAAATGTATCAATGGGGCACCACCCACACCGCCCCTATCCCGGCAAATGCCCTCTCGAACCTCTCCGGCCCCTCCCCAACATAAAACAGTGCCGGTGAAAAAGTCGGCCCAGGTCCATCATCACCTAATGGCCCCACAAACCGGATACGGGCCGAAGGAAAACACACCCGACACGACAAAGCTGTCAGCGTCTTCCACGCTGCGGTCTCGGTCGCCGACTTCCACAATACAATTGCCTCCGTGGTCCGGTTTCCGGCCCGCTCCTGGTATAACTTCGAGAACCACTGCTCGACACCGGGTCCGAACGGGGGATTGAGAAACACCCGCCCCACCCAGGGCTGCACAAGGCCGTTGTCCTGAGCTGTATAGTGCCTCGCTGCCGGCACGTTCGGGATCTCGTGGCTGTTGCTGGCCGGGTCGAGTTCGATCGCGCCCAAACACGCGATCACCGCGTCGAGAATATACTGAGGGGTGTAATGCTCCGTGCTCTCGTGGGAAAGGAGGGCTGGCGGGACGGTCATCTGATAAGATGATGTGTAAGATCAGGGGCTTAGGCTTTGCTGAAGACAAGGTACATGACCGGGACAAA
>Ga0326728_10011418_pt1 | contig 20291 bp, 15 predicted proteins | sample MB3enrmetagenome_FD_207602 | JGI IMG/M metagenome (GOLD analysis project Ga0326728, IMG submission 207602) | Lab enriched peat soil microbial communities from McLean, Ithaca, NY, United States - MB31MN | ecosystem: Environmental > Terrestrial > Soil > Wetlands > Peat | place: USA: New York... | reverse complement strand
CCGCAGGAGGCTGCGCAAACCTTGCCGCTGAGACTGAAAATGTAGTGCCGACCTGGGCAATCGATTTGATGAAAAGAAAACACTTACGACTTCAATCTGCCCTCAACTGCGAAAGTTCGGCTAAGGGCAGAATACACCCGGATCCTGAATATCTGGCGACGCCTCGGAGGCGAGCGCAAGGAATGCACGGAGTCGTTGGTGACGGTGAGCTATCTTTGCATCGCGTGGTTCACCAAAACTCTGGCCGACTGGAAAATCAATAATATGGCTGCCGCCCTCCCACCACCATTCTGTTATGACTCCTGGCCATGTTTCGATTTATTGTCCTATTCCTCGGAACGCTGGTTCGCGTCTTGCGGGCGCGTCGGAACTTCCTCCTCGAGAACCTGGCGCTACGCCAACACCTCGCCGTGCTGAAGCGTCGGCATCCGAGCCCAAGAATAGGGCTGCCTGACACGGACCAACTTTTCACCTGTCCTAATTAGCAGATTCAGGCCGCATGCGCGCCCACTGGGTCCAACCTCGATAGGACTTCGCGCACCTCCAAGCAAACCCTGAGCGAAGTCAGGCCCTCTTTGCAAGTTGAGGCGAGCACGAATCGCGCTAAGTTTCGTCGTGGATGAGATTTCGGCGAACCCCAGGGATTTGGAACGCCCTTCAACACCGGAATCCAGCAGGCGGCAACGTGCAGTGAGGCGAGCGAAACACTTCCTCCGCGACCAACTGGAGACATGGCAGTCACGGCTACTTGAATTGGGACTGTACGTCGTGCGCTGCTCCGGTAAAATGAAGTGCATCTCCGTCTGGGAAACTGTCTAATTTACTGTCTATTTTTCGTGCCTACCGCAGAAAACCATAGACTATATAGATTCAACAGAAAGCTATGTCAATATCGAAGTCGTTCTAAATCAATATAGTACAGCTAATGACGTAAGGCGGAGTCAACTCAGGGTTAGAATGTTTGGCTGGACGTCGAAAGATTTAGATTTTGCAATCAAGTCTATGTTTTTGTTATAGTTTAGCAACATTGCGAGCGGGAGTAATTCAGTTGGTAGAATGCCAGCTTATCACTTCTCTCCATAGTTTTCAATAGATTACAGACCATACTGTCGCCTATACTGTCTGCATGGGGAGAACCTCGTGCCGCACGTCAATGTTCTCAAGCAGATAAGAGTTGAAAAGGGCTGGAAACTTGTTTCCATCCCTCGCAACCGCCACGGTCGCTACGACTGGAGAGCCTTGCCTGAGGGACGATACTTCATCGAATGGTGGGAGCGCGGTAAGCGCAAGCGCAAAGCAGCTGGAGCTACCACCGCCGAAGCTCTTGAAGCAGCCCGCCGCAGGAAACACATCATGGAAGGGAAGTCGCTCGGGATGGAGAGTGAGGTTGCACTCGAGGAAGAAACCAGACTAGCACCCCTTCACCTCGCGGTCAAACGCTATTTGGAGGTTGTCGAGGGTCTCAAGAAACCGAACACGCTGCGCAAGTATAAAGCGGTCCTTAATCGCTTCCTGGATTACTTCTCTGATCGATCCACGGCCAAAAGTATCTCCCCGGACGACCTCAATGATTTCATGGTGCACCTCAAAAAGAAACACCAACTCGATAACAATACCGTCATCCACAACATGATTATCGTGGCTCAATTCCTGAAGAAGCAGGGCCGGGCGGGGCTCACGCGCAGCATCGATCTCCCCGAGGCGATCACGAGCTTACCGGTGGAATATAACGATCAGGATCTCCAAGCCTTCTTCGCGGCGTGCACCAAGGACGAACAAACCTTGTTCATGACGTTTCTTCTGACGGGCTTTCGAGAGCAGGAGGTGATGTACCTCTCCTGACAGACTCATCATCCAAGTTCGGGGAGGGGCAGCGCGCGGCGCGATACAGAAGACGATGTAACCATTAATCAGGATCGCAATCAATATCTCAGTGGCATGGCATCAAATCGCGCTCGCTCGCCAAAAGCCATCCACGGGATGAGCAATTGTCCCGCGGCAAGCGCACCTGAGGTGGCGCCGTATGCAACAATCTCCAGCGGCCCCATCCATCCGTGGACCTGGATGCCCATGTCTGCTGGGCTCGCCGCAAGCGAAGTGTTCGTTCTGAAGTTTGTCAAACCGTGATCAGTCGGGGAATTTCAGACTGGGCATGACGGCCTGGAAGGGTGGGCCCGACCACAAACCACAGGGCCGCGTTGCCGGTGTTTCTCTTTGGATCCCCCCATTTGTTAGTAAGCTCAAATGCGAGGTAGAAGCGGCACGGCTTCCGGAGTACCTGACCTTCGAGCTTGTAGTAGTCCTTCCGGTTTTCTAATTCTTCTTTGAACTGCTTGCTTACGGTTATGCACAGATCTTCTGGGCCTATAATCAAGTAGCCCTCGCCAAAGCGCTTGTGCACATCACCCCTGAGCAAGAAACCCCAAGCGCCTTTCTTGCGGCGTACTAGAAATGTTATGCTACGGCCCGCCGGCCCCATCTTGGGAAGTCAGCAGAAAGAGGTGCCTATGTTTTCTTCTCGCATCGCGAAGTATTCCTTCCTGGTGACGGCAATGTTTTTGGCCGCCGCATCGGCGTTCGGTCAGGCCGATCCGGAAATGCTGAAGGACGTTCTCACCGGTGAAAATCTGGCGCCGGCGGTTGCAGAGTTTCAGGTTCGGCAATACATCCTGGGCCGAATCGCTCCGCCCCCCAGCCCGGTTAGCAGTGACGCCTGGACGGCGGAGGCCAACCGCATTCGCCAACACGTGCTTCGCGATGTGGTCTTTCACGGTTGGCCGGCGGATTGGATTAACTCTCCGCCCAAGTTTGAAGAGGTCGGCGTCATTGAGACGGGCGATGGTTACAAGTTGCGCAAGCTGCGCTACGAAATTGTTCCCGGCTTTTTCTCCGCTGCCATCCTGTATGAGCCCAATCATCTGGAAGGCAAGGTTCCCGCCATCCTGAATGTGCATGGGCATGTGGGGCCGGAGGGCAAGGCGGTGGAGTTCAAGCAGAAGCGCTGCATCAATTACGCCAAGCACGGAATCATGGCGCTGAATCTCGAGTGGTTTTCGTATGGTGAGCTGGGCAACCCGGAAAATAGTCACTGGAACGGCGCCCATTTGGATTTGGTGGGCGCGAATGAGTTGGGCTTGTTCTACCTGGAAATGCGGCGCGGGCTGGATTATCTGTACAACCACCCCAGCGTGGATAGAAGCCGCCTGGGGGTGACCGGACTCTCGGGCGGAGGATGGCAAACCATCATCCTCAGTTCTCTGGATGAGCGCGTCAGGATGGCCATGCCGGTGGCGGGCTTTTCCTCCTTCCGCACGCGGGTGGAAGTGAAAGAGTATGGGGACCTGGGCGACGTGGAACAATCGGGCACGGATTTGCTCGATGGCCAGGACTACACCCACCTGATCGCCCTGATGGCGCCGCGGCCCACGCAGCTTGCATACAATGCCGAAGACAACTGCTGCTTCCGCGCGGCGCTGGTGAAGCCGCTGATATTTGATGCCATCGCGCCGATCTACAAGCTCTACGGCAAGGAAGACGCCCTGGGATGGTATGAGAACCGCGATCCCGGCACCCACAACTATCAGCAGGATAATCGTGAGCAGTCCTATCGTTTCTTCACCAGGGTTTTTGGACTGCCCTTGGTGGACAAAGAAATTCCCGTGGGGCCGGAACTGAAGACCTACGATGAACTGGTGGTGGGCCTTCCCAAAGATAACCTGACGATTCTCAGTCTGGCGCGCAAGCTGGCGAGCGAAAATCCGCGGCCGCCCGTCCCCTCCGCAACGGTGGAGCGGGCAGCCTGGGCAAAGGCCGAAAGAAAACAGCTCGCCGAAGTGGTCCGCTACAAGCCCGTGAAGATCGGCGACGCGCAAGCCATCTCGATGACCAAACATCTGGGGGTGGAAACGAAATCCTTCATTTTCGTGATGAGCAACGGCCTCACCGCAAACGGTGTCTGGTTGAGGGCCATCGGAGTTGGCGACCACGCGCCCGTCACCGTGATCCTTAACGACGCCGGGAAGAAAGCTGCGGGAACGGAAGTAGCGGTCAGAATCAATCGGGGTGAGCAAGTCCTTGCCCTCGACCTTGTTTTCAACGGTGACGCCTGGGGGAGAAGGTCGAAGGCGGCAGCTTACACCGAGATCTTGCACGGCACGGGCGACCGTCCCATTGGCTTGCAGGCCGCGCAGTTGATTGAGGTGTCGCGTTGGGCGCGACAACGCAGCGGCGCCCGGAACCTCCGGCTGGAAATCACCGGGATGCGCAGTCAGGTGGCGGGCCTGGTGGCCGCCGCGCTGGAGCCCGATATGTTCGCCAAGGTCATCGTTCACGAGCGGATTTCCAGCCTGGGCTTTCTTCTGGAAAAGCCCGTGGCGTTCCACGAAGCACCCGAACTCTTTTGCCTGGACCTCTACAAAAAGTTTGATGTCGATCGGCTGGCCCTGATTGCCGCGCCTGCCGAGGTCACGGCGGAAAAGGTCATGCAGATTCCTTCTCCCTAGAGGGGGTTATGCATATGGAGCGCCGAGCGGCGGAGTGTGCCGATCGCTCTGCATTGCAATACCGTAAATTCTTGTTTCTTTAGCAAACAATTTGCACGTCTCGTAGGGGCTGGTTACGGCTCTGCCGCACTGCGTCAACCCCACCACGACGGCTTTTCTTATAAGTGGATCGCATCGTTACTCACCACCACGTGGGGACGGGCTTCCCTTCAATCCTCAGGATTGCTTCCTGCGCACTGGCGCTCATCCGATGCATCTTGATGGCCTGCTCCAGCGCAGGGAGCGCCTCGCGCGCATCGGGACCCATCGCGCCGAGCGCAGCGGCCACACTGGACAGGACAAATCCCTGCTCACCCTTTGCCTGTAACCTTTCCACCAGCGGGTGAACCGCCGCGGGCGCTGCCGAGGGGCCCACGGACCCCAGTGCGGCGGCGGCGGAAGCTCGCACATAATCCAACGGATCGTTGAGCGCGCGAATGAGTTGGGGAACGGCGGGGGCCGCCAACGCCCCGATTGCTTTCAAGGCGAGTGCCGCAAGATTGCGTGTACGAGGGCTGGAGTCAGAGAGTGCCTGGGCCAGGGCAGGAACCGCGGCACTGCCTTGGGGGCCGATCTGGGATAGTGCCCACGCGGCTGCCGAACGGACCTGAACATTGGAATCATGCAGCGCTGCCGCGACCTCATCCACGGCTGGAGCGGCATCTTCACCAAAAGCTCCGATGGCGCGAATCAGGTCCGGACGGTCCATCTCCGACGCGCTCTTGAGCTTTTCGAGATAAGCGGGAAGCGAAAGGCCGCGGTAAACGGGTGTCCCTTCCGGCCCCGGGGAAATCGCCGCGGGCAGGACCGGCGTCAACTGCGGTTCTACATTGGGCTCCGGAGCTCCGGCCGAGGCCGGAAGCTTTTCCAGAACCACATCGTTCACGCCCACGTCGAACCCCGCTGAGCGTTCATCTTTCCCGACGCAAAGCAGACTGATCATGTGTCGCCCTTTGGCCAGATCAAACCAACCCAGCGGCCGAACCACCGCAACATAGATTTCGGGCAGATAGTTGTGAAAGACGGGCTGACCCGGAAATGGAATTTCCGACGTGGCCGGCTTGCGGGTATCTACGTTCGTGGGTTTGCCATCCACGAACGCCTCGTAATCACCATAGTTCGGCGCCTGCGCGACCTCGATGACGATTTCATAGCGGCCGCTCTCCGCAACATCAATGGGCATGTTTACTTTCGCACCCTTTCCCTGCGCGGTGAAAACGAGAAGGTCCTTCCCCCAGTCCACGCCGCGCTGCACCGATGCGGTTCCTTTCTCGGTCGTAACGTCTTTGAGGGAGTCCTCCACGGCAATCTGCTGTGCATTGCCTAGCGGCAGGCGTGCTTCTCCGTAAGGCGGCTCGCCCAGACCCTCGTTCACGCCGTCTTGATACCAGAAGGCAACGCTCGAGAAATAGTCAGGCCGCTCTTCGAAGCCGGAGCGAACGCTGCCATCCGGATTGGCGGTCCAGCCGTAATGTTCAATGCCTGCCCAGATTGATTCCGTGAAGGGAATGGGGTCAGGAACGTGCCATCGGTACCCGGTGAGCCGCGCCCCGACAAGTTCCCCGTCGGCGATGGGAGTGCCCGTCCAGGGAGCGGAGGCGAGACGCAGATCCCAGGCGTCGTTGAAATAGTCTTCTGTTCCCGTGCCGTAAATCTGCGGATGGGTTGCCCCGTCCACATAAAACAGGTCATCACCCTCGCCGAACCACGAAATCTGCGACTGGATCACACTCATTACGGTCCCCACGTAATGGCCTCTGCCGCGCGTCGCCAGGAAGGCGTAATTCCGGCCCGCCACCGCCGGCCGCTCCTGCCGGTAGTAGGCATGGAAATAGCCAAGGTTGTCCGGCAGCGACGCGTACTTCCTCCAATCAACGTGGTAATAACAATTCCGCACGTAGCGGTTCCCCTCATTGGTCACGGTAATTTTGCAGGCCTTATGAAATGGCATGGGCCAGTAGCAGTTTCGCGCCCGCCCGTAAGAGCTATCGCGGACCATGAAAGAATTGATGTCCGCCTCGTTTCCATGCCCCACCCCGAAGAAGTCTCCCAAGGGGGCGTCCACGCTTGGCGTCTTCTTTCCGTCGTAATAAACCCGCAACCGCAAAAGCCGCGGCCAGGCGAATTCGTTGTCCGCGATGGTGACCCAGATGTGCGTGACCATCCCGGGCCCGGGGAGGTCCGCCATCACCAACGTCTCGCCCGGCATTATGCGCTTGCTGTCGTCGTTGCTGAAGACGTCGCGGTTATCGCTCGAAACTCGGTACGCGGAGTAGTTCTTCAGTCGCGCCAAGCCCAGGGGATTCAGAAAATCACTCTCCGGCCCCTGCGCGAAAGCGACTCCAGAAAAAATAATCAGGAAGGCCAACAGTAGCGGTTTCATAAGGCTCCTTTCTCTCCGCGATATCTCGGTGGTTGCCGCGTTTCTCCACGCTGGCATTGTAATCAAAGTGGAAGAGGATTGGAGCACGATTGCGGCATCTGCGTCCAGCCCGAGCCGCCCGCAGCTACCATCAGTTTCTCCTCGACCTCGCGTCAAACGTCTTTCTCGTTTCTCTTCATCAACATCTTGGAAAGCCAGTAATCCGACGCCCAACTTTACTCTCTCTCTAAAACACCGCGCTATGATGTAGACTCTCTCATCCAAGGACGCTTGGTGGAGGAGGTACATCCCGTCGCGTGTCGAAGAAAGCTGGAACTTTGTTGCTGGCCAGTGCGTACACACTCTTGGGAGTGGCGTCCCTCACATTTTTGCGTTCCGCTGAGTCGCCGCCGTCTAACAACGACAATCGGGTTCTGAGGATCGCCATTCCGGACGATGTGGAGACCGTCGATCCACCCTTCTCGCATTTCCAGATGTCGAACGAAGTTAATTACAACCTCTACGACCAGTTTTTCACGTACGGGCTCGATGACTCTCCCGCCGGGTACAGCGTTTACAATCCCCAGAAAATCTTAGGCTCAGCCGTGGAGTCGTGGAGGACCTCGGCGGATGAGAGGACCATAGTTCTGAGTCTTCGGCGCGGAGCGCGTTTCGCCAGAACCGGCAACCCGGTTACTGCCGACGACTTCATTTACTGGTTCGATCGCGCGAAGGCTCTGAAAGCGGGCACCTGGTTCAATATTATATCCGCCGACATCGAGGAGTGGTACAAAACGGGAGATTATGAAGTTACGCTCCACTTCCGGAAACCTAATCCCTTTTTCTTTTTCTTATTTCGCGATCAATCTCAGTCCCCCCCGGAAAAAGATGTTTTGACGAGGCACGCTGATAGGGATGATCCGTGGAGCACTCGATGGGCGGCCCGGAACGATGCCGGTAGCGGGGCATATTACGTTGAAAAATGGATCCCTGGGGTGGAAGTTACGCTGAAGGCGAATCCGTACTACCGGCGCGATGCTTCCTATTTCCAGGAGGTCAGGCTCTACATCGTCCCTTCCTCCGCAGGACGCGCGCTGCTCCTGGCACGAGGAGCTGTGGACATCGCGGAGCAATTGGGCACGATTGAAATCGACAATCTGCGCCCCATGCACGGCATCAAGATTACGTCTGTACAGACTCGAAATCAGTACCTGGTGGGATTGAATAACGCTCAGGCGCCCTTTACCAACAAGCTGGTGCGCCAGGCATTGGCTTATGCGGTCCCCTACGACGTGATTGTCAAGGATGTCTTTAGCGGCCAAGCACTGAAATCAAGTGGACCCATTCCGATCAAAGGACAATTTCATGATGGGTCGCTTTGGCCCTACTCGACGGATTATGACAAGGCCAAAGAGTTGCTCAGGCAGGCGGGATTGCCCAACGGTTTTGGTTTCACCCTGGCGGTGGCGTCAGGGAATCCCGTGGCGATGGAGCTGGCTGTCGTCTTGCAGAGCAGTTTTAGGAAGGCCGGCGTCTCGATGCGAATTGACCCTCAGAATGCCGCGGTTTTTGCCGAGCGCCTGGACCGGCGGAGTCATCAAGCCTGGCTCCGGGACCTTCTGCTCTACGTTGATGATCCGGGTTATATGGGAGCATTTTATTATCGGAGCGCGGCGATTCTCAACTGGATGGCATACAGTAATCCCGAAGTTGACCGGCTGTTCGATCAAATAAACCTCTTACGGAGACCGCAGGACCGGGAACAAAAGGACAGATTATGCCAGCAAGCCCAGAAGTTGATTATCGATGATGCTCCGGTCCTCTACCTCGCGGAGCCGAATTTCAACCTGGCCATGCGTGATGACATCGAAGGGTACGTTCAACAACCGGACAACCTGCTTTGGTATGCTCCGCTGCGCCGCCGCGGGAACGGGGGTGCTCCTTAGGCGTTGGAAAGAGAGTCAAAATTGACCATGCGTGAGACATTGCTGAGAGCGGCTGGGTACCTTCTGAAGCGCCTGGGGTCGGTCTGCCTTGTCCTCTTTGGGATCTCCTCGATTACCTTCCTGGTGACCCGAGTCCTGGGCAATCCCGTGTATCTTCTCGTCGGACATCAGCAAAGCCCCGAGATTGTGAACAATCTGATTCAACGCATGGGACTGGATCGTCCTCTTTACCAACAGTACTTCCGGTACATGTGGAGCCTCCTGCACGGCGATCTTGGCATCTCGCGGTACACCTTCCGCCCGGTACTTGATGACATCGCCTTGCGCCTTCCCGCGACGCTCGAGCTGGTGCTTTTTGCCATGGTGCTCGTCATCCTGCTGGGCATTCCCCTGGGAATTCTCGCGGCGGTAAGGCGGGGGAGTTGGTGGGATCATGCGGTGCAAGCCGTTTCTCAACTGGGAGCAAGCGTCCCCAACTTCTGGCTGGGCTTGTTGCTGATCTATTTTCTATTCTTCCTCGTACCCCTGTTCCCGCCTCCCCTGGGCCGGCTGGATGACCCCGGTCAGGCTCCCGCCACAGTCACGGGGTTGCTGTTATTGGATTCCCTTTGGGCAGCCACTTTTCACACCTTCTCTTCTGCTCTCCGGCATCTGGTGTTGCCGGGGGTTACGCTCGCTGCCGGCGCGGTGCCGGCCACAATCAACATCACCCGCGACAGCCTGGTGCAAATTCTGGCCAGTGACTTCATCCGCACACCCCGGGCTTATGGGGTCGAAAAGAGAACGGTGTATTTCCGTTATGCCCTGAAGAATGCACTGGTACCGGTGACCACGGTCCTCGCCATGACCACGGGCTTCCTCATGAGCGGCACGGTGCTGGTCGAGACAGTCTACTCCTGGCCGGGATTGGGTTTGTACGCCGTTACGGCCATGGATCACTTCGACTATGAACCCATCATCGCCGTCGTCTTGATCAGCGCGTTGTTCTATGCGGCGGCTTATCTGGTTGCGGATGTGCTGCATTTCATCATTGACCCGCGTTTCCGCGTGCGTTGAGCGGATCTGGAAAGAGGAGGCGTGAAGGTTTTGGGCCATTCGGGAGGGCAAACGGGAGTTGCTAGGCGGCAACGCTGGCGGGGCTTGTTTCTCTCACCGCCCGCGATTATCCTCGCGGTTTTCGTGGCGGCGGCGCTCTTCGCCCCCTTCCTGACTCCGTACGATCCCGTCACGCCCTTCCTCGCCGAACGGTTGCAACCGCCTTCCTTCCTGCACTGGTTCGGGACAGATTCCTTGGGAATGGATGTCTTCACACGGGTTCTCTACGCGACGCGAATCGATCTCAGTGTCGCCGTCGCCTCGGTCCTCCTGGGAATCATCATCGGTGCGCCCGTTGGAGCCCTGGCGGGTTACGCCCGTGGGTGGCTGGACGATGTCCTGATGCGTCTGACCGAGATCATGCAGGCTTTCCCCCAAATACTTTTTGCCATGGCACTCTTTGCTGCGGTGGGAAGCAGTATATGGCACTTGATTCTCATCCTCGCCTTTTTTAACGTCCCGGTGTACCTGCGCATGGTTCGCAGTTCCGCCCTCCCCTTGCGTGAAAGTGAATTTGTACTCGCCGCACGGTGTGCGGGTCATTCCACGCTCAGCCTGGTGATCAAGCATATTCTTCCCAATACCCTGGTGCCGATCTTCTCGCAGTTTTCTCTCAGCACCGCTTACGCCATCCAGATGGTCGCGGGGTTGAGTTTTATCGGCCTCGGTGTACACATTCCCGAGGCAGAATGGGGTTCCATGATCAACCTCGGGGCGGGTTACGTAATCTTCGGAAAATGGTGGCCGGCGTTCTTCCCGGGCATGGCAGCGTTCGTCGCGTCATATGCGCTCCATGGTCTGAGCCGGCGCTGGAAGGAGTTTCTGGTCACATAACTCATGGACTCTGCACCGCTCATGGCAATTAAGGGGCTGACGGTCGAAATCAGGGAGAAATCCCGGACCCTACCCGTGGTTCGCAATGCGACACTTTCTCTGGCGTCCGGAAGATGGCTGGGCCTCGTGGGCGAGAGCGGTGCCGGCAAATCTATCCTGGCTCTGGCGATCCTGCGCTTGCTTCCTCCGTCGGCAGCCATTACTTCTGGACGTGTCCTCTACAACGAATGCGATCTGCTTAAGCTGAGCGACGGGGAGATGGAAAAACTCCGCGGTCAGGACATCAGCGTGGTCTTTCAGAATGCCGTAGCCGCGCTTAATCCTCTCTTTACCGCCGGCGAGCAAGTCGCGGATGTTTACCGCACCCATCATCGGGCCAGCAAGCGGGAAGCGCAGCAGAAAGTTGTTGAGCTGTTTGCCGCGCTGGGCCTTTCGGACCCGGAAAGCACGGCGCGGATGTACCCCCACCAATTGAGTGGCGGCATGGCCCAACGAGTGATGCTGGCGATGGCGCTCATCTGCTCTCCCCGTTTGCTGATTGCGGATGATCCAACCAGCACCTTGGACGCGACCATTCAGGCGCAGGTTCTGGACATCCTCCTGGACCAGGTCAGCCGGCGGCGGATGTCGATGCTGCTCATCTCCCGGGATCTCCGGCTGGTCAGCGTCCTTTGCTCGCAAATTGCCGTGATGCAGGCAGGAGAAATCGTAGAAGCCGGGCCGGTGGGTGAGATTTTGAGCAGGCCCGTCCACCCCTACACGAAACAACTCATCGAGGATGCGGAGCTGAATGTCTGACACCTATTTTATGACGTTTAGGATAGGATGGCGCACATGATGGGCAGCGCTCAATCCCGAGAAATGACCCCGCTCCTGGAAGCTGTGGAGGTGAGCAAGACGTATCGAGTGCAAGCGGGGTGGGGACATTACGCGTCAATCCCGGCCCTCGAAGGGGTGAGCGTGCAGGCTTGGCAAGGCAGAACCCTTGCCATAGCTGGAGAAAGCGGTTGCGGAAAGTCCACGTTGGGACGAGTGTTGCTCGGCTTGGTGGCGCCGGATGAGGGCGAAACCCGTTACGTCGGCCGCCCCATGAGCGTGCTTCCACAATCGCATTGGCAGGACTTCCACAGATCCGTCCAGATGGTATTTCAAAACCCCCTGGCTTCCTTCAATCCCATGTTCACGGTGGGGGGTACGGTCACCGATGCGATGCGCCTGCGAAATGACCTTCCCTGCTCGAGTCAAAGGCGCGAAGAGGCGGAGCGATTGATGGCCGAATTGGGTCTTGAACCATCGCTTCTAGACCACTACCCATCCCAGATGAGCGCCGGTCAATTGCAGAAAGCCAGTATGGCGCGAGCCCTGGCGACGAGACCGCGGATGGTTTTCCTAGACGAACCGACCTCGGCCCTCGATGCTTCCGGTCGCCGGCAGATCATCGATCTCCTCTTGACCCTCCAGTCGCAGCTTGACCTTGGGTACGTCCTGGTTTCGCACGACTTTCACGTGATCCGCAGGATGGCCCACTACGTGGTGGTCATGTATCTGGGTCAGGTGGTTGAGGAAGGGCCGGCGGCAGAAGTGTTTCGGCAACCCTTTCACCCGTATACACGAGCACTCCTTGCGGCCTCATATGTCGAGTCGGCCCGCCAAAGCCCGTGGCGGTTACGAGGTGAATTATCGAAACTTCCGGCCGACTATCAAGGGTGCCGGCTCTTGCGGCGTTGCGCCTTTGCGCTGTCGGGCTGCCAGGAAATGCAGCCCCTCGTTTCCATCCGACCCCAGCACCGGGTGCGCTGCTGTCGGGCTGAGGAAATTTTGACGGACGCTCACGACTCGGGGACTGAGGGTAATCCCCATTGAATCCACCACCGGAGCACCGCCGATGTCATTCCTTATTTACACGCACGGCCGCCGCGATCAGCCCAAGGTTGCTCTGACATTTGACGACGGGCCCAATCCACCGCGGACCGATGAAATTGTTGATATCCTCGCGTCCCGCAACGTCCGTGGGACTTTCTTCGTGATCGGGAAATGGGTTGAACGCTGGCCGCACGCATTCGAGCGCCTGATTCGCGACGGGCATGTCATCGGCAACCATAGCCATCTCCACGATCCTTTGCTCGGGGACTTCGACCGCGCCGAGGCGGTTCTGCGCCATGCAATGGGACGCCCGGCGAGATTTCTCCGGGCACACTACTTCTATTACCATCTTTGCGCACAATCGCCGGCGGCGCTCTCGCCGGAAGTGAAGGTTGTCGACGCCGATGTGAACCCCAGCGACTGGTCTCTCAGGGACCCCGATGAGATCGTAAGGCGATGCCTCGAAGCGAAGGAACTTCAGGGAGGGTCGATCATCGATCTGCACGATGGCGCGGAAACGGAAGACGATGCAGTGCGCTTGGAGCGGTCGCTCCCCTTGGTCACAGCGTTACCGCGACTGATTGACGGACTGACATCACGCGGATATGAGCTGGTCGGTCTGGACGAAATGGAGTTGGTCGATCCTACCCGCTGGTCGCCTTCTTCCCGATTGACTGCGTAGGTGCTTTTGGGAATTCACTATGCGCTTTGAGCCACATCAATGGTGGCGGGTGGGGCGGTTGAGTCGCGAATGCGCAGTTCATTCTGCAAGACGATCACTTCATCTTTTTCTTGCTCCCCTTCCTGCTTGTTGCGTTTCAGCATGCGGAGAAGCAAGCCCGTTGCCCTCCGGCCAATTTCGTAGGCGGGCTGGGCGATGGTACTCAGTCGGGGGCTGAAGCTGGCAGCCCACTCAAAATCGTCGAACCCCAGGACGCTGACGCAATCCGGGCAGGGAATACGAAGTTCGGCGAGAGCCCGCATCAGGCCGAGCGTCATGGTGTCATTGCAGCAAAAGATCGCGGTAGGCGGATGGGGGAGCCGCATCAAGTGCAATCCGCATTGATACCCGCCCTTTATGGAAAAATCGCCCCGCTGACAATATTCGTCTGCAAGGGGAAGGTCCGCCTCCTGCAAGGCCTGCCGGAAGCCCTCGAGGCGTTCCAGACCATTCGATACATCCAACCGTCCGTTAATGATCGCTATGCGTTTATGACCTAGTTCGATCAGGTATCGACCCGCCGCACGGGATGCACCAAAGTTGTCCGTGACCACTGCCGCACCCGAAAAGCCCTGGGGGATCCGATCGAACAAAACCAGAGGGATGCGGCGACGACTCAGACGGTCCAGTGCGATGTTGGGATTGGTCGGGGCAAGTATCACACCATCCACACGGCGCGCGAAGAGAGAGCTCATATAGTGGCGTTCCAGTTCCCAGTCACGGTTCGCGTTGCAGTAGATGACCCAGTAGCGGCTCTGTCTTGCTTCCTCCTCTACGCCCTGCATGACGGCTGTAAAGAAGGGATTGGTGATGTCGGGAATGAGCATGCCGATGGTGTGAGTCGCGCGCACGGCCAGGCTGCGCGCCACGTGGTCGGGCTGATAGTCCAAGGCCTCCACGGCCGCCTCGACGCGCTTTCTTAGCTTCTCACTGACCGTGCCTTTCCCATTCATTACGGCCGAGGCGGTGGCAACGGAAACGTCCGCAAGCCGCGCCACATCTCGAAGCTTGAACACAACATCCCCCTGTCCAGGATAGAAATTGCTGCACCTAGCGAGTTCATGAGCAACCAGCCATTCTAATCCCCTCAAAAAGAAATGTCAAAATGAAAGAACCGGTTCAAATTATACCTTTGGTTTCTCCTTAACTTCGCCACAGATATCTCATCTACAATCTAGATTAGCCCTCAAATAAAGCAGGCTTATTGAGTGTCATGCACCCCAACATCGTCGTCGAGATGGCTTATAGGACCATTTTAGAAGCGGTTAGATCACTACATTACAGCATGAATTCTTGCTCCTAAAGTGTGACAATAACACCTGATTTTATAGCATTTGACCTATGGATTGCCAGTTTCAAGATCTCGTCTGGAACGCCTTCATGGATTCCAACTAAACCGCTAATATTCCCTGTTTTCAAGGGAAATTGCGATCGCTTGGTACAGTGTAACATATTAATATAATAAGACTTAACTCACATTTCGCGAGTTCACTTCTAGAGTACTGATGAAATTCTATTAGAATCGGTTAGATTTTGCTTGACATGGCGGGTAGAAGCAAGTATAAATGCGCCGTTTTCGCCCAGGTGGAGAACGGTTTCTTCAAGGGGGTCCGAGAGCTTCAGCGGCGTTTGCATCGCCGGGTGCATGGCTGCCCGCGATGTAGGGTGATCCGCCAAATCCCATGAGGAGCAGCTTGATCTTCAATCTCCGGAAAAAAAAGAACGCCAACCACCCGTGGGCCCGATCGTTCAGCGCCCTATTCGCGAGTGTGTGCGCATCCAGGCTTCCCCCCACACCGTCTCAGCCAACTACACGATGCGGCCTCCGCTTGAGGGAACGACCACTCTTGTCTTGCAAAAACGCACTCGCCCGCGACTTGTTGGCTGAAGCCTGCGGGGACAAGGAGAAGCGTTTTTCACAGTTTGTAAATGGAGTGCCAATTTAATGCGAGGGCTTGCGGATGGATTGCGGGCCGAGGTCTTGGGTCTGAAAGCAATTACCCTCGCGAAACAGGGGATAACCTATTCCATTGAACAAGGAGAAAGACATGAGCTCTAAAGCAACGAGATTGTGTTTCCTACTTGCTTTCATTCTGGCGCTCGCGAAAGTCGGCTTTGGGCAAATCATCGTTAGTTCCATGGTCGGGCAAGTTACCGACACGACGGGGGCTGCCATACCGGCCGCACCGATTGTAATTACCAATGAAGACACGCGCATTTCGGTGCATGCTTCGACCGACGCGGCGGGCACTTACTCGGTCCCTAACCTGTACGCTGGGGTGTACGAAATCCAGGTAAATAAAGAAGGGTTTGAAGCGGTTCTCATTACCGGCATTAGGGTTCTGGCCGCGCAGACCGTGCGCCAGGACGTGGTCCTGAAGGTCGGCGCAGTTTCGCAATCGGTCACAGTGAAGGCTGAGACTCCCTTAATCCACACGGACAGTATCAACATCGCCGGGGAGATCACCAATCTCCAGCTCAGCGAATTACCTTTTCAGACCGAATGTCTTGACATCGTCTTGACGATGGTTCCTGGCGGGCAAGCGGCAAATCGCACGAACCCCGAAACCGGCGGCGCCAATTATTGGGGCGGGACCAATTACGCCGTCGACGGCGCGGCATCCAACGACAGTCAGAATGGCCGAGGGAATGCCGCTTACGGTATCGTTGGTGCTGCCTTGGTATCTTATCCACCGTTAACTTCGTTGCAGGAAGTCACCGTCGAGTCTAATAACGAAGCTCAATACCGTATGGAAGCGACCGTGAGTATGGTTACGAAGCAAGGATCAAACAAATTCCACGGCAGCGCTTATGAATACAACCAGAATACCATCATGACGGCCAACACGTTTGCGCTGAACGCGGCGCGAGAAGCCGAACCGGCGTACAATCGCAACCAGTTTGGAGGCAACCTGGGAGGGCCTCTCTGGCGGAACAAAGCGTTCTTCTTTTTCAACTTCTCGGGATTCCGCCAGCGTCAGAGCTCTATCGTCCAACTGGAATTTCCGTCGGCGGCAATGCGCCAGGGAGACCTCTCAGCCCTTTGCACGGGCGGCTTTACCGCCGGGACTTGCACGGCCGGAACACAATTGTACAATCCCACCACCGGCGCCCCGTTTGCCAATAACCAGATTCCGACAACCATGTTCACATCACAGTCCAATACGCTGATCAGCTACCTGCCAACGCTGACCACGAACTCGACTTCGCTGCCCAGCACTGCACCAAACTATGTCACGGCAGTCCCGATCCCCAATGATTTCGATGCCTATGACGCGCGGCTTGATTATCAATTAACGGCTAAGGACAACCTCTCAGCGTTTGTCACACACATCGTGGGAGACCCATGGGGAGCGTCGGAGGGCACACCCCCCAATTGGGGGAATGGGGAGCATTTTGGTTTTCAGAATATCTCTTACCAGCTCGTTGAAACGCATATTTTCAGCCCCACCACGACCAACGACGTTCACGTCAACTGGCACTATGAGCCGTTGCAACGGAGCGGCCAGGACGCGAACTTCGATCCGAGGACCCTCTTCCCGCAGATAACACCGAGTGTCCAACGGGGTCTGCCCACGATCAACTGGACAGGCTACTCTGGCATCTCCGACTACGGCATTCAGGGTTGGATGCAGCAACCGGGCATGGAATTCATCGATAACTTTACTCACGTGCATGGGCGACACACGCTAAAGGCAGGTGTGGATCTAAATGGGACCGCAGACTTTAGGCCCTCTCGCGGGGTTGCCCTTCCGACCTTTGGCTTTACAGGGGTTTGGACTGGAAACAAGGGTAATCCAGGGCAACCGCACTCGGCTGGTAACGGCTTCGCGGATTTTCTGCTGGGTGACGCTGCAAGCTCATCGACGAGCACCAACGGTGCAGATACAAAGTTGTATGATAAAGACTGGGAGCTCTATTTCCAGGACACATGGCAGGCTACGGGCCGACTCACAGTCTATTACGGGGTTCGATATATGGACCAATTGCCTTATACAGTTCGCAACAATGCACGCAGTCACTACGATTTTGCCTCCAACAAGATAGCCTTGCCGGAGAACTCGGCCACGCCGAGCTTACCCGCCGTCGGGGCAGACCCTGGCCTATACAATGCCTTCTTGTCCTATTTCACCACAACCCAGGCATTGGGCTTGCCTACAAACTACATCACGAACCACAAAAACGAATGGGGCCCGCGTGTAGGCTTTGCCTATCGTCCTTTTGCCAATGGCAAAACCGTGGTGCGGGCAGGGTATGGCATGTTCTACGCGTTGGACGCAGATGCTACCGGGATCATTTTTGATGCCGAGAACATCCCCTTTAATGCCGCCGGGGCCAACTCCCCCCCCTCCGAAACGTTCAATACCGCGCTTCCCGGCAGCCCGTCCTCTCAGTTCTTGCCCGACATCACTTTCGCAAACCCCTTCCCGTCGACGGTCGGTGGCGGCGAAGTGGTACCCGCCCACCCGACTCTCTCCGTGGTGGACCGGAACTTTAAACTTCCGATTCTCCAAGCCTGGAACCTGACGGTAGAACATCAAATCGGCAAGAGCGATATGGTGCGTGCTTCTTACTTGGGAAATCAGACGACCCACCTCAAATGGTACAGCTATGACCAGAACCGGCCAATCGTGCAAAACGTCAGTTTATCTCAGCAGAATCAGAGGCCCATACAACCTTGGGCGGCAATTGGCATTGACACCAACGGTGGAAAGGGAGACGAGGATGAACTCCAGTTGGAGTACATCCGGCACCTCGCTCGGGGCCTCAGCGCTCAGGCAGAGTACGCATGGACCCGCGCACTTAGCGATGCGACTGCGGCTTCAACGCCCCAGGTACGGGCTTACCCCAGACTTGATTACGACGAGAATTCCATAATCTATCGCCATTGCCTGGTGTTCAATTACATCTACGAACTGCCGTTTGGCCGGGGCAAGCAGTTCATGACGAACGCGCACGGTGTGGTAGATGATTTTCTGGGTGGTTGGCAGGTCTCGGGAATTACAACCTATCATACCGGCTTTCCCTTCACGGTCAATTTTCAGGTTCCATCCAGCTACGTTGGCTGGTGGGGTGGCCGGGCAGATAAAGTGTCAAACGTAGATCGCTACGCAAAGCAGGGCGGCCACAACATTACCAATGGTGTGGGGTGGTTCAATCCGGCGGCCTTCGCTCCACCGCAAATCGGCGCCTGGGGAGACTCACAGCCTTATTCCACGTGGGGCCCCGGGACTTCGAATTGGGACATGAGCGCACAAAAGTACTTTCGCATTCCGATACGCGGGTTGGAGACGCCGCGGCTCCAGTTCCGAGCCGATTTCTTCGACGCTTTTAACCATTTCAATCTCAACAATCCCTCGGCCACAATTGCGGATACCCGAGACGGTGGCGCCGCGGTTGCAACCGCGGGCAAGATCTACTCGGGGACCGGCAACCGGACCATTCAGCTAGGCCTGATGTTCGAATTCTGAGCGGCTGGTGAGCTGAATCCTGGGTTTGACTGAACTTGATTGTCGATTGACTACGGGCGCCTTCTTGATGATTACCCTGTTGGTCTTCCGTTCATCAAGAAGACGCCCTGCTCGAAGGCTCGGGCGTAGGTTTTTCCTTTCTCTTCCGCATTACCCGCTTTGGGTCACAGTCCGTAGTTCGGATTTGCGCGCCCGATCTACTTCGGACAATTACACACCTTCTCTCTTCATCCCCAAGGAGATTTCGTGCGCAGAGGGCTGTTACGTGGTTTGCTTTTCTTCCTTCTTGCCGGGAGCATCTGCGGCGGTACTTTCGGAGCGGACCAGGTCTTGGTCCCCGTGATCGACGGTGACTTCTGGCAAATTGCGGGAGACCCGGATCTGGGGAAGTACACCTCGCCGGGGCAGCAGCCGGTGGATTTCGCCATCTGGCAGGCGGCAGACGGCACATGGCAGCTCTGGTCCTGTATCCGATTGACCGCGGCGCCGGGCAAGTCCCGGCTCTTCTATCGATGGCAAGCCAACAGATTAACCGACCGTAATTGGACGCCGATGGGAATCCCCATGATGGCGGATCCGAACTTCGGGGAGACCGAAGGTGGTCTTCAGGCGCCCTTTGTGCTCAGGGAGGGTTCCGATTACTACATGTTCTACGGCGATTGGGAGCACATTGCCATCGCCAAAAGCCAAGACGGCAAACCCTTCGCGCGTCAACTGACACCGAGGGGAAATCCGGGATCTTCAGCGAAGGGGCCGGAAATAACGCGCGCGATCCCATGGTTATTAAGATAGGTAACGTGTATTATATTTAATACACGGCTCGAACCGACGATCGGGCTTTTGATTTCGCCCGGACATCCACTGACTTGCTGCATTGGAGCGAATCCGTAAAGGTCGCCTACGGTGGCTCCTCAGGCAGCGGGACGAGTTCAGCCGAATGCCCATTCGTCTACTACCACCAGGCGTCAGGTTACTATTACTTGTTTTGCAATCAGGTTTATGGTCAGAACGCCAAACTCTCAGATTATCGTTCCAAACACCCGCTGGACTTCGGCAAGGATAACGATCGCGATCTGGTCGAAACGATGCCATATGGCGCTCCGGAGATTATCGATTTCGAAGGGCAGACCTACATTGCCGTGTTGTTACCGACCCTGAAAGGAATTGAAGTAGCCAAATTGAAGTGGGTGCCGAAACGATAAGGGGGTCTCAGCGAAGCATCTGGCACGCGTTTCAGAAACAGTATCGACGTGCCCGCGAGGGTATCGGCTCCAGGAATGGATTGCTACCGGGAACCAAGATATGGATTGGTGAATTTGGAATCATGGAAGGGCAAGAGGCAAATTTTGCTTTTTCCGGCGGCGAAATCAGCCTTCCACACCACCCAAACAGGATTGTGCCCGAACGCCCTTGAACGCCGGAATCCCGCGGGCCTCACCCTGCAGTGAGACGAACGAA
>Ga0326728_10011416_pt1 | contig 20296 bp, 17 predicted proteins | sample MB3enrmetagenome_FD_207602 | JGI IMG/M metagenome (GOLD analysis project Ga0326728, IMG submission 207602) | Lab enriched peat soil microbial communities from McLean, Ithaca, NY, United States - MB31MN | ecosystem: Environmental > Terrestrial > Soil > Wetlands > Peat | place: USA: New York... | reverse complement strand
GTTTTTGGGAAAAGGCAGGTAATCGCCGATGGAGGTAATGACTATTTGCTTGATAGGCGTGACCGGACGCAGATCAATCATGCGATTGCCCAGAAGGTCCAGAGTGATTAACACGCGGGAGCCGGAATCGTTAAATTGATGCTCCAGTTCCCGATCGGAATAAAGAGGATTATTCATCACGGTGATTGCGCCTATTTTCAAAATGGCGTAATAAGCCGCCACGCAGGGGATCATATTAGGCAGCAAAATGGCCACGGCGTCGCCCTGTCTGACGCCAAAATCCGTCAGGCAGGCGGCAAATCGATCGACCATATCCTTTAGCTGTGTAAAATTGAGTTTGTATCCCTGAAAAATCAGGGCATCATGCTTTGGAAATTGAGACGCTCTTCTATCCAGATAATCCGGCATACAAACTTCTTCATAGTTGATACTTTCCGGCACGCCTTTTTGATAAGACTTCAACCAGGGTTTACTTTCGTAAGTTATATTTGCCGCCATAGCTTGCTTCTCCTCCCTTTCTCAATTTTGTTTTTTAAATATTATACCCCTCCTCAATTTTTTTGTTTTGGGTATTATACCCCCCCGCCTTTGATATAAAAAGACATTTTTTCATAAAAATACGTGTTCCTGTTTTAAGATTTTTCCGTAACGCGTTACGAGTTAATGTAATATAATCCACTGTGCGTAACAGGTACATGTTGAACAAGTATTAAGGGCCAGATACAACCGGAGAGAGAATTATAGTACAATATAATATGATCCTGGAATTAACGGTGGCGAAGCTGCCGGATTAACGGCCGCAGCATGCGGAGAGCAGTTCGGCTCTAACCGGGCTTTCGCATAACGAGCCTTCATACAAAGTCGGGGTATTAAGCAATTAAACTAAAAGGGCACTTAAGGACTTCATAGCGGGGCATTTATCACTTAATTAATATTACATCACGCCCCTGTATTTTGCTATCTGCATCATTTGGTCCATGCTTGTCGCCGGAGGTATACGTCTGTTAGCATCGGGCTTTGGAATAACGCCGATCGCATCTGATGGGCATTTGGTAACGCACAAACCACAGCCTATGCAGCGGTCGAGGCTGACCTGAGCGACACCGTCTTTATTGATGGTAATGGCCTCCATCTGGCAGCGATCCAAACATATTTCACAGCCCGTGCAGATATCTTCGTTTATTGAGGATTGGTAATTAGAAAAAACAAGTTCTGCCGGTTTGGGGAATTTTTTCACCGCTCCGAGAACAGCACAGCAGTCGCCACAGCAATTACACATTCCGCCAGGATTCTGAGCAGTGCTGGGCTGGGTTACAAGCCCCGCTTCCTGCGCTTTTCTCAATATGCTGACTGCTTCTTCAACATCTACCTTTCTTCCCAGGTTGTTTTCTATATAAAACTGTGCCATTGACCCGAACATCATACAGGCTTCGATGGGTTTATCGCAACCTTTGTCCTTGATTTTCTCTTTCTTGCGGCAGAGACATTCAGCGACGGCGATCGTATCATTTTTCTTAATGATCGCGACTGCGTCGTCAAAGGCAGCTACGTGGTGTTCAGGAACAATGGACTTCTCTACAGGGACTGTGCGGAGGAAAAGGCCGTCAACCCCCGCTATAGCCTGATTAAATCGCTGGTCTAAATACTGCTCAAGCAGAGCTCCTGTTTCGCGATCAAAGCGTTTGATATAAAACTCTATCAGACCATGCATGAAGGGAACTGTTCCGTATTTAACCGATTCCCCCTTTCTGACTCTGAAAAGAAGTCCGCGCTTTGCCATGTCTTCAAGATGTCCGGCTACTTCTTCAACCGGTCTTCCCAACCGCTGCGTAACTGATTTTGGTTCTTCCAACACAGGCGACATGTTGAGGAACATCTCCGCATCCTTTTGATTGAACAATTTTTTCAGTATAGTTATTTCAATTCCCGTCTCTGTTGCCGGAAATCCCACGGAATACAAATCAAGTCTTTGCTGTAATCTCCGAAAAATATCTTCTGACATTGTCCTATCCTTCCATATTGTTTTCGTTTATCTTTGCATTTAGCAAGAACTAAAATAGAAACTATCCTTGTCAGTTCCCGATTATGCCGCATATGAAGATCGGGACCGCAAATACCGGCCCTCTATACCTTGATCAATACCTTGACATCGGTAGTTTGTGGCTTGTCTGCTTTGTTCGCCTTGAGTTGGCACACACCGTCAATAGCCACGACCCTCATGACATCAACTTCACTGCAACAAACCGCCGCCTGCTCCAATGTGGGCGTGAATACCGCCGTCAACCGGTATGGACACTCCGGTAATATGATCTGACGCCGCCGAACTCAAGAAAACGACAGCGCCCTTCATGTCGTCCGCACCGCCCACTTGGCGTAATGGAGTGCTGGCATAGAAATACTCTTCGCCCCCCAGTCTGTCCCAATGCTTCTCCGTCATGTGAGTCCGGAATGGCCCCGGCAGGATAGCATTGACGTAGATCTTGTAACGGCCCCATTTGACAGCCAGGTCCCTGGTGAGATTGATGACGGCGGCCTTGCTGGTATTGTAGCCAACGGTATTCTGCTCTTCCGGGAAAGTGCCGCCCAAACCGGCGATGGAAGCAATGTTGATGATCTTTCCGCCTCCATGCTCCTTCATGTTCTTACCCGCCTGGGCGCACAGGCGAAACAGCCCGTTGACGTTAATGTCCATGATCCGCTGCCACTTGTCCATGGGAAAGTCCATGGCATCCGCCTCCCAGGTGGCGCCGGCATTGTTGACCAGGATGTCCACCCGCCCGAATTCCCTGACGGTCAGGCCGACCAGTTCGTCGCATTCATCAAATTTACTGACATCGCAGCGGGCGGGCAGCGCCCTTACACCCAGTTTTGAGAGTTCATTGGCGAGTTCTTCACAGCGCTCTACTTTCCGGGCTGCAATGACCACGTTGGCTCCTGATTCGGCCAACGCATGGCACATCTGGCTGCCGAGACCGACCGATCCACCCGTGACTATAGCCACTTTGCCTGTCAGGTCGAACAATTCTTTGATATTCATAAGTACAACTCCTATTATGCAAGAGTATAAAACTAATTGTTTCAGATGTCCCAGGCGGCTTTGGCCCCCTCTGTGGTGGCCTCGATAATCCTGCGGGGGGCAAAAGCATCACCGATGATAAAGTGACGAATGCCTTTTGTTTGAAGCATGTCTTTGAACTCGTGCCTCAGTGTCATACCGACAGCGACAATGACCTGATTGACGGGTTCCAGCTTGCGATCCTCACCGCCCCTGGTTACCGTGACTGATCCTTCTTCAATGAGTTTGACCATCGTATCAAACATCAGCTTGACGCCCTCCGCCCGAAGCCGCTTATGAAGCATGAAGCCATGGGCCGAAAGTGCCAGGACGGGAGAGGACCCCAGCATTTCGACAAGGGTGATGTCCTTGATACCCTTCTCTCTTAGAAAGTCTGCTGTTTCCATGCCGACCAGACCGCCGCCGATAACCACAACGTGATTTCGGGGGACGACTTCGCCGTCCAGGATCTGCCATGCATCACAGACAATAGAACTGTTGATGCCTTCGGCCGGGCAAGTGGATTTTTCGGCGCCGATAGCCAGGATGACAACATCGGGTTTTCCCGCCTCAATCATGGCTTCCGTAACTTCCGTATTGGTTTTAATCTCGACGCCCTGCTTTTGGCATCTAGCCGCCAATGTCCGGACAAATTTGCCATAAACGGCCTTGTGAGGCGCCTTGGCGGCATAGAGTACCTGGCCGCCTGTCTCTTTTTTCCGTTCGAACAGGGTCACACGATGCCCAAGGCGGGCAGCTTCGTACGCCGCCGTCAATCCGCCCGGACCGCCGCCGACGACCCAGACAGTTCGGCTGACGATTGTCGGTCCCGCCGGATAGATGAGTTCCTGCCCCGTCTGCGGGTTAATAGCACAGCGGATGGGCAGTTGTTCAAGGGATAGACGTTCAATGCAGCCCTGATTACAGGCCAGACATTCCAGGGTGTCTTCCGGGTGACCCGCCATGGCGTTTTTCAGAAAGTCCGGATCGGCCAGATGCTGTCGGGCCACGGCAATGAAGTCAGCGTCACCCCGGGCGATCACGTCGTCCATGGCGCAGGGGTCTGTGTAACGACCCACGGAAATGACCGGTACATTCGTGACATCCTTGATCTTGCGGGCCAGGTAGGCCTTGAATCCCTGATCGTATTCAACAGGCGCGCTCGGATTTGGTGTGTCGATATTCATCTCGGGGCTGCCGTGAGTGCCGAAGGAAACATTGATGATGTCTGCGCCGGCACTAACCAAATCCGGGATGATCGTCTGCATATCGGAAATGGTGTAGCCGTCCCTGATGCACTCCTCGCCGGAGATCCTGATGGAGATGGGAAAGTCATTACCGACCTGTTTGCGTGCTTCCTGAAGACACTCGATCATGAACCGGGCCCGTGGCCGGAAGTCCCCGCCGTATTGATCGGTTCGCTGGTTGCAATGTTTAGACAGAAACTGCATGAGCAGATAGCCATGGGCCCCATGGAGTTCTACAGCATCGAACCCTGCTTCTCTGGCGCGTCGGGCCGCAGACCCGAAAGCGGCGATGGTTTTCTGAATGTCTTCGAGGGTCATTTCCCGCGGCGTTCCCATGAAACCGAAGATAAAGCTCGGAATGGCGGAAGGTCCGATGGCCATTTTCTTCTTCAAAAGAATGGGGTTTTCCCGGCCTGTGTGGTGCAACTGCATGGCGATCTTACTGCCCTGGTCATGGACCACATCGGCAAGCCTGCTCAAGCCCGGAATAAATTTATCGTCCCAGACGCCGATGCACCGGGGGGAAGCAAGCCCCAGCGGGTGTACTTCCGTGATTTCCGTGATGATGAGGCCGGCGCCGCTTTGGGCCCGGCGTTTCATATAGGCCAGATTCGCCTCGCTGACCGTGCTGTCGTCATTGCCCAGGGCCGTTCCCATCGGTGGCATGACCACCCGGTTGGAAATTGTAAGCGATCCGATCCGAATGGGCGACAATAAATGTTTTAGCGTTTTCATAATTCATCCCACTTCATTGTCAAGGGTCATTCTGCCGCTATGACTTTTCGGGCAGGTTCAGCCCCGGCATACGGCAAAATAAACGTTATTTCTTATAGCTGTACCAGCCTTCGCCGGTCTTCTGACCGAACTTACCTTCCGTTACTTTCCTTACAACGCTGGGGGACGGGAGGTCTGCCGGATTGCCGGACTCATAAAAATGGCTCATGCAGACGTCATAGGTCAGGTCGATGCCCGTCAGGTCGTTGAGGCGGAAGGGTCCCATGGGGTGGCCGGCGCCATATACGCAGGCCTTGTCGATATCTTCTGTTGTAGCCACACCCATTTCCAGCATCCAGAGAGCTTCTTTCTGAAGTACAGAGAAAATTCGATTAAGAACAAAGCCATCCACTTCTTTTTTAATGAGTATGGGTACTTTATCGATCTTCAGGCAGAAATCCATCATGCACTTTGCAGTCTCGTCCGATACATGAGGACCCTGAACAACTTCAACAAGCTTCATAACGAGCGCCGGGTTGAAGAAATGGAGATTGCATACCGAAGAAGGCCGTTTAGTAACATCGGCAACTCTGGAACTCACGATAAAAGAGCTGTTCGTGGCCAGGATCGCTTGCGCCGGAGCAATCTTGTCCAGTTCTGCAATAATTTTGCGTTTCAGGTCGATTCTTTCCAGAACCGCCTCGATGACCACATCGGCAGAGCCTGCGGCTACTTTCAGATCACCGGTGAATGAGATATTCGCGCGGGCCGTTTTGGCCGCGTCTTCGGTCATTTTGCCTTTCTGCACGCGGCCGGCCAGATAGGAATCCACAAACTTTTCTGCTTTTTCCAGAACAGCCGGAATAACATCCGTGCAAACGACCTTAAATCCGCTCAGCGCACATTGCAAAGAAATCTGGTGACCCATGTTGCCCGCGCCAACGACACATACATTTTTTACATTTTCAATCTTCATATTTCACCCTTGCTTTCGTTTATTATTTTAGTCAACAAATCATCAAAATGATCATTATTATATAGCTTTTTGTGACAATTTTTGTATTCGTATAACAAGCATTTAATTCATCTTTATTGATTAATTCTTTGGATCAGGCTTATTTCATCTTTGCAAACGCGCTGCCATTATTTCAATTGTCATGAATTGTAAATTATAAATACCGATACCTCCATGATCACCACCCGGCGATATATACAGTCGCACAACATTATACAACGAGCGTTGTTATATTCTTTAATGTGTCAGGTTGTCAAGGATTATTTTTAAACTTACATTGCCTCTCAAGGTTAGTTCCGGCAGACAGACACCCATAGCATCAGGACATGGTATTAAAATTACCGCTGATTATAATCGACGCAGCAGAAAGCAATAGTTGGATAAGACGATCATTGCTTCATATAGAGTCAACAGCTATAGAATAATCATAAACGCTTTGAATGTCTGGTTACAGGAGGTTCCCGATATATGCCGGTATTTGTATGGTGAGGAATCCCCCGGTAAAGCATGGAGTTTATCCAGGGACAATTATTACAGCGGGAAATGATCAAATTTTAACTGCTTTCAGAAAATGCTTTTCAAGCAGATTGATAAGCTCTTCCCTGGAATGTTTTTTCAAGTTCCAGCTTCTCAGGGGATACAGTGATAAATTGAAAATAATCAGATTGGCTGTAAAAGAGGCGTCTTCAAAATAAAATACTTTCTTTTCCAGGCCTCTATTTAGAATTTCTTCTATTTGCTTAATCAGCAGACTCTCCCTGGCCAGAATGACCTTAAGCAACCGTTTGGGGAGAACATTTGATTCCCGGTATAAAAGCAGGATTTCTTGTCTGTAGTCATAGCCGAAATTAAACAATTCCCGAATAACCGTTCTGAGGTGTTCTATGGGATCAGCAATACACATGGTTCTTTGCTTTTCGAAAAGCTCAATTTCCGGCCTGTGAAGCATTTCAAATACCCGAAAAAGAATCTCCTCCTTGCTTTCAATAAAATAATATAAATTACTTATATCAATTCCTGTTGCCTTGGAAATTTCGCGCATGGATGTCTGCGCATACCCTTTCTTCATAAACAGTTTCGTGGCTTTGTTAACAATCTGCATTTGCCTTTTTTGAAACAGATCGTTATTTCTTTTTGGTTTTAACTCTTTGTCCGGGGCTGTTTTTGTCATGGATGAAATCGCAATCCTTTCAAAACTGTAGTTACTTTTACAATAGAATCAGCCAAACTGTCAATGTAAATTCAAAAAATAATTCTTGACATATTAACGCTGATAACAGTATTAATACAACAACGTTGTTATATTATTAATTCGGCAGGCCGCATAAGATGACCGTTTTTTTCAAAAGGAATCAGCTGGAAAATTAAACGTCAGTTCATATCAAAAAAAGAAATGCTTTAAAGCGGCAACTGCGGGCATGTAAACCGTGAAAATAAATTTAAAATATAAGGAGCGTGTTTTGTGAGGGTTGATGACATCAAAAATGTTCTTATCGCGGGCAGCGGCACAATGGGCCAGCAGATTGGATTTCAATGCGCGCTTTATGATTGTAATGTGGTGCTCTACGATATAAAAAAAGAAATGCTGGAAAAGGCGATGGAAAGGATAAACAGAATCGCTTCAAGGATGACCAGAGAAGGCCGGATCACTCAGGAGAAAGCCCTGGCGGCTATAAGCAGGATAAGAACGACCGTCGATATGGCTGAGGCCGCAAAGGATGCCGATATCGTGAGCGAATCGGTGCCGGAGGATCCCGAACTAAAGGGAAAAGTGCTTGGGCAATTAAACGCGTTGTGTCCAAAACGCACAATATTCACGACCAACACATCTACGCTCCTGCCTTCAATGTTTGCCCAGGCCACAGGGCGGCCGGAGAATTTTCTTGCTTACCACTTTCACGACATACGCATGACAAACGTGGTCGATGTTATGCCGCATCCCGGGACCTCTCCGGAGGCCGTGCAACTGGTAAAGGAATTCGCCGAAAAAACCGGCCTGGCCCCGATCGTGCTCCATAAAGAGAGCGTAGGCTATGTCTTTAATTGTATGTTCAGCGGTCTTTTCGAATCTGCCCTGACTCTTGCCTCAAATAATATTGCGTCTGTCGAAGACATAGACAGAGTCTGGATGGGAATTATGCATATGTTGATAGGCCCGTTCGGTCTTATGGACAGTGTGGGCCTGGAAACCGTGTGGTACGTTACTAATTTCTGGGCGAAAAATACCGGGGACCCCCAAAAGATCAAAAACACGGAGTTTATAAAAAAATATGTCGACAGGGGCGAACTCGGACAAAAGACCAGAAAGGGATTCTACACTTACCCACACCCGAAGTTTACGTCCCCTGATTTTTTAGAGGGCATTAAATAATTCAATTGATCAATGGTCTCTGATCGACGTCATATAAATCCATCAATGTTTCGATGATTTCCTCTTTTTCAATTGCGCCTTGCGGGACATGCAAAGTTTTTGATATAACTTTTCACCGGGAGTGCCGGGTATTATATCTTTCCATTCACATTTTTTATAGGTGTAACTGGTTAAAACTTCCCCATTGTCGTCATAATCGATATACATTTTCGTTCTTATAAGTCTCTTGCGGCAATTCATTTCCGACAAAACAACGTTGTGGTCATAGTATTGGTATTTTCTGGATTTCTCTAAATCATTTTTCTTAATGGCCTCAATCTTCTGTTCCCTGAAATCATCTGTTACAATATTATAAGTCCAGACTGATATCATATTGGATGATTTCGTGATATTCCTTTTATTGTAATAAACATTATCCGAAAGATATTCCCAGGATTTCCCAGGTGTTTTTACAGGCGGTGTTACAGGTATTGCCGATGAATCCATGGCGCTACCGGTTGGTTTTACAGGTTTTGCCGATGAGTCCGTCTGAATGACACAAACTTTATTGTATAATCGATCCATTAAAGAGTCGGGTATAATATCTCCCCATTCACTATAAATATTTTTTTGCTGGTCTAAAATATTTTCCTTATCGTCATAAAATGCTATTTCGTCCCGTCTCCATACTTTATACGCACAATCAATTTCACTCCACATAACGATGTGATCAAAATTTTGATATTTTACGGATTTCTCTGAATCTTCCTCTTTCTTTATCTTAATCGTCTTTTCCCTGATATCATCTGTTACAATTGTATACGTCCAGACGGAAACAATGTCGGATGATTTAGTGATATTTGTTTTATTGTAATAAGAATTTTCTCCATATTCTACCCACTTATCAGGGTCCGGCCGTTGGTAAAAACAAAGAGACGGGAAAGAAAAGATCATAACGATTATAGAAATCAGGAAAATTTTGAATTTCATAATTATTTTTATTTCGATAAATAAAATCTAATTTATGTATTTCCGGGTTTGCAATGTAGCATAAAAAGGGAAATTATAAAAACGCGCCCTGAAGCCCTACCCTTCATTTTTGAGCTCAATGGCCGTCACCTTTACCTTTGCCACGCCCTGGTCATGGAATCCCAGTTTCTTCGCGGCGCCCTCGCTCAAATCGATGATCCGGTTTCCGGAGGCGGCGTTGTGATCGCTGGGAAACGGGCCGCGGTCGTTCACCCGCACGATGATCCAGCGGCCGTTTTCCAGATTCGTGACTTTGACGTGCATGGGAATAGGCAGATACTTATGGGCGGCGCTTAAACCCTTGGGGTCGAAGACCTCGCCGTTCGCGGTCATGTGGTCGCTCTCGTAACCGTACCATGAGGCCAGCCCCGTCTCCTGATATGAGCGGGCTTTCGCAAAAGACATGGGGCAATACGTCTTTCCTTTAACCACATAGGGCGAGTCTTTCACGACGCCTTTGAGAATCGCGTCTTTGGGCCTGAGCCCTCCTATGGATTCGATGGCATCGCTTGTGAGGGGCCAGTTCATGGGAGCCCTTGCCACTTTGAACGTAAATTTACCGATGCTGTAAACCAGATGCGTCGTGCCCGCAGTCAGTTCATAGGTTCCTTTTACGATGTAATAGGTTCCCTTCACTGTCCCTTTCACCACGTGGTAGGGGACGGTTATGATAAAGCAGCTCTGCAGAGAGAAAGACAAAAAGGCAAGAATAAGAAAAACAACAATGCGATTTTTAACCACCGGCGGCACCATCCTTTTATTCACGGTATCAATAAGTGTATGACAGCTCTAAACATCACCGTCTGTACTTAACATAAAATTATAAATTTGAAAAACATGGAATAAAGAAAATACTTTTCTTTAAAGCGGCTTATTTTCAGTCTACAGGTAAAGACCGGGTTATTGCGGTATTGTCTCTAAAGCGTTTAATCTGTTCCTGATAGGCAGTCATCTCTTCCGGCGTGACTTTTTCCAAAGTACATTCTTCAACCATATAACTTGTTATCTTGTCATCAAACTCCATCCTTGCGCTGTTTTGCCCGGTCAAACCATGCGCGAGTTCGTCTTTGACATGTAAAAGCGTTCGTCCTCCGGATTTTATCTGATAAGTAACCATATTTTTTGTAGGCTGAGGCAGTCCCAGCGTCTGGGCGCGGCTTTCAAAGTCGCGTCGATCAATTTCCGTTGAAATTCCGTCAACCAGAAACAAAACCGATCCCACCGGCATCATCGTTAATGTTCCCGCGACCGTGCTTGCCGTTCCCACGGCGATTGTCGAATAATCCGAAAATTTTCTGGAACGAAGCTCTAAAGGCGTTAATTTCCGGAATTTCATGACAACGCGGCAGCCATAGAAATCCCTGAAGCTCTCCTGCAACTGATAATATTTTAAGGCGCGCACGATGAATTCGGAGACATGGCCAAGGTAAAGTTTTTCGCCGGGCGGCAGGTTTACCGATTCGGGCCTGACATCACGCGACAACTTCAAACAACTGAAAAGTGTGTCCTGTCCTCCCGCGTTTTCCGCGCACCCGGGCAATAGAATCACATTGATTTCGCCTCTTGTGGTGCGCGCCTTTACGTCTTCTTCGTAGGGATCAATTTTTCTATCAATGTAATTTTTATAGATGGTGCCGCAGCCCGAAAGATTTATAAAAATGATCATCCCGATCAGCGGCATAATTACCGCACGCGCTATTTTTTTGCCGTTTTCAATAGGATCATTCATGCCCGGTCACATTAATATTTATTGCACCTGCTTCTCATTTCGCGCTTTGGTCTTTCCGCCAATGACTCTCAAAAACATTGATCAATAAACTTCCTTAATGCATCATGAATTATAGTAGACACCGTCTTATGTATCAAGAATTATTTGGAAACAAAATGTATTGTACGGGTGGGGGAAAATGATTGAAAACCGCTTAGCGTATATGATACATTTCCAGCCTGTAAGCAGTATTCGTAAAATAACGGGAATAAGCATTTTAAACGATGAAAACTAAAAATATTAAAAATCTGCACCATGAAATGATGTATCCATATAAGAGGCAGCCATACTCATATAGTTGCGGAGCTTCCTGTCTGGAAACGGTTCTAACTTACTTCGGCTTCATTGTCAGTGAAGCCGAAGTCATAAAGATGGCCGGCACATCTAAAAAAGATGGAACATTGGTAAAAGGAATCATTAAAGTCGCCAGGAAATATAAGCTAAAATACAAGATGCATGAAAATATGGTTATTGACGATATCAAGGATTGTGTCGATAAAAACATTCCGTGCATGTTGGCAATCCAGGCTTACCGTGATAATCGCAAAATTAAATATGAAGATGACTGGAAAGACGGACACTGGGTAGTTCCTATCGGTTACGATAACAAATATATTCATTTTGAAGATCCGTCAAGTCAATATAGGACATTTCTTTCTTATGACGAGCTGAATAAAAGGTGGCACGATATAGATACTAAAGATAAAAAATTATTTCATTTTGGCATCTCTTTTTATGGCAAACTTAAAAAGTTTGATGAGCATGAATCCGTTCACATGGATTAGATAAGATGATATTCGTAGTCCGAACCTTCAGGTTCGCCTCTCCAATGCGTTTGGAAAACGCGCTCTACAATTAATGTCCCCCTTTAGAGGGGGCAAGCGAAGCGACGGGGGAGGATAAATATATAATGTAGTGCGTTGCTTTAGCCGCGCTTAAATTAAGCGGGTCTGAAGACCCGAACTACATTTTCCTGAACTAAATAATAGTATAGTTAATTGAGGAAACGAGGGACAGCGGCCTCAAAGCCGCTGTGGTAATGGATGCAATGGCAAGATAAAGGGACAGATGTACCTGATATTTTTGTGTTGTAGCATGTCAGTTACTTTTCCCCTGTTGAATTAGGACGCCTTACAGCCTGAAGGCATGATAGAGCAGCTTCCTCACTTATGCACTTGTCCCGTTTTGCCAGACCAGCCCTCTTCCGAATCATCAGCTATCAGAACACGAAACAAATTAATCATATTTTCATTTCATTTACTTTAAGGTTGGAATTCATTTTTATTAAGATGCGGTTCGTTCAGAACAAGCCAATACAATCCCAGCTGCCTTATGGTTTCGGCGAACTGGTTGAAATCCACCGGTTTGCGGATGTAGCTGTTGCAGCCGTGCAGGTAAGCGTTGATAATATCGGTCTTTTCGTTCGAGGACGTCAAAATTATCGTGGGAATTGCCTTTGTTCTGTTATGGTTTTTGACTCTTTTTAACACATTCAGACCGTCAATCTTCGGTATATTCAAGTCGAGCAAAATCAGGATCGGCAGATTGAGGGTTTCATTATTCTCAACTCCCTCGGGCCCGAAAATATATTCCAGCGCTTCTTCACCATCATGCTTTACAATGATCTCATTCAATATGTTATTCTTTTTGAACGCATGCAGCGTCAACTCAATATCGTCAGGGCTGTCTTCCACCAGTAGAATTTTGTCTTTGTTTAACATAAAGCGCCTCTTTTATTCATGCAAAGTAAAGTAAAAAGTTGCCCCTTTGCCGACCTGTCCCTCCGCCCAGATATTGCCTTCGTGGCGGTGGATAATACGCCGCACTGTAGCCAGCCCGATTCCCGTGCCCGGATAGTCCTCCGCAGTATGCAAACGCTGGAATGGTGTAAACAGTTTGTCCATATACGTCATGTCAAAACCGGCGCCATTATCGCGGACGAAATATATTTTTTTCTTGCCTTCCATCATAAAACCGAACTCGATTACGGCAGCTGACTGTTTTTGAGTAAATTTCCAGGCGTTGCCCAGTAGATTTTCAAGCATGATATGCATTAATCGCGAATCCGCATTATCTTCAAGATCGTCGGCGATTCTTATATCGACATGCCTTTGGGGTTTAGATTCCTGCAATTCATTGATGACCGACCGGGCAATCCAGGTCAGGTTAACCTTTTCAATGTTTATTTCCGTGCGCGTCACCCGTGAGAGCTTGATCATATCGTTAATGAGTTGCTCCATACGCTGGCTCGCCAGACGCACACGCCTGAGATAATCCTGGCCTTGCGCATCCAGCTGCACACTATGCTCTTCCAAAAGTATCTGACTGAAACCATCGATGCTGCGCAGCGGTGCACGCAGATCATGTGACACGGAATAACTGAATGCTTCCAGTTCTTTGATGGCCACCTCCATCTGCTGGGTACGCTCATGCACTTTTTGCTCAAGATTATCATGCGCCTCCTTGACGCTAAAAACTGCATTATTAAAAAGCCGGCTAAGGTTGGCAAATTCATCATCACCGGAAACGGCTATAGGACGAAAATCACCGCGCGCAAAAGCTTTGGCTCCTTCATTCAGGCATCTCAATGGTTCGGCGATACTGCGCATAATAACAATCCCTAAAATAATTCCCGCCGCCATAATCAATAATGCGGTCACTAATAATATAAAAAATGCACGCTGTTGAGCTCGCTGCATATTGTTAATGGCCTGCGTTTGTTCAACACGAGTTTCAACATCAATCTGATGAAGCAGGTCCAAAATATATTGATTAAGCGTCTGCTCGCCGGCCAGATCAACAACGTCGCTGTAAACACGCAGCAAAGAAGTCACCCGTTCATCCGCCTGATTAATTTTTTGAGCCTGCACGCGCATTGTGTCAATTTGCCACAAACCAATCGTACTACCCAAAAGCATCAACAGCATGATAATGCTTAAGGAAAATGTTAACCGAAATCCGATACTGGAAGATTTCATAACTTATTCCTGCGCTGTAAAAAACCTTATTTAATAGGTATCCAATATTTCCACTTGTCTGCATTCTTTTCAACCCAGATACGGGCCGCTTCTTCAACAGACTTGCCTTCCAGCGTCACCATGGTGATCATACTCACCTGATCTTCTGTGGTATAGCTGAAAGACTTCAAAAAATAATACACATCAGGGGCCTTTTGCTTAAGTCCTGATGAGGCAATTTTACATAAAACATCCGGGGGATATTCACAGTCAATATTACCGCTACTAACTTTATCAAAAAAAGATTTTCGACACTGACATTTAGGCAGCTCCACCTGGGTCAATCGATATTTAATCTGCACAGAATGAGGAGTCCAAAAATAAAACAAAATAGGCTTCTTGCGCTTATACGCTCCATCAAGCGCACGTAACAAAGCTTCTTCAGAACCAAGTTGAATGACTTCTAACTTTAGCCCAAGATTTTTTATAATTTCCCGATCATACTGGACCCAGGTAGGATCACCCGTCAAAAATTGCCCTTTATCTCCAGTGGCGGCAGTTTTAAAAAGAGCCACAAGATTAGGATTTTTAAACCCGACCCATGTCGCCAGTGACGGGTATTTTTCCACCATATAAGTTGGTATATACCAGCCTATCTTGCCAACGACGCCCAACAATCCCATGTTTTGGACTGTTTTTTGCTCAACGATATACTTCTTGATATCTTCAATATGGCCTGACGGCCACACCTCTAAACTCGCGTCTAATTCGCCTTTTGCCAAAAGTGCCCACTGCGTATTTTCATCAACTTTTACAACCTCAACAGGATATCCCATTTTTTCATGCAGGATGATCTTGGCAACATACGCATTGATAGATCCTCCAATCCAGGGATTTTCAACAAGTCTAATGACAGGCTTAGAAGCTTCAGGCGTGTAGTGATGGATAATCCCTGCCACCCCTATCAACAAGAACGCTATGACTCCTATGGTATAAATTATTTTTCTACTCATAGTCATAGTAAGCTCCCTTAGAGATATGATAATCTCGGAAGAAGCCTGATAATCGGTAATTTCTCATGGATCATTTTCATGATGAACTCCATAAGTTGATGGTTGGGCTGATTGGTTGACAGGGGAATGACTATTGTTTTAAATACTCCTTCAGTCATTAAATGTCAAGATGGGAAATTAACGCCTGAAATTGGCTAAATTGTATTTCCAGGATTGACATTTCTGAATGTAGCATACACTGCACACGGTCAAGACCGTTTTAGTAAAAACTGGCAATTCAGATATTATAAATCACCTGCCGAAGATGAGGCCGCGGGGACGGATATAAATCGCTGAACTCCCGGATATATAAAATCTACAGCATCTTAAAACAAAACAATCTATTTACAGGTATGAATGCTATCGGTAAAAAATCGCGCCTTTAAAATGCCTTCCGCCCATTCTCCTTCAGCCGTTGAGTCCCATACAATACCGCCGCCTATACCCATTTCTCCTTTTCCATCGGATCGATTGATCAAGGCAGTGCGAATGGGTATATTAAAAAATAAATCTTTGTTGGGCTCAATGTAGCCTATGGCGCCGGTGTATATGTTGCGCGGTTCGCGCTCAAGATCATGAATGATTTCCATAGCGTGAATTTTAGGCGCGCCGGTTACCGATCCCGACGGGAAAAGACTTTTAAATAAATTATATAGCAACACATCTGATTCAATATTTGCCGCAACCGTTGAGGTCATTTGAAATAATGTTTTATACGGTGTCACTTCACACAGGCGCGGCACGCGAATATTTTTCCCGACACGCCCCAAATCATTGCGCAGTAAATCGGTAATCATTATATTTTCCGCCCTGTTTTTTTCATCGCGGCAAAATTGATACCTGGCAAGTTTATCGGCAAACCATGTTTTGCCCCTCTGCCATGTTCCCTTCATGGGTTTTGATATGATGTAACTTCCTTTTTTATACAAAAATAATTCCGGAGAGAGTGATGCTATGCTGTACTTCTCGTTTTCGATAAACGCGGCATAGGGCACCGGTTGAATATCAAATAGTTTTTTATACAAATCAAAAGCGCTGCCATTAAAATCAAAAAGAATTTTTAAACAATAGGTAATTTGATATACATCGCCCGCTTGTATATATGAACGGATAACATCAATATGGTCAGAATATTTTTCCCGGGCGATATTAAATCGTATATTTTTTACTTCGCAGGCGTCCCCGTCAGCAGCGAATTGATCATTATACTGTGTAGATTTTTTATAAAATCCCACGTTTATGAGAGGAAAGCCATTAGGATGATAAGAGGAAAACGTTTCTTCAAATGCATAACCCAGTTCGTAGGAAAAATATCCGGCAGCATATAATCCCATGGAGAGCGCTTCTTCGATTTCTTTAAACGCCCGGGGGACATCTTTAAAAGAGGAACAACTTATAATGGAAACGGGATTATCAAAATATAAAGATGATTTTTCAAAATCGAAAAGTATTTTCATGCGACATTCCTTTGTAGATCTGGATGCCGCATCCGGAGGCTAGAACATGATCTGTAAGATATTTCCCTAAGATATTATTGTTAAGAATTCCCTTAAAATCGGATGAACATATATGAAGAATGGACTTGTGTGTCAAGAAGATTTCTGTTCTGGATCAATATGCAGTGATCTGCGGCAGACTATAGATAAAAAGCAGCCTTAAACAAACCGAAGAGGCAACTTTTTTAAATCAGTTGAATCTACTTTTTATACGTCGGGAATTAATTTTCATTCCTGAAATCCTCATTTTTAAATTTCTAATTTTACGCTAAAATCAATCTGTAATCGTTAAAAAAGTTTCTTAATTCAAAAGGTTGTGTGTTACTTCCCCGATTCATTACATATTATTTTGTTGACGCGCCTGTTACTCTATGCCATACATTACAATATTATTTCACATATGAATACAGAAACGAAGGAGAAATGCTCATGAAAAGATCAAGATTCTTATTGTTTATGATTTTTGGTTTTCTGGTGATCACTTTAAGCGCCTGTGGCTCGCGCGGTTCGGGTTCGGGCTCTGGTTCTACAGCGGTATATCCGCGTTTTGCCTATGTAGCTAATTTTGGTGACAACACTATCTCTGTCTATACCGTTGATGCTTCAACAGGGCAATTGCGTCATAACGGCTATGTGGCTACCGGGTCGTTTCCTGAATTCGTCACTGTTGACCCCTCGGGAAAATTCGCCTATACGGCAAATTGGGGTGACAACACTATCTCAGTCTATACCATCAATCAGACCACAGGTGCTTTGACCGCCGGAACGGCTGTGGCTGCGGGGTTAAATCCCGTCTCTGTTACTGTTGACCCCTCGGGGAAATTCGCCTATGCGGCAAATTTGAGTTCCAACAATATTTCGGTCTATACCATCAATCAGACCACCGGGGCTTTGACCGCCGGAACGCCTGCGGCTGCCGGGACGAGTCCCTGGTCCGTCACGGTTGACCCCTCGGGAAAATTCGCCTATGACGCAAATGTAAGTGACAACACTATTTCGGTCTATACCATCAATCAGACAACCGGAGCTTTGACCGCCGGAACGCCAGTGCCTGCCGGGACGGAACCTTACTCCGTCACGGTTGACCTCTCGGGAAAATTCGCTTATGCGGCAAATTTGGGCTCCAACAATATTTCGGTCTATACCATCAATCAGACCACAGGGGCTTTGACTGCCGGAACCCCTGTGGCTGCCGGTACGAATCCCCACTCGGTCACGGTTGACCCCTCGGGAAAATTCGCCTATGTGGCAAATGAGGGTTCCAACAATATCTCGGTCTATACCATTGATCAAACAACCGGGGCTTTGACCGCCGGAACGCCTGTGGCTGCCGGGACAAATCCTATCTCGATCATGGTTGATCCCTCGGGAAAATTCGCCTATGCGGCAAATTTGAATGACAACACTATCTCGGTCTATACCATCGATCAGACCACAGGGGCTTTGACTGCTGGAACGGCTGTTGCTGCCGGGACGCACACTCGCTTCGTCACGGTTGACCCCTCGGGAAGATTCGCCTATGCGGCAAATGAAGGTGGCACGATCTCGGTTTATACTATAAATCAGACCAGCGGGGCTTTGACCGCCGGAACTCCTGTGTCTGCCGGGACGTATCCTACCTCCATCACGGTTGACCCCTCGGGAAAATTCGCCTATGCGACAAATTATGATTCCAGCAATATCTCTGTCTATACCATCGATCAGACCACCGGGGCTTTGACTGCCGGAACACCCGTGGCTGCGGGGACAGAACCTGCCTCCGTCATTGTTGATCCCTCGGGAAGATTCGCCTATGCGGCAAATTTGGGCTCCGGCACTATCTCGGTCTATACCCTTGATCAGACCACCGGAGCTTTGACCGCTGTTGGAACGCCAGTGACTGCCAGGACGGCACCTGTTTCCGTCACGGTTGACCCCTCGGGAAAATTCGTCTATGTGGCAAATGAGGGTTCCAACAATATCTCGGTCTATACCATTGATCAGACCACCGGAGCTTTAATTGCTGTAGAAACGGTAGGTGCCGGGATGGATACTTTCTCCGTCACGGTTGATCCTTCGGGGAAATTCGCTTATGCGGCAAATTGGAGTGACGACACGATCTGGGTCTATACCATCAATCAGACGAGCGGGATTTTGACCGTTGTGGGATCACCATTGATTGCCGGGACGGCACCTGAGTCCGTCACGGTTGACTCCTCGGGAAGATTCGCCTATGTGGCAAATGCAGAATCCAACAATATTTCGGTCTATACCATCGATCAGACCACCGGGGCTTTGACCGCTGTTGGAACGCCTGTGGCTGCCGGGACAAATCCTATCTCGGTCGTGACAACAGGAGCTATTCAGTAATCATCGGGGACAGCGGCCTGTTATGAAGCCATAGAAAAAGAGCTTTTTAATAGCCGCTGTCCTTGATACATAATTTATTTCAAAACCATTTATTAGTCAGTCCACACTCAGATGTCCGGCCTGTTCTTTGGCAATCATCCATGCTTTTAAAACAATAGCTGTTCATATTTACGTTACACTCTTTTTTTAACACTTGGCAGGTGCATGAAATAATTCAGACTGTTCGGGCAACAACCCCATTAGACTCGACTGGTCTTAAGATTGCTTAAGCAAAGAAGCGCCTCTGATTTATCAGGATTTCTCCCCTGCTTTTAGAGTCTTTTGTCTATATTTCCCGGACCGCCGCATTCCGGGGTATAACAGGTGACATTCCTGAATTCACATTTTCTGAAGCAGGAAGGGCATTTTTCCGGAAGCGATTCTGCTTTTAGAAGGTAGCCGCATTCCCCGCATTTCCAGAACGTCTGCCTGCATTTGGGGCAGGTATCATTATCAAAAGGTGTCTCGGATTTAAATCCGCAAATCGCGCATTCTTTAACTGCCATATTACTGCCTCCTTGAACTAAAATTTACTGCTTATTGATTGACATCATGCTGCAGTCCGAACCTTCAGATTCGCTTCCAGTAGTTCGTAGCTTCGGCTACGCTAATTTTGCGGGTCTAAAGACCCGAACTACGGCAAAAAGGAATATTGTTTTAATATGCGGGTCTAAAAACCTGAACTATATTTCTTGCATTTGTAGTCCGAACCACGGAATGATCATTGGAATTAAAGATCACCAGTTAAACTGTTCTTGATGTTGTGATTCGTAACAAATCCTGTCTTTCCCGTTTTTCTTCGCATTGTACATGAGCTGGTCCACCCGCTGAACAAACGCTTTCATCTCTTCCTTCAACTTATACTGCGACAGCCCCGTACTTACTGTCAGATGAACCTTCTGGCCCGCGGGGTAAAAAGCTTCTTTTTTTAATTCCATTTTGATTCTTTGGGCCGTCACAAGGCCCTCTTCGCTTGCGGTCATCGGCAAAATAACCGTAAATTCCTCACCGCCATAACGATAAGCGGAATCCGTCTCACGCAGGCATCGTTTGATTACCTCACTGAGCCGCGATAATACATAGTCCCCCTCAACATGACCGTATGTGTCGTTGAACATCTTAAAGTCGTCGAGATCCAGCAGCAAAATGGTCAACGGCTGTTCATAGCGATTCGATCGTTCTATTTCTTTTTCGAGCTGAGCGTAAAAATGCCTGGAATTGTATA
>Ga0326728_10011415_pt1 | contig 20297 bp, 17 predicted proteins | sample MB3enrmetagenome_FD_207602 | JGI IMG/M metagenome (GOLD analysis project Ga0326728, IMG submission 207602) | Lab enriched peat soil microbial communities from McLean, Ithaca, NY, United States - MB31MN | ecosystem: Environmental > Terrestrial > Soil > Wetlands > Peat | place: USA: New York... | reverse complement strand
GGTAGTTCTCGATCTCCAGTTCCATCCGCCTCACTTCCAAGGCGCGCTCCACACTGGCCACAACTGAAGCGAGCTGCAAAGGCTTGACAAGATAATCCGACGCGCCCTTTTTCATCGCCTGGATGCCCACGCGCACGTCATCTTCCCCGGTGATCATCATGAATTTCGTGTGAGGAGAGATCCTTTGCGTATGGTCCAGCAGTTCCATCCCCGACATTCCCGGCATTCGCAGGTCCGACAAAACCAGGGCGACGGCCTCTTTCTCAAGCTTCTCGACCGCCTCTTTCCCGCAGGCACAGGTCTGGCACTCAAAACCCGAGTTCGTGAGTTTGTTGTTCAGCATCGTGCAAATGCTGGGTTCATCGTCCACGATCAGGACGAGATTCCTTCGGGTTTCCCCTTCTCCCATGTCTTTCCTCGCAAACCGAATAAGTCACATCAGACGCATTATCGAACGCCCATCCGTCGGGCTATCCTGATAACCTTCAGCCTTTACCACACTTGAAGCCGAATTTCCATCAGTGACGATTACTATTCGGCGCTTTCTGGCCGCATCTCGTCACCTTGTGGAAGGCGGGTCAGGTTCCGCCGCCTGGGACCGGCTGCCGCACCTCTAGCTTGCACTGCAAGTGCCAAAACCCCGAATGGCTCAAAAGCTTTTAGCCGTGTATTTTCAATCACTTACAAGTAAACGCGAACTTTACATGGCCTGTCCGCCTCCCAGGATGTCCTATGCCCAGACATATGTATCAAATTCAGGCGTGACCGTACCTCGGCGCCTCCCACGCGATGGACCGGAGGTCGGCTTGCAATTTCTTGTGCCTGCCTTGGCCGATGACCTGCCGAATGTCCTGTTTGGGAGGCAAGGGCGGGGATGACCACCTGATTCCGTAGGGGGGTCTCGCCCCGCCCTCTACTGGCGCGTGACGGCGCCTTCGGTCCCGCGACACCATGAAAGGGTCGACAAACCTGCTTTTCTTGCCACAATGCGAAAATCCTCCAACTTCCGTGCCGTGCGCCACCACGACTGAGCTATTCTTGACTTTGTTTTCAGTTGGAGATTAGAGTTAGCGTTCATTCCTTTGATGATGTAGTGTTTCGAGGGGACCGGCTCTGCCGATGATGGACTTATCGGGAACCTGCCTGGGCGAGATCGTCGCCGCGCGAAGGCTCGATCTTCGGGAAGCTCGCGTGCGTGTGCCGCTCGAAGCGCTCCAGCGGGCCGCCGGGGCAAGAACGGAAAGGCGGGATTTCACGGGCGCTCTTTCCGGCAGCCCTTTGCGGGTGATCGCGGAACTGAAACGCGCTTCGCCTTCGCGGGGAATGCTTCAGCAGCAATACCGGCGGCGCGAAATCGCACAAAGCTATGAAAGCGCGGGCGCTTCGGCGCTTTCCGTCTTGACCGAGGGACGTTACTTCCTCGGATCGCTTGACGACTTGGAAAAGGTTCGGGCTGCCGTCAGCCTGCCGGTTTTGCGTAAGGACTTCATCGTCGAGGATTACCAGGTCTACGAATCCGTGGCGGCGGGCGCGGACGCGCTGTTGCTCATCGTGGCGGCGCTGCCCGACGAGGATTTGCGAAGGTTCATCGAGCTTTGCGGCAGCCTGCGAATCGCGGCGCTGGTGGAGGTCCACAATGAACCGGAACTCGACCGGGCTTTGACGGCGGGCGCCGGCATCATCGGCGTCAACAATCGCGACCTCAAGACGCTCAAAGTGGATCTGGAAACTTCGTTTCGGTTGCGTCCGCGAATTCCCGCAGGGATTGTCACGGTAAGTGAGAGCGGCATCAGAACGCCGGAGGACCTCGGCAGGATCGCGGATGCCGGATACCACGCGGCTCTCATCGGGGAAAGGTTCATGACGGCGCCTGACCCGGGCGCGGCATTGAGAGAAATGCAGGAAGCAATGAAGACGCTTCGGCCCGAGCGGTGTGAATGATGCAAACCCGAGTCAAGATCTGCGGGATCACGCGGTTCGAGGATGCCCGGCTGGCGATTGAGTTGGGCGCCGCGGCTCTCGGATTCAACTTCTATCCGTCTTCTCCGAGGTATATTGAGCCGCAAGCGGCCAGGGCAATGATCCGCAAGCTGCCGCCCTTTGTCACCACGGTCGGCATCTTCGCGGATGAAATCGACGCGCAAGGCGTTATTTCGCAGGCACGACAAGCAGGAGTGGCGGCAATCCAGGTGCACGGACCGAGGTTCCCGGCCATGGATGAACTGATGGAGGATTTCACGCTGGTGGTTGCAGTCGCGGTCCGGGAAGGCTTCCTGCCGGAGGACCTGAGCAAGATCAAGGCGAACGCCTGCTTGCTCGACGCCTTCGATTCAACCCTGCGCGGAGGTACGGGAAAGACTTTCGACTGGAGCATTGCGCGTGCGGCCAAGCAATACGGGCCCGTCATCCTGGCCGGCGGGCTGACGCCCGAAAACGTCGTCCAGGCTGTGCGTGAAGTCCGGCCCTTTGCCGTCGATGTGGCAAACGGCGTCGAATCAGCTCCGGCAATCAAGGACCCCGCCAAACTGCGGGCGTTCTTTGCCGCGGTCGCGGAGGCAGACAGGCAGGTTGCGGACTTGTGATGCAGGATTCAAAATCGATGGGACTGAAACAGCAACAATCCAATTCGACAGGGACGCTCTCCCAAGGCCATTCGTGGCCGGATGCGCGTGGCCGTTACGGAGAATTCGGCGGGCGATATGTGCCTGAAACGCTCATGCACCCCGTGGAGGAGCTTGAGCAGGCGTATCGGGCGGCGCGGAGCGATCCGAAGTTCCAGGCCGAGCTCGATGACCTCTTGAAATACTTTGCGGGAAGGCCGACGCCGCTCTTTCATGCCCGGCGCCTGACGGAGCATCTGGGTGGGGCGCAGATTTACCTGAAACGGGAAGACCTACTGCACACGGGGGCCCATAAGATCAATAACTGCCTCGGGCAGGGCCTGCTCGCGAAGCGAATGGGCAAGACGCGAGTTGTGGCGGAAACCGGCGCGGGGCAGCACGGCGTGGCGACAGCGACCGTGGCAGCGCTTATGGGCCTTGATTGCACCGTCTACATGGGCGAAGAGGACATGGCGCGGCAATCCCCCAACGTCTATCGCATGCGCTTGCTGGGTGCGGAGGTTGTGGGAGTTTCCGCCGGCAGCAAAACGCTCAAAGACGCCATCAGTGAAGCGATGCGCGACTGGGCGACGAACGTGCAAAGCACCCATTACTTGCTGGGTTCCGTGCTGGGGCCGCATCCTTACCCGCTCATGGTGCGCGAGTTTCAGCGGGTGATTGGGCAGGAGGCCCGCGGCCAGATCCAGGCGCAAGCGGGAAAGTTGCCGGACGCGCTCTTCGCCTGCGTGGGCGGGGGAAGCAACTCCATCGGCCTCTTTTATGATTTCATCCCCGACCGGCAAGTCAAGATGGTCGGCGTGGAGGCGGGAGGACGCGGGCTGAAACTGGGCGACCACGCGGCGCGCTTTGCCGGTGGAAGCCCCGGCGTGCTCCAAGGCTGCTTCAGCTACGTGCTGCAGACCGAGGATGGATTGATCGCGAGCACGCACTCCGTTTCCGCAGGTCTCGATTACGCCGCCGTGGGACCGGAACACGCGGCGCTGTACCGCCAGGGGCGGGTGGAGTATACACATGTGAGTGATGGTGAAGCGCTCGATGCGGCGCTGATTCTCTCACGCAAGGAGGGAATCATTCCCGCGCTCGAATCTTCTCATGCCCTGGCGGAAGTCATTAAGAGGGCGCCGAAGATGAGCCGCGAAGCCGTGGTCATCGCTAATCTTTCCGGGCGCGGGGACAAGGACCTGGGGATTTTTCAATCGGCTGGGATCTTGTCAAAGGACTGAGGGTTAACGAATCTTGAAAGTGCGGCGGAAAGCCGCTGGACCTCATAATGCCTACAGTTTCGACAACTCGAATTGCGAGCCGGTTTCGCGCCCTGCGAGATCGGCAGGCTAAAGGCCTGGTCGTGTACTTCACGGCCGGCGACCCGACGCTCGATGCGACGGGAGAGATCTTGACCGCGCTTGACCGCGCGGGCGCGGACGTGATTGAACTGGGTGTTCCCTTTTCCGACCCGCTTGCCGATGGCCCCGTAATTCAGCGGGCCTCCGAGCGCGCGCTCCAGTCCGGCACGAGGCTGCGGGGAATCCTGGAGCGGTTCCCTCGTTGGCGGGAATCCGTCCAGGCGCCCATCATTCTCTTCAGCTACTACAATCCCATATTGAAATACGGGCTGGAGGCATTCGCGCGGGATGCCGCGCGGGCCGGCGTGGATGGGGCGTTGGTGGTTGACCTGTGCCCGGAAGAAGCACAACCTTATGTGGACGTCATGCGCGCCGAAAACCTGGACACCATATTCCTGTCCTCGCCGACCTCGACCGACGCCCGGCTCGAGCTTGCGGCCAGGTTCTCCACGGGTTTCCTTTACCTCATATCACGGACGGGGGTCACAGGCGAGCAAAGCGAGATTTCGTCCAGCGTCCGCCCGATGGTGGAGCGGGTAAGACGGCACACGGCGCTTCCCCTGGCGGTCGGTTTCGGCATTTCCAGTCCGGCGCAGGTGCGCGAAGTGCAGTCCATTGCCGACGCCGCGGTGGTCGGCAGCGCGCTGGTCCGCGTGATCGAAGAACGGTACGCCCGAGATGGGGAAGAGGCCATTGAGCGGTTCGCCCGATGGATTAAAGAGGGAACGGGGGAGAATCCCGCATGAGCGATCTCGATGCCTGGCGAGAGCGAATCGATGAGATTGACCAGCAACTCGTGAAGCTGTTGAACGAGCGGTCTCACTGCGCGGTGGAGATCGGCCACCTCAAGAAGAAGGTGAAGCTGCCGGCCTGGCAGCCGGAGCGAGAGGCGGAGATCCTGCGCAACGTGGTGAAATCCAATCCGGGTCCGCTGGGCGATGCCGCTATCCGCCGGCTCTTTGAACGCATCATTGACGAAGCGCGTTCGTTGGAGCGCCACGCGATGGATGAGAGCGAGTCCCTCGGGAAGGAGTAATAGGCCATGGTGGTTGTCATGCAAGAGGGCGCGACTGAGGATCAGATACAGAGCGCCATCAACCGGCTGATGGAAATGGGGTTCGATATTCATCGCTCCACCGGCGCGCGTCAAACAGTCCTTGGCGCGGTGGGCGCCGTCATTGATTTTGACACCCGTGACATCGAACTTCTGGAGGGCGTCGCCGAGGTGGTGCGGATCTCCGCGCCCTACAAACTGGCGAGCCGTCAATTCCGGCCCGAGGGCTCCGTGGTTCAACTGGGGAAAGGAGTGGCCGTCGGGGGCGAGCAAGTCGTGGTGATGGCCGGACCGTGCAGCGTTGAAAGTTCCGAGCAGATCGAAGCGGTCGCCGCCGTGGTGGCGAAGCAGGGCGTGCGCGTGCTTCGCGGCGGCGCTTTCAAGCCACGGACGTCACCCTACAGTTTCCAGGGATTGGGGAAGGAAGGACTGGAATTGATGCGGGCGGCTGCCGACCGGCACGACCTGCTTGTCGTCTCGGAAGTGATGGACCACACGCAAATTCCCCTGGTCATGGACTATGTGGACGTGCTCCAGGTGGGCGCTCGCAACATGCAAAACTACAACCTGCTCAGGGAACTGGGCAAGGTTTCAAAGCCGGTGTTGTTGAAGCGTGGCATTGCCGCAACGATCGAGGAATTACTGCTTTCCGCCGAATACATCATGGCGGGAGGGAACTACAACGTCATTCTCTGCGAACGAGGCATCCGCACATTCGAGCCCTACACGCGAAACACTTTGGATATCTCGGCGATTCCGGTCATCAAGAAGATTTCGCACCTGCCGGTCGTCGTCGATCCCTCGCACGGCACCGGCCGGCGCGATAAGGTCTCGCCCATGTCGCGCGCAACGGTGGCTGCGGGGGGAGACGGGTTGCTGATCGAAGTCCACAACAATCCCGAGAAGGCGTTGAGCGACGGCGCCCAATCGCTTTATCCCGCGCAATTTGAGCAGTTAATGAAAGAGTTGCGGATGATTGCTCCCGCAGTGGGAAGAACACTCTAGCAGCAGGCAAGGGGAAGCAGGCCGTGGACAATTTAGAATTGAGGGTTCTTCCGCGTCCTGTTTTTTCAACAAACGCGGGAGCGCAGACCACAAGCCGCGGCCTCCTGAATCCTGGCTCCTGAATCCTGGTCATGGACACCATCTTTCAGCAAATCTCGATCATCGGACTGGGCCTGATCGGCGGATCCTGGGGACTGGCGGTGAAGAAGTACGGCCCCGCGGCTCGCCGGGTGGGTTTCGGGCGCGCCGTAACCGTTCGACGCGCCCTTGCGGCTGGCAGCATCGACGAAGGCGCCGACGATCTGGGAAAGGCTGTTCGGGATGCGGACCTCATTATCCTGGCCGCACCCGTGGGCGCGATCCTGGACAGCTTCCCGAAGCTGAAGGCGCTGGCTCCTTCAAAAGCGCTCATAACCGACGTCGGCAGCACCAAACAGATCATCTGCCAGCGGGCGCGGGAAACCTTCGGGGATGAACTCCTGTTCCTCGGGGGGCATCCCCTTGCCGGGAAGGAAAAGGCCGGGGTTGAAAACGCGGATGCCGCGCTTTTCAAGAACGCGCGCTACGTCTTGACGCCACTTGAAGAACGGCATCTTGAGGACCCCCGCGCCAAGGCTTTTATCTCCCTGGTCACCGCCGTCGGCGCGCACCCGCACATCATGAATCCTGCCGTCCATGACCACGCCCTTGCGTTCTTCAGCCATCTTCCACAGCTTCTTTCTTCCGGGCTGGCCAGCCTGATTGCCGAAGAAAACCTCAAATCGGAACTCCCGCTCGAACTTGCAGCCTCCGGCTTCCGGGATGTGACACGGCTGGCTGAAAGCCCTTATTCGGTCTGGCGAGACATCTGTCTTACAAACACCGGGGATATCCAGCAGGCGCTCGAACTGCTTATTGAAAAACTTGAGTTCGTTAAGCAACACTTAAGCGACCGCGAATTGGAGCATGAGTTCGAGCAAGCAGGGAAACTGCGACAAATGCTCAGAAAGTGCCATTGAGATCTGCCACTTCTCAAGCAACTCCAAGGTGCACCGTGGAAATCAACAATATCGTCATCGTGAACCTGACGTCCCCGCGGGAAAAGGTCTGGGGGCGGCTCGTCGGACTCAAGACCGAAGGCGTAACCATACGCGGAATCGGACTCGATTCGTTCGATGATTTCGTTCGTCAAGTTGTGAGCCGCGAGGAAATCGCCGTGGGAATGACCGAGGTCTTCTATCCCATGCACCGCGTGGAACGAGTAGCTATCGATGAGCCCTGCGGTTCCTTTCCTTCACTTTCTGAGCGATTTCACAACTTGGTGGGAATGAGCATCCAGGAATACCTCGGCACGGGGATGCCACGGGGATGAGGGAACGCTGAACAGCTCACGGACGTTGCTCGCACCCGGCGTACGGTGAAAATATTCTGCCTGTCCTTGGAGTCGTGTTACCCGTTCGCAATTGCCCATGACCTTCGACCAAGTGTTGAAAACGCTGGAATCGAAGACTGACCCGGCGGCTGTCCGTGGAATGGCGCGCTACGGCATAACCGCCAGGAAGGTCTTGGGGGGTTGGTCTACCCCTGCATTGAAGAAGTTTGCCCGGGAGATCGGCAAGAACCATGGCATGGCAAAAAAGCTCTGGACAACAGCGATTCTGGAGGCACGCCTTCTTGCAGGATTGATTGCTGAAAAGGAAAAGTTGACTCCCCGGCAGATGGAAGACTGGGCGGAGGATTTTGATTCATGGGCCGTGTGTGATGGAACGTGCTTGAACCTCTTCCGTTACACCCCGTTTGCTTACGCGAAATGTGTGGAGTGGAGCAAGAGGGATGAGGAGTTTGTGAAAAGGGCGGGATTCGCTCTGATGGCTGGGCTGGCGGTAAGTGATAAGGCAGCCCCGGATCGCCGGTTCCGGCAATTCCTTCCGCTCATCAAAAAGGAATCGACGGACGCACGGAATTACGTGAAAAAGGCAGTAAACTGGGCGCTTCGTCAAATCGGAAAACGAAACCTGAGTTTGAACCGGGCGGCGATCAAGGCCGCGCAGCAAATCCACGGCATGGACTCGCCGAGTGCTCGCTGGATCGCCGCTGATGCCCTCAGGGAGCTCCGGGCCCCGGCGGTGCAGCGAAGGTTAGACAGCGGGTTGGAGGGTTGAAATCCCGGACCGTGTCCAAAAGGCTCAACTGGGAATTGACACCTTAGAAACAGCCTCGCTATATTGGGTTGGAGATATGGCTTCCCGCACCCTGACAACCGCCAATCAGATCACAATTCTGCGTCTGGCTTTCATTCCGTTCTTCGCCATATTGGTTGGCGCTCGACATTACCGCGCTGCCCTCGCAGTGTTGGCCGCCGCAGCGCTCTCGGACGCAATTGACGGGGCGGTGGCACGCTACCTCAAAGAGGAAAGTCCGCTGGGCGTGGCGCTTGACCCGATCGCGGATAAAGTCCTGATGACGACAGCTTACCTGACGCTGGCCTTCCGGGACGCGCTGCCCTGGTGGCTGACGATCCTGGTGATCAGCCGCGACGCCGCCATCATCATTACGGCGTTGCTCATCAGCTTGGTGGCCGGGTACCGGCCTTTTCGCCCAACGATTTTAGGCAAGGCATCCACGTTCGTCCAAGTGGCCACCGTCTTTGCAGCGGTGAGTTTTCAGGCCCATGTGCCTTTCATTTCAGCGGGCCTGGTCGAGATCTGCATCTATCTTGCGGCTGCCCTCACCTGCACTTCCGGCATTCATTATGTGATCGCAGTCCGCCGTCGCTACGATCAGAATACCTGATAGCCGCCCGGCGGGACACAGTGACGGCCCGCCGGCCCCCCAACGGATACTCCCAGGCGCAGTCATTCCCGCGGACGCGGGAATCTACTCCACCAGCCGTTGGAAATGCGCCGCCGGCGGGCTGGATTCCCGCTTTCGCGGGAATGACCTGTGTTTCGAAAGAAATCCCATTCCAAATGACACCACTACCCAAACCTGAAGTGACTCGACCTAATGCCCGACAAACCGCACGCCGAATTGGGCCATTTTGCCCACTAAAAGACTCGGTTACACGTCGAAAAACTCATCAGGCTGTTGCTGGCGTCGTAGGTTTCTGGAAACGAGTGGTTAGGTTGGCGTTATGTCGTTGATTTCAGCGATTGATTGATGAGAGGATTGGCACTCTTCGTGCCAAATATGTAGCGGGTATGGAACCCGCTGAAGAGGACTATTAGTCTCACCTTCTCGGTGATGGAGATGCGACGGGATGAGTAAAGCGATTCTGGTTGATACGACCCTCTGCGTGGGCTGCCAACGTTGCGCTGTGGCCTGCAAGCTGGTGAATGGCTTGTTAAAGAGCAGTCGCAGTGACTTCCTTACGACTGACGCATTGCACACTCTCACTCCCGACACCGAACTTCCGATGGAGGAAGCCCCGGGCGAAGTGCTTTCTGACGTTGCTCTGAACGTGGTCCAAACCCACGGCAGCGTATATGTCCGCCGCTTCTGCATGCACTGTGAAGATCCCACTTGCGCTTCGGTTTGCCCGGTTGGGGCGTTCAAGAAGACGGCGGCCGGACCGGTTGTGTATGCGGAGGATCGTTGCATCGGCTGCCGGTACTGCATGATGGCCTGCCCATTCGGAATCCCTCGCTATGAGTGGAACAGGGTCTGGGCGCCCAGAGTAAAGAAGTGTCACATGTGTGCTCCACGCCAGAAAGCAGGGCTCGAACCAGCTTGCACGGCCGTATGCCCCGTCCAGTCGGCGATCTTTGGCGAACGGGAAGACCTGTTGCGCGAAGCCCAAAAGCGCATATCGCAGGAGCCCGCTAAATACGTTCAGCACATCTACGGAAAGGAAGAAGTGGGCGGCACTTCGGTGCTGTATCTTTCCGCAGTCCCGTTTGAAACCCTCGGACTGCCGACGAACGTTCCGAGCGAGCCTCTCCCCAACTATACCCATCGAGTGATCTCAAAGCTGCCCAGCATGGCGTCCGCAGGTGCGGTCCTGCTGGGTGGGATCTACTGGCTGACCAGCAGACGTGAGGAGGTCGCTCGTGTGGAGGGAAAAGAGAAAGACAGGAACAAGTAGCGCCGCCCTTTAGGGCGGCACAGGTTTGCGTGGCGCCGGGCTTCAGCCCGGCAGGTGCCGCCCTAAAGGGCGGCGCTACGCGAACCAGGACACTACCAAACCCTGCGAGGAGATACGGAATGGATTCAGTGAAGTTGACCAGAATAACCCCTTGGCGGGTTGTGCTTGTCCTGATACTGGCTGCGGGCGCCTACGCAACTTACGTACGTTTCATCCATGGGCTGGGGGCTTCGACAAATTTGTCGGACAGATTCCCGTGGGGTTTGTGGATTGGGTTTGACGTTCTTTGTGGCGTGGGAACGGCAGCGGGGGGCTTCACCCTGGCGGCAATTGTCTATATCTTCCACCTGGAGCGTTTTCGTCCTATCGTTCGGCCTGCCATCCTGATCGCGTTTCTGGGTTACGCGCGCGTGGGCGCCACGATGCTCTATGAAGTCGGCCGCCCCATTCGCATCTGGTATCCCCTCATTCTTTGGAACCCGCACTCCGTGCTCTTTGAGGTTGCGTGGTGCATCATGCTTTACCTCACAGTCGCCGGATTGGAGTTCGCCCCGGTCTGGCTCGAACGGCTGGGCTGGAAACGAGCCGAGCAGGCCGTCCATGCAGTCATGATTCCCCTGGTCTTCATCGGCATCCTGCTTTCCACGCTGCATCAATCGTCACTGGGCAGTCTGTTCCTGATCGTGCCCTCAAAACTTCACCCCTATTGGTATACCCCGCTCTTGCCGGTTCTGTTTTTTGTTTCGGCCGTCGGCACCGGCCTGGCGCTCCTGATCCTGGCCTCGCACCTGAGCGCAAGGGCGTTCGGTGTGTCAATTGAATGGCCGGTCATCCTCGATCTGGGCAAGGCCATGGCCGTCGCATTGCTGCTTTATGCCGTGATTCGCATTCAGGACCTCGCCACGCGGGGCGCTTTCCGGCTCTTGCGCGAACCTTCCGTTGAAAGGACGCCGTTTCTGCTTGAGATGTTCGTCGGATTGCTCCTTCCCCTGGTTCTTCTTTTCACGCGCAGAATCCGCGAAAGCCGGGGTGGCTTGTTCGCGGCATCCATTCTGGTGATTGCCGGATTCCTGCTGAACCGCATGAACGTTGCGATCACGGGCCTTCAAGGCTGGGCGAACGTGCACTACTTCCCCAAGTGGACGGAAATCGCCGTCTCGGTCTCAACAGTGGCGGCTGCTGTCTTCGCGTTCGGCCTCGCTGTCCGCTACCTTGATGTATTCCCGAAGACCAAGCCGCAAGCCGGTACAACGGTCAAGCCCGCCGGGGTTTTCACCGCTCCACCGGTGTTTTCCTGAGGTCCGGCGCGCGGCAGCCCCCAAGAGCGAAACAGCCATCTCCCTTGGGGAGGAGGCTGGTTTCGTTCATATATGATAATCCGCATATGTGTGGCAGAAGGCCCCGCTCTTAGCCGATTCCCCATGACAAGCGCCCGAGGCGGGAATGCACCGGTCCAGTTATCTGAACTTCGTCGCGGGCAAGAGTGCCGACTGCGCATCCCGCAGAGTCCAGTACTGAATTCATGCCGCCCAAACACAACTGGCAATTTGAAGCTCGCGCAGAAGGACTGGCATCATGAGCCAAGTCCGAAGCGTCTTCTGCCCGCGATAAGGTTAATTGGCATTTCGGGCCTTGTCCGCGTTTGATGCCGCGTCCGGCGGAGGGTTGTTCCGCAACGCTTTTAAGCGGATCTGTGCCAGCCGATAGGACGAGTCGGGAATCTCGATCGCCCGTTTCGGCTTGGTGACTTTAGCATAATCCGACAGGGCGATATCCCGTTCCCCGTACTGCTCCGCAATCCGCCCAAAGGCATACCAGAAGTCAGGGTTCGGTTCATCCAGGTTACGAAGGTCCATCGCCTGGATCAGAACGTCATACGCTTCCTTGGTCTTGCCGGCTTCGGCGTAAAGGCAGCCAAGGGTGTGAAGGGTATAGGAACTGTCCTGCCGCATTTGCGAGGATTTGAGCGCCGACTCAACATCCGGGCCTTGCGGCCGCTCGAAGAAGAGCGTCAGCCAAGCCAAGAGATTGAGGTCTGAGGCTTCAGCCTTGCCAAGGTCCACAAGTTTGCGGCCCTGATCATAGGCCGCACGATAATCTTCCTGAGCAATGGCATTCGCCGCCAAAGCCTTGATCGCATCGACATCATCCGGAATCCGTTTGAGCCTCTGCTCGGCGAGGGCTTGCGCGTCAGCAAAGCGGCCGAGCCCCCGCTCCGCCAATTCCTGGCTGAGAAACGCCTTCGCCGATTCAGGGAACTGCTTCGCCAATTCCGAGGAAACTTCGAGGATTTTCCCGTAGTCATCACAGCTTTCGTAACCGGTCAGCAATGCAACGTTGATATCCGTTCTTTCGGCGTCACTCGTAGCGGCCTTCTTCGCCACTTCCAGGATGGAAAGCCCTTGCCGGGCGGCAGGCTTGGTCCAAACCAGGATGGCTGCCGCAGCCAGCTTCATTTGATTCGCATCCGCCTCTTTTCCCTTGGCCCAAAAGCGTGGGAACGGCTGGCCTGAAAGAGGGTCGTCTCCTCCGCCCAGATGCTGCTCATCCCTCACCCAGTCGAGCAGGACCCGGGCGCCGTCCAGATCGCGGGCAGCGAGGCGGTCGAGAATCTCCAGGCCAACGGCGTTGGGGGCTTCTTCGGTGCTATCGAGAATCTTATACTGGCCATCTTCCTTGACCACGAACACGGTCATCTGTTTTCCGCCGGGAGGAATCTGCAGCTTTTCGCGATAGCCGATGGCATCGTTCCCCTCGCCCTTGGCATCGGTGCCTTGCAGCCTGAAGTCAAGATCGATATCCCACAAATATCCGCCGCGCGCCCATTCGTGGCGCAATCGCTTTCCCTGTTTCAGCTTTTTTTCGATCTCCTCGGGGTCCGTGTTCTTCAAGACAGCCTGCGCATTCCTGCTAAGGACGCCCTTCAACTTTTCGAGTGTCGCGTCCGGGTCCACGCCGAGAACAAGATACTTCATCACCACATCCCTGGGATTGTTGCCGAACTGAATTTCCTCATGCAGCTTCGCTTTGCGGAAAATGGAAGCCGAGGCCATGGTGTGGGCCGCGTTGTCGCCCGAGGCCCCGGCCTGCCACAGATCGGCCACCAGGGGGTACTTGCGAAGCTTGTTCAGCATGTCGCCGGCGCTTCTTAAAGTTTGTTTGAGTTCCGTATCCCCGCTGGCGAGCTTGCCGGCTTCCGCTATGCCGGCCTCGCTGCCCTTCAGGGCTGTTTCGCAGGCAACCAGGATGGCCTTGGGCTGCGGGTTGAGGGTTTCCGCGTACTTGTAAGCTTCGGCAAACTCGCCTGCATAGAACAGGTCATAGGCCAGGTTATTCTGAAGATTCATGCCGGCCAGCTTTTCCGTGGAGAGCTTGCGGTACTCCGCCACTGCGTCTTTCAGTTTCGCTCCCGGACCGTAGCGCAAGCCGTCTTCGTTGTACTCCAGCAGGATGGCCAGGTTGCCAACAATGGCCTTGTCTTCGGGGTCCAGTTGGGCGGCCGCACGGAAGGCCTCGGCCGCTCCGGCATAATCGCTCCCCGGGCGCATTTTGCGCCCCACCAGGTCGTATTCGAGAATGCTGGCCAGCGTCTTTTCGGCCAGAGCGGAGCCGGGATCGAGCTTCACGGCCAGCCGGGCTTCGTTTCGCGCCGCCTCACCCATGCCACCTTCCAGCAGCGCCTGCGCGTATTGCAGATGGTGGACCGCTTCGCCGGGGCACCGCGAAATCAAATCGCGATAGCTTTGGATGGATTCGCGCATCTTCCCTTGCCGCTGAAGCACTCGCCCGAGGGGTTCAAAGTTGATCAGAATCGCCTCGCCCCCCTCCATTTCGGCCACCTTGTTGCGCAGTTCCGTGGCTTCAGCGACGGTGAAGCGGCGCCTGACGATATCGAAGCGAATCACCGCGTGAACCACTCCGCCGCTATCGGCGGAGAATTGCTCAGTCAACAGCGCTGGGCCAAGCGCCATCTTCACATCCTGGGGAAGGGGCATGGGCCGGAATCCGAGAGGCGGGACAATCTTGTACTGCCATTCCTGCACAGAGGCTCCCGGCAATTCATAATCGGCGGTGCGCTTCTTCTTGGGCTTGGCTGCGTAGGCGGCCATATCTTCGGAGTCGTCGGCCTTTCGCAGTTCGTCGGGCAGCAGGCCGAACAGACCGTCCAAACGGATCGCGGCCTGGGCGGAGCCGAGTTCGGTGAAGCCCCGCCGGGCCTTGCCGCTCTCCAGCACCAGCTCGAACGGCCGCGAGAGATCCACTGGGTCCGTCCGGTCCCAGCGGTCAAGCTTCTCGGCGGAGTACACGGACTTCATGTAATCCGTCAGATGGTCGCGGGTTTCCTTGTTTTGCCGGTCTACATACATCCCGCGATAACCGGATTCAAAATATCCGCCCGGCCGGGTGGTTTCGACGACGCGCGCCGGACCATATTCCGCAAGCTGCATCTCACGAAGCTCCAGCAGCACGTTCGCCTGCGACGGCTCCTCGGCAGTACGCACCAATCCCTCGGAGCCTGAGCGCACGATGAGAGCCCATTGCCCCTGATCGTCCCGCGGAAGCTCACCGAGGCGCGCATATTCGTCGGTGGGATCAATCCACTGGCCGGGATCGCCGGGAACAAAGACGATGGCATGGTTGAACATACCGATGCCGGGCAGTTCCGGCGACACGTCTATTCCCCTCCGGGTGTTCAGCAACGCCATGTAGGCAGGGATGCCCGCAGCGCGAAGCATGGCGGCCAGCAGCAGGGCCTTGTCTTTGCAATCGCCATACTTCCGGGCAAGCGTTTCCGCGGTGGAGTGAGGAATGAGGCTGTTCTCTCCAAACTCGATTCCGGTGTAGCGAATTTCCTTGTCGAGGAACGCCAGGATCGCCTGCTCCTTGTCGTTCCGCGAGGACTTGTCCCGCGTCAGTTTCTCGGCCAGAGATTTGACCTCCGAGGCGCGGAGGGAGCCTTCCACAATCCGGGCATACCCATCCGCCACCTGTCGCCAGGAAGCTCCTACCGAAAAGATAACTGTCGGGTAACCCTCCACGTCTCTCGGCAGGAAGCTTTCATCCTCATCGAGAGGGGCGATGGGGCCGCGTTCAAAAACCAGATTAACCCTTCCCTCCGCCTCGCTGCGCCGGGGTTTCAAGTCGGGGAGCATCTCCATGACATATTGCGTGGGAAAGGACAATGGCACATCAAGCGCAAGCAGCGAATGCTCGACAGGCGTCCCGATCCGCCCGAAGTCGTGGAAACTGACGACGCCGCCGCCCGGGAAAGCGGGGCGCGACACCAGCACCAGCTCCCGCTCCACCACGGAACCCGGGGCAATGGCGGGTAGAGGCGCCCGCACCACCCTCGCATCGCCGTAGACGTCCGAGTCGTCATCCTTGGCTGGTGCGTCGCTGATGGTTTTCGGGTCAAGTTCATGAACCACGTAATCCGGGGTTATCACCCGTGCCTTGACCACCGGCCGGTCCATCTGCCAGGGCTTCCAGCCCCTCGAAAGGCTGCCCCAATTTCCCACTCCTTTTTGAGTGAGAACCTTGTAGACCATGTATGCGGTATGGGTTATCTGCCCATTGGCATCGAAAGAGAAAACATCCTCATCATCGAGCACCGTGACATCCGTGCCGTCGGGAGGAACCGCCTCCGACGCGGCCGCATAAAGCACCTTCGGCTCCATCGAAAAATGCGGAGCCTTCCAGGGCTCCGGGGGATCGGCAGCCAGCAGGGGCAGGGTTGCAAAAAACCCAAACACACACGAAATCGTCAACAAGCGAAAACGCCGCATCAGGAAGAGAGCCATAGATGACCTCAGAGGAAAATAGCGACTAGAAGGTAAACCCAAATGCGCGGATAGTGCAAGCTGGAATACGGTCAGGGCAGCGCGAAGGAACATCACCACGGAGTAGATCAAGCGATGCGCAGAACGCCGAGCGGAAATTGCACGATGTCCTGGCGTCGTGCAACCGAAGTTCGCGGCGCAATTCAGCAAGATAGCGCAAAGTTGTTCTGTAACTCTGCGGTTCGTCCGTGTGGAACTGGCAAATGGCGTCCCGATAGATCAGGGCGGTCTTTTCCGTGACTGACGCTAAAGGCCGCCGAGTTTCAAGGACAGAAACTCTGCGCTGCCGTCTGACGTAGAAAGTGGCATTGATAGCCACGACGAGCGTCCTCCTCGTCGTGATGGCTACCAGCTTGTTTGAATCGCGTGAATATCCCTCAACGTTTTCGTTGCAATCGGAGTATACATCTCTGGAAGGCAGATGGAACCCAGGGAGCTGGCGCTGCGAATGACGGGCTTCGTCCAGGATATGGCCCAAACGAGCGACATGGAGGAGTCCGGGCAGCTTATTAAGCGCGCCATGGCGGGAGATTCCGCTGCCTTCGACCAGATCATCCTCCGGTACCAGCGCCGGGTGCTGATGACCTCCTGGCGCTTACTCGGCAGCAGAGAGGATGCCCAGGACGCCGCGCAGGAGGTGTTCCTGCGATTGTACAGGCACATGCGGCGATTTGACGAGAAACGCGAATTGTTGCCCTGGCTGTATCGACTGACCGTCAATGTTTGCCACGACCTGCGCCGCAAACTGCGGCTGGACGCCGGCGTGGCGTTTGAAGAAGCAAATCATCCGGGCACGGAGGTTGATCCCGCCGGGGAGATTACGCGGATCGAGCAGCGGCGCATCATCGAAGAAGCGCTGAAGACCTTGACGGAAAAGGAGCGGGCCGCTGTGGTGCTCCGCGACATCGAAGGGCTTTCAACCAAAGACGCGGCTCGAATCCTGGGGTCGTCGGAAACGACGATTCGCTCCCAGATCAGCTCGGCGCGGGTGAAGATCAGGAAATTCGTGGACAGGTTGGAGAAGAGGCGCCCATGAATTGCGCGGGTTTTGAAAAGCTCATCGCGCTTCACGTGGAAGGGGATCTGCCGAAACGAAAGGGCAGGGCCGTCGCAGAACACTTGAAGATTTGCGAGCCCTGTCGGGAGTTCGCGGAGAAGTTGAAGGCAAGCCAGGCCCTGCTGAAGAGCCTGTCACAGGAGTCCGTGGACGATGCCGTGTTGGAGGAACTTCGCGAGCGCATCCTGAATAGGCTGGGAACGGCGACCGAACGCCAACGATTTCCCGTGTGGCGATATGCGGTAGGCGCAGCACTGATCGTGCTCGTGGTTCTCGCGGCGATCACCGTCCGGCGTCCGTCTAAGAATCGGGTTGCAGAGATTCCTCGCGTAACGTCCCAACCCTTGGCGACCGTGGCCGTGGGGCAAGCCCCTGCCCTGCCCCGCAGTTCTTTTGCACGGGCGGCGAAGGGCAAGCGTGCTGTGCATCGAAGAGAGTACTTTCAGGCCCCGCTGACGGCGAGTGCGAAGCCGCGGCAATCTGCGCAGTTAACGGTCAAGCTGGTGACCGACAATCCGAACGTCGTCATCTACTGGCTGACTGACTGAGAACGGAGATGCAAAATGAGAAGAATTGGAATATTTTCCCTGGCTGTTATGGTGGTCTTCCTGGCAATGCTCGTTCCGGCGAGGGGACAGGAACAGGGGGCCTCGCAAAAGACTGCAACCGCCGAGCCAGTCCGCAAAATCCTCCAGGTTAAATATGTAGATCCCCATGAGATGACTGTTTTCCTCAGCGAATTTGGGGCCAGGTTACGTTCGAACCACCAGACGAACACCATCTCAGTCATCGGTTCCGAGGCCCAGGTTGAGGCCGTTGAAGAAGCTCTCAAGAAGCTGGACGTGCCGCCGCCACCCATTAAAGACATCGAAATAACGGCGTATTTTCTTTTGGCGACCCAGCAGGCCGTCCAGACGACCCTTCCGAGCGAACTTGATGAAGTCGTCGTGCAATTGAGGCGGGTTTTGAAATATCAGCACTTCCGCCTGCTGAACACCGCGCTTGTGCGTGCCCGGGATGGCGAAGGGGCAGATGTGTCAGGTGTAGCGAGCGCAGTGGTTGGGGGCGGGAAGCCAGCGGACTTCCGTTTCGGCTTCAAAGGGGCTGATATCATCGCAGACGGGAAACCGAGGAGTATAAGGCTTCATGGATTGGACTTTTTTGTAGACCAAGAGGTCGAACAGGGCGCGACCAAGGTAATCTTTCCACAGCCTCGAACCATATTGGCCAAGATTCATACCGAACTCGATGTACCCGAAGGTCAAAAGGTGGTCGTAGGAAAAACCTCTTTCGACTCGCCAGACGATGCGCTTGTCCTCGTGCTCACGGCCAAAGTCCTGGACTGAGCCGCGACACGTTGGGTGTCGTTCACGCTTCACGCGCTTGCACGTAATAGCAGGTAGACGACGAACGCTCTTCTCGTCGTGGGCTTTTATCCGGCCAATCATGCGCGGCACGAGTCCGGCAAAAGCGCGCAGTCAGTCTGAACCGGGCACGCTGTGCACCCCGATTGTAGGGGCGGGGCTTGCCCCGCCCTTGTCTGGGAAAAGGGCGCAGCAAGCAGCGCCCCTACTCCTGCCCCAGAGCCCACGACGAGCGGGGGTAGCCACGGTCACGAAGGCAGTGACCGTGGGCCTTTCTCATGCCCAAGAACCCACGGCCAGCAAACCACTGACCATGGCTCCGTTTCACTATTGCCTCCGAACGGGGTGGAGCGTAGATTGATCGCATGTCCAGGTAGCGTCGCCCGTTCCTTTATGACCGTCACATCTTTGTGACCATGAAACTGCTCGCTTCAAGGCGCCAACTCGATGGTCGCCCTCAACCACGGCCGGCACGCAAAGGGGCAAGGGTAGCCACGGACAGCGTTCTCCTGTCCGTGGGCTTTCCTCCATCGCCAAGAGCTCACGCATTATGAAAGGGCGCCCTTTCGAGGGTAAATTTAGTTGGGTGGTATCGGCCACCCCGGCCTTGCCCAGTAGGCGAACCCTGCGAATGATGAAGGATGCGCCTCCATCAAACGCAATCGGTGCACGCACCCCCTTGTATTTCGAAGCCCCGGGTGGTAGCGTCGCCCGACGGCGAAATCGCCTGGAGGAAGAATGATGCTACGTTACCGTTTCTTATTTGCCTGTATAGGTCTGTTCGCTCTCGCAACCGCCTGCACGAGGGCGGTCCCCGACACGCGGGACGCCGACATCAAAACCGTGCAAGACGTCGAGGCTGCCTGGGTCAATGACATCCGCACGAAAGATGTGAACAAGTTTGCGAGTTACTATGCCGACGATGCGTCGCTCTTGCTGGCGAATACGCCGCGGATCAGCGGCCGCGACAACATCAAGGCGGCGTTCAAGCCCATGATGGCGGACCCCCACTTTGCTTTCACGTTCCAGTCTACGCGAGCTGAAGCGTCGAAAGGCGGCGACCTCGTCTACACGTCCGGCATTTACTCGATCACACAGACCGACCCGAAAGACAAGACGCCGGACATCGACGAGGGGAAGTACTTGACGGTGTTTAAGAAGCAGGCGGATGGGAGCTGGAAAGCCGTAGCCCACGCGATGAACTCCGACTTGCCCGCCCGGTAGGGACGCTTCGCAAGCAGCGCCCCTACTCCTGCCTGCGAGCCCACGACGAGAGGACTCTCGTCGTGGCTTCCCCAATCATCCGACGTGATCAGGAGCAAGGTAGCGCATCAGAGTTGTTCTGTAACTCTGCGGCTCGTCCGTGTGGAACTAGCAAGTGGCGTCCCGATACATCAGGGCGGTCTTTTCCGTGGCTGGCGCTAAGAGCCGCGGAGTTCAAAACCAACTCCGCGCTCCTTCTCCGGGCAAGCTGCCCCAAATTCAACGAGAAGGCAGTCACCCCAAGCATCGGTCAGCGGACTCATTGGTTATTTGAGTGATGGCCAGCGGTCGTGGGCGGAGGCGAAGCCTCCGGCTGAAGCAACTTAGCACTGGGCGCCAAGGAAAGGCGGAGCCTTTCCGCACGGCAGGCGGTGAAGCCGCATGGGTAAGCGAATGGGGTTCGTAAAGGTCTCACACTGAAGGATATGGAGAGTGCTTTGGGCCGGAGGCGCTTCCCGGCTGGAAGCCGGTGGACTCAGCCGCGCGCCTGACCGACTCCGTGTTTGCGGGTGAAACTTTCGACGTGTTGCTGGAGTTCGTCCCGGACGCGCCGGTAGGCTGCGAGTCTTGACTCCTCGGGACCTTGCACCGCAGCCGGGTCCTCGATGTTCCAATGCATTCGCTTGGTTGTAGCCGGGAAGATCGGACAGGTTTCCCTGGCGTTGTCGCAGACCGTGATAACGTAAT